>Ga0209701_10001001_pt1 | contig 17603 bp, 12 predicted proteins | sample CZO8metaG_4_FD_188356 | JGI IMG/M metagenome (GOLD analysis project Ga0209701, IMG submission 188356) | Vadose zone soil microbial communities from the Eel River Critical Zone Observatory, Northern California, USA - CZOApr15con2H3.8 metaG... | ecosystem: Environmental > Terrestrial > Soil >... | reverse complement strand
CCTATGACGCGTTCTGGGATCAATCTCAGCCACTTCTGGCTGCTTGATTGCCTACAACTTTTTCATACACCCGGCGTGATTCAAAAAGTTGCGGTTTGTCAGGTAATGTGGTACAATAACAACACATCAAAAGACAGCGATACTATGTATGGCTGTGTTGATGTATTGACTTTCTTTCTTGGGGATGTCGGGTTTCGACAGGCGATCAGATTGTAGAATTGCAGGCCGAGGTGTCGGTAAGCACTCTCGTTAAACAACCGACAAAACAATAGATGCCAAACAGGCACCTGCTTACGCTCTCGCTGCTTAATAACCAGTAAGGCGTCGTCCGCCCGGTTTTTTCTCGTGGGACCGGTAACGGGCGTCGAAAACGCGAGATGCTATGACGATGACCGTCTTCTAGTCGTCATTTAAGACCAGAGGGCCAGCGCTGACGAATCCTGTCGGTGGGAGGCTGAAGCGTAAGAAAAAACATCGACTACGCCTGTAGTACATTCTTCGATAGGCTCGTTTGGACGGGGGGTTCAACTCCCCCCCATCTCCACCACGAACAAGGCTAGAAACGCAATGGTAAACGCGCTTCTAGCCTCGTTTTATATCATCCCATTTACGAACTCTACTCCACAAACTGGAAACCTGAGAGCAACACCAAAAGTGGGATTTTCTCACACTTTGTTCACGAACAAAGATAAGTAATAATTCACCGTAGATAAGATTGTGGAGAGATTGCCACCGAAAATCAGGCAACTCAAAGCTCAACTAAGAAAAGCAGGCTTTTCCTCTCGGCCAGGTAAGGGAAGCCATACGGTATGGGAACATCACGCTCAACAGGCGCATACACGCTGTCCACAAGTAGCCTGAAAACACCCTCTAGAGAAATTCAACTCCCCCCAATCTCCACCATGTAGACCAGTTGTGAAGGGACTTCACAGCTGGTTTTCTGTTGCTACACATGTTGCAAGATGCGCGATTGACAGCAGAACCGCCAATGAGTAATTGCCCCCTTTAAGCTTACCTGAATAGGTATCAAATATATTAACCTCACCTCATATGCCAGCCATCGAAAATTAGGCATTTTTAGTGCTTGACCCTATCAAATTGATAAGGTATAGTAAATCCATAATGTACACTACATTCCTTAAATTTGTAGGAACAGCTACCTTACCCCTTGATAGATGTTCCGAAAGCTCCGACAGGCTACATCTAAATGTTTTGCGAGCCAGGAAATGCCCACATTTCCTGGAATATATGAGCCGCCACATTGGCATATATCTTATCGTTGTCAATCATTGCAGAAGGGCGTTCTGCCTTGAGGGCAAACTCTACAGCCAGGGTAGGAAACGAGGTGCATCACTATGGGTATGAATCAACGACGCATTGGAAAGTATGAACTACAGGAGCGTTTAGGGGGAGATGCCTTCGGAGAGGTCTGGAAGGCATTTGACACCCAACAGCATCGCTACGCTGCTTTCAAAATCATCCCGGTCAATGCACAGACCAGTGCCGATTTCACTCCACGTTTCTATCACGAAGCGCAAATTCTCGCTGCGCTACGCCATCCTCATATCGTACCGATACAGGATTTCCGCATGTCAAACAGTGGGAGCGAAGCCTACATTATTATGGATTACGTGGAAGGTCCATCACTCGCCGACTATCTCAGCGCGACTGCTCACATGGGAAAAATCCCTCCTTCCGCCGAGATTATACATCTGCTGGCACCTATTGCCGACGCTCTCGACTACGCCCACCAGCGCAACGTGATGCATGGCGCACTCAAACCAGCAGTGATCCTGCTTGACAAAGTGGGTGCAACATCCTCTTCGCCAGGAGAGCCGAAACTCACCGATTTTGGGCTGCTTCACACACAAAATCCGCTTGCTCTCCCACTGAATGATGTGCCCTACATCTCACCAGAGATTGCACAGGGTTTTGCAGGTACGAACCGCAGCGATCTCTATTCGCTTGGAGTGATTCTCTACGAGATGTGTACAGGGGTATTGCCTTTCCATGGTGACACGACCAGCGACATTTTGATGCAACATATTCATGGTACGCCTACCTCACCTGTACTCATCAACCCGCATATCCCCCCTGCACTGACGGCGGTCGTTATACGTAGCCTGGCCAGAGATCCGGCAGCGCGTTACCCCACCGCCACAGCACTGGTTACAACGGCGGCAAAGGCACTGAACATACGTATGCCAGAGAGCACCGGTCATGCTCAACCATCACTGGGTGCCGTCAATCCACTATCCCTGAGCGGAATCAGCGGTCCCCTGGATACGATGAATAGTCCAACGTATCTCAGCCAACCGCCACAGCAGTCGCAATCAAAAGCACCATCTCCTTTCATCTCATCTTCCACACCCGCCTTGCCTATGACACCGACAGGGTACGCACCAGTAATACAGATGCCAGCACAAACTGAGATGAACGGGCCAACAGTGCCGACATTACGGCCACCACTTGCCATCCCCCCCAGCCCAACACGCACGCCTATTCCCACGACTCTCCCAGACCCCTCAGTATCGCCACAAGTACCGAGACAACCAGTACCATCGCCGACGACACCTGCCCCACCAGTACAAAAGAGGCGACCACGGTGGTTACATATTGCGCTGGTTGCAGCGTTGTTAGTTGTGCTCGTCGGCTCCGCTCTCGGAGCATCCCTCTTCTACATACGCAGCACACTTCCAACTCAACCCACGATAGTGGGACATGCATTCTTTATGAGTAGCGGCCTGTTGGGCAGCCAGAACAGCAGCCAGGGTATCACCGATGAGCTACAGATCAACTTACAAAACCTTCCCGATCCTCAGCCTGGCAAACGCTATTACGCATGGCTGCTGAACGACCAACAAGTAGATTTGCCATCCGTCGCCCTTGGCCCATTGCCTCTCAATCATCAACGGGTAACGATGACGCATAGCGACCCGCAGCACAACAACCTGCTCGCCAGCTACGGTCATTTTCTCATCACCGAGGAGGACGCGAATCCACCACCAACGATTCCCTCTCTCGACATAAACACCTGGCGCTATTCCGCTGTATTCTCAACAACAGCCAATCCGTCGGATACCGTCAATCATTTCAGCCTGCTCGACCACCTGCGGCACCTGCTCTCCCAGGACCCGAAACTGAATCATGTTGGGCTGGGGGGAGGGCTAGACATCTGGTTCTTCAGAAATACCGAGAAGATACTGGAAGCGGCAGGAAGTGCCAGAGACTCGCAGAAAGGATGCACGCCAGATCCAAATAATGCGTCTTGCGCCTTCGTACACCGATCTCTGGTACGTATTCTGGACTACCTTGATGGGAGCACCTATGTACAGACAGAAGTACCAGCGGGTACAAAACTGTACATTGACCCAACCATTGCTCGCGTCGCAATGTTAGAGTTTGACGTCTTGCATCAGCAGCCTCCTGGCTATCTGGAACACATTGGGGTCCATCTACGGGAACTTTCGAATTCCCCCGGCGTGACGGCGGCACAGCGTACGCTTGCTATCCGGATTACGCAGGCTATCAACAATGTCCAGGGTTGGCTAGACGAAGTCCATACTGATGCGGTGAAGCTTGAGAAAATGGACAACGGCCAGTTGTCACAGCCTGGTGCATTATCTACCCTCAATGACCTGTTCACACAGGCCAACCGTGCCTTCGTCGGGCAGTTCGACCCGAACACGAGTACGGTGAAGGAAGGTGTGGTGCAAATTCACAACTACAATCAGGAGTTGGCAACCTTCGACGTGACGCCATGTACGATCAATACTGAGAAGAATACCTGCTCATAAATGAGGAGATGGAATGATGAGTATACGTCCACGACGCCTCGGCAAATATGAACTCCAGGAACAACTGGGACATGGTGGCATGGCAGAGGTCTGGAAAGCACTCGATACGCAACTCCAGCGTTATGTCGCGATCAAGTTGCTGCACGCGAATCTGAAAGAGGACCCCAATTTTATCGCACGTTTTGAGCGCGAAGCCCAGCTGATTGCCTCACTGCACCATCCCAACATTGTCCAAATCCATGACTTTCAGATTGCCTCATCTGAGGAAGAGGGCACGATTGCCTATATGGTCATGGATTATGTTGAAGGCCAGACGCTGGCAGACTACCTTCACCGTACCTCAAGTCGAGGAAACTTTCCATCCCCTACAGAGATTGTGCAACTCTTTACGTCTATTGGCCTTGCCGTCGATTACGCGCATCAGCAGGGCATGCTTCACCGCGACCTCAAACCTTCCAATATTCTGCTCGACAAGCAGAACACAACGCGCAACCCCATGGGCGAACCCATTCTCACCGACTTTGGTCTTGCACGGCTCCTGGGATCGCCCTCTACATCACTCACAGCTGTTCAGCTTGGGACTCCACTCTACATTGCACCCGAACAGGTGACAGGCTATGCTGGCAATGAGCGCAGTGATATCTACTCTCTTGGGATCATCCTGTATGAAATGGTGACAGGCACACTCCCCTTTCAGGGCGACAGCCCAACCGCAGTGATGTCGCAACATCTCAATGCTCCCCCACCCCTTCCCATGCTCATCAATCCCAACATTCCACCGGCGCTGGAAATGGTGATTTTGCGCTGCCTGGCAAAGGACCCGGCGGCACGCTTTCCCAGTGCTTCATCCCTGGCTGCCGCAATCGCAGAAGCTCTGAACATACCGGTACCGGATAGCCTGAGCAAACCTGCCTATCCTCTGGACGCGGAGTATATGCCGACCTATGTCATTCCCAGTCCTTCCAAACAATCGCCAGGGACGACGCCTTCTTCACCCGCGCTGCCAATGCTGAACATCTCGGCACCGCCGCCCAGTGTGATAGCCCAACCTGGCTCATCGTTTGCACCATGGTCAAGTGGTGGACAAAGCACGCCTCCAGTATCGATAGGCAGTAGCTCGGGAGCTGCTACCCCCACCCCTTCGTCCGCGAAGAGCGCGCATCTTCTTTCCCCTTCCAGTGGCATACCTGGCAGCGGTTCTTTCGCAGCAGCACAGTCACCACCAATGACCACGCCGCCAATGGTTGTCCCCACACCACCACCATCACCCGCGAGACAACGGGGACGGCAGCTCTTCGTGTTGATTGCCCTTCTCATCGTCCTGCTGGGTGGCTCCCTGGGAGCTTACTTTCTGTTTTTGAAATCTAACCAGGTCACGTCCCCTCCGGCTACAATAGCGGGACACGCTTTCTATGTCAGCAGTGGACAGCTCGCAGACGGTGCGCAAGGCGTTGCCGATCAATTGCAGGTCGATCTGCAAAACGTCCAGGTTCCTCCAGCAGGGAAAAGCTACTACCTCTGGCTGCTGGCTGATAAAGACACGACACCAAAACCGGACCTTCTGGGGTCAGCACCGATACACCCGCCCCTCCTGCTGACCAATAATCTGCCTGTGCAGCAAAATGGGACCATCCACTATCAATACAAGGGCGATGCACAACACAACAACCTGCTCTCAGCGACCAGCCGCCTGCTCATCACCCTGGAAGATGCAGGGAAAAACCCGGCCAGCCCATCTACTGACCGCACCACCTGGGTATACTATGCGGAACTGCCCCAGGCACTCATTCCGCAAGACCCTACCGGGTTGAGGGGGCTCGATCATATTCGTCACCTGTACTATAATGAGAACCACCTTCAGGTGTTAGCACTCTATGGTGGGTTAGACATCTGGATCTTGAGAAATACAGCCAAGCTGCTAGAGGGGTCCACCAGTGCGCGCGACGACTTCAACGGAACAACCAGCAATTATACGCTGATGCACAACCTGTTCATCAGCATCCTGGACTACCTGGATGGCATACCAAACGTCCATCTTGATGTACCGGTCGGCACACCGGTCACAGCCGATTCTACTTACGCTAAAGTGAGCCTGCTGACAGTGGACCCAACTCGCCAGGGAGTGGCGCAGTTCCTTGCAACTGACCCCCCTGGCGACCTCGATCACATAGAGCTTCATCTCAATCAGCTGAACAGGGCACCTGAAGCAACACCACAGATGCATACCCTCTCGCTGGAAATCGTTGTTGCGATTGAAAACGCGAAGGGATGGCTGCAGCATGTGCGTACAGATGCCAAACAGCTCTTCAATATGTCGCCCGATCAATTGGCACAGCCTGCGGCACGCGCTGTATTGGACGATCTGGTCACACAAGTCACCTACGCCTACATTGGCCAGCCAGATCCGATCACGGGCATTATCAAGCCCGGTGTGCTCCAGGCGCACTATGACGTGCTGAAGCTGGCAACCTTTGACATCACCAAGAATGTGCCAAAGAGTCTGTGATCGTGTTTGGATGACTTCGCAGGAGCGCGATGAAGCGGCTCCTGCGAAAGTGTGAACCATTGCATTGACAACGTAACACAATGTTTTAGATACTCTAAGGACAGGGAGTAAATCAAGCATACACGACAGGAGCAAGCATGGGTACGGAGCTGCGACACCTTGGCAAATACGAACTGCGAGAACGCCTGGCATCTGGTGGGCAGGGTGAAGTCTGGAAGGCTTTTGATCCCCAACTACGGCGCTACGTTGCCATTAAGCTGCTCCACGCCGATATGCAGTCCGATCCCGATTTCAGCTCTCGTTTCGAGCGCGAAGCACGCTTTATTGCGTCGCTGCACCACTCACATATCGTGCAAATCCACGATTTTCAACTCATCCACACCCCTGGCTCGGACATCTCGATAGCCTATATGGTGATGGATTATATCGAAGGACCAACGCTCGCTGACTATATCCGTAACACATCGCGCAAGGTACAATTTCCAGCCGCTGCAGACATCGTTTACATCTTCACGGCGGTCAGCCTCGCCATTGACTACGCCCATGAGAAAGGCATGATCCATCGCGACATCAAACCCGCCAACATCATCCTTGATCAGCGTTCTCCCAGGCGGAACCCGATAGGCGAGCCTATTCTCACAGACTTCGGCATTGCCAAATTGCAAGGAGTTTCTGCCGACACGACCTTAGTGCTCGGTACACCCCTCTATGTCTCCCCCGAACAGGCGCAATATCATACAGTCGACAAGCGGAGCGACCTGTACTCGCTCGGTATCATCCTCTATGAAATGACCACTGGCGTGACGCCATTTCGTGGCGATTCCCTGATGGCTATCCTCATGCAACATTTCCAGGAAATCCCCACGCCACCTGCTCTGATCAACCCGAATATACCACCCGCCTTATCAGAGGTGATTCTCAAAAGCATCGCGAAAGACCCGGATGCGCGTTTTCCCAGCGCGTCTGCCATGACCATCGCAGTCGCTGAGTCCCTCAACGTACCCGTTCCTGCCGAACTGATAAAGCCCGCCGCCAGGCCCGATACCGGCAGGTCGAACAACTACAACCCACTCCGGCCTTCCCGGCCACTGGAGATAACCCCAGCACCTTTAACATCATTCTCATCCCAATTTTCGCCTTCTCCAATCGTCTCGTCACCTTCCGTACTCACACCGCCTATAAACGACGGGCATTTCTCTTTAACGGGTCCTGCTGACAGCAGACCAGGAAGCGTCTTGCTTCCGAACTCAGGCACGAACACACCGGTCGTCGTCATACCACAACCTTCCTTGGCGTCTCCACCAGCACCACAACCACCGACCAGGCAAAAGAGACCGCTGTACATTGCCCTGATCGCCCTGCTCGTTGCTATCGTAGCCGGTTCAGGTCTTTACGCCTTCTTTACCCGGACGACCACACCATCAACGTCAAACTCAGTCGTAGGGCATGTCCGCTTTCTCAGCAGTCCGAATGCTCCCCCAGGAAACATCGACGAGGTGGAGATTACCATTCAGCATATTGACGATGCACCTCCTGGCACTAGCTATTATGCCTGGTTGCAAATCAGCGGTGATAACACATCACCCATCCACTGGCCATTATCAACACAAAATGGCGGCATATCTTATACCTATCCGAATCCACATCTGCTCGCGAACAAACCTTATCTGTTGCTCCTTACGGTTGAAAAGGCGAATATCAAACAACTAATTCCCTCCTTTGACACTAGAGCGCGTCTTTACTATGCCAGCCTCCCTGTTAACATCCAGAACCTGGCTAGTTTTGATATTCGACCGTGTCCACAGGACGGCTCCAATAATATTTGTATGTCTTGATGATAGGTCTTTCCACTTTGTTTGGGAAATATCGGACATGCTTACCACTTCCCACATTCCGCAGTTTGACTGACAGTTTTTAGGAAAAAAGTTCACCTCGTTTGCAACACAGAAGAAGGTCTATCCGTATGGTTGGTAGGGAGAATGTATTTTCCCTGTCGTACAGCAGAAAGGATATGAGTATGAATCATGGTTTCCCGCATCGTCGGGTTCCACCTCGGATCCCATACGGTCGTCCAGCAGGACTGGCTAACCTTGTAGCAGCGGTTCTTTTAGGGGTGTTTCTCTATCGGAAAGGCGTGGAAGAGGGCAAGAAAATGGCGGAAAGCCAGAAGCATGAGTAGCCTCGCCGGTTCGTCCTCCACGATTTTTCCTTCCTCTCAGTATGCAAGATGGACGTAGAGTTTATACGTCCATCTATTCTGCTTGCATGTCCGTATGGATGAGGTTCTCTCATTCAACCACTCCTGATCCTCTATCACGCGCCCTTCTACCCATATCAAGCGTTTCTCTGCACGCATGCACCACCTTGCATGAATGGTCATGTAGGCGCGATTGGCACCTGGTTGATAGAGAGAGGAAAACGATTTGTCTTTGGGGTGCGTGTTAGGAGTGGTAGGCATCGGTGTAAGTGTGTTCGTTGGTGGCATCGTTACAAGCCGCACCGAAGCCACCCATGATAAGTACGTTTCCTCATTGATACAAATCGGATGGACTACGAGCGAGCGGCACCTCTGCACGATTTTCTTCAGCACGCACGAACGTAGCTGCTCCTCCTTCCGATGGTAATCAGGAGATTCTTCAGGGATAGGTATTTGGAAACGGCCTGGGAAGCGATGTCGTTCCGTAGGGGCGGGGGCGGAGAAGAGAGGGGTGAGGGCCCTTGTGGTCGCCCGTTGTGTCCTTCACCCCTGCCATTCTCGCGCGCTCTCCCCACCCGCGGGCGGCCACAAGGGCCCCCACTCCACCTCCTCTCCGCCCCCGCCCCTACGCGATGATGTCCCTTCCCAAGCGGTTTCACCAAAAAATCTACCTCCGAGAGCCATCTCCATCCCCACCCCTACGGAACGACGCCGCTTCCTTCTTGATATGTTGGTGTCTATAGGCATTGCTTTGTACACGCCCTACCGGGGCATGAAGCTAACCACGCCTCACAGTACGGTCGTTATCACCACCAGTCTGACCTGTTTGAGGGGGCCAGGGCTGTGGCGGTTGTTGATTCCAGCCCTGTTGTTGGGGCTGAGGTGCTGGTGGTTGTCCCCAGCCTGGTTGTGGCTGCTGAGGATTGGGCTGGTATTGCTGCTGCTGACCCCATCCCTGTGGCGGTTGGGGTTGAGGTTGCTGTTGGGGCTGCTGGCCCCAGGCTTGCTGGGATGGCTGTTGATATTGATTCCAGTCCTGTTGAGGTTGCTGGGAGGCTGATTGCAATTTGGCAGCTTCACCCTGCACAAGGGCGGCACGGGCGATGCGATCGTTGCGAATGTGACGCCAGATATAAAGGGCTACCAATACAACCAGCACAACGAGGATGACCACATCTAAGCCATGGAAGTAGGGTGATAGTTTATCATAATTGTTTCCGAGCAGGGTACCTATATATGCTAAGAGCAGGCACCAGGGAAATGATCCCAGGAAGGTGAAGATGCAGAATTTTACGAATGGCATTTTCGCGATACCGGCGGGCAGCGAGATATAGGTGCGAATCACCGGCAAGAGGCGGGAGAAGAAGGCGGTGGCACTTCCCCAGCGTTGGAAGAAACGGTCGGCCTTGTCTGCATCGTGCTGGGAAATGAGCAGGTAGCGTCCATACTTGAGCAGTAATGTGCGTCCACCACTATAGCCGATGCCATAGGCGGCTATTGAACCGATGAGGCAGCCAAGAGCTCCGGCCAGGGCTACTAATAGCAGGCCGACGATGGGATTGACGCCATTTAGGATTTTGCCGCTGGCAAGCATGAAGCCTGCGACTGGCATGACGATTTCACTTGGGAGTGGTATACAACAACTTTCGATGGCCATAGCCAGGACAATGCCTAACAGGCCAGTCGATACATAGAGATTGGTGATGAGTGTTGTTAATGAAGTTGTCAGTTGATTTAACAAAGAGTTGATCTCCTTTGCATTCTTGCACGTTTGTCCCATACTAGCACATTTTGCTAATTGCGGCTACCTTTTAGTACAAAAAAACAGAGAAGAGATGCAAGCAGGCAGGCAAAAGCAGGACGCCCCGCGTGCGGGGCGTCCTGCTTTTGCCTACGTGTATAGAACTCTTATTCTTCTTCGTTCAGGTAACGCGAGGAGCGGCGGCGTATAGGGGTTGCATCTATTTGCTGGGCCAACTCCTGGCGCAGGGGATCATCCTCGTACATATAAGGTGCGCGTCGCACAAGTGGGTTTTTAAGGCTGCCGGTGATAATATCAGGGTCCCGAGGCTGTGCTTCTAGCTGGGGATTACGCCCCATCTGCCCGGTCTGCGGCTGACGAAATTGACCTGTTTGTGGGTAACGGTCACCGATATGATCGGTCTGACGATCGCGACCCTCACGACCTTCGCGCCGTCGCTGGGATAGGCCCTCGGTGCTTGGGTAGGAGGAAGTTTCACCGACTCTCGGCAATGCACGATTGCTGCCAGAACCGGGGCCTGGTGGGACCGAGGAGGAGCCTTCGACTGTACGTTTTGGACGATACTGGTTGGGTGCCTGCGGCGTCGACTGTCGTGCAGGGCGTTGACCATTCGGGCGATAAGGTTGTTCAACTAAACTCATATCAGAGCGCAAAGCTGGAAGTCTTTTAGAGGTTCCAGTTGGGAAAACTTCAGTGTCTTTCTCATTACGCCGCTGCTGCGCGGCCTCCTGTTGAGCTGCACGCAAGGCAGATGTCTGATGATAACTGCGCATTGAGCCTGTCTGATATCCAGGAAAGCCCGGATAACGGTTCTGACGATCCGCTTGTACAGGTTGTGGACGACGAACAGGGGTAGGAGCATTCTTGTTGCGTCCGGCCTGAGCGGGCTGTACAGGCTGCCGCTCTGAAGCAGGAGGATACGCTGTTGTACGCTGGCGATAGGCAAGATTTTCTGACGGTAATGCAGGAAGCTGATATTGCCTTGTCGGAGAAACAGGCAGACGAGGACGAGACGGGACCGGCAGGTAACGTTCCCCGGTAGATGCTCGACGGTCGTTGAGTTCCTGGGCTGGTGGAAGCATATAAGGCTCTGCCTCATACACCTCTTCAGCGGTATCCATGTATTCATATTCAATGGATTGTGATTGCGCCAGCGACATTTCCTCTTGAGCTTCGGCCCGGAGTTGTTCATCATGACGATGCGAAAGGTAGGAGAATAACATCAGGGAGATCGGAATGCTGAGTAGCAAAGCCGCCAACCCACCTATCAAACCACCCAGTACTAAAGAGTTCAACGTGTTACCAAACCAGAGGACAACTGCTGCTCCCACAATGAGCACAAAGGCCACGGCGGCAGCTCTCATAGATGTGTATTCCTTTCCGTACACCACGTCTCGACAAGGATTCAGCATAAGGCCAGGATTGCTATAAAGAAAATCCTATACCGTCAATATACCACATTTAATTACAGGTTACAAGCAAAAATAGGAGTAAATGCTAAATTTCAGTGAAATATATGCGTACTACGGGCAAAATACATAGACAGCAATAGAACAGGCATGCTGACAGAAGGAAAAGCTGCCATTCAGGTGTTTGAATTTGTCAAACACCTGAATGGCAGCTTTTCCCCTGAAGAATTCGGCATAACTCATGTTATTATGCGGCATGACATTGGCGGAAAATGGCAACAACCTTGCCTTGTACAGACCATTCCTGGTCCCATTCGCTTTTTGGAATGAGGATGGGGTCCAACTCGGAGTTCGCGGGCTGCAGGCGTATGCGGTCGTGTTCTTTTTCCTGGAAGAAACGCTTGAGGGTGGCACCACCACTCACGCCCTGTTGCAGATGGGTGGCAACCACAATATCGCCGTTGTTACAGGTGGTTTGTGGTTTGATGACCACGTAATCACCGTCACAAATGTGGTCCTCAATCATGGAACGCCCTTTGACAATCAAAGCATAGGTATTGTCATGTTCCATTTCGCGTCCCACATCGATCATTTGCTCTGGATCAGAGGATATTTCGAGAGGTTGACCAGCAGCAATTGATCCCATCACGGGGATGCCTGTCACCGGCTTCATGAGCTTGATGCCACGGCTTTTCTTGGGTTGACGGGAAATAAGTCCCTTTTTCTCCAGCATCGAGAGATGATAGTCAACGTGCCCGGTGCTGGCTATGCGCATCTCATGGCCAATCTCGCGATTGGTCGGTGGCATTTTCTCACTTTTCATGTAGCTTACAATAAATTTGTACATCCGTTGCTGAATGTCACTTGCTTGATCTGAAGTCATAGAGCCTGAAACCGCCTTTCTGTATAGCCCAGCTGCATTGTCTTAGCCATTCAGACTACCAAAAAGTAGAACGGCTATTCAAACTAATAATAGCACATCATCTAACGCTTTTCAAGCTTTTTATTGAACTTATTTTCCGAATTTTTTTTCTTATGGCAATTTTCCTATCCAGGGACTTGGAATAATGGGCAAGTTTTGCTATACTCCAATGTGAGGGGAATGGGAAGACGATAACTTGCGTGCTGTAGAAGTTTGCAGAAAGGGTATAGGGCAGACGAATCATTTGCGCTTACCCCTCGAATAAGTGTATTATAGAGGCGTCAGAAATTCGATAAGGATGAAGTTCCAAAACTTTCAGATATCATACTTGATCCGAAAAAAGGCGAGCAGCCTACGCCGGAACTTGCCGACGACAAATCGGACTCGCAAACAAACAACGAATAAGTGTGTTATAGAGGCGTAAGAGACTCAAAGGCCCGGCCATACAAGAGGGAGTTCAGATCTATGGTTGAGATGACTGTTGAAAGCGTGCGAATTAACCTGGCCACGCAGCAGCGAGTGGTCATCTTGAAAGCTACGAAGCAAGAACGCTATTTATTTATCTGGATAGCACATGCAGAGGCGTATGCGATTGCCGTCGAACTTCAGGGTACGACCTCGCCCCGCCCGCTTACCCATGATCTGCTCAAGAACGTGATTGGCGAGCTAGGTGGGAAAATCGTGAGCACTGTGATTTCGGACTTGATTGATGACATCTTCTATGCACGCATCGTTTTAGATGTTGCGGGCAGGCACGTGGAAGTTGATGCACGTCCCAGCGATGCTATCGCTCTGGCTGTGCGGGCAAAGACTTCTATCTTTGTCGAAGAAAGTGTGCTGGAACGCGCAGGTGTGGCATTGGAAACGAATGAGGAGCAGTCATTCACCAAAGCCGAGAGAAGAGAGAGAAAAGATCTGGATCAAGATAACCTGGACGCTTACCGCGACTTTATTAATACCCTGGATGTGTTGGACGAGTTTGGCAAAGACTAAGAAGATGATTCAACCCGAATTTTATCGGGGAAAGAGTGGGAGTTCGGGCAAAAGACTGCGTCTTTTGCCCGAACTCCCACTCTTTCCCCGATAAAATTCGGGTTAACTGATATTCACCGTTAGTGTAGCACTGCTTTCAATAAATGTACCAGGATGCGTGAGAGCAGGCCATATATCAGAACGGCGAGTAGAGTATACAGTTCAAATGAGGTAGGGATAGGGAGGGCAATATTCTGCAAGAGCAAGCGGAAGGGCAGTACAAATAGACTACTGATGGTATAGACGATGGCTACCCAGGCTGTATCCCCCGATATGACAAACAGTTTCAGCACAAAGCGCACAAGCAGTAAAAGTTGTACCGCGACAAAGAATATTCCCACCAACAGGGGCAGTGAGCTTCTCCTGCGCGTAACATCGGCGGTTTGAACTGGTCCGTCAGGAGCAACGGGATAGACCGGTGACGCCCCGCCGGGAGGGCGTCTATCACCCTTACTTCCATTTAGGGCTGGTGGGCGATACACTGGATTTGGGAGAGCTACATCCTGGTAGGGAAATGGGCGTTCGTAGGGTACGGGTGTTGGTATGGCTTCAAGGTAACTTGCATAGCCGACAGGCATTCCATCACCATCTGCCATGGTTGTTGCATTTGGCGATGATGTTAGTATGGGCATCATTGGTTCTGTTGGTGCATCGTGTTCGTCGAACTCTCTATCATAATTGCCTTGCGCTTGATGCCTTTTCATGGTTTTTTGACTGCTTTCAATATCAAAAACAGTATACATTCCACTCATTACAACGAATTTTCTGCACGAATATGAAATACTTTAATAGCGCGACAATATATCATTGTAAGTCTCTCGCCGTTCCATTAGCTGGACGGTATGTGTGTCCACCAATACTACGGCTGGACGGGGGACAAGGTTATAATTACTTGCCATCGGCAAACAATATGCACCAGCAGAAGGCAAAGCCAACAAATCCCCTTCACCCATTTGCGGTAACCTGACGCTCTCGATGAGTATATCGCCTGATTCGCAATAGCGTCCAGAGATACAGACATCCTCCTCCAATGGTGCCGCGGCCTTCTCTACGGCAAATGCGGTGTAGCGAGCACCGTAAAGGGCGGGACGGATATTATCCGCCATTCCTCCATCGACAAAGAGATAGGTAATGCCCCCAGGCGTAGGCTTGCGCACACCCACGCGATAGACAGCCACGCCGGCGCGGGCGATAATCGAGCGTCCAGGTTCGATGATTAAGGCTGGCGCAGGCAGATTGCTTGCGATAGAGGCTAATCCGCGCTCCATACTTGTTTGCAAAGCCTGTGCCAGTACCTCCACTCCTGGGGTAGAGATATCATCGGGCGTATCAATAGCCCAGCCTCCACCAGGGCTGATCTCTTGCGGCCACCAGTGAGTCTCAGCATAAACCTCGCCAACCAGCGCAAGCAGACGCTCTAATCCCTCCTGGTAGGGGCGAGCCTCTCTCAACATTGTACCATTGTGGGCATGAAGGCCCAACAGATGTAACCGTCCATCGCGCAGAATGCGCAGTATAGCCGATTTAGCCTCGCCGTTCCCCAGTGGGAAGCCAAATTTAGAGGCGGCATGACCCGTTTGCAGGTAACGGTGGGTGTCAGTATCGACGGCAGGAGCTACCCGCAGCAGCACACGTGGCCTCTGTCCAGCCTGCTGAGCAATGCGTGTCAGGCGTTCTAATTCGCTCCAATTGTCCAGCACGATACGCCCGACACCCAGACTCAAGGCCTGCCGCAATTCGTCCTCTGACTTGTTATTGCCATGAAACGAGATATGCTGCATAGGAAAATCCGCGCGCCGCGCTACCGCTAGCTCACCGCCGGAGACTACGTCCAGCCCTATCCCCTGCTCCGCCATCAACCGGGCGATAAGGGGCGACAGATAGGCCTTAGAAGCATAGAGTACCTGCGTTGCCGAGGCATGGTAATACGCTGCAAAAGTCTTGAGATATCGCTGACAGGCATTAGTAATCGTCATGCGGTCAAAAATGTAGAGCGGCGTGCCATACGCTTGAACAAGCTCAGGAACGGAGTGGTCGGCTATATGAAATACCCCATCGGGAGAGAAGGTTGCAGTGTCCGGCAAGAGATGGGTCAGGAGTGGAGTTGTCATTGTTTATCTTTCTGAATGTTTTCGGCTGGCTTTATAGATTTTGACTATTATAGTGTGCAGGGGAACAGGTGGTCAATATTGTAAACTCACGGAGGTTTTGCAGGTTCGACGTCCACCAGCATGGCGGAGGCAAGCGCCGCCACTACTATACACGAACGACGGGGGTGACGTGTATAGTAGTGGCGGCGCTTGCCTCCGCCATGCAGACCTTGCAACAGCCCTGCCCGCAAAACCTCCGTGAGTTATCTCCCTCTTGGAGGCTATGTTACAATAGGGCAAAACAATGGACTCTTACGAGATATTATCGTGTTGAAGAGGAGAAGGTTTATTCATTTATGACACAAATTGACCATCATTTGGAGGAGCATCAGGCCAGGGCCGCGGGACAGAAGCCGCGCCTGCGCTTTGCTCCAAGTCCTACCGGACTGATGCATATTGGAGGATTTCGTACTATCCTCTTTAGCTGGCTGTATGCGCGCCATACTGGCGGCTCTTTCATCCTGCGCATTGAAGATACCGATATTGCCCGCACAGTTGAAGGTGCTATTGAGTTTCTTTTAGACGGTATGAGCTGGCTCGGTCTAGATTATGACGAGGGCCCCATCATCGGCGGTCAGTATGGGCCTTACTACCAGACACAGCGCAAGGAGTTATACCAGCAGTACGCTCACCAGTTGATTGCATCAGGTCACGCCTATCGCTGCTACTGTACACCTGAGCGGCTGGCGAATATGCGCAATGCCCAGGCGGCTCAGAAGCTGCCCCCGCGCTATGACCGACGCTGCCGCTACTTGAGTGCCGAGGAGCGTGCGGCCAACGAGGCGGCTGGCCTGACGTGGACGGTGCGCTTCGCTATGCCGCTTGACGGCGAGACGGTTGTGCATGATGAGATTCATGGAGACATCACCTTTAAGAATGCTGATCTCGATGATGCGATTATTCTCAAGTCGGACGGCTTTGCCCTGTATCACCTGGCGCATCTTGTGGATGACCACCTGATGGGCATTACACATGCTTTACGCGGGGATGAATGGATTTCCAGCGCACCACTGCACATTCAGATCTATAAGGCACTGGGCTGGCAGCCGCCTCTGATCTACCATGTACCAACTGTGTTGGGCAAGGACAAGAAAAAGCTCAGCAAGAGGCATAATGCGCCATCATGGATCGAGCTCAAGGAGCAGGGATTCCTGCCGGAGGCGGTCTTCAACTTCCTGGCCCTGATCGGCTGGTCATATGATGATAAAACCGAACTCTTTACCCGCGAGGAGCTAATACGGGTGTTCACCCTGGACCGCATCGGAGCAGCAGGCGGCATCTATGACCCGGACAAGCTGCTCTGGATGAACGGAGTCTATATCCGCCAGATGCCCTTAGAGGAGCTAGTAGAGCGCACACTGCCCTTTATGGAGCGACCAGAAGCGGAGGGCGGGCTGCCGGAGAGCATCAGTCGACCACTTGATCGAGCGTATACTGCTCGCGTGCTGCACCTGGAGCATGAGCGATTGAAAACGCTCGGCGAAGCGGCAGAGATGGTTGCCTTCTTCTTTACCGAGAAGCTGGACTATGCTACTCCATTGTTGATACAGAAGGGTATGGACGCTGAGCGTACTCGCGCCGCACTGCTACGCGCACGCGACCTGCTCAACAGCCTGCCATCGTGGGAGCATACCGTGATGGAGCCACCCATGCGCGAACTGGCGGCAGAGCTTGGTCTGAAACCAGGTCAACTTTTCGGCTCAATTCGCGTAGCCGTCAGCGGCAAGACGGCCACTCCCCCACTCTTCGAGATGTTGGAAGTACTCGGTCGCCAGCGCAGCATGACAAGAATTGACGAGGCGATTGAACGACTAGCATAACAGTAGGG
>Ga0209701_10000995_pt1 | contig 17641 bp, 17 predicted proteins | sample CZO8metaG_4_FD_188356 | JGI IMG/M metagenome (GOLD analysis project Ga0209701, IMG submission 188356) | Vadose zone soil microbial communities from the Eel River Critical Zone Observatory, Northern California, USA - CZOApr15con2H3.8 metaG... | ecosystem: Environmental > Terrestrial > Soil >... | reverse complement strand
TCGGAACCGCGCGATGAGCGCCTCCAGATGACGCCATGCCTCGATCGAGTACCACGCGAGGAACCCCGCGCCCGCGATGGCCAGGCCGAAGAACAGGAGGATCAGGATCACTTCGAGGCCCGCGCCTCCCACTCCTTCGTAAACCAGAGAGAGGGCGTAGTCGTTCACGAAGTGAGCGAGGATGGCGGCTCCGACGCCGTGCCGCAAGAAGAGGTACCCGAACCCGAGGCCCGCCACCATCCCGGGGATGACCTTCCACCAGCCCCAGCTCGACATGTGCGCGAGGCCGAAGATCGCGGAGCTCGCGAACAGGAAGGCCCAGGCGGCGACGAGCGCTTCCTTCGGCGAATCCCGGCGAAGCATGCCGCCGATCAGGTAGCGCCACGCGCCCGCGATGTATCGACCCGAGCCGCCCGGCCCCGCTCCCGAGGTGCCGCGGTTCACTTCCATGATTCGGACGATGACGGATCCGATGGCCATGGGGAGGCCGAGGAGGAGGACGCGGAAGGCGATCTCTTCGTAGACGCCGGCGTTCGCCAAGTCGTAGAGAAACACCCAGGTATTCTCGGGGGTCAAGTTGATCGGGCTCGTGGGCTCGACGCCCGCGAAGGGCAGGAAGAAGATCAATGCGACTTGGAAGAATGTCACGGCCATCCACACCTGCGCGATCGCGATCCATGCGCTCCGGCTCCGAAGCCGGGTCCCGAGGGCATTAATCGGCGCCATGAACACGCGTCGGATCTCCCGTCGTTCCAGGACCGCGTAGGCCGCGCCCGCGAGGAAGATGATGGCCAAGATCAGCGCGTAATACGATAGGAAGAGCGTCCGGTCCTGGGAGACAAAGACCGGGTACGGAAGGGGTACCGGCACGTAGACGTAGACCACCGCGTCCGTCGTCCAGGCAAGCCGGACATTGTCGAAGCCCACGGTGACGGAGCTCGTAGAGCTGTCTGCGATGAAGGCTATCTTCAGATAATACAGCCCGGGCCCGGTGATCCGCGGCTGGTCGTTCAACGTCGCGCTGAATCGCCCAAGGGACGTCCAGGGGACGGGACTGGAAAAGCGCACGACCGCGATCGCCGTGTTCGGATCCGGTACGGAGTTCGAGCTGTCGAGGGAGACGATGAGCCTCCCCTGCGTGAGCCCGCCGAGGGCCTCGATGTCGAGGCGGACGTTCGCCGCATACGGGGTGGAGCCGTCGACTTGGAACGCCTGCATCCAAAAGCCGCGGGCGCCGAAGCCGACGAGGGTCATCCCGATGAACCCTCCGGGGTTGCCACCGGAGCTTTGGTACGAGGGAGTCGACGCGGTTCCCCAGGAATCGAAGGTCCAGTTCCCATTGTAGTCCATCGCGCTGTTCACGGTCTGCCCGGACCGGATCCCCTGGATGCCGGGGACGACCATGGTCGGGCCCACGGCGAGTCCTGCGAAGTCCGTCACTGCGAAAACCAGGAAGGCGACGAGGGCCAGGGTCCACAGGATGCTCAAGATCGGTCGGACGCTCGATGGCGCGGAAGGGCGGACCGCCCAGGCCCCCACTGGGAGGCCGCATCGGGGGCAGAAGTTCCCGCGGAACAACGTGCCGCAGCGGGGGCAGGGCCAACCCATGGCGCTCGGAGAGGGAGGCGGCGTCGCGTTTGCCGGTGCGCCGCATCGGGGACAAAAGCGTCCTTCGAACCATGTCCCGCAGCGAGCGCACTGCATTTCTTCCCCAACGAGGGGTACGCGATATTTAACGCTACGGGACCCGCCGCCCGAGCAGTTCCGTTCTCGTCCGCCATCGTGTCGGGAAGGTTAATATCGGGGACGCCGGTTCCGCGGGCCTCCGGCCGTGCGACGGCCAGCCTACTTGCGGGAGGACGGTTCATGGACGACGACGAGAAAGGTCGGCGCAGCTCGGATGTGGAGTTCGAGACGATCAAGGCGGAGAAGGTCAACTTCGGGCGGAACAACTTCCTCGAGGTCGCCCGAAAACGCGCGAAGACGACGGACGGCACGAACGAGTTCATCTCCGTTTCCCGTGGGTACTATCTTCCCGACCGGTCGGAGCGGTTCAAGCACTCCCTGACGATCCCGGACGACCCCGAGATCCGTGCGTTTGTCGCCGAGAAAATCAAGACCCTTTGAGGCGGCCAGCGCGGTCCGGCGAGGACTGACGACCGCGGGTTTTAAAGCGTGGGCGGTCCATGGGCGGGGGCCCTTCTGCGCATGCACAAGGGGGGAGTAGGAATGGCCCCATCGCTTGAGCGGGGCTTGGGCTATCTCGCGCTCGACCCCGAGGATACCGCCTCCGCGTTCCTGCGGACCTTGGCCCAGGCGCGGACCCCGTTCCTCTGGATCACGGCGGACCCCCGCCGGGACACCGCAGAGGGAGGAGACGTCCTGCGGGTCACGACCCTCCGCCGCCTCGGCAGCGCCAATCCGCGGCGCCTGCGGGAGATCCGCGCCGCGGCCACGACCTTCTTCGACGAGCGCGGTCCCGGGGCCCTTGTGCTCGACTGCCTGGAACTGCTCACCCTTCATTCCGGCGTCGAGCGGGTCCTTCGATTTGTCGACGACCTCCATGAGGAGACCGCCATGCGGAACGCGTTCCTGGTCGTCTTCGCAGACCCGAAAGGGATGAACCGGCGGATGATCGCATGGCTCGAGCGGGAACTGGATCCGCTCCCGAGAGGTGCGACTCCCGAGGGCGTCGAGGACCACTTGGTAGTCTGAGCCCTACGGCCCGAAAATCAAGCCCATGCCCGAGGCCGCCTGGTCGTCCTGGGCACGGAACCGCCGGTAGATGTCATCGGCTTTCGCGGCGTCGAGCGGATCGGCGATCCCTTTGAGGAGTTCCACGGCCCGAGCGAGGGCCGGCTCGCTCCCCTCGACGACAACATAGCGGTCGTCCCCCTTGAGCCCCAAGGCCTTCGCATCGCGAACCGTCACGCTCTGGCGGCCCACGAGGTCATCCCCGATCAGGAGGTTCGCCTTATCGGCCTGGGCCGGCGGGATTCGAAACACGCGGTACACGTCCCGCCTCACGGCGGCATCCGTACTAAAAGCTTCATTCGTCGTGGTGAGGTCGCGTCAGGGGGAGGATGAGGAGGAACGCGCCGACGATCACGAGCGCCAGGCCGATGTAGGGATCGATGCCGCTGCGCGCGACGATGACACCGGTCACCGCCAGCGCGAGGCCGACGACGCCGAACAGGATCCGAGCCGAGGCCACGCGCCGTGCAGCCCGCGTGCGCCTAAAGCGTTTCCGAAGCGACCCTCTGATAACCGGCCGCAAATGTTCTTATCGCGTCCGCTCGCATCGTTGGACGTGGCCGAACGCGAGGAAATCGGAGAGACCCAGCTCCTCGCATCCCTCCTCGGCGTCGCCGAAATGGTCAGCAGCGTCTCGGACACCGACGAGCTGATCGCGCTCATCGCCCGCGTCACCCCGGGCCTCGTCCGCGTGGACCGGTGCGCGATCATGGCGTACGACGAGTCCACGCGGGAGTTTCACACGATCGGCTCCTTCGCCGCAGGCGAACCGCGGACGCTCTTCGACGGGCTCCGGATCCAAGAGGCGGAGATTCCGTGGCTGGCCCAGCGGCTGATCGCCCTACGCCTTCCGGCTCTGCTCAAAGCGTCCTCCGCCGAAGCGGGCCTGTCGCCCGCCCTTCAGCAACGCCTTTCCTTGAAGTCGGCGTTGGTCGTTCCGCTCACGGCCCGGGGCCGGTTCCTCGGTCTCATATGGCTCGACGACACCCGCATTCCCCATTACTTTACGTCGGAGGAGATCAACATCGTCCAGGGGATCGCCGCGCAGGTCGCGATCGCGTTGGACGGCGCAAACCTCGCGGCGGAACGCGACCTCGAACGCCGTCGGATCGAGGCGCTCGTCCCGGCCTTCGCGGACGGCCTGATCTCGGCGGACCCGGACCTACGGATCGTGAATATCGACCCGGGGGCCGAGGCACTGGTCGGATGGCAGACGTCCGAAGTCCGCGGCCGTCGAGTGCGTGAGGTGTTCGACATCTCAGAAGGCGAGGCCAGCGTCGCCTGGACGAAAGACCGCGGCGGGCTTGCTTCGGCCGCGAAGGCGCTTCGGCTGCGCGCCCGGGACGGACAAGCCGTCGAGTGCGTCGTACAGGCCGTGGCCGTCCGAGGGAACGAGGGGGAGGTCGTCCAGATCCTCTACGCGCTCCGGAGAAAACCGAAGACCCGCGGCTACGCCGATCGCCTCATGGACACGATGGACGGGCTTGCGGAATTTCAGGAAGCGGAACCGCCCGAGTAGAGGAGCAGGCGAATTTCCGCGGTCGTGAAACGGCTGTGGGTCCGGAGGGTAGCCTCGTCCCCTTCGCGGATGGCCTGAAGGTACCGCGGACATCCTTTGGTCAAGAGGTAGATCCGACGGAGCGCTTCCTCCTCGATCTCCGGCTTGCCGATCAGGGCGCGGCAGCCCTCGATGTCGAGGCCGTGGAGGTGCCGTTCGACCACCGCTCCGAGTTCGATCTCCCTCTTCGAGTAGAAGCGGCAGTACGCCGGTGTCGACTCCTGGGCGAGGACGAGGAGTTTTCCTCCCACCGCCTTCGACTTTCGGAGGAACGCCCGCATCACGTCGACGATCGCTTCTTCGACATCGCCGTATCCATCGATCACCACGAGTTTGCTCCCGCGGGCGTAAGGGAGCGTGATCTCATCCGAAACGGATTCGGGGTCTGCCTCGGCCGGGGGCTTCGCGCCTGTGGCCATCGCGATCGACGCGGCGAATCCCTGCAACGTGGAGTGCTCCGGGAGTTCAATCCACAACGACTTCGGGACGGTCTCCGCGAACGCCCAGCCGACTGCGGTCTTCCCCATGCCCCGGGAGCCATACAGGACGGCGACGGGCGCGCCGCCGACGAGCCATCGGCGCAAGAACGCGAGGTCCTGGTCCCGCTGCAGCAAGGTCGGGCGTTCGAGCCCTGCGACCACCGCTCGCAGATGACCTCCGGGGTCCGTCGCGGCGAGGGCCGCCAGGGGAGTCAGACCGAGCACCTTCCTCGCTTCTCCCAGCGTCGTCGTGCGACCATCCACGTCGACGGGATTGCGGTCGACCTCGGCAAGGATCTGCCGCGCGCGGCGGACGCCGGCTTCGGTGAGGGCGTACACGCGGACCTTCCGGCGCTGTCCCCGGAGACGAGCTTCCCGAGGTTCCGCGAGACCGTCCTCTTGGAGGATACGCAGCGCCCGCGGGACATGGCTGCGTAGGAGCCGTGCCCCGTCGGCGATCCCCGCCTGCGTTACCTCGCGCCCGGGTTCCGCGGCGTTCCAGAATCCATGGAGATGGACCAGGACACGCTCGGCCGCGGTGAGCTCCACAGGATTCCAATGCGGCCCCGTTTACTTAAGCGTGCATCCCATGATTCTCACGCGGTCATGAGTTGGTGGCCATCCGAGGTGAACGGCGGGAGATATACTAACTCGAAGGATCGCAACGGACCCGCATCCTGCGAGGTGATGCAACCATCACGCCGGTAGGAGGTCCGTGAACTGGAAGCGGCCGTCGCGCAGCAAGCTTTGCCCCGTCCGGACGGGCACCGGATTAGCCAGCACGGGACCGGCCGAGACGAACGTGTGGAACTCGCCATTCTCGCCGCACGGGTCGACCCCCGCGGGCAAGTCGTTCAGGAAGGCGTGGTCGAAGACGCGGCCACTGAAGGAGGGATCCAGCATCGTCGTGTCCACGCAAGCGACGTGCGCACGGTAGCCGCGGTCCACGAAGCTGCGCGCCAGCGAGGCAGTGTCCTCGCCCCATAGGGGAAACAGAGCGCTCAGGCCCACGCTGGCGAGGTTGCGCTCCCGATACCGCCGCACGTCCTCAAGGAAGATGTCCCCATGGACGACGTGCGTGATCCCTTCTGCCTTGCACCGGCGAAGGGTTGCACCCATGCGGGCCTTGTACTCCTCGTTGCTGCAGGACGTCGGCAACGCCACGGCGATGAGGGGCAGGCCGAGAGACGCGACCTGCGCGTCTAGGAGTTCCCGACGCACGCCATGGATGGAGATGCGTTCATGCTCCTCGCTCAGGGTCGTCAGCAGGCCGACGACCTCCACGGCGGGATCCGCGAGGGCGCGCTCCAATGCCATGGCGCTGTCCTTGCCGCCGCTCCACGAAATGACGGCCTTGGCCTTGGCCACGAGGCGCCCGAAAGGCGGCCTTACTTACCGACCTTTCGCCGCCCCACGGCCGGCAATGGACCGGTTCATCCTGCCACCGCGCCTCCATGGGTGAGAATCAGACTGTGTGGTCGTGGTAACTACCGCGAACACTTTATATATCGTCGGCTCGAGTCTAAGTCCATAATCTCGAAGCCCACCGGGAGGCCCACCCATGAAAACAGTGTTGCACGAAGATGAATCGGGGGTGTCCGAGGTCATCGGCACCATCATGATCCTAGGCATCACGGTCGTCCTCTTCTCCACGATCATCCTCTGGGTCACGAGCATCCCCACGCCGACGACCCAGACGCGAGTGGACATGGAATCCACAATGAATCCGGTATACAGCACGAGCCCGCCCTACAATGAAATCGCGGTCAACATCACGATCCGCCACCTTGGCGGGGACAGTCTAACGCCTCTCTCCACCCGGATCTACGTGACGTCGATCCGCGGCGGAAACCCGCCCGTGACCGACATCGCGCAGCTCCGCCTGTACAACCCTTTCCTCGCGACTCCGAACGGGTTGATTGATGGCAACGACGCCATCTGGAGTGCCGGCGAACGGTGGGCCTACAAGAGCTTCTCAATCCTTTCAACGGACCAGATCACAGTCATGATCGTGGACCTCACGAAGAGCGCGGTCGTATGGAGTTCCCCGATCAACGGGGCGGGAGGGCCGCGACCCCCCATCTTCGTGGAGAAGTGGGCCGATGGCGTCCCGTCCACTTCCGGGATCGACTCCGTGCAGGAGCGTCTACCCTTCGCGGTGTATGCGCGGGTTATCGCCCTCGATGGGAATCTGAACCGAAACTCCGTATTCATGCAGATGTCAATCTGGTTCGGGACGGGGAGCCCCTGCGAGAAGCCCATCCAAATGCGCGATGACGGGGTCTCTTCGGACCGAGTGGCGAACGACGGGATCTTCTCCGCCGGCGGGACCTCCCCGTGCTTCATGCCGAGCCTCTTCTGGGACCAGAGCATCATCCTCATGAACGCGACGGATCTCGCGGGACGCGCGACCAGCACTCGACTCGTCCTGAGCGTTGGCCAGCAACTCTCGGGAGGGGGAGGGGGAGGCACCACGATCCCGAGCCAACTCTGGCAGTACATTGGGTTCATTCAGATCAAGGCGGGGGCCGTCTGGGTGACGAACTTGAACAACCCGTACAACTCGGCGACCACGTTCCAGCCCTATCGGATCAACGCGACCACGCTGAACGGAAATGGCGGGCCCCTGTTCCACTTCAAGATGGAGAACCACGGCAACCGGACGATCTTCATTGACGGATGGACGGCGGGCGTGTTCTCGTCGGCCTCCAAGGCGTCGGTCAAGGGGCTGTACATCGTCAAGCCCGTCGACCCGAACAAACCCGCAAACGCGGGCGGTCTCGCCGCCTATCCAGGGACCACGACGAATCTCGTGAACTTCCAGTATGCGCAGGTGTTCGACGTCAACCTCCTCGATCAGGAAACGGGAGGCGCGCCAACGGAGGTCTTGATGGCAGCGAAAACGGCGTATAACGTCGATTGGCCATACAGCTTCCTGTCCGACACCCTGTACCTGAACATCCTCGTGTCGGGCATGTCAGGCCCGCAAGGCATGTCGTACGGTCAAATCCTCACCCGATGGGGGGCCACCTACAACCCGTACACTCACCTCAACGATGCCGACCCGACCACGAGGACTCAGTGGTACGCCCAGGTGATTCCGTTCATCGGGATGGTCGTCTACTAGGGACGGCGGCAAGACCTGAGGTTCCTGGCCATCGCGCGGGGGGGCCCTTCGGGCCATCCTATTCCCGAAGGGCGGCACGAACTCCTTCGGCTCGCTCCAATTCGATGATCGCGAGGACGGTGCCTCCCGCCGCGGCGATCTGACGGAGCCGAGACGCCATGAATCGTTCCCGTCTCCTCTGAAGCTGGGCGAATCCCCGCGATCCGTTCACTTCCGAGTCCCATTCCAGGACGAACTCACGCGGGTCTTTTGCGCGAAAACGCTTCTTCGCGAGCCGACGCTCCAACCGGCCCTGAAAGACGACTTCCAAGGCGGACACGCTGTCGACGTAGTTCTCGGCATAGGTGGCCTCATCCATATCGAGCGCCTCGAGGCCCATGCCACGGGCGTCCGCGATGCGGACCGCCTCGAAGAAACAGGGAGGCGGCAGGACGGGCGGCTCCCAGGCCGACAACCCGGCAACATAGATCTCTTCCTCGAAGTTCCCAGGTTCCTGTGGGCCCTCGTGGTAGGCGCGGAGCGTTTGGAGTTCCTCCGGCCCAATGCTCAACGCGACCCTGCCCGGTCGTACCGATTCGATGGAGTTCCGCACGATGTTCGCTTCGGACGGCGGGCCACGAACCGAAGGGAGGATCCAGATCGACGCGTCGCCGAGCCGGACCTCTTCCATCAACCCTTCCTCTCGGAGATCATCTCCTCGACGTCATCGGAGTCCTTCGCGCGGCGCAGTTCTTCTCGGGCGATCACGGGGACGCCGCGGATGCTCCTCCGGACGGACCGACGCACGACGAACATCACGGAGTCCTTTTCCACGACCCGGCTGATGTTCGAGACGATGTCCGCCTTCTGATCGAGGGCGCTTCCGGCCCCTCCGACGCCGGTCAAGAACGTCGTCGCATCCCGCTTCGACAACGCATCGAAGGGACTGCGGACCGTCGGAAGGACATCGAAGCCGAGCCGCTGAAGCCTCAGGTAGAGTTCCCGTTCGAATCCTTCGAGGCGCGGGGCCGGGGCCTCGCCCAAGGCCGCGTGGACGAACGCGAAGGGGTCGACCGGGAGGGCTAAGGACTCGCCGAGGGAATCCTCGAGCCTCATCGCGACGTCGAGGGTGGCCGCCATCCCCTCCAGGTACATCTGGATCGTCCGGCGGGAGACGCCGGCCATCTCCGCGAAGGCGCCCAGGGAGAGGCCGCGCTCGTCCCGGAGGCGGCGCAAGGCGTTGGCATCGAGCCGGACGTAAAGGCCTCCGGGGGCCGAGAACAGGAAGGGCGGGACGCCCTCCTCCAGGAAATCCAGCAGCGTGCTCCGGCAAAGGATCGGCACCCCGAACCGATTGTAGATCACGCCGTCCTCCAGGGATCCCGTGCCGCTGCGTTCCCCCACGACGAGGGGCGATCCCTCCAGGGCCTGCGCGATGGCCTTGAGCTCTCGGGCCGTCTCCTTGCTCAGGGCGTCCACGTTCCGGAAGACCTTCACGATCAGCAGGGTGTCATCGCGACGGGCGACGAAGTCGAAGCTCAGGCCACGTTCTCCGTGGGGCTGGGAGAGGAAGAATCCCGTCTTCGCGAGGGCCTCGCGCGTCGCATGGAGGATCGTGTCGCGCGCCACGTGCATTCATCGTGTAAGCTTCTATATAAACAACGTGGAACGCGTTCTCGCGGTCCTTGGGATCGAGGTCGCGTCCCGAACCCTTTATCGCCGGCCCGGGCTTCGCCATCCTCGATGCCCGGGGAGTTGTCGAAGGACCGCGTCCTCGTCGGCGAGGCGGCGGAGGCCAGCGCCTTGCACAATCGAGGATTCTTCGGAAGGCCGCAGTCGGGTGGCGGCCTGGAGCTGGACCTCCTCGAGGCAGTGTATCTCGTCGAGGCCGATCGCCTGGAGGTCCGGCGGGCGGGCCGGCGGGTATCGGCGCGCGAGCTCTTCCGGGCCGCGGGCGCCGCCGTCCCATCCTTCGAGATCCGCTACCTGGTCTACCGCGATCTGCGGCAGCGCGGGTACGTCGTCGAAGCGCAGGGCGGCCGGGTGGACTTCCAAGTGTATCCGCGGGGAGGAGCGCCGAAGAAGACCCCGAGCAAGTACTGGGTCCGGGCCCTGAGCGAGCGGGCCGTGTTCGATCTGGCGGAGTTGTTGGAGCGGGCGGGAGAGGCGGCGGCCGTGCGCAAGACGTTGCTCCTCGGGCTCGTCGACGAAGAGAGCGACCTCACCTACTACGCCGTGCGCGAGGCCCAGCCTCGTGGGCACCGTCCCGTCACACCCGCGAAGGGTCGCGTGATCGTCCACTTTCTCGGAGATCGCGCCGTGGTCATCGACGAAGAAGAGGCGCGAGCGCTCCACGCCTCCGGATACTTCGGCAAGATCGTCGGGCGTCGATTGCAGCTCAGCCTCCTCGAGACGGCGTACCTCCTCAAGGCGGGCCTCGCGGAGGTCCGGAATGCGGAGACGGATCGGCCGATCCGCCTCGAACGACTCACGAAAGAGGCCAAGGCGATCCAGCCCGATTTCGAGTTGCGTCTCCAGGCCTACGAGGACCTCACGGACCGCGGCGTCATCTCGAAGACGGGGTTCAAGTACGGGTCGCATTTCCGCGCGTACGAAGGGGATCCGGAGACGCACCACGCGAAGTACCTCGTCCATGTGGTCCCGAAGGGGCACCGCGGCGCGTGGCCGGAGATCAGCCGAGCCGTCCGTCTCGCGCACGGGGTGAAGAAGCAGATCCTCTTCGGCGAGGTGGGGGACGGCGTCCGGTACGTGAAACTCGAGCGAGTCCGCCCTTGAGGGCTGCCACGCTCGCGAACATACCTCTACTTAGAGGTACGTCGAGCCCTCGGCCGTGCGCAAGAGCCTTCTTCCTCCATGCCCATGGGCAGGGACGTGGACCTGCGCATCGGGTGTGTCGGATACTCGTACGATTTCTGGGTCGGGCCGTTCTACCCGCGCCATACCTCCCAATCCGATTTCCTCCAGCTCTACAGCAAGGTCTTCGATCTCGTCGAGATCGATTCGACGTTCTACGTGATCCCCTCCGTGGACACGATTCGGTCCTGGCGGGAGTCCGTGCCGGATTCGTTCCTCTTCGCCGCGAAATTCCCGCGGGTGATCACGCACGAGAACGCCTTGCGTCCGACCCGCGAGTCCGTCGATCGGTTCTTTCGCTCGATCGGGGAGCTGCGCCCGAAGGTCGCGACGCTCCTCGTCCAACTCCCTCCGTTCCTCCATCACGATGACGGTCGGGATCGTCTCTTCGCCTTCCTCGATGGACTCCCTCGCGACTATCGGTATGCGGTCGAGTTCCGACACGCGTCTTGGATGCGCCCGGAGACGTTCGAGGCGTTGCGGCGCCGGGAGGTCGCGTTGGTCTGGAACGAGGTCCAATACCTGAACACGACGCCGGAGATCACCGCGGACTTCGTGTACCTCCGGTTCATCGGCGACCGGTCCTTGAGCGAACTGGGCCGGATCCAGATCGATCGTACGGCGGAGATGGAGAAGTGGGCGGGCAGGCTCCGCTCCGTCCAAGACCGGGTCGACCGCGCGTACGTGCTCTTCAACAATCACTTCGCAGGGTTCGGTCCCGCCTGCGCGGACCAGTTCCGCCGGATGCTCGGCCTCCCCCGGGTGGACTTCGCCGCAATGCACGCGCCCGATCCCGGTCAGAAGAGGCTCCTGGAGTTTGGCGGACCGGGCTCATGAGCGATGCGCCGCGGTCCAGGTCTCGACCCATTGCGGGAGGCCCGCCAGGTTCCGCAGGGTCGCGGCGACGTAAGGCGGCATGGCCTCGGGGCGATGGGCCCCTTTCCGGTCCAGGAGGAGGCCCACGATTCCCACGGAGGCCGCGGCCTCGAGGTAATCGAGGCGGTCGTCGACGAGGACGCAATCCTCGGGCCTCGCACCGACGGACTTGGGCACATCGGCCCAATAGGCCGACCGCCCCTTCTGCGCGGCCTGGGAGTGGCCGCTGAACATACCATCGATCAGGGAGGAGAGTCCCGCCCCGCGAAGGGCTGCCTCGTTCGTCTCGCTCCCTCCCGTCGCGACGTAGACCCGGTGCCCCATCGCCCGGAGCCGTTCCATCGCCGCTCGCGCATCCGGGTACCTCGCGTTCACGTCGGCCAGGGCCTGGCGCTCGAGTTCCCGCGAGAGGGCCAGCGGATTCTCCGGCCGATGGGCTATGCCCATCCGGTCCAGGATGTCGAGCAGGTGCTGAGCGTCCAGCTCGTCGACGACCTCTCCATAGCCGCGGGAGTCCCAGTCGGCATCGTGGGCCCTCTGCGTGTAGGCCACGAAGGCCTCGTCGTGGGCCCGTCGCCAGCCCTCGGGATCGCCCCCGAAGCGAGCCGCCAACAGGAAGGCGAGGCGTTCCCGATAGCCGCGAAACGTCTTCTCATGATCGAGGAGGACCCCGTAGAGGTCCAGCAAGACGCGCATCGCATTTCGCTCGGAGCCAGGGCACGCGCTTAAGGGTTGCGCGAACCGCGAAATAGCTTGGCGTCGATGCCGGTCCGATGCTTGCCCCCGCGCTTTCCACCTTCAGCATCGTCGGCTTCGATCCGAAGACGAAAGATCTCGGGGTCGCCGTCCAATCGAAGTTCGTCGCGGTCGGAGCCGTCGTCCCGTTCGCGCTCGCGGGGATTGGGGCCGTGGCGACTCAGTCGTACGCGAACACGACCTACGGTCCGAAGGCTCTCGTGATGCTGAAGGAAGGGACCGCCCCGAAAGAGGTCCTCCAACGCCTTGTGAAGTCCGACAAGGAGGCTTCGAAGCGTCAGGCGGGCATCGTCGACGCGCGCGGGCGGGCCGCCTCGTACACCGGGAAGGAATGCTTTCCCTGGGCGGGACATCTCGTCGGGAAGAATTACGCGTGCCAAGGAAACCTCCTCGCAGGCGCGGGTGTCGTGGAGGTCATGGGCCACGCGTTCGAATCGACCGCAGGCGACCTCCCGGTCCGCCTCCTCGCGGCCCTTGGCGCCGGCCAGCGGGCGGGAGGCGATCGTCGCGGGCAGCAGTCGGCCGCCCTCCTCGTGGTCCGGGACCGCGGCGGGTATGGCGGATTCAACGACCGATGGATCGACGTGCGGGTCGACGACCATCCGCGCCCGATCGAGGAGCTGAACCGGGTCTTCAGCATCTACGACCTCACGTTGCTGAACCGCGAGGATCCGAAGGATGTCCTGCCGCTCCGCGCGGACGTCGTGCGCGAATTACAGGCCGGCCTCGCGGCCCTCGGGTTCTACCGCGGGCCCAGGTCGGGGACGTTCGATGCGAAGACGAAAGCCGCGTTCGAGGCGTGGGCATCCCTGAATAACTACGAGAACAAGGTGAGATCTGACGGCAAAGTCTGGGGCAGCGTGTTCCGCGCGTTCCGGACGGAAGTCGCCGCGAAAAGTGGGTGAGGACAAAAAGAGACGCGGGGCCCGAAGGCCGCGCGTCGGGTTCTATTTGGGCACCCCCATCTGGGGCGCACGGTCTTCATCGACCTGCGCGGGCATCAAGATTTTGTCACAGGGTACACGCGGTCCCCGCCGATCCATGTCTCTCGGACCCGACATCGGTCGATCCGGCTCGGATCGACAAACGGGTCGCCATCTAAGATGACGAAGTCCGCCCAGAGGCCCGGTTCCAAGGTCCCCTTCGTCCGTTCCTCGAAGGCCGCATGCGCGCCTCCCGCTGTGTAAGCCCGGAACGCTTCCACAGGAGAGAGTCGTTGGTCCTCGAAGTATCCGTTGACGGCCCAGTGGATCCCATACAACGGCCCGTAGGGCATGCCGTCCGAGCCGAAGCAGAGCGGGATTCCGAGGCGGGCGATTTGGCGATAGGGGTTGTTGGTCTGGATGCGGAGCGCTCCGAGTCGCGACTCGTACACATCCCCCGGCCCGCTCCATTGCCCGACAAAATTCGGCTGGCAGGAAGCGATGAGGCCCGCGTCTCGCGCCTGTCGCAAGACGTCTTCGTCGGGGAGCTCGAAGTGCTCGATTCGATGGCGCAAGGGATCGCGCGGATCTTCCTCTTGGATCTCCGCGAGCGTCTCCGCGACGAGGCGAACCGCCGCGTCCCCGATCGCATGGGTCGCGGTCTGGAGACCCGCGTGATGCGCCGCCGCGAGAATCGATCGGAGTTCCGTCGGAGGATGCACGAGCATCCCTCGTTCCTTGGGCCGGCCCTCGTAAGGCGCGTCGAGGGCGGCCGTGTACGCTCCAAGGGATCCGTCGGAGAAGACCTTCACAGGGCCGATCCGAAGCCATTCGTCGCCGAGGCCCGTCCGGATGCCGGCGTGAGCCAAGGATGCCGCCACGGAACTCGAAGGCATGGCCGTACTGCGCGGCGACTGCTTCGAGGATTTGCACGGCCTGCGGCACGATTTCGGGACCGATGCCGTCGCCGGGCAGGACAGCGATGCGCGCCTTCATGTCTTCAGCAGTCCGGCCTGGCGGGCGTACGCGAACACGCCCCCGGCCTTGATGATGTCCAGCACGTCGCCGAGCGGGCGCAGGCGGTAGGTCTTCCCGCTGCTCAGGTTTTTCAACGCGCCCGCCGGAATGTTGATCTCCAGCTCGTCACCGGTCTTGACCTCAGTGATGAGGCGTTGGGTGGATTCGAACGGCATGCAGAAGGCGCCGTCCACGACGTTCCGGTAGAAGATCCGCGCGTAGGATTCGGCGACGACCGCCTGGACCCCTGCGATCTGCAGGGCCTCGGCGGCATGCTCGCGCGAGGAGCCGCAGCCGAAGTTCTTCCCGCCGATCACGATCTGATAGGGCGAGCGGTAGTCGTTCTCGGGCGCGAACTTGACGTTGCCGTGCGGAAGGCCGGCCGCGGCGTCCGGCACGCCCGAGAACGCGTACTTTCCGTAGAGCTTGCGTTCTTCGGGATCGCTCAGGCTGTAGACGAGGTGCTTGGCGGGGCTGATCTGGTCGGTGTCGATGTTGTCCCCGATGACGTAGGCTTTACCGCTGATCGAGTCTTGCACGCGGCATCCTGCTTACAGCAGCTCGCGGCTCACAGGAACTCGCGCGGGTCGGTGATCGTGCCCCGGATCGCGGAGGCCGCCACCGTGTAGGGCGAGGCGAGATAGACCTGGGCCGTCTTCGAGCCCATGCGGCCGGGGAAGTTCCGGTTGGTGGTCGAGATGCAGACCTCGCTCTTGTTGAGCCGGCCGAACGTGTCCGACGGGCCGCCCAGGCACGCCGCGCACGAGGCGCCTTGCGCGATCTTGGCCCCGGCCCGCTGGAAGATCTCGAGCAGGGTCTCCCCGTTCAGCCTGGTGGTCCCCAGGCCGCGCGCCACCTCGGTCGTGGCCGGCACGATGTAGGTGTCGGTCAATACTTGATGTCCCTTGAGGATCGTGGCCGCCGCGACGAAGTCGTTCAGCTTCCCGCCGGTGCACGAGCCGATGTAGGCGCGGTCCAGCTTGATGCCGTGGCATTCGCGGGCCGTGGCCCGGTTGTCCGGCGAGTGCGGCTTGGCGACCGTGGGCTCGATGGCGGCGGACTTGTACCGCCGCACGCTGTGGAAGCGGGCGCCGGGGTTGTCCTGCACTGGCTCGTAGGGCTTGCCGGTCTTGGACTTCACGAATTGCTCGGTCACGGCGTCCACGGGGATCATGCCGTTCTTGCCGCCGGCCTCGATCACCATGTTGCAGAGCGTCATCCGCTCCTCGATCGAGAGCGACATCACGCCGTCCCCGGCGAACTCCATGGCGCGGTACGTCGCGCCGTCCACGCCGATGTCCCCGATGATGTGCAGGATCAGGTCCTTGGCCATCAGGTAGGGCGGGAGCGGCCCTTGAAACTCGAACCGCATGGTCTCCGGCACCTTCACCCAGAGCTTGCCGATCCCCATGATCAGGGCGGCGTCGGTGTTGCCGATCCCCGTGGCGAACTCGCCGAACGCGCCGGCGGTGCAGGTGTGCGAGTCGGTCCCGAAGAGCACCTCGCCCGGGCGGGTGTGGCCCTCCTCGGGCAGCGCGATGTGGCAGACCCCTTTGTATTTGTCCGTGCCGACGTCGTAGTAGTACGGCAGGCCCTGCTCCTTCACGAAGGCGCGCAGGACGTCGATGTTGCGGTGCGCGTGCTGGTCGTTGGTGAAGATGTAGTGGTCCGGGATGATCACGACCTTCTCCGGATCCCAGACCTTGGCGTTCGGCCCGAACTGCTTGCGGAAGATGCCGATTGTCCCCGGCCCGCACACGTCGTGGGTCATCAGGATGTCCACGTCCACCCAGATATTGGCGCCCGGCGCGACGGTTTTCCGCCCCGCGTGTCCCGCCAGCACCTGCTCTGTCATCGTCATGCTCAAGGTTCCCGCTCCTCTCGAATTGGGAATGCGATCGGTTCAGCGCGCGCGAGTGTGATTCTAGCCGATGAAACGCCGAAAGTGCAAGGCAGCCCCACTACCACCCTTCCCGCTTAAATTGACACGGCGAACGGCCTTCGGCTATCGTAGCGCTCATGCACGTGAGTCCACAGTCCGGATTCGGGGGCGACCTCGCGCCGATCCGAATTCCCAGCGTCATCCCGTTGTTTCCCCTCCCGAACGTGGTCTTTTTCCCGCGGACGTACCTGCCGTTGCATATTTTCGAATCCCGCTACCGCCGGATGGTCCGGGACGCCGCCGCCAGCCATCAGATGATCGGCATGGTCCTGCTGAAGGAGGGTTGGGAGACGGACTACGAAGGCGCCCCGCCGATCTTCCCGACCGGGGCGTTGGGCCGGATGGTCACCGTGCAGGCGCTGTCCGACGGCCGGTTCAATATTCTGTTGCAAGGGCTCAGCCGGTTCGAGATCCAGGAGGAGCTCGGCTCCGAGTCCTACCGCCAGGGCCGGATCCGGCTCGCGGATTTCTCCGCGCCGGAGAAGAAGCTCCCGTCCGACGTGCGGGCGGAGCTGGTGAAGCTGGTCGGGAACTTCCTCCTGACGCGCGAGGACGGTGCCGCGCTCGCGAACTTCCTGAAGCAGCCCGTGGATGACGAGGCCCTCGTGCACAATCTGTCTTTCGCCCTGGATTTCACGCCGCTGGAAAAGCAGTTCCTGCTGGAAGCGGACTCCCTGGTCCAACAGGCCCGCCGGCTCCTGGACCTCCTACAGTTCAAACGTTACGAGCTGAACGAATCGCCCGGTGGGGGCTGGGGCTGACCTTGGGCAGCGCCGTCGCCATCGAGGTTTCACACCTCTCGAAAGTCTACGAAGGCAAGGTCACCGCTGTCGAGGACATCACCTTCCAGGTGTCCCAGGGCGAGGTCTTCGGCCTGCTGGGGCCCAACGGCGCCGGGAAGACCACGACCATGCGCGTCCTGATCACGGTCCTCCGTCCGTCCGGCGGCACCGCGCGCGTGCTGGGAATGGACGTCGTCGAGCAGGCCACCCAGTTGCGCCAGATCATCGGCTACGTGCCGCAGGAGCGGGCGATCGACCGGTTCCTCACCGGCCGCGAACACCTGCAATTGCTGGCAAGCCTGTACCATCTGCCCAAGGACCGAGCATCGGCGCGCATCGACGAGGTGCTGAAGCTAGTCAGTCTCGAGAACAAGGCCGACGAGGTTGCCCGGAACTACTCGGGCGGGATGAAGCGGAAGCTGGACATTGCCTGCGGGCTGATTCCGGACCCCCAGGTCCTGTTCATGGACGAGCCCACGCTGGGGCTGGATGTCCAGAGCCGTCTGAAGGTCTGGGAGCACATCCGCGAATTGAAGGCGCGGGGCATCACCATCCTCTTGACCACCAACTACCT
>Ga0209701_10000994_pt1 | contig 17647 bp, 12 predicted proteins | sample CZO8metaG_4_FD_188356 | JGI IMG/M metagenome (GOLD analysis project Ga0209701, IMG submission 188356) | Vadose zone soil microbial communities from the Eel River Critical Zone Observatory, Northern California, USA - CZOApr15con2H3.8 metaG... | ecosystem: Environmental > Terrestrial > Soil >... | reverse complement strand
GAAGCGCTGCAAGTTGTGGAACAGGGAGAAGACTCTCTGCGCGCCCTCGGCTTCCGCCAGTTCCGGGTGCGGCATCACGGCGACATCGTGCGCATTGAAATCGCCCGCGAGGAACTGCCCCGCGCCTTGTCTGCCGAAATGGCTCGCGAGTTCACATCCATCTTCAGAAAACTGGGATTCAAGTTCGTAACGCTAGACCTGGAAGGATTCCGGTCAGGTTCCATGAATTCGTTGCTACCAGCGGACGAGCTCAACCGGCGTCGCGCCTGAGCACAGCCTGGGCGGCTCGAAGCCCGCAGCTCGTAGCGTATCCCCCATGAGATAATCGAGCGATTCCTCATGTTTAGGCGGTTTCTAGTGATCTTTGCCCGGCGTGCTTTTTTGGTTCTTCTACTAGTCTGTCTCGGTTGTTCCGCCCAGCCCACCCCGTCCGCCCCTCCGGACGTCGTGAAGCTGGTGGAGCGGCAGGTGCGCGCGACGTATTCTGTCCCCCCCGAGGTGAAGGTCAGTATTGGCCCCCTCCGGTCCAGCGAGTTTCCCAACTACGACGCGCTGGCGATCACGTTCGATAATTCCGGGAAAAAGCAGAACTATGAATTCTTGCTCGCAAAGGATCGCAAAACACTGCTGCGCATGACCCGCATCGACCTGACCAAGGATCCTTATGCCGAGGTCATGAAGAAAATTGATGTGAGCGGCCGACCCACGCGCGGCGCCAAGGACGCCAAGGTCGTCGCCATCAACTACGACGATTTCGAGTGCCCATTCTGTTCGCGCATGCACTCGGCGCTTTTCCCCACGCTTCTGAAAGAGTACGGTGATCGAGTCCTGTTTATCTACAAAGACTATCCGCTCGATGAGATCCATCCCTGGGCGATTCATGCGGCCGTGAATGCCAACTGCCTGGCGGCGCAGAACGCCGACGCCTACTGGGATTTTGCCGACTACGTGCACGGTAATCAGAAAGAAATTAACGATGCGAAGGGCCCCGGAGCCCAGAATGCCGCCCTCGATAAGCTCACCACTCTGCAAGGCCAGAAGCGCAATCTGGACGCAGCCAAATTGCAGGCTTGCGTGAAGGGGCAGGACGACAAGGCCGTGCGGGCCTCGCAGAGCGAAGGGGACAAGATCGGCGTGAGCGCGACGCCGGCCATGTTCGTCAATGGCCAGAAGGTAGATGGAGCGGTGCCGATCGAAGACTTGCGAGTCGTGCTCGACCGCGCGCTCCTGGATGCCGGTGTGACACCTCCGGAGCACAAGCCGGCCCCGGCGGAAACGAAAAGTGCGCCGGAAAAGCCATCAAAGTAAGCAGTTAGCACTCAGCAATTAGCACTTGGCCAAAGCAAATGTTCGCTAGTGGCCGTTGAATAGTGAAGGTCATTCCTAAGGCTAACTGCTAAGCGCTAATTTGCTAAGTGCTGATTTCCGCGGAGGCTAAGTTGAAAACTCGTTTTGACCTGATAGAAGCCAGTCTCGCTGTAGTGAGCGTGATCTTCCTGCTGCAACTGGCGGCGTGCAACCGCGATGGCAGTGGTGGCGACGTGATGGCCTCGGTCAACGGGCGGAAGATTTACCGCAGCGAAGTGGACAAATACTTCGCCAACCAGACGGCTGGCTCCGAACAGCAGCCGACGGGCGAACAGGCGGTCAGCCTCCGGCTGAGCATCCTCGACACTCTTATCGAAACGGAAATCCTCATGCGCCGTGCGGAAAAGCTCGGGCTCCTCGCGACCGACGAAGAAGTAGACCGCAAGCTGAACGAGATGAAGTCCCCTTTCACGGCGGAGCAATTCAACAAGCGTCTCGAAGAGAAAAAAATCACGCTCGACGACTTCAAGCGCGACCTGCGCCGCTCCCTGACCCGCGACAAAGTGCTAAACAAAGAGATCACATCTCGCATCAACATCACCGACCAGGACGTGGCCGGCTACTACAACGCGCACAAGAGCGAGTTCAATTTCATCGAGCCGCAATACCACTTGTCCAAGATCATGGTCACCGGGATGCCCAATCCGCAGGTACACAACCTGCAGAACAGCAAGGCGCAGAACGACGCCGACGCGCGCAATAAGATTCAGATGATTGCCAATCGCCTCGACAGCGGCGACGACTTCGCCACCCTTGCCATGAATTATTCGGAGGATCCTGAGACGAGCAACAACGGCGGCGACCTGGGATTGGCGCCCGAGTCGGCACTGAAAAATGCCGATCCTGTGACCCGCGATGCGGTTTTGAAGCTCAAGCCCGGACAGTACACGGCCGTGCTGCCGCTGCTGAATCCCGCCAATCATCAGCCCTACGGCTACATGGTCGTGAAGCTGGTCTCTAAGGAGCCCGCCGGCCAGCGCGACCTGAACGATGCGCGCGTGCAGCAGGCCTTCCGCCAGCAGTTGCGCGACCGGCGCGAACAATTGCTGAAAGCCGCGTACTACGAAACTCTTCGCGACGAAGCCAAGATCACGAATAATTACGCGGAGGAAGTGCTGAAAAATGCCGGGGCAGCGCAATAAAAGTTGAGTAGAGACGCGGCTCGCCGCGTCTCCGATAGCAGCGATATCGCCGATCGCAGTGGAGACGGGGCAAGCCCCGTCTCTACGGATCGATCAATTATTGCCCTTCCAGCTTTTTCGTCACCACTTCGTTTACAAGCTGCGGATTGGCCTGTCCCTTCGACGCCTTCATCACCTGCCCAACGAAAAAACCGAGCACCGTTTTCTTACCCGCCCGATACTGTTCCACCTGCTTTGGATTGGCCGCAATCACCTCATCGGCCAGCTTCTCCAGCGCAGATGTGTCGCGCGACTGCTGCGGTCGTCCTTCTCCTTCGTACACCGCGGGAAAGTCTTTGTTGCGCGCGAAGCTGAGGTCGTACAGATCTTTCAGCATCTTGCCGGAGATCGCACCCGAATCGACCAGATCGGCCGACGCCGCCACGCCTGCCATCGAGACCGGCGACTGTTCCAGTTCGAGCCCCTTCGCCTTCAGTCTCCCCAGCAGTTCGCTCTGCACCAGGTTCGCAACGCGCTTGGGATTCTTCGCGGCCTGCGCCGCTGATTCGAACTGATCGGCCATCGCGCGGCTGCGAGTCAGGGTCTGTGCGTCGCCGACGGTGATGCCGTATTCCTTTCTCATGCGCTCGCGGCGCGCTTCGGGAAGCTCGGGCAAGCCGGCACGAATCTGCTCCTGCCACTCTTCGTTCACCACCAGCGGAAGCAGGTCGGGCTCTGGAAAATAGCGGTAGTCGTGCGCCTGTTCTTTCGAGCGCATGCCGTATGTGCGTCCCTCATTCGCGTTGTAGAGGCGAGTTTCCTGCGTGATCTTTCCGCCCGACTCAATCACGCCCACGTGCCGCTCGATCTCGTACTCCAGCGCCTGCTTGATAAAGCGAAACGAGTTGACGTTCTTGACTTCGGTCTTAGTGCCGAATTCTTTCTGTCCCCGCGGTCGCACGCTGATGTTAGCGTCGCAGCGCAGTGAGCCTTCTTCCATATTGCAGTCGCTGACGCCCGTGTACAGGATGATCTCTTTCAGGCGTGTCAGGTACTCGTAAGCTTCGTCGGGCGACCGCATATCGGGTTCGCTGACAATCTCGGCCAGCGGTACGCCCGTGCGGTTCAGATCAATGGCAGTCTTCTCGGCCGCGTCGGGAAAGCCTTCATGCAGGCTCTTGCCTGCGTCTTCCTCAAGATGAAGGCGAGTGATTCCGATTTTCTTTGGGCCGCCTGCTGTCGGAATCTCGATGGATCCGAATTCGGCCAACGGCTTGTCGTACTGCGAAATCTGGTAGCCCTTGGGCAGGTCGGGATAGAAATAGTTCTTGCGCGCAAAAATTGAGGTCTCGTTGATGCGGCAGCCGAGCGCCATCGCGGCGAGCGTAGCGAACTCCACCGCTTTTCGGTTAAGGACCGGTAGCGCTCCCGGCATGCCGAGACACACCGGGCAGACGTTCGTATTAGGAGGATCTCCGAAACGAGTTGAGCAGGAACAGAAAATCTTCGAGGCGGTCAGCAACTGGACGTGAACTTCCAGCCCGATGACGGGTTCATATTTCGCGAGAATCTCCTCGGAAATGGCCGGAGTGGTCGCCATAGGGGAAGATTATAGACGCGCGGAGAGAGCATTCGTATCTGCAGGTCGGTATCAGGGGTGTCGCCTCAGTGGTGCTCACAGCCAAAACTTCACGGCTTCTTCGCTTCCGGCGCGCTCAGATACTTCTCCATCGGAATTTCGAAATACATCAGCTCGTTTCCGCCGGAGTCCCGGACGCCGGTCACATAAAAATTCGCTCCCGCCAGCGGTGTTGAAATATCGGAAACATCGAAGAACAGAAAACCCGACGCGGTCGAATGCGGTTCCACCGATCGGGCTCCGAACTGCGCCATGCTGATTTCCTCCTGCGTTTGCCGGCTGACTGCGCCTTTCACCTTCTTGCTCCCAGGCAGTGGAATCGGCAACTGCACGCCCGGACGGTCGTTGCGCGAAGGATGCGACAATCGGCGCAGCAGGTCGTCGGTGTTGGCCGGCAAGAGCTTGGTGCGGTTCACGGTGATCAGCTGCGCCTTAATTCCGCTCAACGCGACGGGTTGATCGCCGTCATTAGTTACTACGAAAAAAACCGGTAAATAGCCATAGCCGCTGTAGTTGGTGCGGAAGATCTGGGCCTTGTCGGCCATGTCGTAGGGATCGACGGCGATCGCCACTTTTTCAGTCGGGTGGTCATCGTGCGCGGGATAATTGCTCGCCGCCTGCGCGGTTGGCATGACGAAGTCTTTGCCCGCCATTGCTGTCAGGCACGACAACAGAATGAATGCAACGACTCCCGGGATTGCCTTGGCTCCCGGAAACTGCACACAGGGTGATCTACGCATAGCTGAATTATAGGATGCGCCCAGCGAGCAAAACCGACGTTCCGCCCATTTAGAATGTGGCTTCTCGAAATGTACCCGCTCTACAGTGCGCTGCTCGGCCTGTTTCTTCTGGTGACGCTGCCCTATTGGCTGCTGCAAATGATGCGCCACGGGAAGTATCGCGCCGGGTTGCGCCAGAGATTGGGCGGCGTTCCGTCCAGTCTGGCTGCGCACCAGGAGAAGCGCACCATCTGGGTGCACGCTGTCTCGGTCGGAGAAGTGGTCGCATCGAGCGCGGTCGTTGAGGCACTGCAACGGGAATTTCCTAGCCACCGGGTCGTGGTCTCAACCACCACCGATACCGGGCAAAAACTCGCTGCCCACCGCTTTGGCGAGGAGAACGTCTTCCACTTTCCCTTGGATTTTGCCTTCGCCATCCGTCCCTACCTGGCAGCCCTTTGTCCGGAACTGGTGGTAGTGGCTGAAACGGAGTTCTGGCCGAATTTCCTAAGACTCGCAAAGCGCAGCGGCGCACGCATTGCTGTTATCAACTGCCGGATCTCCGATCGTTCGCTCGCCGGATACAAGCGTTTTCGCTTTTGGCTGCCGAAGGTACTCGATAATGTGGATCTATTCCTCGCGCAGACTGACGAAGATCGCCGAAGGCTAATCGAAATTGGCGCGCCGGAGTCCCGCATTTCTGTATCAGGCAACCTGAAGTTCGATGTGGCGCCGCCCACAGCGCCGCCCATTGTCGCCAGCCTCAGCCAGAGCCTGAGCCAGTCAGGCGCGGAGCCGGTGCTGGTTTGTGGCAGCACGCTGGAAGATGAAGAGGGCTCACTGCTATCCGCGTTTAGCAACATCCTGGCGAATCATCCGAAGGCAATGATGATTTTGGCGCCGCGTCATCCCGAACGCTTTGCCGAGGTCGCCGAACTCGTCGAGAAACTTGGCTTCCGGCTGTGGCGGCGATCGCTGTGGAGCGGAGAATCGCTTGCCGGCGGCGTCTTTCTCGTGGATAGCATCGGCGAACTGGCTGCGCTGTATTCTCTGGCTACGGTGGCTTTCGTTGGGGGAAGCCTGGTCCCACGCGGCGGACACAATATCCTTGAGCCCGCGCTCTACGGTGTTCCGGTCGTCATCGGGAATCACTACGAGAATTTTCGCGATATCGTGAACTACTTCCGCGAACGCAATGCCGTGCGCGTGGTCGGGGTAGCGGAACTGCCGCTGGTCTTCATGGAACTGATTGAAAATAGAGAATGGCAAGAGACGCTCGGCCGCAACGCCCTGGCAGCACTCGAATCTCAGCGCGGCGCAACTGCCAAGACCGTGGACGCCCTGGTGCAATTGATGGACAAAGGTTCCGCATGAATCCGCTGACCGAACTCTACGGCGCGGGCATCGCTCTGCGGAATATGCTGTTTGACCGCGGCGTTCTTCCCACAATGTGGTTGGAGCAGCCTGTCGTCAGCGTCGGCAATCTGTCCGCGGGCGGAACAGGCAAGACGCCGTTTGCGATTGCGCTTGGTGAGTTGCTGAAGGACCGCGGCATTCCTTTCGATGTCCTCTCGCGAGGCTATGGCCGGAGAACTCGCGGTGTGCTGGTGGTTGATCCCAATGGAAGCGCGTCCGATTTCGGCGATGAGCCGCTACTGATCGCCCGGAAGCTCGCGGTGCCAGTTATAGTCGGCGAAAGCCGCTACCAGGCGGGCCGAGTCGCCGAGCAGAAGTTCCAGACGCAACTGCATCTGCTTGACGACGGCTTCCAGCACCGCTCGCTAGCGCGCGACTTTGACATCGTCCTCATGGCATCTGGCGATCTCCAGGATCGCTTGTTACCGTCGGGACGCTTGCGCGAGCCGCTCTCTTCGCTCGAACGAGCGGACGCAATCGTGCTGCCCCAGGATCTGGCAGCCGAACATTCGTGCCTACGCGAAAAGCCCGTCTGGCGGATGATACGGGAGATGTGTATCACCGGCAGCGATCTCACGAGCCCCTTCCGGGAGGGCACGGCTTCAGCCGTGCCGAATGCGCGCCCGCAGAGCGCGGGCTTTAGCCCAGCTGTCCCTCCGTCTCCGGCCGTCTTCTGTGGACTCGCTCGCCCAGAACAATTCTTCGCCCAGGTGCGTGCCGCCGGCGTCGCGCCGGTCGCCGAGGTCATCTTCCGCGACCACCATGCTTACAGCAAAGGTGACATTCAGCGCCTGCTCACGATGCGGCGCAAACTCGGCGCCGGCGGTTTTCTGACCACCGAAAAGGACGTCATCAATCTCGGACCACTGCGAGCCGACCTCGAGCCCTTGACTATTGCCGCGTTGAAACTCACGCTCGACCGTCCCGCCGAGCTTATCGATACAATTCTGGCGAGAATTGCGGAACGAAAGCCGCGCTCGTGAGAAAATCTTAGCTTCCATCATGGCCAAGACAGTCAGAGAGAATGACCGCCTGCGCAAGATCGTGGAGGCGTTTCCCAAGACCACCGTCACCGTCCTGGGCGATCTGGTAGCCGATGAGTTCGTTTTCGGCGAAATCTCGCGCGTTTCGCGCGAGGCGCCCGTGCTGATCTTGAAGCACCGGGATCGCAAAGTGGTTCCGGGCGGCGCTGCCAATGCTATCTGCAACCTCGCCGACCTGGGCGTAACTGTCCTTCCGGTCGGTGTAGTGGGCGACGACGAACCCGGCAGGCTATTGCTCCGTGCGTTCCGCCATCGCCGCATTCCCGTTAGCGGAGTACTCAAGGACAAGAGCTACAGCACGGTGACTAAGACGCGGATCCTTGCTGGATTCGCCCATACGGCCGGGCAGCAAGTCGTTCGTCTGGACCGCGAGCCCGCCGAAGGTCCGAATTCGCATCTTCGCCGTGAGCTTGTACTGGCCACGCGCGAATATGCCCGCGCTTCGGACGCGCTACTGGTTTCCGATTACGGCTATGGCGCTGCAACTCCTGCTCTGCTGAATGCCGTCCGCGAAAAACGCGGCATCGACAAGGTGCCCGTCACGCTCGACTCGCGCCACCGCATGCTGCAGTTCTCCGGCATTACCGCGGCAACGCCGAACGAAGCGGAAGTGGAAGAAACACTCGGCATCCGGGTCGGCAACGACTGGAACCGGTTGGTCGCCGCGGGAGAGCAGATTGTCGGCGAAATGAAACTGGAATCACTCCTGATCACGCGCGGCAAAGATGGCATGGTCGCTTTCCCGCGTCGCCACCGGGCAGTTGACATCCCCATCTTCGGCGGCGACGAGGTCGCCGACGTAACCGGCGCGGGCGATACCGTGATCGCGACCTTCACCGCTGCCCTGGCCGCGGGCGCTGACACCGAAGAGGCTGCTCACCTCGCCAACTACGCCGGCGGCATCGTGGTTATGAAGCGTGGAACCGCCACTGTCAGCCACCAGGAATTGCTTCAGGCGCTCGATCACGCAGCGCCCGTAACTCGACCGCATTGAGCGCATCCGCCCATCAAAAGATTCTTTCGCGCGACCAGCTCAGGGACCGTGTGAGCGAATGGCGGCGCGCCGGCGCTCGAGTTACGCTCGCCAACGGATGCTTCGATCTGTTGCATGTAGGCCACGTCCGCTATCTGCGCGCCGCGCGCGAACTGGGCGGGAAGCTTGTGGTCGCGCTCAATTCTGACGATTCCGTACGCGGTCTCAAGGGCGCAGGGCGTCCACTTATGCCAGCCGAGGAGCGCGCGGAAATACTCGCGGCCCTCGCCGACGTAGACGCAGTTGTGATCTTTCCCGAGAACGATGTTCGCGCCATCATCCGAGAAATCCGTCCCGACTTCCAAGCCAAGGGCACCGACTACACTGCCGAGAGCGTTCCCGAGCGCGATGAAGTGGAAGCGTGTGGTGGACGCGTCGCGATCGTGGGCGATCCCAAGGATCACTCGGCCACCGAGATCATCCGCACGCGGCTCACGCCGCGGAGCACGTGAGCTTCGGCTTTGGAGTTTTTGGCAGGCTTCTTGAGAAATCAAGGTTCGTATCAGGGCATCACTTCAGCGATGCCGAAAGTCGCGTCTTGTCAGTTGCCCCTTCAGGGGCTGAGGTCGGTCGTTCCCGAGGAGCCAGCACTCTGCTTCTCCAGACTAGTGAAGCATGATTACTGCGGCACCACCCATCGAACGCCTGTTGGTCGTGCGCCTCAGCGCGATGGGAGACATCATCCATACGCTGCCCGCGGTGGCGGCGCTCCGCGAAGCCTTCCCCCGCGCCACTCTCGGATGGCTCGTCGAAGAACGCTGGGCGGAGCTACTATGCACGCTGCGCTATCCACGTTCTGGACGTCGCTCTCCGCAACGGCCGCTCGTTGACCGAGTCCACACCATCAACACGGCAGCCTGGCGGCGCTCGCTGTTCTCCTTCAATACCTGGCAACAGATGGCGGTCGGCTTGAGTGAATTGCGTGGTCTTGGATACGAGGCAGCGGTGGACTTCCAGGGAGCCGTGCGCACTGCGCTCCTGGCGCGTTGGTCCGGCGCCGCCGTCGTGTATGGGGACATCCAACCGCGCGAGAACGCCGCCAGCATGTGGTACACACGCCAGGTCCTGACCGCCGGAACCCACGTTGTTCAGCAGGCTCTTTCGCTTGCCCAAGCCGTGATTCAGCGTTCTGCGCCCGCACCCAACGTAGAGTTTCCTGTGGACCCCGATGCGGAAAGCAGAATCAGCGTTCTGGCCGGGGATGCGCGCGACTTCGCGATTCTCAATCCCGGCGCGGGTTGGGGAGCCAAGCAGTGGCCCTTCGAACGCTACGGAATGGTGGCGAGCGAACTGGCGAAAGACGGATTGCGATCGCTGATCAACTACGGCCCGGGAGAAGAAGAACTGGCCGCGGCCGTTGAAACCGCAAGTGAGGGAGCGGCACGAAGAATATCATGTTCGATTTCCGAGTTGATCGCGCTCACGCGCCGCGCCCGCTTGTTCATCGGTGGCGACACCGGGCCCATGCATCTGGCCGCCGCGCTACAAATTCCGGTCGTCGGGATCTTCGGTCCCACGAATCCGGCGCGGAACGGCCCGTTTGGCACGTCCTCGATTGTGCTGCGGAGTGTCACCAGCCTGACGAGTCACGCCCGTCACCGTGAGCCGGAGAAAGGATTGCTGGAGATTACTCCCGAAGAAGTCATCTCGGCAGCGCGGAAGCTCTTGGGGAGCGACCATGGCTGAACCATTGCTATCCGAGCCACAGCCCGCGGTTGCAACCTGGTCTCGTGTGGCCAGGCGCATCCGCGTGCCGCTGAGCTTCGCCTTCGCCATTGCCTATATCTGGTTGGCCCATCCCACGCGAACCTCGCTGCTGACGGGCGCTCTGGTGCTGGTCCCCGGCTTAGTCCTGCGCGGACTCGCTTCCGGTCATGTCCAAAAAGACAAACAACTCACGATCAGCGGACCGTATGCCTACACGCGCAATCCTCTCTACCTCGGTTCGCTGATACTTGCGGCCGGATTTATTATCGCCGCCCGCAGTTGGTGGATCCCTGCGATCTTTCTCGTGATGTTCGTTGCGATCTATGTCCCAGTAATCGCTGGCGAAGAGCGTTATCTTCGTAAGACATTTCCCGAATACGATGACTATGCGCGAAATGTGCCGCGCTTCGCGATGCGTCTGACGCGATATGGCAGTCAGCGCGGCGAGTTCTCCTCAGCACTTTATTGGAAACACCGGGAATACAACGCAGTTATCGGGTGCGTAATTGTACTCGCTGTTCTAGTTGTGAAGTTGATTTTGTGGCCGACAACCTAGAGTAGAGACGCGGCACGCCGCGTCTCCGACGGTAGCGGCATCGCCGATCGCGGCGGAGACGGGGCAAGCCCTGTCTCTACTCAATATTTTTATTCTGCTGGACGAGCGCGAGCGCTTCCGCCTGAACGTCGGAATCATCCCCGAAACCAGACAGCCAGTGCACTTCGGGCTCGCGACGGAACCAGGTCATCTGGCGCTTGGCGTAGTTGCGATGCGCCTGCTGGGCCGCTTCCAGAGCCAGTTTGCCGTCGATCTCGCCGCGCAACACTTGCATCGCCTGCTGGTAGCCGAGCGATGTCAGTGGCCGCGCTTCATCGCCATACTTCTTTCGTAGCAGTTCAGTCTCGGCGATCAGCCCTCGCTCGAACATCTTCGTCGCGCGCTGATTGATTCGAGTGTAGAGTGCCGCGCGCTCCGGATTGAGCCCAAGACGCAGAATGCGGAATCCACGCAAAGGCTCTCGGCCTTCCTGCAAGAGTTCTGTCATGGGCCGGCGCGAAGCGAGGCACACCTCAATAGCTCGAATCACCTTGGGCACATCGTTGGCGTGAATGCGCACCGCGGCGGAAGAATCGAGCCGGCGCAGAATCCGATGCAGCCGTTCCGGACCACCTTCTTCGGCGCGCCGGCGCAGGTTGTAACGTAGTTCTTCGGAGCGCTGCGGGCCTGCGAACAGTCCGTCGAGCAAAGCGCGCAGATAGAGTCCAGTGCCTCCGCTGACGATTGGTAAGTGGCCTCGCCCAGAGATTTCGCCTAGAACCTGCCGCGCTTGGCGCGCGTATTCTCCGGCAGTGACGTTAGCGTTGGGATCTACAAAATCGAGCAAGTGATGCGGGACTTCAGCACGTTCAACGGCGGTCGGCTTGGCGGTGCCAATTTCAAAATCGCGATACATCGCTACTGAATCGCAGTTGACGATTTCACAGTCGAAGTGGCGGGCGATCGTGAGCGCCAGCGCAGTCTTCCCGCTTGCGGTGGGGCCGAGCACCGCGACCAGCAGCGGTTCACGAGGCAGCAACGTTAGCGCATGCTCCAATTGATGTACGACCAGTAACGGACGATCGTCAGGATCAGCAGCACGATCCCGATCAGAAGCAGTCCAGTCGCTTCAGCGGCGTAGACGTGATGACGGTGCCGGTGCCTATCTTCTGAAACCGGCTTGGGGGCGGGGGTGGCCACGCCGATATTGTATCTCCTTCCGGTGCGGTCCCGAGCTAGTCTGCAACGACGAAAATCTTTATTCCATCGGTGTACACTAACGGGCGCGAAGTCATGCCGACGCCACCATCCAGCAGCGAATCGAGGCTTCTGCGTTTTGCCGTCTTCGAAGTGGACTTGGCGGCTGGAGAACTCCGCAAGAACGGCGCTCGCTTGCGCCTGCAGGAGCAGCCTTTTCAGGTGCTCGCCGTTCTGCTGGAAAACGCCGGCCGCGTGGTCACGCGCGAAGACTTGCGGCAAAAAATCTGGCCCGCCGACACTTTTGTCGATTTCGATCACAGCCTGAATACTGCCGTGAACAAGATTCGCGACGTGCTGGGCGATTCCGCCAACAGCCCGCGTTTCGTCGAAACCACGGCCCGCCGAGGATACCGCTTCATTGCGCCGGTGAATGGCGTGGAAGCGCTTGCGGCGAAATCTCCCAACGCGACGGCTGGTGATTCGGCGTCTGGTATGGGAATCGCGCTCCTCCCTGGACTGCATGTTCCTGCGCCGCATCGTGGACTGGTGCGCGCTTTGTTTGCGCTGATCCAGGTTATGTATCTCGCTTTTTATGTAAATGCGCTTCACCATCTCACCGATGTGGATCGGGTGGCCACCCGCTCTCTGCCGGATTGGGAGGCTCGCCTGATCGTGATCGCGGTGCTGGTGACGGGCGCGACTGGAATCCCGTTGCGGTTTTATCTGCTGTCGGCGGTCGGTTTCGATTTTCGCAAGCTGGGAGAAACTTTCCGGCGGCTGTTTCCGGTCGTCCTCGCCATGGACCAGCTGTGGGCGATCGCTCCGTTCCTGCTTCTGCCGAAGATCGGAATTGGACTCGCTTTCGCCGCCACGGCCGCTTTGCTATATGTCCCCTTTTCGGAGAGAACGCTGGTGCGGATGGCGTATCCGCTGGGCAGTTAGACTCCGGGGTACCCCCCTCCCCTCGGTCTTCTGGAATCATGGATTTAGCTAGGAAACTCCTCGTAAAATATAGATTCCAGGTAGTTTATACGTAAAATCTAGACAATATTGGAGTTAGCGGATATTTGTCGACGGCTTAGGCATGTTTTGGAATCCCAAAGAGCTACCATCCCGCAAGCTAAGGCAAAATATAGATTTCAAAGAACTTATGGGCAATTGCTATAGCCCGTTGGGATATAGGTGAGTTTCTATTATAGCTCTGATGTCAACAAGGTTGGCCTGAGACTACGGTTGACAGTGCGCGGGGTCGACTAGCCTTCCGCGAGGAGGAGCGCACTATATCAGAAAATAGCGGGGCGGAAAATAGTTTTCCGCCCCGGTCCCAGAGTCCGCCTTGGCGCGAACCTGGCGTCAACTCCTACGGGGTAGTGGTGAGGATCAGAACCGGCGACTGGCAATTAGTCGGGCGTACGCCAAAAAAGTAGAAGCTGGCCATTGCGTGCTTTGGGAGGACGCTCGGAACATCCCAGGTGAGGAACTCATAGTGAGCTGTGGTCTCTATCAAACCTGTGCTCGCCAGCGGTGCGTCTGTGAGGCTTCCTTCCAACAAGGCCGCCAATCTTTGCAGTGGCGTCGTTGCTGCTTCTGCTTTGGTAACGCGAGCCTTCTGTGGATCCTTGTCGTGGCATCCACTGGCGCTCTTCGGAAAATCCACATACAGAGTGATGTTCAGCAGTTTGGTCAGCTCGTGGAAGGCTTCCCGTGAATGCGTCGAACAATTGTCGGTAGGAAGGTCACCAATGGCCGGGTCGATGAGGAAAGTGATGGTGGGAGTGTCCACCTGAAGTAACAGCGGGTTGAAAGTGCCGCTATCCGGTGTGCCTGCCAGTGAGAATCCCGCGAGGCTGGTGACGCCATAGCGCAGCGATGCGGACGTGACGTAATCTCTTTCCGTCGAGGCATCCGGTGGATAACTGGCGCCTACGCGGCTCCGGTATCGCATCGCGGCCACGTATGCTTCGGGCTTGGGAAGGCGGATGACGTACCTTTCCGACTTCGCACCGAGGGCGTGGTCCAGGCTCTTAGCGTCGATCTGGGCTTGCACAAACGTGGGATCGGGCGCGCCGGCGGTCAGGGTACTGTGAGCTGGCACTGACAGATCGTAGGTTCCGGCGGCGAGCGTTGCCTTGTTGGATGCTGATACTTGGAGATCGCGATGACTTTTGGTCTTAGGTGCGATTGCGAGAACTGTGTTCGGGTCCTTCGGATCGGTCGCGAAGGCCCAGGGACCATCGAATACGACAAAGACTTTTTCGTTCGTAGCCCCCGAGGACGCGGCAGCTGCGGGAGCGGGCGCTGCTTGTTTGGACTGCTCGCATGCGACAAGCACGAGGGCCGCCAGAAAAACACTGGCAATGGCAATCGACTGGCCGAGGAAGTGGCTGCGGCTGATCATAGGGTCTACTCTCCTGTTTCTTGGAGTTATGAAGCCGTACTATCCAGCGGTCTCAGGCACACAGCTTGTAATTGATGACAATCCGATTAAAGACTTACGGTCGTCCATAAGCAGCAAAGGCCGACCAGTAATAAGGGTGCGCGGTGCGCGGATTGGCAAGCATCTTCCGCGAGGTCAGTCGGATCGCGTCGGAGACGGACTGGCCGGAGAGCGCGTTGCGGTAAAAGTCCTCCACGAACGCGCGAGCTTCCATCGAGTCCACCGCCCAGCGGCTCGCGACCACATGCGGCACACCGGCGCGCAGAAGCGCTTCCGTAATGCTGTTAAATCCACCTGAACCTCGGCTACCGGACGCGGTGCTGCACGCCGAAAGAACTGCCAGTTGCATGTTCGGTAACTTGAGCCGCTGCAGGGCATCGGCATCGAGCAAGAGTGGACTGTCGGTGCGCGCCTCATTGTTCATCAGCATCAAGCCTGCTTTGTCAGGCGTGGAAAGCGAGTGCCCGGCAAAATGGAACACCGCCGCCGCCGGCAACTCGTCCCTGACAGCGTTGAGGGTAGCTTCCCCGTTCTTGAGCACGCTCGCCGAATGAAAGCCGCTGGCGACCGTGTCTGCCTCGGCGGCCACGTTCGGCAAAGGAATGAGTCCATCCGCTGGCGATGATGCCGGGCTCCCTACGACCAAGGCCGGCAGGTCGGCCGACATGGGGCCAGTCTTGCGTAACCGCGAGTCCGAATCCTGCCCGAGGGAGTGCACAATCGGCCAGCGCTCGACCAGGTAGTGATCATTGGGATCCAGCAGCGCTTCAAAGGGTACGTGTGACAATGCTCCTTCCGCTTCGACCAGAAGGGTGCGGCCCGGTACAAGACGCTGTTCTACGGGGGCAATCAGTAGTTGATAAAGCTTGCGAGCGTCCCGACGTAGGGCGCTGACCTCAGACTTGGGATCCGAAGACAGGTCATAAAACCTCGCTGCCAACTCCTGCAGATCCTGAGTTGTTTTCGGAATCCATTCAGCATGCACTCCCCGATCGTCATAGATCCAAATAGCAAGACCGTGCGGCAGCAGCCCGTACGCGAGTACAGTTTCCCGAGAAAGAAGCGGAAGGCGAGACGCCAGTCGCGGGGGAGCCGGCAGCAACGAACGGATCAGAGTCGTGTGAGGATGAGAATGTGCGCCTTCCCGTTGCGGGGCTCCCAGATACGACTCATAGACTTCGATCGCTTCCTGTGACCGCCCTTGCACCAGTTCCGCCTCGACAAGCGCTAGATATGCCGGCGCTGCGCTTTTACTCCAGTTCGCGCGGTCCGCTTGCGAAATAATGGTACTCAGGCTCTGCTCGGCCAGAGCCAAGGCAGGGTGGAGAGCCTGTTCCGCCTCCATATCGCGATGCTGCCCGAGTTCCACTTCTCCCAGCGTGGAGTAAAACACCTGTAGGAGAGGGCTGTTTGAAAGCGGGCGGACTTCACTCTGAATGCGGGTCAGACGCGCAATGGCGCCGTCAAACTGGCCTAGCCGTGCCTCCATTTGAGCTGTCAGGATCTCGTTCTCAAGAGCCCGGTTGTGGCTGGCCCCCGTTTGCGGGGTCAGAGCGTAGAGGCGAGCAACCTCGGAGTACTGCTGTTCTGCAATGCGCGGCTGATGGGCTAGGGTGGCAGCTCTCGCCATCGCACTATGGACGATCGCGCGGAGCAGAATGTCCTTACTGGAATCAATCAGCGTCACCGCTTCGCGCCATGTCGCAAGCTGCAAATTCGGTTGGCTTGTCGCTTCGGCGATGTAAGCCCGCTGGTCGTAAAGGCTATATCCGCGCATAGTCGGAAATTGCTCCCGCCAGTAGCGAGACAACCCTGCACTTGTAAGCTTCCAAGCTTCGGCCCAGTCTCCTATACCAAGTTTTTCGTCGGCAGCAAGTGACAGAGCCCGCAGAAGAAGGCCTCCGTAGCCACTTTCCCGGGCTCGTTCGTTGCCCTGCCGCACAGCTTTGTCGTAGGCGTCAATGTCGCCGGTCAGGCCCGAGCAGACACTCTTCTCCAGCCCAGTCTGAATCTGCAGCCAGGGATAGGAATATTTTTCGGATTCCGCCAGGGCCGCAGTCGCTTGCCGCCGGCAGGCTTCGCTCTGACGCTTGATTTGCGCCGCGAACGTCTGCTCGAACTCCGCTCGCAGCGAACCGGCCACATTACCGGAAGCGCGAAACAAATGGTGGGCGCGAACACTGTGCTCGCTGGCAGCATCGAACTCCCCCGCCTGATTCGCCCGAAGCGCGCGGGCGAGCGCCGCCACCGCTGGTGGAAAATTCGCTGAAGAGGAACCGCGCAGAAGGTCAGAGAGCCAGCGGTCATTGTGTTGCTGGCTAGTCAGGTCCGCCAAAAAAAAAAGAGCCTGCCGGGCAGCAGGATCGGCTTTGCTGGCCGTCTCGGGATAGGCTTGCGGCAACCAGGAGATTACGGCGTCGTTCAAATACTCTTCGATGCGCTGATCCACTTCAGCGCGGAGACTCGGGTTGCCGGCGGACATCGCCAACTGCGCCGGCGACAATAGAGGAATCGCATGACTCTGGTCGTGTTTTTTCAGCTTCGCCCGAATGTCGTTAGCTCGCGTGCTGGCCTCACCCGCCCACTCGGAGTTCGGCTCAATCTTCAGGTAGCGCTCCGCGTCATCGAGAGACTGCCGGTAGAGATGGAGTTGCTCTCCTACAATTGCGCGATTGAACAGCGCCACTGCATCGTCGGGTTTGAGCGCCAGAACCTGGCTGAGGGCTTCGAACGCAGCGGCATAGTCTCCCTTCTGGGAGTACGCAGTCGCGAGATCTATGAGAATCTCGGGCGACTTGGGCGACAGTTGCAACGCCCGAGTTAGCGACTCGCGTGCAGCTTCATACTTACCGTCCAACAGATCGGCTCGGGCTTTGGCATGCAGCCAGCGGGCATCGGACGAACGGGATGCCATCTGGACCGAGAGCAGAGCCTCCGCCATCAGCAAGGCTGGCGGCCGATCCATCAACGAATCTTTGGAGCCTCGCTCTGCGGTGAATTTTGCGTGTTTGGCTCCGGCCATCCTTAATTCGATGGGACGCTCGTCGCTATAGGCACGGGCCAGCAACTTCTCCGCTATTTGCAGCTGAAGCTGTTGTACAGCGATCACTGCCACTGCCAACCCCGCCGCTACCAGTGCGAACCGGCGAACCCCCGGCCTCGACCACCATGGGATAGAACCCGAATCGGGTGAGAGTGTCCCGGTGATCCGCTGCGCGAGGCGGCGTTGCCACTTTGGCCGGGCGCTCTGCAAGGACGCAATCTCTTTTACTTCGGCGGGGGTTGGTTCGTCGTTCAGGTCGGACACGGCTTCGCTTAGCAGGTTGCCGCAGTAGTCACAACTGGTTGCGTGCTGAAGGTAGTCCTGGGTGGGATCGGGGGCGAGTTCGCCGCTCGCAATCTCGTACCACACTAGCGGGTCCGGGCAAT
>Ga0209701_10000992_pt1 | contig 17660 bp, 12 predicted proteins | sample CZO8metaG_4_FD_188356 | JGI IMG/M metagenome (GOLD analysis project Ga0209701, IMG submission 188356) | Vadose zone soil microbial communities from the Eel River Critical Zone Observatory, Northern California, USA - CZOApr15con2H3.8 metaG... | ecosystem: Environmental > Terrestrial > Soil >... | reverse complement strand
TCGGGTGCGGCCCACGCGGCATTGGTGTCGGGAAATCCGTTCGGCCCGGACGGCGACCATAGCGGCTGGCCCAACAGATTGAGTCCGCCGAGATAGTTGGCAGGATCGTCCGGGATTCGCGCCAGCAGCCGGCCGGTCGCCACCAGGAATTCGTAAGGATTGCGCAGTTTTGTCAAAGGCGCCTGCCAGGCCTCATCGGAATCCACCAGTGCGACAGTCAAGGCCTTGAGGTCGCCGTCGGACTTTCGGAACACCTCCTGCAGCTGCGCCACCAATGCCTGCGGCGGATCGTCGGCCACGAAGTGACGCGCGAATTTGGTGGCGATAAATTTCGCGGTGGAGGGATGGCGCGCGATATCCGCCAGCGCCGCTTCGCCCTGCGCGACGCCGTTGTTCTCGTAAGTTTTGCCGAGCAGAGGCTGCGCCCCCGGCTGGTGCGCATTAGCGTTAAAGACAAAACTGCCGGGCGTGCCGAGTTGTCCTTGCCGTCCGGCAAAGCTCCAGCCGGTGATGATGCGCGCCAACGACGTCACGTCGTCCTGGGAATAGCCGCCGCCGACGCCGAGCGTATGCAGCTCCATGATTTCGCGCGCGAGATTTTCGTTCAGGCCGCGCTTGCGATTTTGCCCGGCGCGGGAGTCCGGGCCGAGCGATTGCTGATTGTCGAGAAAGAACAGCATCGCCGGATGCTGCTCGACCGCCTTCAGCATATCGCCGAAACGCCCAAGCACATGAGGGCGGATCGCTTCGCGCTCGAACGAGCCGGCCCACATTCGCGCCAGTTCACCCTTGTTGGCCGAGATGCAGAAATGGTTGGACCAGAACGCCACCAGCCGCTCGGTGAACCCGCAATCGGCGATCGTGGCGCGCTGCAGCCGCGCCAGCGCCTCGGCGCGGTAGGTTTTTTGAATGATGTTGAGCGGCTGGGTTGGCTGCTTCGCTGCGTTCGGCTGCATCGCGTCAGTCGGTGCCATCGCTGCGTTGGTGTTACCATTCTCCGGCGCCTTCATCGCCGGGTCCTTTGTCGCCAAGTCCTTTGTCGCCAAGTCCTTTGCCGCCAAGTCCTTTGCCGCCGGATCCTTTACCGCGATGTCCATGGCGATGCTGTTGAGCGAAAGGTTTCGCCGTGGCGCCTTGGGATCCGCTGCCGGTTGCGCCGGCGCGGCCTCGGACACCGGCGCGCCCGATTTCGCGGCCGCCTCCCGCGCCTGCTTGACCTCTGCCTGATACGCGAATACCGCCTGTCCATATGCCGGAGTCGACAACAGTCCGGGTACCTCGAGCAGCACGCCATTGGGGCGGTTCAATTCGGCTTTGACAAAGCCGCGCGGATCGGAGGCGGCGTTGACAAAATCACCCGACGCGCCGCCGCGGGCGCCAAATCCGAAGCGATTGAGCGCGACCAGAGCAGCTTGCGAATCGCGGGCCATCGGATTTCCCTTGCACGGTCGCGGGCGTATATTGATGGCGGATGATACCGCCGCCCGGCGTGAACCGGACATGAAAAACACGGCCAAGGTTTGGTTCGATTCATGACAAATCGGTTAGAAACTCCGATGTCCCGCCGCCTCGCTTGTTCCCGATGCGGAACGGAATTCGCCTGCAGGCCGGAAGGCCCGTGCTGGTGCACCGAGGAAATCGCCCGATTGCCGATGCCGGTCGAGGGCGAGGACTGCCTGTGCCGGGATTGTTTGCGGAGCGCGGCGTCGCAGGCAACGAATTCGACAAGTAATGCCGCCTCGTCCTCCTAATCGCTGGCTCCGCGTTCCCCGGATGCTGCGCAGCGCCATCAGCGCGTTTACGCGCGTCTTTGACGCGCTATGTCTTGCGGCGTGGTGCGCTGCTGATCCGGGGTCCATGGATGGGTGGGTCCCGGCTCTGCGGAGCAGCGTGAAGGACGCTGCACCGCGTCCGGGACACGTGCATCACGCGAAGCTTACTCCGCCGGTCCTGCGAACAGCAGCAGATTACCGTCCGGGTCCTTCACAATGAAATCTCGCGCGCCCCAGGGCTCGCGCTTGAGCGTTTGGAAAAACGTCACGCCGGCGGCCTGAAACTCGAGGAACAGCGTTTTGATTTCCTCCGAGGTCGCGACGGTGAGCGAGGCCGCCAGCAATTGCTCACGGTCTCTCAATTCGGCATCGATCACCGGCTGCTCGACGCATCGCAGGTTGACGCACGCCGCATCGCGTTTGACCTGCGCATAGAACGGCGGCTCGCCATAGGTGAACACAATGACAAAGCCGAGTTTGCTGGTGAAGAAATCGCAGGATGACTTGATATCGGCGACGAACAATTGCGGCTCGGCACCGGCGATGGCGGCTTTGGTGATCGTCGTATCTGCATGATCTGACATGGTGGCGAGTCCTGTCTTGAGCGCCTGCCAGCTTTCAAAACCATGTTGCCTTGCGACCAGTTCCTGCGCATCGCTGAGCTTGAAGCTTTGCGCGAGAATTTCGGGGTCGCTCATCTGGCCGTAACGAGGCAAGCCCGACCTGATCTGCGCCGCGACCGGATAATACCTGTCACGATGCCAACGCAAGATCAGCTTGGCCTGCTTCCTGAGGTTTTCGAGGTTCGGCATGGGCGCGCTACGGTTGACATTGCTTTAAGCGGTCAATGCGTAGGTGGGCATTGCCCCTTCGGCTTAAAGCCGATGCGCCCTACATGCAGCGCCGGCAGCATGGCCGAGGTGCCGGACATTTGTCAATATCCGTGGGGACATCACATCCGAAACACCACGAAGGGCGCGGCACCCTACACCGGATAGCCCGGCGACTTGCGCGCCATGCCGTCGAACGCGTCGAGCAGCTTTTCGCGCCACGCATGGACCGGATCGTTCTCGGCGAGCAATCTGAACGGACTGACCACGCGCGCCCACTGGAATCCGCCGAACACGATATAGTCGGCATAGTTCGGCGCATCGCCGCCGAGATAGGCTTGCGTCTTCAACGTCAGCCGCATCGGGTCGAGACTCCTGCGAAAGCCCTCGACGGTTTTTTCACGCCCGGCCATGACTTCTTCCAGCGGCTTGCCGAAGCGGGCTTCGCGGCTCTGCCGGAAATAGACCGCGTCCACCGGCTTCAGATGGCCCGGGATATCGGCGACGATCAGCGGGAACATGCCGCCGATCACGGTGACGTCGCCCCACCAGTTGATCATCCGCCCCATGGCGCGGCCGCCGGCGCCGCCGAACAGCGAGGGACGGTCCGGATAGCGGTCTTCCAGATAATTTGCGATCGCCCAGGAATCGGCGACCGAGCTTTCGCCGTCGATCAGCACCGGTACCTTCTCGGAATTGTGCGGGGCGATCGCGTCTTTCTCGGTAAAGCACCAGGGGATGGTTTCCGCCGACAACCCCTTGTGCGCCAGCGCCATCCGCGTCCGCCAGCAGAACGGGCTGAACGGACGCGCCTCGTCGGTGCCGACCAGTTCGAAGAGTTTTAGTGGCATTAGAGCGGTCCCCGCGAATGCACGCGTGCGCCAATTTAGCGTCGTCATTGCCGGACTTGATCCGGCAATTCATCTTCTTAGAAGATGGATACGCGGGTCAAGCCCGCGTATGACAAGTTGATTCGCCGCGCTGTCTACTTCACCACCGCCGCGGTCTGGCCGAACAACAGCTTGCGCTCTTCGTCGGTGCGGATCGCGGGCTGGCCGAAATTCGGATTGACCTCCTTGGCCAGCGCATAGGCGCGCACCGTGGCCGGCCGCTCGCGGATGGTCTCGAGCCAGCGCTTGAGATGCGGGAAGTCGTCGATGTTCTGGCTCTGGTTCTTGTACGGCACGACCCAGGGATAGCTCGCCATGTCGGCGATCGAATAGTCGCCGGCGATGAACTCACGGTTCGAGAGCCGCTTGTTGAGTACGCCGTAGAGCCGGTTGGTCTCGTTCACATAGCGGTCGATGGCGTATTTGATTTTTTCCTGGGCGTAGTTTGAGAAGTGATGGTTCTGGCCGGCCATCGGCCCGAGCCCGCCCATCTGCCAGAACGTCCATTGGATAGCATCGTAGCGGCCGTAGATGTCGGCGGGCAGGAACTTTCCGGTCTTCTCGGCGAGATACAGCAGCATCGCGCCGGACTCAAAAATCGAGATCGGCTTGCCGCCGCCCTTCGGCTCATGATCGACCATTGCGGGAATGCGATTGTTCGGCGCGATCGCCAGAAACTCCGGCTTGAACTGATCGCCCTTGCCGATACTGACCGGGAAAATCTTGTATTTCAGCTCGGTCTCCTCGAGAAACATCGTGATCTTATGCCCGTTCGGCGTGGTCCAGTAATGGAGGTCGATCATGGGGTGTTCCTGTCCTGCTGCGCGTTTATACCGGCGATCCAAATTGGATGCGATTGCATGGATGTTGCCAGAACGCGGTGCCGAGTCAATGGCGTTGGCGCGGCGGGGCACGAAAGTGATTGAAGACAATCGCACGGACGGACATCTCGCGCGCGCGGCTGCGCCCATCGGCTGACGCGGCCGAGATCAGCCGATGCGGCCGTGCTCGCGCAGGAATTTCTCGCCGTCTTCGGTAACCGTCACGATAATCCCGAAGCCTGCGATGGTTTCGCGCGCGACGTATCCGCCGTCGGTCGCGTCCTCCCAGATCGTCAAACGCGGACATGACGTGCGCCAGGTCGCGATCACCTCGGAATAAAGCCGCGGCTCCCTCGCGACCCATTCGACAAAATCGAGCACCAGCGGATCTGCCGTATCGGCCATCGAGCTTGCTCCCCCTCTCAAAAGGCAAAAGCGTTGCTGCGCACGAGCAGCAGCCAGCTGCCGTAAAGGATGTAATAGCCGGCGACAGTCGTGATCAGCCGCCGCGCCCAGGTGCGAAATTGCAGCTCGGTCATGGCCTCCAGGATGCGCCGCGCCAGCGTCGTGCCGAGCATCGATGCCGCGACGGCGACGCCGGCAAGAACCGGATCGAGCGTGGCGGCCTGATCGATGATGCCGCCGAAATAGATCAGTTTCACGAAATGACTGGCCACCTGACAGGTGGCCTTGGTCGCGACGATGCCGCGGCGATCGAAGTTGCCGCCGAGAAAGAAAGTATCCATCAGCGGCCCGGAGACGCCGGTCATCAGCATCAGCCCCATGCAGATGGAGCCATAGAACGTGCCCTGCCAAAGACTCTCCGGGTTGGGCTTGAGGCCCGGCGGCGTCAGCCGCGCCATGAACGGCGTCACCCCCAGCAGAAGCAGCGCGACCGGCTTGTCCGGCACATAGCGGGTGATCGACCACGCCGCCAGCGCCACCGCGCATCCGATCAGATAGATCGCGACCGGCCGCCACCTTATGTGGCTGCGCCACAGGAAAGCGCGCCAGCCGTTGGAAGCCATCTGCGTGATCGCGTGCAGCACCATCGCGGAGGGAAGCGGCATCAGGGTCAGCAATGCGCCGATCAGGATCAGCCCGCCGGCCATGCCGAACAGGCCGGACAGAAACGCTGTCGCGACCATCAGCAGTCCAAGTGCTCCAATCAGCAGCGGTGTCATTCGAAATCCCCTCGTCTTTTCTGCCTTGCTTGTGCGGCTCGCGCAAACTGAGTTATCTTGGCCTGGCACAAGTTTTCCTGAGGGTGGAATGCGGCGGCTGCTGTTTCTCAACGGCATCAAGGCGTTCGAGGCGGCGGCGCGGAGCGGGAGCTTTGCCGCCGCCGGCTCGGAATTGAACGTGTCGGCGGCGGCGATCAGCCGGATGGTGCATCTCCTGGAGCAGCGGCTCGGCGTCGCCCTGTTCGAGCGCAAGGCCAACCGGCTGGCGATGACATCGGCCGGCCGCGCCTATCAGAACGGGCTGACGCCGATCTTCGACGCGCTGGCCAGCCTGACCGCGCAGGTGACGGCGCCGTCCAGCGTCCGTGTGCTGACCATCGGCGTCGGTCCGACCTTTGCGATGAAATGGCTGATCCCGCGGCTGGCGGATTTTCGCAAACACCAGCCCGACATCGACGTGTGGATCACCACGGGGGGCGCGGCGGCGCCGTTCGGCGACGATTGGAGCTGCGGCATCAAACTCGGCGATGGCCAGTGGCCGGGTCTGGTCTCTGAACCCTTGTTCGCGGCCGATCTGCTGCCGGTGTGCGCGCCGCGGCTGGCGCTGCAACTGAAACGCCCCGGCGATCTGAAAGGGCCAAGTCTGTTGCGCGTTGCGCATTCGCCCGATGACTGGCCGTTGTGGCTCAAGACATCAGGCGTCCCACGCGTCACGGCGCGCGGGCCGGAGTTTCAATTTTACGGCCAGGCGCTGCAGGCCGCCGTCGACGGGCTTGGCATCGCGATGGGCATCCGGCCCTACATCGACGACGATCTCGCCGCCGGACGGCTGGTCGCGCCTTTTGCGCTGAGCGTGCCGAAAGGCATGCGATGGTATCTGGTCTATCGCAGCTTCCACACCGAGCAGCGCGATTTCGCCGCGTTCCGGCGCTGGATCGTGCGCGCCGTGGCGGGACCCGCCCGGGGCGCCGATAATGCGAAGGCAATAAAAGCGTCCCGAAGGTGAAACACCTCATCCTGGCGAAATACGACAGCCACAATGACGGCTACCTATTCACGTTGACAAAAAATACCTCAAGATCGGCTTTCACCGGGTTAGCGTCCGCTTGCTGGCGCAATCGCGTTTCGACATGGTCACCGTCCGACTGGAGGATCACCACATGGTTGCGAACTGAGGCTTGTCCGCTTCGGACCACTCCTATCCTGCGCGCGCCATTCTGATACCAATTCTCCGGATCACGACTAGCAACCGCCACGGATTTCGCCGATCCTCCGGCTCATGCCGACCTCCATTTTGTGCACCGTGCGCGCGCCGCAACAGCATCATCCGGTGAGGTTGCGTCGCCGGGGGCGCCGCAATGCCGCTTGAGCAAGTCCAGACGCTGATCATCGGCGGCGGCCAGGCCGGGCTGACGATGAGCCACCGGCTCAAGCAGCGCGGCCTTAAGCATCTCGTGATCGAGCGGCACCGGATCGCCGAACGCTGGCGGAGCGAGCGCTGGGATGGCCTGCGGTTTCAGTTTCCCAACTGGTCGGTGCGGCTGCCGGATTTTCCGTTTCCTCACAGCGATCCCGATGGCTTTGCGACCAGCCGCGAGATCGTGGATTTTATTGGCGCCTATGCTGATTTCATCGCCGCGCCGATCCGCTGCGGTGTCGCAGTAACCGCGTTACGACGCCGCGATGGCGGCTCCGGCCTGATTGCCGAAACATCTGATGGTTCGATCGAGGCTGACAATGTCGTCGTCGCGACCGGTCCCTACCAGAGCCCCGTCATGCCGGCCCTGTTGCGCGATGACATCAACCTCTTTCAGGTGCACGCCAGCCGCTATCTAAATCCCGACCAGCTTCCACCGGGCGCGGTGCTGGTGGTCGGCGCGGGCGCCTCAGGTTCACAAATTGCCGAGGAACTGTCGCGCGCAGGTCGCCGCGTCTATCTCTCGGTCGGCCGGCACACCCGCCTGCCGCGCCGATACCGCGGCCGCGATCTGATCTGGTGGCTGAGCGCCATGGGCATCGATCAGACCGCGGTGGAACAGCGCGGGCCCTCGCGACTGCTGCCGCTGATCACGGGCGCCTATGGCGGCCACACCATCGACTTCCGCCGCTTCGCCGCGGACGGCGTGACGCTGCTGGGACGGGTGAAGGCGGCGCATGACGGCATCATCGACCTTGCGCCGGATCTCGCCGAAAGCCTGGCCAATGGCGATGCGATGTACGCATCCTTCCTTGACAGGGTGGATGCGCATATCGAGCACCACGCGCTTGCCATACCGCAAGATCCCGACGCCCGCGCGGTGCTGTCGGACCCGCCTTGCATTGCCGATCCGCTGCGGCGGCTCGATATCAGCGCGGATGGCATCGGTGCGGTGATCTGGGCCACCGGCTACGGCGTCGACTTCGGCTGGATCGACGTTCCGGTACTGGATGCGCGCGGCGAGCCGGTTCACCGCGGCGGCATCACCGGCGTGCCCGGCCTGTATTTCCTCGGCCTGCAATGGCTATCCAAGATGAGATCTTCGTTCCTGTCCGGTGTCGGCGACGATGCGGCTGATCTCGCCGATCACATCGCCGCGCGTAGTTGATTGCGGTTGGGCTTGGCGCCGACTGCGTGGAAATGCCGATGCGGTTGAAAGACAGAAGTCCGCGCCCTACTCCACACCTTCCTTCGCAAACGGCGATCTCTAAGCTCAGCCGCGCGGTTCGGGTGGCGGGCTTGCGTCCGGAACATTTCCGGCAGAAGTCAATGCGACGCGGAGCAAGCGCGCCAGATCCAGCTTGCGATATGGCTTGGCGAGCAGAAGGACCCCGGAATCCAGTCTGCCATGATGGATGATGGCATTTTCGGTATAGCCTGACGTAAACAACACTTTCAACGACGAGTGTCGCTGCTCCATCTCTGCGGCGAGCTGCCGGCCGTTCAAGCGCCCGGGCATGATGACATCGGTAAACAGAAGGTCAAAAGCTGCGCCGCTATCGACGATCGCAAGGGCTTCGACGCCGTTTGCGGCCGACAGAGTCTTGTAGCCGAGGCTTTGGAGCTGCGTATTGACGTAAGCACGCACCAGCGGATCGTCCTCGACGACCAGGATGGTCTCGTCGCCGCCTTCCATCTCGGGGATCAACGGTTCCACCGCGCGCTGCTCCGGCGGCGCATCCGCCTGCGGCAGATAGAGCTTGAACGTCGTCCCAAAGCCCACTTCGCTGTAGACCTTGATGTGTCCGCCCGACTGCTTGACGAAACCGTAGACCATGCTCAACCCCAGCCCCGTTCCCTTGCCTACCTCCTTCGTCGAAAAGAACGGATCGAACACTCTGTCGCGGATCGCCTCCGGAATCCCGGTGCCGGTATCGCTCACCGCGATCATCACATAATTCCCCGCCTGGATGTCGCCGTTGGCTGCGGCATAAATGCTGTCGAGCGTCACGTTCCTTGTTTCCAGAGTGAGCTTGCCGCCGCTCGGCATGGCATCGCGGGCGTTGATCGCAAGGTTGAGGAGCACCGTACTGAGCTGCCCCGGATCGACCAAAGCCGCGCCGGCAGAATCCGCCAGCATCGATACGATTTCGATGTGGTCGCCCAATGTTGGCCGCATCAGCTTCGCCGAGTCGACGATCAAGCGGTTGATGTCGGTTTCGCGCGGCTGCAGAGGTTGCTTGCGGGCAAAGGCGAGGAGATGTGAGGTGAGTTCCGCGCCGCGATCGGCCGCGTCGCTAATCAGGTTAGCGATCGTCACAAGGTGCGGCTTGTCGGCGACCCCTTCGGCCAGAATTTCGATGGTGCCGGTGATAACGGTGAGCATATTGTTGAAGTCATGGGCGATGCCGCCGGTAAGCTGGCCGACGGCTTCCATCTTCTGGGCTTGCCTCAGTTGCTCCTCCGCCGCGATCTTTTGGGTCAGATCCCTTACGAATGCGTTGAATACGTAGCCACTGCGGCGGCGAAGCGCCTTCAAGGACACTTCGATCTTGACGGTACGTCCATCCTTCCGCATGGCCTCGATTTCAAAGCGCGCGCCGGCGGCCGCGTTCTGCTCGTTCCGCACCAGCCGATCACTCATGGTCTGAAATTGCGGCTTAAGCGCTTCCGACAGCAGCAGACTGGTCGGGTGCTTCCCCAACGCCTCCTGCCGCGACCATCCGAAGATCGCCTCGGCCTGGGGATTCCATTCGAGAATGTGGCCGGCTTCGTCGGTCTGAATGAACGCTTCGAAAGCATTGGCGATGACGTCGCGTGCCATCTGCTCGCTTTCAAGCAGCGCCTCCTGCGCTTTCTTTCGCGCGGTAATATCGCGCGCAACCTGGGCAGCGCCGATGATCGTTCCCGATTGCGACCGGATCGGCGAGATGCCGAGGGACACGTCGATCTGCCGTCCATCTTTGCTGGTGCGAACGGTTTCGTGGTAATCGATTTTTTCGCCACCTCGTATTCTGTCCAGGGTGGCGTGAGCCTCGCGCTGCAGATCGCAGGGAACGATGATATCGATGCTATTGCCGATCGCTTCCCGGGCGGTAAATCCGAACATGCGTTCCGCGGCCGGATTCCACCCGGTGATGACGCCATCGAGGGTTTCGGTCACGATTGCATCGTTGGACGATTCCACGGCTGCGATGAAGAGCTGCTCGCGTTCGAAGGTGCGACGGCGCTCTTCAATCTCCCGATTGAGTGCTGCCGTCTTGGCGCGCGACTCGGCCGCCATGTGTGCAAACGCATCGGCCAGCACGCTGATCTCGTGGCCTCCCCCGGTTGGCAATGCGACCGTTTCATCGCGGGAAAACCCCTGGACGACCTTGGTCATCTGCACCAACGGCCGCGTCAGCGAGCGGGCGACGATGATGGCCAGCAGGAATGCACAAAACGCCGCAACGAATCCACCCATCAAGCTGGAGTCGCGAACCGCGGTGGTTGCCGCCATGAGTGTCGAATACGGCACCGCCTGGATCACGAAGACCCGGGGACCATCCGCCAGACGCTCGGTCACCACACCGATCCCGAAGCGCGTGCCGGCTCGATCCTGAATCACGCGCGGCGCCGTATCGCCGGTCGCGAGTATTTGGGAGAATTCCGGAAAGTCGTCCTGGATATGAAGGGGCTTGGCAAATTCGAACCCGAACTCGCGATTGGGGTCAGGATGGACGAGATAATCACCCTGGTCATTGACGACATAGCTTCGACCGCCTTTGGTGGCGGCCGAGCGGATCCGGGCAAGTGCCGGCCGCATATCGACGTTGATGACCACGATGCCAAACGGCCGCCCGTCCGGCGCGTGCACCGGCGTCGCGACGCGCAGCACCGGGATACGCGGCGTTTCGATGTTGAAATCGACCGGCGAGACATAGACCCCGCCGGGCGGTAACTGGATGGTTTGCTTAAAGACATCACGATGGCCCTTGGGCTGCAACTCGCTGTCCGGAACGATGCGCGGCGGGCCGCCTGGATCCGAACGCTCGACCCGCACGAGTTCGCGCCCGCCGTCGTCGGCCCCGATGTAGCGGAACACGTGATAATTTGGCTTGGAAATGAGTTCCGCAGCGAAGCGCAATCCCAGGCGTCTTCGCCACTCCGCCTCGGTGGCGGCGGCCGCTGGATCGATCCCGCGATTGAGGTGCGCCGTCATGATGTCGATGACGGCGTTGGAAGAGCGAAAGCCAATCACATCGGCGCGCGCGCCGCGGACTGAGGCTGCAAGCTCGCTGGCGAGCAGCTGAGCATGCGTATCGATCCGGTCCAATGCCCGAGGCAGGGCAAACGCTGCGATATTGCGATAAGTCAGCACCCCGACCGCCGTCGTCGCCAGCAGCACCAACGCGACCATCGCAACGGTTAACCGAGTCGACAACCTCATGATTGCCCTCTGGGCGGCACCTTCATCGGCGTCAGCGCCAAGTTGGGCCGTGGTCTATCTCGAATCGGCCGACCGCGGTAATCTTTCTGGCACGGCGGCGCATGCGAATCGATCTATGACTCGTTTAACGAGTTGCGCAACCTGATGGGCGTTGGCTGATCTCGCCGACGACATCGCCGTACGCTTGGTTCGGATTCGGACTAATGCGTCATGGCTGGCGCAACTGTCCTGTTTTGCAGGCCTGAAAAATAAGCCCGGCGTGTGAATGAGTTCACATTGGTTTTGGTGGGCTCATGGTTCTTTCGGCTCCGGAAAATACTCTCTGCCAAAAGAACCTGGAGTCACGACAATGAACTATGACGGCTTTCAAATTGAGTCCTTCGAGGCCGGAAAGGGTTTGTGGCATGCCAGGATCAGGCGGGCGGATCAGGAACCTGTCGTCATCGATGGCGTTTTGTTTTCCACGCTCGAAGTCGGCTTCGCGTGGTCCAGTCCCGATGCGGCGGTAGCCGATGCGAAGACTCAAATCGACCACCTCAACCAGCGATACGCGGCTGTCGGGCGAACGACGCAGGCGGAATGTCCTGTTGCTTCCTAACAGTAGCCCGCATTCCTATGTGCAAATCTGAAGCCGAGCCGACTCCGTTACCGTCAGCGATGGTGCGCTCCAATTGTCCCCTCTGCGACACCCGTCTGGTGGTGCAGCGCATTATCCCCGGACCATCAGAGCTTGAATATTGGACCTTGCGATGCCCGAAATACGGCCATATCCACCAGGATGCGGTCCGTTCGGGCCTCAGAGACTCAAGTTGATGAACACCAGCCATTCTTTGATATCGCCGGGCAGGCGCTAATTCGCTGTCGGCTTTTGCCCTTTTCTCGCCGCCGGACTCATCCCATATTCGGCTTATGGCGAAGAATCCGGACCATCCGAAAAAGCCCGTCAAAACCCCGAAATCGAAGGCGCACCGGCCCGACGTGCAGCCGATCGGGCCGGCGCTGGCGGAACTGCTCAATCCCGCGATCAATCGCGGCGATGCCGGGCTTGGCTCTGGAACCGGATTGCAGCCGCCGCCGGATAATTCCTGGGATCGCCGCTCCGGCGGCGAGGCCGCAGCGCATCGCGCGCGGGCGTCGACCCGTGGAACCAGCGAGGATGTGGCGAAGCGGGACGCTTCGCTCACGGGCACAACCTCCCGTGGCTCACCCCCACCCAACCCTCCCCCGCAAGCGGGAGAGGGCTCCAAGCGGCTGGCACCGAGTGCTGACGAAAGAGATTTTTCCACGGAGTCGCAACCTGCGTCCCCTCTCCCGCTTGCGGGAGAGGGTCAGGGTAGGGGTGCTTCCGCAAAGCAAGGCTTCGATGAAGCCCCGCAGGCCAATTACGGCACGGCCGCCACCATTCCTGTGCTCGATCCGGAACTGGCAAGGCATCTCGGCTTCACCACCGAGGAGGAGGACGCCGCGGCGCTGGCGCGGCCGCCGCGCAACAAGATGGAGGCGCTCGGCGTTGCCGCTACCGCGGATGCGCTGGAAAATCTGATCCGCGAGGGACGGCCCGAATTCAAGGGCGAAGACGGCCAGGTGAAAATCTGGACGCCGCATCGTCCGCCACGCCCGGAGAAATCCGAAGGCGGCGTCCGCTTCGTGATCAAATCCGAATACGAGCCGAAGGGCGACCAGCCGACCGCGATCGCGGAGCTAGTCGAGGGCATCAAGCGCAACGACCGCATGCAAGTGCTGCTCGGCGTCACCGGCTCCGGCAAGACCTACACCATGGCCAAGGTGATCGAGGCCACGCAGCGCCCGGCGATCATTCTCGCCCCGAACAAGACGCTGGCGGCGCAGCTCTATGGCGAGTTCAAGAGCTTCTTCCCCGACAACGCCGTTGAGTATTTTGTCTCGTATTACGATTACTACCAGCCCGAGGCCTATGTGCCGCGGACCGACACCTATATCGAGAAGGACTCTTCGATCAACGAGCAGATCGACCGCATGCGCCACTCGGCGACACGGGCGCTCCTGGAGCGCGACGACGTCATCATCGTGGCTTCGGTATCGTGCATCTACGGTATCGGTTCGGTCGAGACCTACACCGCGATGACGTTTGCGCTGAAGAAGGGCGAGCGCATCGACCAGCGGCAGTTGATCGCCGATCTCGTCGCGCTGCAATACAAGCGGACGCAAGCCGATTTCACCCGCGGCACGTTTCGCGTCCGCGGCGACGTCATCGACATCTTTCCGGCGCACTATGAAGACCGCGCCTGGCGCGTGAACCTGTTTGGCGACGTCGTCGAGAATATCGAGGAGTTCGATCCGCTCACCGGCCACAAGCAGGACGAGCTCGAATTCATCAAGATCTACGCCAACTCGCACTATGTGACACCGCGGCCGACGCTGGTGCAGGCCATCAAGTCGATCAAGAGCGAGTTGAAGTGGCGGCTGGATCAGCTCAACAATCAGGGCCGCCTGTTGGAAGCGCAGCGGCTCGAGCAGCGCACCACCTTCGATCTGGAAATGATGGAAGCCACCGGCTCCTGCGCCGGCATCGAGAATTATTCGCGCTATCTGACCGGACGCCGCCCCGGCGAGCCGCCGCCGACCTTGTTCGAATATGTCCCCGACAATGCGCTGGTCTTCGCCGACGAAAGTCACGTCACCGTGCCGCAAATCGGCGGCATGTTCAAAGGCGATTTCCGCCGCAAGGCGACGCTGGCCGAATACGGTTTCAGGCTGCCCTCCTGCATGGACAACCGTCCGCTGCGGTTCGAGGAGTGGGACATGATGCGCCCGCAATCGGTCGCGGTGTCGGCGACGCCGAGCGCGTGGGAACTGAACGAGAGCGGCGGCGTGTTCGTCGAGCAGGTGATCCGGCCGACTGGCCTGATCGATCCGCCGGTGAATATCCGTCCGGCCCGGACCCAGGTCGACGATCTCGTCGGCGAGGTCCGCGCCACCGCGCAAGCCGGCTATCGCTCGCTCGTTACCGTCTTGACAAAACGGATGGCGGAAGACCTCACCGAATATCTGCACGAGCAGGGTATTCGTGTGCGCTACATGCACTCTGATATCGACACCATCGAGCGCATCGAGATTATTCGGGATTTGCGGCTTGGCGCGTTCGACGCCCTGGTCGGCATCAATCTGTTGCGCGAAGGCCTCGACATTCCCGAATGCGCGCTGGTCGCAATCCTCGATGCCGACAAGGAAGGCTTTTTGCGCAGTGAGACATCTCTGATCCAGACCATCGGCCGCGCCGCGCGGAATGTCGACGGCAAGGTGATCCTCTATGCCGACCAGATGACGGGATCGATGGAGCGCGCCATCGCCGAGACCGACCGCCGTCGCGAAAAGCAGGTCGAATACAACACCATCAACGGCATCACGCCGGAAAGCATCAAGAAATCCATCGGCGACATCATGAACAGCGTCTACGAGCGCGACCATGTGCTGGTGGAAATCGGCGACGGCGGCAAGGGAAATTCGTGGTCCGATGACGTCATCTCCATCGGGCATAATTTCGAGGCGGTGCTCGGCGATCTCGAAACCCGGATGCGCGAGGCCGCCGCCGATCTGAATTTTGAGGAAGCCGCGCGGCTGCGCGACGAAGTCAAACGCCTGCGCGCCACTGAACTCGCGGTAGTCGATGATCCGACGGCAAAGCAGCGCACGGTGCAGGGCAAGGCCGGCGCCTACGCCGGCACAAAGAAATACGGCGAGGCCGCGAATTTGCCGCGCGGCTCATCGAAGCGCGGCGGCAACAACACCCCGCGCTCCTCTTCTCCCTCCCCCTTGCGGGGAGGGTCGACCGCCAAAGGCGGTCGGGGTGGGGGTACAGGCGAAGACTCTTCTTTCGCTTCCCGCGTCCACAAACCCCACCTCGACGAGATGCACGGCCCGGAATCCCTGCCCTACCGTCCCGGCCGCGCCACGCCGCGCAAACCCGCGCCCGACGACATCGAACCCGGCGGCGGGAGCAAAATCTTCCAGCCGACTTCATCGCGCGAAGCCGTTCTCGGCCGCTCCACCGGCGGCGCGCCGGGACACCGGGGCGGATGGAAGAAGCGGTAGCCTGTCAAAAATTCGCAACGCGAAACATCGCTCTGCGCATACGCGAAGAGAGATGCATATTGCGCACGTTGCAACGCGGCGAATTACCCGGCTGCGGATTTATTGATTTCGTCGCACGAAGCAATTATCGTTTGCAAATCTCAGGACGGTTCGCATGGCCTGGTTTCTGAATTTCTACAGATGCGCACGCTGCAAGCGGATATGGACCGATCAATGGTCGAGCATGTGCGACGACGATTGCCCGCATTGCGGGGCGCGGCACATGTCGCCTTACGATAGCGAGGCGCTGACCACGCTGATTGCAGAGGACGGCAAGGAATTCGTCGTGTTCTGGTCGCCTGAGACAGCGGAGCACGATCCCGACTATCGCGAACTCGGCCGCTTCCCGTCGCGCGAGAAGGCCCTGGAGTTCTTGTCCGCTGACGGGTGACCTCTACGTTATGGTTCGTCTATGCTTTCTGTCATCATCCGCCACCGGGTCTCGCCGTCGGCGAGCCCGATGACAGGCTCCAGCGGGCGAGCGATTGGGCCGGGAAGCCGCGACGTACTGGATACCCCGCTTTTTTCGCGGGGTATGACGGCCAATTATGGAACGACGTAGTGCGTTACAATACACGGCGTCATACGCGGGCTTGACCCGCGTATCCATCCCCTCGCAAGAGTCGTCCGAAGAGGATGGATTGCCGGGTCGAGCCCGGCAATGACGATGGTTGTCGGCGACGCTCGCTCTAATCCAACCTCTTCCCGCGGTCGGTCACGCCATCGAGAAACGCGCCCGCCTCGCGGTTGAGAAATTCGACATCCGCCGCACCGGCGCCGCCGGCCGAGGCGTGGCCGGTCACGGTGCCGGGGCTGATCGTCATCATCTTGACGTTGGTGATGTTCTTGCCGGCCTCCTGCGGCTCGAATTCCGGATTGAGCAGATCCTTGGTGCCGGTGAGGATCAGCGTCCTGGCTTTGATCGAAGCCAGCGCCTTCGCAGTGTCGCCATTAAAGCCCGGGGTGGTGCCGACGTCGTGGCGCTCATAGGCAAAGGTCTGGTAGATCCAGTCGTTGGCGTCGAACGCCTTCAGCGCGGCGGTCTCCTGCGCCTCCATCCAGGGCAGCGCATCCATGCCGTTCTTGAACTGCGCCGAGTACATGTCCGGCGTGCGCGCCGACAAGAGACTGACAATATCGCGCCACAGCCGCACGCCCTTCTCCGGCGGCGCATCGTAATTGCCGTCCTTCCAGGCCGGATCGTTCATGATCGCCTTGCGCGAGGCTTCCACCACCGCGACACTCCAGGCCGGCGTCTTCGCCAGCGGCACCATCGCCACCAGCGCGTCCATGAAATCGGGATGGCTGACGCCCCATTGCAGCGTCTGCATGCCGCCCATCGACGGCCCGACCACGGCGACCACATGGTCGATGCCGAATTTTTCCTTGAGCAGGCGATATTGCGATTCCACCATGTCGCGGATGGTGAATCTCGGGAAACTCATACGCGGCTGCGATTTGGAATTGCTGGGCGACGTCGAAAACCCGTTGGCTATCGCATCGGTGCAAATGATGAAATATTTGTCGGGATCGAGCGCCTTGCCGGGGCCGATCATGAAGTCGAGCCGGTGATGATTGCCTCCCACCGCCGTCACCATCAATATGGCGTTGGATTTCTTGGCGTTGAGGGTGCCGTGGGTGACGTAGGAAATCGAAAAATCCTTGATCGCCTCGCCGCTTTCGAGTCTGAGATCGCCTTCGCCAAAAAGCTGGTGCGGCGGTTGCTGCGGCGTATGCGCCGCGGCGGGCAGCGACAACGGCAGGCCCAGGAACAGGCCCAGGAACAATCCTGAGGCCACGAGATGTCCGAGTTTCACTTTCAAAATCCTCCCGAAAATGGAGGGACTTTGACGGCCGCCCTCCTCGTTCGAACGATACGGGCGCATTGGATCGCTGTGAAGCGACATGCCGTGACGCCCGGCAAAGATTTGCCGGGGCGCGGCATGCGGAATAAATCGAGGTCCCAGCGGTTTCGCGTCCAAACCGCCGCATACAAATCTTCCGAGATTTGCTATTCCTACGCCGCGCCCAATCTCGTCAACCGGGGCGCCAGGGAGATCGTCATGGCCAAGGGTCAGATGCGCAGCAACAAGGAAAAGAAAAAGCCGAAGGCCGACAAGAACCTCAAAAAGGGCGGCGCCGCGCCGGTCAATCCGTTCGCGGCGGGAAAAACCCCGGCCGGCCAAAGCCCGAACAGCAAGAAGAGC
>Ga0209701_10000990_pt1 | contig 17674 bp, 16 predicted proteins | sample CZO8metaG_4_FD_188356 | JGI IMG/M metagenome (GOLD analysis project Ga0209701, IMG submission 188356) | Vadose zone soil microbial communities from the Eel River Critical Zone Observatory, Northern California, USA - CZOApr15con2H3.8 metaG... | ecosystem: Environmental > Terrestrial > Soil >... | reverse complement strand
TGGAGAAGGCAAAGATTATAGATGACACAGAGATCAGGATCAGTGGGATAGAAGCTTTAAACAACGCTCTTGGCCCGGCTGGTGCCCTTCGGTTCCTCAGCCTCCTGCGCCGCGAGCCTACCGATTATGTAGAAATCTCTCGGCGGTTGTATCGCAAGCAGACAATAGATGAGATATTCCGCAGGACAAAAAAACAGTGGAAGGGGCAGCGGGGCACCCGCAATGGCAGATAGAACCTGTCCATCAACACAGGGCCAATGTCGTCTAACCGCCTGACTTCTGTTCCCCAAAAGGCCCATCTCATATTCCCAAAGCGTCAGACATCAAGCTTCTTGACCTCTTTGGCCTCCCTGTGATGTTTATCGCGTTATGCTAACCGGCAACGAAATTCGCAAGTCGTTCTTAGACTACTTCACCAAGCAGGGGCACACCATCGTGCGCAGCTCCTCGCTGGTGCCGGAGAAGGATCCGACGCTGCTCTTTACCAACGCGGGCATGGTCCAGTTCAAGAATGTCTTTCTTGGCGTCGAGAAGCTCCCCTACGCGCGCGCCACCAGTGCGCAAAAATGTTTGCGCATCAGCGGCAAGCACAACGACCTGGAGGCGGTCGGGCGCGATACCTACCATCACACTTTCTTTGAGATGCTCGGAAACTGGTCCTTCGGAGATTACTACAAAGAGGAAGCAATCGCCTGGGCCTGGGAGCTGCTGACTAAGGAGTGGGGGCTTCCGAAGGATAAGCTTTGGGCGACGGTCTATCAGGATGACGATGATGCTGAGCGCCTTTGGATCAAGGTAAGCGGCCTGCCTAAGGATCGGGTTCTCTGCTTCGGTGAGAAAGATAATTTTTGGGAGATGGGAGAGACGGGGCCCTGTGGTCCCTGCAGCGAGATCCACATCGACCGCGGCGCCGAAGCCTGCGACCGCAAAAAAGAGAAAGGCCACCGTTGCCGGGTCAACGGCGATTGCGCCCGCTTCATCGAGCTTTGGAATTTGGTTTTCATCGAGTACAACCGCGATCAGAATAAGACGCTCGAGGAGTTGCCGGCCAAACATGTGGACACGGGCATGGGGCTCGAGCGGATTTCGGCAGTGCTTCAAGGAGTGCTCTCCAACTACGATGTCGATTTGATGCGCGACTTGATCCGTGCGGCCGAAGAGCTTGCAAAAAAAAAATACGGCACGGACTCCGGCGCGGACATTTCCTTCCGCGTCATTGCGGATCACGCCCGCGCTGTGAGCTTTCTGATCGCTGACGGCGTTGCGCCCAGCAATGAAGGGCGCGGCTACGTGCTGCGCAGGCTCTTAAGACGCGCGGCTCGGCACGGACGCATGCTCGGTCTCAAGGAGCCTTTTCTTTACCGGGTAGCGGGAACGGTGTCCGAGATTATGGGAGAGGCTTATCCGGAGCTTCGCAGCGAAGCGGGCCGCATCCGCGAGACGGTTCGCGGTGAAGAGGAACGCTTCGGCGAAACTCTGGAGAAAGGGCTTCTGCTCCTGGAAGAAGCGATGGCCAAGCTTAAGCGCGAGAAGAAAAGGGTCCTCTCAGGAGAGATCGCCTTTCGCCTCTATGATACCTATGGTTTTCCTCTGGATCTGACTGAGGATATTCTCAGGGGAGAGGGAATCTCAACGGATCAACAGGGTTTTGAACGCCTCATGAAGGAGCAGCGAAGCCGGTCGCGAGAGATCAAGTTCATTGGCTCCGGAGGTCGAGAGATCAAGTTCATTGGCTCCGGAGGTCGAGAGATCCAATTCGTGGGTTATGACCGCCTCGATGCAGAATCAGAGGTCCTCGCCATCCACGCCGACGGACAAGGAAAAGAAGAAGTCCACGAAGAAGAAGAAGCGGATCTTATCGTTGAAGCCACCCCTTTTTACGGCGAGTCTGGCGGGCAAGTGGGCGATCGGGGTACAATAGAAACCACGCGCGGCGATCGAATGGAGGTCGTCGATACACAGCACCCAACGTCGCAGATCACAGTTCATCGAGGAAAGATCAAGAAGGGGCGGATCCAGGTCGGTGATAAAGTTCATCTCAGAGTCGATGCCAAGTTTCGCCAACGAACCAGGCTCAACCATTCAGCCACGCACATTCTCCATTCGGTCCTCCGCGAGGAGTTGGGCAGCCATGTGCGCCAGGCGGGATCCCTTGTCGCTCCGGACAGGCTGCGGTTCGACTTCAATCACACGGGAGCCATCCCTGAGGATAAGCTGGCGGAGATTGAGGAAAAGGTGAACGAGAGAGTCCGCTTGGACGCTGAAGTGAAAATTGAAGAATCCAGTTTTGACGAAGCGATCCGCAAAGGCGCCCTCGCCTTCTTCGGCGACAAGTACGGGGACCATGTGCGCGTCGTTAAGATCGGAGACTTCTCGACGGAGCTCTGCGGCGGCACGCATGTTCATCGCTCCGGAGAGATCGGTATCTTTAAGCTCCAGACCGAAGGGGGGGTGGCCGCGGGAGTAAGGCGGATTGAGGCAGTGACCGGCGAGGGAGCTCTCGATTTGATCCGCAGGTATGAACAGAAGCTCAGAGAGATCGGCGAATTGGTACGCGCGAGCGGGGACGAGACTGTCGAGAAGGTCAAGAGACTCTTGCAGCAGCAGAAAGAATTCGAGCGAGAGATCGAAGGGCTGCGCGGCCAGATGGGCAAGAATCAGATTCCCGACCTGCTGGCGAAGAAACAAAATGTGAACGGGACCAATGTTCTCATCACGCAGGTAGACGGCGTGGACGCCAAGCAACTGCGCGAGCTCTCCGACCAGCTCAAGGAAAAAATGGGCAGCGGATTTATCTTCCTGGCGAGCGCCGGAGACAACAGCGTGACGCTGGTATCGAGTGTGAGCGCCGATTTAACGAAGCGCTACCATGCGGGCAATATTATCAAGGCGGTCGCGCCCATCGTGGGTGGAGGCGGCGGAGGCCGCCCGGATTTCGCCCAGGCGGGAGGCAAGGAGCCGTCCAAGATCGGCGAGCTGCTTAGAAGGGTGTGGGAGATCGTCAACCAGCCGTGATGAAAGTCCAGACCAAGAAACTAGTCGAGAAGACTCAAGGGTTTTGCGATATCATAGACATCACGGCTAAGGTCCAGGAGCAGATCGAAAAAGAAAAGGTTCAAAACGGCTTGGCTACGCTTTTTGTCTCCGGCTCCACGGCGGCCCTCACCACGATCGAGTACGAGCCCGGTTTGGTTCAGGATCTGAAGGAAGTATTGGAGAAACTCGTCCCGTCCAACAAGAAATATCACCACGATGATCGTTGGGGAGATGACAACGGCTTCTCCCATCTGCGCGCTTCACTCTTCGGCCCCTCGCTTCAGATCCCGATTGAAAGCGGCCGGCTGCTTCTTGGCACCTGGCAGCAGATTGTCCTGCTCGACTTTGATAATCGCCCGCGCACGCGGGAAATCCTCATTCACTTCATCGGAGAGCCGGAGTGAGGGAAGAGAAAAGCCAAAGTGCGGGGAGCGACGCCGCATTAGAAAGCGCTCGTCTGGAGTTCGGCGATCCGAAGCTCTTCCGTGATCTGCTGGGACAACACGACGAGCACCTGAAGATGATCCAGCGGAGTCTGGGGGTAAAGATCCGCGCCCACGGTTCTACTGTGGAGATCGCGGGTGACCCTGTGGATCTCGAGCTCTCGACGAAGGTCGTAAAGCAGCTCTACGGCCTCTTGGAGAAGGGCTATCCGGTCTATGGCAGCGATGTGGATTATGCCATCAGGATTTTAAGCGGCGATGCCAGGGCCAACCTCCAGGATATTTTTCTCGATACCATCTACATCTCGTCTCACAAGCGCGTCATCACTCCGAAGAGCGTCGCTCAGAAGGCCTATATCGACGCGATCCGGCGCTACGATATCGTCTTCGGCATCGGGCCAGCCGGAACCGGAAAGACTTATCTTGCCATGTCAATGGCCGTGGCCGAGTTGATGAAAAACAATTATGTCCGGATCATCCTCACCCGCCCCGCGGTAGAGGCCGGGGAGAAGCTGGGATTCCTGCCGGGCGATCTGGCCGAGAAGGTCAATCCCTATCTCAGGCCGCTTTACGATGCGTTGCACGATATGGTGGACTTCGATAAGGCGCGTAAGCTCGTCGAGCGGGGAACCATCGAGGTGGCGCCGCTCGCCTTTATGCGCGGCCGGACTCTGAATGATTCTTTCGTTATCTTGGACGAGGCTCAAAACACGACGCCTGAGCAAATGAAGATGTTTCTTACCCGCTTGGGTTATGGCTCCAAAGCGGTCATCACCGGCGATATCACCCAGATCGACCTGCCTGCGGGTAAGCCGTCGGGCCTCAAAGAGGCTTGGCGTATTTTGAAGGGGATCGATGGGATTCGTTTCATCACCTTTACCGAAAGGGATGTCGCCCGCCATCGTCTGGTTCAAGAGATCATAGCCGCCTATGATAAGGAAGAGGCTCGGGGCGAGGCGGGCAGCAAAGGTTTTAACGACAAGCCCGCAAGCTGAAGCTCTCCGCTTCCAGCGATTTGCCCCCTCATGGCTGTTGACGTCACCTGCGAAAAGTTAGGGAAGAAAATCCCGCTCCGCCCCCTGAAGGAAAAAGCGCGGAGGATTCTCAAACTTCTGGATCAGTCGCGGGTCGAATTGAGTCTTGTCCTGGTGGGAAACCAAAAAATTCAGGAGTTCAATGCCAGATATCGGAACAAAAATGAGCCCACGGATGTCCTCTCGTTTCCTTCCGGAGAGAGATTGCCGACGGGAGCCAGGCTGCTCGGCGATGTGCTGATTTCGGTCGAGCAGGCGGAAGTGCAGGCTAAAAGGAGAAGAAAATCTCTGGATGAAGAAATGGAGAGTCTGCTGATCCACGGGATTTTGCACCTGCTCGGTTACGACCACGAGCGCTCGAAGGAAGAGGCGAGAATCATGCGCAGGATGGAGAGAAAAATCCGTCAGGCGCTTTGTGGGCGGAAGATCTTAGGCGTATAATAGAAAGCTCAGCATCGGAAAGCCGCGATTGACAATCCGGACTACTCAGCGCTGATTCCTGGGGGAAGGCGATGTTAGAAGAAACCAAAGAACAACTCACCCGTTTAGAAGAGAGACTCGAGCTGCTCCGGAGGTGTCTTTGACCTCGACGGCAAGCAGAAGAGAATCGAGGAATTAAACCTCCTGACCTCCCGCCCTGATTTCTGGAACGACGGAGAAAAAGCCCAAAGCATTTTTAAAGAACAGTCCGGCCTCAAAGACATCGTGAAGTCGTGGGATAAGTACAGGGCTGGACTTGAAGAGGCCCGCTTCTTTCTCGATTTAGCGAAGGACGAGAAAAACGAGGAAGCCCTCAGCGAGTCCGCCGCAAAAGTTGCCGAGGTGGCCCAAGGATTGGCCCAACTCGAGCTGAGTCAGATCCTAGGAGGGCCCGACGACCGGCGAAGCGCCATCGTCAGTCTCCATCCCGGAGCCGGCGGAACGGAAGCCCAGGATTGGGCGGAGATACTGCTGCGCATGTATCTGCGCTGGGCGGACCGCAAGGGATATCGCAAGGAGATTCTGGAATACCAACCCGGCGAAGAGGCCGGGGTCAAGAGCGTCACTTTTACCGTGGAAGGTGAATATGCCTACGGTTATCTCAAGGCCGAGGCCGGCATCCATCGTTTGGTCCGCATCTCCCCTTTCGACGCCAACTCGCGCCGCCACACCTCGTTCGCCTCCGTCTTCGTCTATCCCGAGATCGACGAGACCATCAAAGTGGAGATCGACGAGGCCGATCTGCGCATCGATACCTACCGCTCCAGTGGCGCCGGCGGCCAGCACGTCAACAAGACCGACTCGGCCGTGCGCATCACCCACCTCCCTACGAATATCGTGGTCGCCTGCCAGAACGAGCGCTCACAGCACAAGAACAAGGCGATGGCCATGAAGATCCTGCGCTCACGCCTGTACGAATTGGAGATCGAAAAGCAAAAAGAAAAGATGGAAGTCTATCACAAGACCAAAAAAGATATCGCTTGGGGGAGCCAGATCCGTTCCTACGTCCTTCACCCCTACCGCATGGTCAAGGATCACCGCACCGGAGTCGAGGTGGGCAACGCCGATGCCGTGCTGGATGGGGACTTGGATCAATTCATCCAAGCCTACCTGCTGCAGGTCAGCGACAGCCACGCGGTTTCCTAACGTTTTCGACCGCCAGAGGAAACTCTCCGCTACTAAGATCACAACCACCGCCGAATGAGTCGCCCAGCCTACAATCTCGTCGCTCTCTACACCAGCGGCGCGCTGTGGAATATCTGTATGGGCATGTTGCAGATTCTGGTGCCTCTTTATGCTCTATCCCTGGGCTTTTCGATCATCAAAATCAGCAGTCTCGTCTCCCTGCCGGTCTTGGTGGAATTAGTCGTCCGGTTTGGCGGCAGCGCATTCTCGGACCGTTTTGGTGAGCGGCGCGTCCTGCAGATATGCTTTCTTCTAATGGCGTTGTCGGGAGCAGTACTCCTGTTCGCGGATCATTACATTCACCTCCTGCTGGCACAGGCCCTCGCTTTTTGCTCTCGCAGCACCTTTTGGACCTCGATCCAGTCTTTGGGCAGCCAACTGCCCGGCGCCAATCTGGGAAAGAAGTTGGGCAAGCTCTTTGCTTGGAACTACGGAGGAGGACTCATCGGCCTGAGTCTCGGAGGAGCTATTTTAGCGCTGTTGGGTTTCCAGAAGGCTTTTATTTTACTGACCTCTGTGGCCGTTTTGTGCGTGGCATTGAGTCTTGCCTTTCCCCATGTCGAACCCAAGCCGAGCGGGCGGACCGTTTGGGAAATTACGCAGGGACTTGGGCGATTTCTCGGCCACCGGCATATTTGGCTCGCCATCTCAGTCTCCTTCGCGGCAGCCTTGCCTTCCACCCTTAGCCAATCGATCTATCCTCTCTACCTCGCTTTTTTGGACTACCGGGAGCAGTGGATCGGCCTACTCGTTTCATTGCGCACCTTGGGCCCGCTCATGATCGGCCTGATGTTGGGCTCGTTCATCTCGATTTCTCGGCAGCGAGGAATTTACGCTCTGGGAATGGCGGGTCTCGGCCTCTTCCTGATGGCGACCGGATGGGCAGAGAATCCTTTGTCTGTCGGATTCGTGATCGTCGCCCTAGGAGCGGCCGGTGGTTTCATGGATCTCTTGTATCAAGTCCAGGCGGCGGAATTCAGCAGAGCCGGCGATCGCTCCGTGGCGATGGCCGGCACCGGGCTGGGTTGGATTCTTTGTCCTCTGATCACGCCCATGATCGTTGGCTGGTTGGCGCAGAGTTACGGATTCCAGCTTGCCTTCTTCATGGCCGGTGTTTTTTTTCTCGTGGTAGCAGCGGGAACGCGGCTCTGGCACCGTTTGCTGGCACCGCGAAAAATAGTTGGTTAGGTAAAGACTCCCAACCCCTTTCTTCTCCCCATCGGTTCCTCGACCCTTGCCTTTCTATATTGAAAGTAGTAAACAAATTTAGTGGCGGTTAGAGCAAATATCAAACGTACCCTGGGCGCTACCTATCCCGTAGGCGCCTCCCAGGTTGTCCTTTTCATTCCTGATCACAGCCGGGATGGAGACTCTATCGACCAGCAGTACTGGGTCGATGAAGCCTTGAATGTAATGGGTAACCTATTTAGAGGAGCCACGGCATTTCCGCCGTGACGAGGCGTCTGGCGGGACGATGAAGCTGGCGGCAGACTGCTCAAGGAGCAAACCGTGATGGTTGTCTCTTACGTCGCTCCCAAGCTATTGACTCCCGCCACCCTAAAGAGCCTGCGGGAGTTTTTGCATCGTTTTGGACGGGAAACTCGGCAGGGAGAAGTGGGGATTGTGATCAACAGCAAGTATTACGGAATATCGCGCTATGACGTTCCGAAAACTTAGGAGGTTACGGAGATGGCTAAAAAAGTAGACCGTATCGGCAAAATCCTTGGGGCAACAAACCAGTTTTCTGTAAAAACCAGAGCTGGCGGTCCCCTCGATCTCGTTCAGTTAAGGGAAGAAATCCACGAGCGACTCGAGTCCAGCGGAGGGAGGCCCAGCGATCCGGAGTGGGAGCTGCGTCGCGTCATTCCCCTGAAGAAGTCATCGTGGAACTTTTTAAGGAAGAAAAGCGGAGAATTGCAAGTCAACCCTGGTCACCTTGCAGCGATAATTCTTGAACGCGGGATCGAGTCGTTTAAAGGACGCTGATTAAAAGCAAAATCCAGATAGTCACGAGGCGCCGACTCACCGTCTCTCGTAGCCGTGGCTCGACAAGCTCACCGCCCGCCTCAACCTCCCGGTAGCCGTCTTGTACTTGCGCAATTGCGCAAACATGACAAGCGCCAGCGTCGTTTGGGGATGCTAGGGATCGCCCGGGCGGACATCACGCACGAAGAAGTGCGCCAGCGGACAAATCTTTCAAAGCGCGTGAAGAGAAAAATCTCCTGCGGAAACGCGTGGCGCGTGAATCACGGGTCTAGCGGCACTATCCGGCCAGGAAGCGGATGGCGTCGCTCTACCAAGATTGTCTAGAAAGGAAAGCCAGACCCTAAAACTTCTGGCCAGAGGAAAATTGCCCAATGAGGTTTTGCCTGCCGGACAATATACTCGCCCTGCGATAGGTTTCTTTGGATATACCCCATCCTGACTAATATGGGCACACGAAGAATTGTCGCTTTTCCGTTGGGGTTGCAAGAAAAGTTGGAAAGAGCGTTTTACTTGTTGAACACCTCTTTTAAGAGATCCGTGACGCGCGCGGTCGGGTTTGTCCGGATCTTGCGTTCTTCCTGTCCAAGCACGTAGAAGAGGCCATCGAGAGACTTCCCCACGACATAGCTGTCAATGTCGAAGGTCTCAGACTTCATGAACGGGATGGCCTGGGAACGGCCGACGAGATCCTTGTACTGTCGGGTTACGCTGTATTCATCCATAGTCTTGTCGACTACGGGTCTAAAAGCGGCCGTGAGCTTATCCGTCGTTTTGGCCTTGAAATAATCCGTAGCCGCGGTATCGCCGCCGCTTAGAATTTTTTTTGCATCGTCGAATGTCATCTCTCCAATGGCGTCCCAGAAAATCTGTTTGGCGGCAGGCGCGGCCTTCTCGGCGGCGCGGTTCATGCTCAGTATAAACTCATCGATCTTTGGACCATAGCCTACGGCCCTGACTCCTTTCTCCAGAGTGCGCAGCTTCTCAGGCATCAGAATCTTGATCGCTTGGTTCGAAAAATAGCCGTCGGTCTTGCCTGTCAGATTGACGGTATTCTCCGTACCGACCTGGAGCGCTTCCTTCAAGCCGGAGCCGATCTTGACATCGCTCAGCCCGCCTTGCTTCCCCATGCTGCCCAGCCCTTTGAATATCTGATCGAGCTGGGCCAAGGCGGGCGAGGCACTGACCAGAAAATAAACCGCCAACACGAGAGCTTGGAAAACCATAAAGCGCCTCCTTTTCATTAAAGTCATTGTCTGTTGGGAAGAAGTTATAAGATTCTCCCGGCTGTTGCAATTGTGCATGAATTTGTGGGAAAGAGGATGGTTGATTGAGGATGGAGCGGCGACTCAGACGTCGGATTGCTGGGGGGGGAGGAAAAATGGAATACCGAACGCTCGGAAGAACGGGTTTGCGAGTCAGCGTGGTTGGGCTTGGGACCATGGTCCATGCGGGTCACTTCGGGCCGATGATCGATGAGGAATCGCTAGAGGCTATCGATACGGCATTGGAACTCGGAGTTAATTTCATCGACACGTCCGATGCCTACGGCGCCGGCTATTCCGAGACGCTTCTTGGAAAAGCGCTTAAAGGAAGGCGCGACAAGGTGATCCTGGCCACAAAGGGCGGGAACGTCATGACCGGCCCGGACCGAGGGAAGAGAAATTTTTCTCCGGACTATATCGGGCGCGTCATGGAGGAGAGTCTCAAACGGCTTCAGACCGACTACATCGATCTCTATCAATTGCACAATCCGACCGTCGACGTGATTCAAAGCGACACGATTTGGGAGCTGCTCGAACGGTGCAAAAAAGAGGGAAAGATTTGCCACTACGGGGTTTCCATCAACAAGATGGAGGAAGGCATTGCGGCGGTCCAAGGTGGGCGCTCGGATACGATCCAGATCGAGTACAACTTGCTGGATCAAGAGCCGGCGGAGGAAGTCTTCGCCATGGCTCACAAGGCCAACATCGGGGTCATCGTACGGGTGCCGCTGCGCCGCGGTCTGCTTACCGGCAAGCTCAAGCTGGAGGATCAGCAGCGATTTCAAGGCGAGGATGTTCGGGCGCGCAACTTTGCCGGAGATATTTTCAAGAGGGAGCTGGAAAAGGTGAAACGTCTTCGGTTCCTGGAGAGGCCGGGAAGGTCGTTGGCTCAAACGGCCATTGCCTTTTGCCTCGCACACCCTGCGGTCAGCGTCGTCATTCCGGGCGGCCGCAATGGAGGGCAGGTGCGAGAGAATAGTGCGGCGGCCGATATTAAACTCTCCGCCGAGGATCTTAGCCGGGTCCAGGAATTGTGGCGCAACAAGTTTAGCGCCTGAGAAAGTTGCCGGGAGCTGCCGGTCCACATCATTCCGAACAAAGGAGAGAAGATTCTTGAGGCGTGACGACTTGCATTGGCCCAACGGCGCGAAGATCGCCATTCTCACCACAGTCATGTTTGAGACTTGGTCCGAAGGCAAAGGACCCGGCTACTCGCCGATGGCGACTCCCCTTAGAGAAGGAACCGAGGATCGGCTCGGCGCCTCCTGGGGCGAATACGGAGGCCGGACCGGCATCTGGAGAATCATGCGGCTGCTGGATGAATTCGGAATCCAAGCCACCGTTTGCCTGAGCGGTAGATCCGCGGAGGTTTTCCCCGAGGCCGTCAAGGAATTAAACAAAAGGGGTCATGAGCTGGCCGGTCACTCCTACACCCAGGATACGATCCTGCCCTATCTCTCGCCGGAGGAAGAGAGGGAAGTCATTCGCAAATGCTGCAGAGTCATCGAGCAGACCGCTGCTGTCAGACCCGTAGGCTGGCTGAGCCCTCGGTGCACCCCGACGGGCCACACGGCAAAATTCTTGGCGGAAGAGGGCTTCCTTTGGCATGGGGATTACAACGACACCGATCTGCCTTACCCCTTGAAGACTCCCAAGGGCGCTCTGGTGGCTATCCCTCACAGCGATTTCACCGACAACCGGGTGCTCCGAGCCAGTCCGAGGGATTTTTACCAGGTCTACAAGGACACGTTTGATTTTCTCTACCGGACCGAACCTGTAGCGATGATCAACCTTACCGCCCACGCCCACTTCGGCGGACGGCCGCTGATGTCGGCAATGCTGACAGAAGTGCTTCGGTACATGAAAGGTTTCTCCGGTGTCTGGTTTGCCCGGCACGACGAGGCTGCGCGCTGGATTTTGGAAGGAAAGAAATAGGAGGGAAGAAGATATGGACCGCAATGGATTTTCCGGCGAAGGCGAAGGCCATATTAGCTCGGGCAGGTTATGGGCTCGAAGGGTTGTTCTGATCGCGGCGCTTCTCTGGTTGATAGCGCCGGCGGCGGCTAACGCCAATCCTTACCTGGCCAAGCCCGGCGAGACGCCGGTGTCCGTCCACGTCGCGACCTGCGCCGTCTCCGGCGGCTTCACCCATCTCTACACGGCCTTGGACAATGGACTCTTCGACAAATATGGGCTCAAAATTGATCACAGGTTTATTAGCGGGAGCGGTGTCAACCTCGCTGCTCTGGCCGCCGACGAAATCCAGTTCCTCTACTGCGCGGCTGACGCCACGATTCCAGGGCTTGCCTCAGGCATCGATGGCAAGCTGGTGGCAGCGCCGCTCGTGGGGCTGCCATACGTTTTGCTCAGCGTGAAGGAGATCAAAAGGGTTGAGGACCTAAAAGGGAAAAACGTCGGCATCTCCCGCCCGGGCGATCTGGATGACCGGCTGATGAAAGCAGTGCTGAAGAAGTTCAATCTGACGACCAGCGATGTGTCGCTCCGTCCGATCGGCGGCAGCCAATCCGAGCGCTACACCGCGATGCTGCAAGGAATCGTTCAGTCCGTGCCGATTACGCCTCCGCTGGACGCGCGCGGCAAGAAGGACGGCTTCAACCTGATTTACAACCTCAACGATCTCGGACTCCCCTTCATCTATAGCTCGGTGCACACCAACTCCAAGACGTTAAAGGAGAGAGCGTGGCTCGTGCAGCGCTTTGTGGCGGCGATGGCGGAGTCCGTCCACTTCGTGGAGAAAAATCCCGACAAGGCCAAGGCCTCGCTGGGTAAAGTCCTTAAGATCGACGATCCGGAGATCCTTCAATCAGCCTACGACGCTTATGCCAAGGCGCTCGTCAACCGCAGAATGATCGTTCCGGCCAACGCGGTGGCGGATGCGATCGAGGTCGCGCGCGACACCGGCACGAACATCCGCAAAAAAGCCCAGGAGGTTTTCGACAACAGCTTTGCCGAGCAGTTGGACAAGAGCGGTTTTCTGAAAGAGATCTGGGGTGGAGAGCTTCGTTAGGAGAAGAAGAGAAGTTGAAACTCGGAGAGCGACCGCCGAGGTTGAGCAAAGGCGTCGTTCCAAGCCCCGATCGGCTGACGGGATAGTCTCTACCGGGAGGCCTGGCCGTTCTCGATAAGGCAGTTGGTACAATGTTCCGCCGTCGCTTGAGCGTCAAAGTCATCTCCCTCATCCTCGGGATTCTCATCCTGGCCTTCGGTATTCTGGTCATCCTGAATATCCGGCGCGACACGGAGATCCTCGTCGCGGAGAACCAGGAAACCGCTCGGCTTCTTGCCGCTTCGATCGCGAGCAGCATCGAGAACGGCATGGTCGAGGGCCGGCCCGATATCATTAGCGGGCTCGTCCAGAAGCTGAAGACCGAGCTCAAGGACGTCCGCCGCATCGAAGTCTACCGGCGCAACGGCGTCGAGGCGTTCAGCGATCTCGAAACGTTGAACGAAGTTCATTCCAACATCGGCCTGGACCCCGCGCTCTATGAGCGCATCGCCAAGATGAAGCGCCAGCCGGGGGCGCGGCTGAGCAATCCTCTATTTATGCGGGCGGTTGAAACCGTTAAACCTCAGGAGACCTACGAAGAGGTCGACGGCGGTCGCGCCATGACGTTGTTCCGGCCTTTGCCGAATCGCACGGAGTGTCAAGAGTGCCACGGCAGTGACCATAAGGTCCGGGGCATCGTCCGGGTGAGCCTCGGTCTGGAAAAGTTGGATGCGGGCCTGCGCGCGGCGCGCAACCGGCAAATTCTCGTTGTGATCCTTACCATCTTGGGCGTGAGCGCATCTCTGGTCATCTTCATGGGACGCATGGTTCTGCGGCCTATCAGCAAGGTGGTCAGGGCGGCGCGGCAGATCGGCAGCGGCGATTTTACCGCGCGCGTGACCGTGGAAAGCGAGGATGAGATCGGCGAGCTGGGCAGAGTCATCAACGAGATGGCGGGCAGGTTGAAGACGGTGCATGAAGACCTTGAGGCGCGCAACGCCGAGCTCGCGACGACGCTGCAAAACCTCCAGGAGTCGCTGCGCAAGGTGGAGCTGCTCGAACAGGTCAAAGGCGAGCTGGTCAAGTTCGTTCCCGAAGCTGTAACGCGGCTGCTGGAGAAAAACCCCGACGCGCGCGAACTGGAAAAACGCGAGGCGGATGTCTCGGTTCTCTTTCTCGACGTGGAGGGCTATACCCGGCTCTCGGAGCAGCTGCCGCCGCAGCGGCTGAATCGGATGATCCAGGACTATTTTTCGAGTTTTCTCCAGATTATCCGGGAGAAGCACGGCGACGTCAATGAGACCGCGGGCGACGGTCTCATGGTTATCTTTCAGAGCGAAGGGAACCTGTCGCGCCACGCGCTCAATGCCGCCGGAGCTGCGTTCGAGCTTTTAGGCAAAGTCCTTGAGTTGAACCGGGAATTCGTCGGGATCTATCCGCCGGTGGCGATCCACGTGGGGATCAACAGCGGTCCGGCGCTCGTCGGCGCCACCAAACTCGACGCCGCCGGGGGCGGGCGCTGGACCTTTACCGCTTCCGGGCCCACCACCAATCTCGCCGCCCGCGTCGCGGGATTGACCAAAGGGGGCGACGTGATGGTTGGACTTGAGACTGCGGAACGGATAAAAGGTTACTATGTTTTGGAAGATACGGGCGAGCATCAACTTAAAAATGTCGGCCAGCCCGTGCGGGTCTTTCGCTTGGTGCCGCCCGGAGTCTATTCGAAGATCGAAAAACAAGTCTGAAACTGGAAGGAGGAAAATATGATTGTAGAAATGCGAACCTATCTGCTTAAGCCGGGGACGACAGCGGCCTTTGAAGAGCGCTTTGTTGAGGGGCTGAGCGCGCGACAGCAATTTTCCAAGTTGGGAGGTCTCTGGCGCACGGAGGTGGGGCCGCTCAACACGGTCGTCCACGTTTGGCCTTACGAGAGTTTCGAGGATCGGGAGCGCATCGGTCAGGCCGCAAGAAAGACCGGCATGTGGCCGCCCAAGACCCACGAGTTTATCATTTTCCAGGAGAGTAAGATCCTTCAGCCTGCGCCGTTTTCTCCGCCGCTGGAAGAGAGAAAGCTCGGAAATCTGTACGAGATCCGCACCTACACCTACAAGCCGGGCACGATGCCCACGGTGCTGGAGCGCTTTGGAAAAGTGATCCCGGCGCGCGTCAAGCTCTCTCCGCTGGCCGGCGCCTGGTACAGCGCCATCGGATCACTGAACCAGTACATCCACGTGTGGGCCTATCGCGATGCCGGCGAGCGGGAACGCATTCGAGCGGAAGCTCAAAAGACGGTTGAAGGCTGGCCTCCCCCGACCAGAGAGTTCATGGTCAAGCAGGAGAATATGCTGGTGACTCCGGCGGCCTGTTCGCCGTTGCACTGAGAGCGAAGGACACCATCGCAGTTATTCTCGCAGGAGGATTTGTGAGGGGACTGATTCTGAGCGCGGTGCTCGGGATCGTCCTGCTGGCGTCGGCGTCGTGGGGCGCCGAGAGGATTCGAATCGGTTATAGCTCGATCAGCGGCTCCTACATCGGTCTTTGGGTCGCTCACGATGCCGGGCTATTCGCCAAGGAGGGACTCGAGGATCAAATAATCCTCATTCCCAGCGGCAGTCAGCTTGCACAGGTGGTGGTCGCTGGGGAGGTCGACATCGCCGCTTTAAACGGTAGCTCCGCTATGGCCGCCGCCCTTCAAGGGGCTGATATCAAGGTCATCGGGAATACCACAAACAAGTTGATTTTTTCCATCTATGTTAGACCGGAGATCAAGAACGTTGAGGGCCTCAAGGGAAAAAAGATCGGGGTGACGCGCTTTGGATCTGCCACTGATATCTCCGCGCGCTACGCCCTCAGGAAATACAACCTCGACCCTCAGAAGGACGTGACCATCCTGCAGATGGGCGCGATGAGTTCCATCGCGAGTGGGCTTCAAGGCGGCTCCATCGAAGCGGGGCTGGTCTCGCCGCCGACGCAATTTATGGTGGACAAGCTCGGCTTTAAAGAACTCGTTAGCATCACCGACATGGACCTTGCCTTTCCGAATCCATCGTTGATCGTGCAAGGAGGCATCATGAAAAGAAAGCCTGAGCTGGTTGACAAATTCATGCGCGCCTACGCGAGAAGCATCCACCGCGCCAGAACCGACAGAGAATTGACCTTTAAGTCCGTCGCAAGATACACCAAGATCGAAGATCCCTTTCTCCTCCAGAAGGCTTACGATCTTTATGTCGGAAAGGTTTTGGAAAGGGCTCCCTACATTGACATGGTGGGCATGCAAAACGCTCTTGACGACCTGGCAAAAACAGTGCCTGCCGCCAAAAACGTAAAGCCCGAGCAGTTCATCGAGCGCCGGTTTCTTGACAACTTGGAGAAGGGCGGTTTGCTGAAGGAGCTTTACCACTAGAACCACACGAAGGGCGAGAGCCCATGCCGCATGCTGTACAAGAGAATCCTGCGCCCCATTCTTTTTCTCGGAGATCCGGAAAAAGCTCATGAGCAGGCTTTAGCCCTGATCTCCCACGCAGCCTTTGTTGAGCCTATTCTTGAACGGTTCTTCGTCGTCGAGGATAATCGGCTCCAAGTCAAACTTGGCCCTCTTCATTTCCCCAATCCCGTAGGACTGGCCGGCGGCTTCGACAAAAACGGCGTCGCCATAAAAAGCTGGCCGGGTTTTGGCTTCGGCTTCATCGAGATCGGGGCGGTCACGGCGCAAGGCCAACCGGGCAATCCCAAGCCGCGCTTGTTCCGCCTGCCCAAAGATCGCGCGCTGATCAATCGTCTGGGTTTCAACAACGAAGGAGCGGAGGCTATACGAGTTCGGCTGGCCGCGCTACGAAACAGCGGCGGATGGCCGAAGATCCCTTTGGGGATCAATATCGGCAGAACGAAAGGCGTCGAGACCAAGGACGCCGCCAAAGATTTTCTCTTCACCTTTGAGGCACTTTTTTCTTACGGCGATTTCTTCACGCTCAACGTCAGCTCGCCGAACACCCCCCAGCTTCGGGATCTCCAGGGCAAAGCTCTGCTCTCCGATCTTTTAACCGTGATCCAGGAGAAGAATCGCGAGCTGGCAGCGAAGGTGAGAACGCAGGAGCGGCCCGTTTTCGTCAAGATCGCGCCCGACATGGAATTCTCTCAGTTGGATGAAATTATCGAAGTCGCGCAATCGAAGCGCGTTGCCGGCATCATCGCGACCAACGCCACGGCGTTCATGCGTGAGACGCTGGCGACGAAGACGAACGAAGCCGGCGGTCTCAGCGGCAAGCCGCTCCGATCAACGGCAACGTCTTTCGTGCGGCACATCTACCGAGCCACCGGCGGACGTGTGCCCATTATCGGCGTGGGAGGAATCTTCACTGCGGAGGACGCTTACGAAAAGATCAAGGCCGGCGCGATGGCAGTGCAAATACTCACCGGCTTTGTCTACGAGGGCCCGGCGGCGGTGAAGCGGATCAATCGGGGACTGCTTATGTTGATAGAGAGAGACGGATTTAAAAGCCTCGCCGAGACCGTTGGAAGCCAGGCTTGAACTGATAGCGTGCTGACGTGGTGGCCCAGGAGACGCATAGACAAGTTATCCTGCTTGAGGTAGAAGGGCTCTCGGAGTCAAAGAACTTGCTTTAGATGCGGAGGTGGTTTATGGCATTCCCGTTTGAGCCCAACAACCGCAGCTTTTCCATCAAAAATGCCTCGGGATGCGCGCTCGCCTCGCAGCTCGCGTACTCAGAGCCGGCCGCCGTCGCGGCAAAGGCCAAGGGAGAGTGGGGATTCCAAGACGTCAAGAACTTCACAAGTCCACCCGGCGCTCCGGAGGACACGCAGGCGTTCCTGGCGATCCGCAGCGATATGGTTCTTGTCGCGTTTCGCGGGACTGAGCCTGAGAAGATCAAGGACTGGCTCACCGACGCCAACGCGCTGCTCGTTCCTTCGCCCGTGGGACATCTCCACAACGGTTTCTGGAGGGCGTTCAACGCCATCGGCCTCGGCATCCTACAGGAGCTCCAGACCAACTCGAACATTCAGGGAAAGCCGTTATGGTTGACAGGGCACAGTCTCGGGGCGGCGCTTTCGACGATCATGGCCGCGAGCTGCGCCCGCGTCGGCCTCTTGGTCGCCGGTCATTACAACTTCGGCTCGCCGCGCGTTGGCGACTCCTCATTCACGGGCTTCTACAACGAGCGGTGCGCGTCGGTGACCTTCCGCTTCGTTCACAACAACGACATTGTCCCACGCGTCCCCCCG
>Ga0209701_10000989_pt1 | contig 17678 bp, 22 predicted proteins | sample CZO8metaG_4_FD_188356 | JGI IMG/M metagenome (GOLD analysis project Ga0209701, IMG submission 188356) | Vadose zone soil microbial communities from the Eel River Critical Zone Observatory, Northern California, USA - CZOApr15con2H3.8 metaG... | ecosystem: Environmental > Terrestrial > Soil >... | reverse complement strand
TGAGTGCACCGAAGGGTCGAAGGCAGGATTGACCGTGAGCAGGTTTCGACTGAGCTCAGCCGAATGTCAGGCCGAACGGATCGAGCCTCGAAACTCCAAACTCGGAACTTGAGTCCTACTCCCAGCCATTGCGCCAGTAGAAACACATTCGCTCGATATTGCCGGGAAGAAATTCGTTGTAGCGGCCCCACTTCTCATACTTCGGGAGTTTGATCTCCTTCATCGCGTCGTCGAAGCATTTCCCCTCGGCGTTAGCTTTCCGGACTGCATTGGAACGATCGGTCATGTACTCCTTGAGCCCACGGACATCTTCCTTCGTCCCGATCCCGCCTTGGCGCGGGTGACCTGCAATCATCTTATCCCAATCGAGCTGGAGAACCTGGTCGATAGACTGAAACCACTCCCGAACATAAGAGTCAGGCAGGTTGCGGAACGGAAGCTCCCGGATCGGGAGGAAATCCACGGCGAAGATAATTTTCTCTTGCGGTAGAAACATGACTAGGCTGTTGTCGCTGTGGTTCCGACCAACGAAGCGAAGTTCGAGCCGGGTGCCACCCAGTGTCAGGACAGTCCCTTCATCATCGACGACGAGATCCGGAATGACCGCATTGGGGTTCTTAAGACGGACAAGGTGGTCTTTGGCGCGCCGGTGGGCCACGAAGGTAGCCCCGGTTTCCTTGAAGGGCGCGCCGCCCGAGATATGGTCTAAATGGTGGTGGCTGTACACTACATAGCGGACCGGGGCGGAGGTGATCTTCTTGATTTCCTGGACATAGACCTTGGCGGCCGCGGGATTCATGGGGTCCGTTGCGATGACGCCGTCTCGGGTCACCACAAACATGGCTTGCGCGCCCTCGTAGCGGAAGACGTACACGTTGTCTGTCAGCTTTCGGGTCTCATATTGCGGCGACTCTCCAGCAAGGATGCGAAGTGCGATTCCACTGAAAAGGATAAAGGCAGCAACAGCGAGCAAAGAACGCATATGTTTCTGCATAATGTTCCCTCCTTATTCTTCCAGAGTAGCGAGGCAAGCTTATACATCGCCGCTCTTAGCCTGTCAAACACCCCCCCTACCTAGATGGCAGCGCATATCGTCTGTGCGGTTGCTGGACGTTTTGTGAGGCAGGTGTTTCAAGGGGTTTTATTTTGGTGTATGATTTGATAAATATGTCATGTATAGGGATTGACAAGATGAAGACCAACGGAAGACACACAACCACTCTTGAGCTGACGCGGAGCGAGATAATTGACCACATCGAAGCCGGAGCACGCCGCCGATTGCATATCTCCGCGCAAGACCTAGTCCGCCGCTATCGAAGAGGAGAGCTAGAAGATCCCGGCGCAGTCGCCGATCTCCTCGCGTTAGCAAACCTGCTCCCGGATAACGATCCTATCTTTGGCAACGCCGCCGCCTAACCTTGCCAAGCTTCTCGGTAGAGTCCGCCAACTAACCGAAGAATACAAGGCGGGCAACCGCCAGTCGTTTAAGTCCTTTCGGGAATTAGTCTCACTGCTCTTAAGTTCGACTATCATGAAAACCGGGGGAGGAGTGCAGCTGGTTCTACTGAAGAACGAAGAGAAGAAAGGTGTAATAGGAGGCCGGAAAGGCCCTACTGATCCGCTACCCTTAAACAACGGTCGGTATTTGCGATTATCGATGAGCCTAGAACTTACAGATACCCCTGAAGGTCCCCGACTCAAGGTTTATGATTCTTCATTTCAGTACCAACTAGATCGAGACGGGAAGCACTGGATATTCCGCTACGACTATCTGCGTCACCCTGCGAGCCAACATCCCCCGGCTCATTTTCAGATACGGGGAAAGTTAACTGAACAATTAGTTTTGCGCCAAGGCCACCCCCTTGAACGAGTACACTTCCCAACCTCGCGTGTATCGCTGGAAGCTATTATCCGTCTATTGGCTATACAATTTGGCGTGAGATGCAACGAGCCACCCGACGTTTGGCAACCCGTGCTGGCGGAGAGCGAGCACCTCTTTTTTAGGATCGCCCACCTTCCTCTTTCTGGCCCCGCAGAGTAGCTTCCGAGTTCGGATTGATCGGTCATAGTATACGGATGAAGCCGCGCCTCAAGGAGAAGCGGGGACAGGTCTTGCAATCACACATTGTCGTAATGCAAGACGCGACCCCATCAAGCGCGCGCCTTAACGCATAAGCTATTTTTTGGCTGTTCCCGTGACTGCCGAGACATGCGTCACGATGGCGGACATGCACTCAAAGTATTTTTGCCGACCCATCGCAGCGAGATGAGCTGGAGCATTGCCTACTAGCTCCTCTTCTTCTGGGGTTAAATGGAAACAGTTTCCGTTATTTACAATGAACCATCCACGAAAGAGGAGGAAGGAGGGAAGAAGCTCGTCAGTTAAGGCTTGGTACGCTAGGCAGGCATCGAAAATCAGGACCTCTGATTGTATTGGCCGAAAGTCGAGAGTGTGAGCATAATCCCGTTCTCCGTGCTTAAAAAAGTTTTCCGCTCTATTTAACTCACGCTTGACCATATCGCGGAATTCAGGCTTTGCATGTTCGACGGCAAGATCCTTTACAATCAAAGACCTTCCCTGTTTCTTGCTCACGTCCCTTATGATGTTGTATCCGGCAGACGTTAGGGTATGAATCGAGATTGGATCTCCGTCGGAGAAGTAGAGGTTTATTGCGGTTTCGAGTTGGCGTTTCGCCGCCTCCAGCTTTGAAATTTTTAGCACCCTTTCCATCATCGCATCATCTGGAGTAACTCATCGGTATGTTGCCCTCTCCGCCTAGAGTCTTGCCCTACGGACTCCCCTGGCCATAGGAATAGGAGAATGAGCAAGACAAACAAGGACCTGTAGGTAGAGACATGAGAACTAAGCACGATGCCTGCCAAACAACGGCATTTTTCCACCGCGCAATCACAGCTGTCAACCTAAAGTCTGCCTGTTCTTTAATCAATCGGTGTAATCCTGTTCTTCGTTAGAATGCATTAAAACTCTTTCACCATCGTCTTTATACCAGTCGTATGTCTGAATAGTACTCGACTCAACGGGAATCCCGTTTGTTTTAAAATAGTCCTTTACTCCGGCGAAATGATCACCTGCGACAAGGAGTAAACCATTTTGCCCTTTGTTCTTAGAAAATATCTCTCTGGCAGCCTGAGCAATGTACTCGTCTCTTAGCTGGGGTAGGTCTTCTAGTTTACATCTATGGGGAATTATACCGTTTTCAACCAGTTCATTTACCTGCTTTTTGGTGATGTCCACAAAACTATGCGATATAGTTCTGCTTCGGATACCTTCAATGGCCTCTTGGAGGAATGTTTCTTTAAACCCCCACATCTCTTGCGCTTTTCTCATACCTCCTTTGTAAGGGTTGCCACTTTCTTCCACTGCTGCGCCAATTTTGTTTTTCACGAGAAATTGTCTCAAAAAAGGGACCATATCTGATTGGTACTTTTCGGAACAGTTCGGGCAGCTAAGGGGTGTCGGAAACTGGTAGACGTGGTAATCAAAATTGACCAGAAAAATCACTTCACAACTCGCAAGGCTGGAGCAGACGAGACGAGAAAAAGTTTTCGCCTACCGTCCCACCACACAATCAGGGCGGTTAACCTGAGATTTCCTATCAACGCTCTTTAGTTTTCCTTTTTACGTTCAATCGTATGATCTCTCAGGATGAGCATGGGTCGAAGCTGACGGCGCCAAGCCAAATAGTCTGAACGCGACTTGAAGCTCGGTGGTTGATCCGTATCCCGTGCTAACTTCCATCTGGATTTCTTTGTCTTGTCTACTCCCATGATCGAGCACCAAGTGTATGGATACCCACCAACCATGACAAGCGCTTCCTCGGTGTAGAGTCGCTTTACATCTTCAGCCGGCATTTCTTTTTCAACGCCATCCTGTAACTCCAAAAAACCTTTGTCAGGGACATACTTCAACTGACAGATTTCAAAGAGGTGAATAGGTGTGTTCTGCTCTGTCTCAACAGCCTTTTTGCACGCCTCCAGTTCGTTTAGAATCCCAGGGAACTGAGAGACCAGTTCGGGATGATCCGCGAGCAGCTTTTCCAGGAGATGGAAGGCTCGCGGGTCTCTTGCGTCCACCCTAGTCGCCTCAATCCACGCCCAAGCAGCGCCCAAGAGGTCATTTTGCCCCGCTAGACTGATGCCCAGGTTCTTGAAGGCATTAGCCCGGCCCGAATCAATTTCTATCGCCAGGCGACAGAGACGTTCCGCCTCTACATGCTCTCCTCGAAGATTTAGACAATACGCCAGATTGTTGTGGAGAAAGTAGGCGGCAAATTTTTCTGTAGGTCTGAAGGTCAGACCCTTACGATAATGCTCGATGGCAGCTTCGTATCGTCCTTCCTGCTCTGCACGTCCGCCCAAGTTGAAATAGTAGCTAGCCTGTTCTTCAGCGTCATCAGTGAGGTCCCTAGAGATTTCATGGCCAAAACTACCGTTCGTTTCAGCCATATCCAGCCTTTTTTTGGTTAGCCTCATCATTATTAGTCCAACCGAAGAGGCAATCTTTGTGCCATACAGAAGCACACGGAAACGCTAGATAACATTGAGGGCAAGACCCCCTTACTTTGACAAATATTGACCAGGGATGACACCGATTGACATTCTCACTTCTGTTGCGGGTGAGAAATCCCTTGGTTTTCCCTCTACTTTTCCTCTGGTACGCCAGTTGCTTTCCTTCTGTCTTCAGGGGGTGGGTAGAGCATGAAAAAGGTTGCATGTTTGTTTTTGGTGCTTCTATTTGGCTGCGCTCTCATAAATACATCTTCTGATGATGGGCCTACAACTGAGTGGGAAAAAGCAAATCGTAAGGTCCTAGAAGATTACGCTTCGAACAAGCAAGCCGGAAGGCCTGATCCCTCGCCATTCTTTTATCGCTTGTTGAATAACTGCATTCAATACACGAGGTATTCATATCAGAGGAATTTGTGCACTGTAATGAGGCAGCAAACTGAGAAAGCGTTCAAAGGCGAAACTGCGCGTAATGTTGCTCCCAACCCCAATGCTGCTCGGTCATTGGATAACACTCCTGCATTGCCTGGAGGAACGCTTACCACTCGTGAGTTGACGCTTAATGTTCCGTTGTCTCCGCAAACACAACCTGCTGGTGTTCTTAGCGATGAATTTGTGGACAACTTTAAAAAGATCGCTACTTATTTTCCTCGTGTACCGCGAGGCATGGAACAGGTTGAGCAATGCATGTCCAGCGGTAGTCCCGCCGAAAAGATTATCTGCGCTGAATGGTCGAGGACCCTAGAAAACTTCGCTAATGGGGGCACTAGCACACTGGAGTTTGAACGCCAGATAGCCACACTCAAGGCTCTCGTGGATGCATATGGTGGCTCACGACCGGCCTTTGCTGATTATCTGGTCGGGGCTATGAAGGTTTACGCTGACAGTCTGCCCAAAACCTATAATTGCACCTCGCAGGTTGCAGGCAACCAAATTTATACACAGTGTTGGTAAGAACCTAAGAGATTTCGGTTTAACCTCTTCGTTTTGCTTCGCCCGCGTCTAAGTGTCATCGCGCCTTACACGCTCTCCTTTGCGACTTTAACATTAGGCCCAAGTCTCACCCGTTTATTTCTGCTGACTTATCTTTCCTTCTTCTCCTGATCTAACGACAAAGTCTCGCGGCATGTGGAGAGCCGCCCTTTAAATTTGTACTTATCGACGAGTTCTAGATGGTCCTCGGGAAAGAAAAAAGGGAAAGAAAAAAGGGACATTCTACTTTTTATATAGGTTCAACGCCCGGCATCAGCTGCGGCGCTGCCAGCCGCTGGATGCCGTGATTAGGCTGATAGCGTATTACCAGAAATGTGACGGACACTCCCGCCGATAAGCGTCAAAAATTTGCTTGGAAGGGACGACGTGTAAGATTTCTAGAGAAGAACCCAACTCGACAGTAGTGCCGATCCAGACGAAGCTGGTTCCATCGTTCCAGCCAAAAACTGGCGCTCCACTGATCCCACCAGGTTCTTTGGCATACAACTCGGCCTCCTTTTGGGACATTGCCGTGATAAACTCTTCTGGATCGAACTTCAGAATAAGTCGACCGGAAGCGGAAACATCAATTACACTTAAGCCGTGGAGGATGCCTTGCGCCTCTGTTGTTGTACCCTTGCGCACTCTGAAAATCCCCGGGAAACCGTAAAGAATGACCTCCGGGTACATTTTTGTTTGTTTTGCGTCATCTCTTTGACTTGCCGGCCAGAGTCTTGCACCCACCCCGATGATATCTATCTCTGATTTTTCCAGTGAAAAGCCGGCAACATCTAGACTCGGATCCTTGAAAATAAGTCGGGAACCTGGGTCAAACTGAGACCACCGATCTGCACCCAGGCGGAGGCTTTGTCGTGATTGAGCAGAGCTTCAGCAACATGGTTGTTTGTAATGAATAGCGAATTGTCGTCGTGCTCAAGCAGCAACGCTGACCCGGCACACCTCACAAAAGCATCATCTTCGCTGTTTTGTTGGATCACGCCAACGGGGTGAATACTGGGCAGCAGAACCCTCTTGCAAGTTTCGACAAACGCATTCACCTTTGGCGTAAAGTGCACCTTCATATTTTATGAGCTTGCATGGTCTACACATCCGATTGTCGTCGGCAGACAGGGCGGGAACGACGCGTCTACGTAACGCCTTGTTAGCCCACAATAACCTGTTCTGCCAATTGTCGGCATTTCTTAAAAACGTCGTCTAGCAGCGAGTTGATAGCATCGTTGGTTTTCTTGAGTTGCTCGCACCATTTCTTTTGGACTGTCGGATATCTCAACGTGAGAAGCTGCGCCGCTTTTCTATTTTTACCGAGCGTTGCAATAAGCTCTAACGCCGCTAATCCTGTGATCTCTTGGTTATCGAGCCTCTTTTTGTGCACGTGCTTACCGCGCAGACCGACAATCGAATTTGTAGCCGTGCTGACAACACAGCGGAGCTTTGCGATCTCTTTATGCCGCCGCAGAAGAGGCTGCTTCTCGAGAAGATTAAGAAATGCGTCGATCCGCATCTTCAAAATGTAGGCCTCTTGAAAATAGGACTCGATTTGGAAACGTAAATAATCCAGTTTCGAAACACTCAACGATGCGAGCGGCGCTCGACTGGCATAGCGCGTGATTTGTCCTAACCGCTCGCGGCTCGTATGAATCTCCGAGTACGCTTGAAAAATATCCATGACTAATGACTTCGGCAGTGATACTCCCGTTTCTACCGCAGGAACGAGCAGCTCGCCCGTGTGGTCGCAAATCCACACCCCGAACGATTCGAATTCGCTCATCTCTTTTGGCCTAACCAGTGAGTTTATTGATTAATGTGTTACGAGTCTTTCATTTTCTCACGTCTCTCGGGATTTTCCGACGCTTCCGAGAGCTTGTCAATCTTTTTTCAGACCCGCCGGTCCGCCATAGACTGGTCAGTGCATTCCTGTTACGCCTGCTGGCTTCACCGAGTCTCTCGCTGCCACTTCGCAAAGTCTCGTGCTCCGTGCAAGAACGCGAGGATATGTATCTCGGTCGGGTGAACTTCATAAATCAACCGGTAACGTTGCACGAAGAGCTCGCGTGTGTTGGGATCTTCGAGCTCGGGCACTGTGCGCCCGCGTTCACTCAGCTTCGTCAATGAGGCGCCCAGCATCGAGAGCGTCGATAAGAAGCTGCTGGGCGGTGGTGAGGGAGTCTTGAGCGATATACCCGATGGCTTCGTCGAGCATCGTTCGAGCTTGAAAGGTCCAGATTACTTCGCGCTGCCGGTCAGCCATTTCCGGCGAAGTTCTTCGGCGACCTGTTTGTGGGAGAGCGTGCGCCCCGCTTCGACATCGGCTCGCCCGCGGGCCACGGCTTGGACGACGTACAGGTGGTAGAGCACGTCATCCAAACTGCAGTCGTCTGGGAGTCGATCCAGCACGGCCTTCACAGTTTCTTTGGTTTGCACTAGCTTTTCCTCCGTGGGCACACCAGCGTCAGTATGGCGCGCACTCGGGTCGCGTGTTCAGTCTGGGTAATCAGTGGGTACAATGGTCGATACATTATGGTTCCTCGACATTCTCACGACTGTTGGGATTGTCCGCCGTTTCCGAGAGCTTGTCAATGTTTTTAAGGCCCTACCGTGCTCGTTGCTTCTCCAGGTAGCGGCGTTGGCTTCCGCTATAGATTAAATTTCTGTTTCCGTAACTGCCCCTCTTCAATCGTGGACTGAACCTCTCCCGAATTATCTCAGGCGCTTCTCCATTTCTTGGCAAACGAGCGAGGCCCTAGCGTGAAGTCTTTAACTTTTTTTCCTTCTTGAATCTCTCCAGTGCGAGCCGAATCAGCCGGTCGATGAGTTTGGTATACGAGATACCGCTCGCCTCCCAGAGTTTGGGGTACATGCTGATCTTGGTGAAGCCCGGTATGGTGTTGATCTCGTTCACAATGACCTCTCGATTATTTCTGAGAAAGAAATCCACCCGCGCCATGCCTTCGCAGCAGAGAACTTTGAACGTCTGAACGGCGAGACGCTGGATCTTTTTCACAACCGGCGTGGGCAGCTCCGCCGGTATCTTCAGAGCCGCTCCCTGGTCGTCGAGATACTTCGCCTCGTAAGAATAGAACTCGTGCCGCGGGATGATCTCTCCGGGCACGGAGGCAATGGGCTCCCGGTTTCCCAGCACCGCGCACTCGATCTCCCTTCCTTGAATGTATTCTTCTATGAGGATCTTGGCGTCGTAGCGGAAGGCGTCTTTGACAGCGCCGATAAATTGGCGCCTGTTGTTGACTTTGTGGATGCCAACCGACGAGCCCAGATTGGCTGGTTTGACAAAGAACGGGAGGCCAACCTTCCCGACGATATCGGCAAATTTCATCTCGCCGATTTGCGGCCGGTGGAAAACCAGAAACTTTGCTATGGGGACTCCGGCATCCCGGAGCAGGCGCTTCATGGCGTCTTTGTCCATCCCCAACGCGGAGCCCAGGACACCGGCGCCGACAAAAGGGATGTTGGCGAGTTTCAACAGGCCTTGGACCGTGCCGTCTTCTCCAAAGGGGCCGTGGAGGATGGGAAAAACCACGTCGAGCGGCTTCTCGGCTCGATCATCGTCGATGCGAACGAGCTCCCCGCTGTTTTTGCCGGGGACCAGCCCGACTCTTTTCTTCGTTCCACCCAGAGTGCGCAGCGACGGGAGTTGAGCGCTTGAGTAAAGGAGCAGTCGAGCGGGGTCGTTCAGATACCAGCGCCCCTCTTTATCGATCCCGATCAACACAAGCTGATATTTTTTCTTGTCGATCGCCTCGACGATATTTTTGGCTGACTGAATCGAGATTTCGTGTTCGGCGGATTTCCCGCCGAAAAGAATCCCGACGCGGAGTTTTTTCTTCATGCTTTTGAAGCGAGCGGCAGGATGAAGTCTAAAGCGTTGCGCTCTGTTCGGAAGGAGAGCAGATTTATAACTTCTTTGCCTTGGGCGCCTCCTGCTCCACCACCTTGACGACCTTCCCGGGATATTGCTTCTTTTCGAACTTGAGCACGAAGTATTTGGATTTCACCGGGTCGCCTTTCCCGTCGAAACTGATGGAGCCGGTTATGCCCTTAAAGTTTTTAAGTTTTCTAACGGCCGTGGATACTTGAGCCCTGGTAGGCTTTTTCCCTCCACCCTCCTGGATCGCTTGTTCGATCGCTTTGAGGCCGACGGCGGCCGAGTCGTAGCCGTACATGCCGAACGACTCAACCTCTTTCCCAAACCGTTGCTTGAATCTCTTGGCGAAGGCAGCCGATTCCGGATAGGCATCGATCGGTCCCGCCACGGTCGTATAGTAGCTTCCCACGACCGGGTCGCCGGCAATCTTGACCATTTCCGAGGAGTCCAATCCATCGGGCCCCATGAAGAATGCCTTGACCCCCTTTTCCCTCATCTGCTTGAGCAGCAGCCCGCCCTGATGATAGATGCCGCCGAAGTAAACCAGGTCGGGATTTTTCGCCTTCATCGGAATAATCATGGGGCCGAAATTGGCGCGCTCCTCGGTCCCTTCGTAGCCCAATATCTTGAGTCCGAGTTTTTTCGCCTCATCGCGAAAGTTGTCGGCGACTCCCTGGCCGTAAAGCGTCTTGTCGTGAATGATATAGACCGACTTGGCCTTAAGATCTTTGGCGGCGAAAATTGCCCCTACGGGCCCTTGGATGTCGTCTCGGCCGCAAACTCGATTGACGTTGGGATAGCCTCGATCCGTGATCTCGGTCGCAGTGTTGGCCGGCGAGATCATCGCCAACATGGAATCTTTGTAGATCTCAGAGGCGGGGAGGGCGACTCCGGAATTGAAGTGCCCTACGACCAGGAGAACGTCAGGGTCCGAAACAACGTTTCGGGCGTTGGCGACGCCCACTTCCGGTTTCGCCTGATCATCGAACGGGACAAAAACCAGATCAAACCCAAGCGCTTTAAACCCCTTGATTGCCTCCTCGACCGCAAGCTGTGCGCCCAACTTAATGTGTTCCCCCAGGGCCGCTTGTTCTCCTGAGAGCGGGCTTTGTGTGACAATCTTGATGACGCCTTTTTGGGCCCAAGCCTTGGGCACACTCAATAGGAGACTGGTCAAGAAAAACGAGCCAAAGAGTAAACTGATTGTGATTTTTCGCAACACGGGACAGGTTCCTCCTCTTCAGAAGATTTTTACGCCAACCCCTCTCGCGAGTCAACGCGAAGTTCTTTCTACGGAGTGAGCATTAGGTCGATCGACAGCGGGCCGGCTCCGTCCAGAAACACAACCAGCGCCATGGCAAGGAGAGCCAGGTTGAACTCGATGCCGTGTCCCTTCCCCGGTGTAAGCTCTATATTAAGGAAGAAGCCGTTCTTCCAGTGGACCGTGGCCATGGCGCCGACCATGATTGCCGCGATCGCCAGGCCGCAGAGGCGCGCCAGGAAACCGACCAAGAGACCGATGCCGCTCAAGAATTCGAGCAAGCAGACCAGGTAAGCGACAGGGACGGGCATGCCCATGGAGGCGAAGAAACTTACGGTGCCCTTGAGTCCGTGACCGCCGTACCAACCCAGGACCTTTTGGGCCCCGTGGGCAAAAAAGATGATCCCTAAAACAACTCGCACGAGCAAAAGGGAAAGATAAGCATCGGTTGCAAATAGCATTTCCATAGCCTTCTCCCTCTCTGTTTAGTTGCTTCTTTGTTCCGAACTTTCAGACTACCACTCGACGGCGACTATACCACCTCGTTCAGGGTTAGGCGAGGTCGAAGAGAAGGATCTCACCCTGATCGACGGCTCTGATTTCGAGAATCTCTTCGTCGCTGATGCCCGCGCCATCGCCCGTATTCAGCAACGTGCCGTTAAGCGTCACGGCCCCACGCGCAGCCTGCAGCCAAGCGTGACGGCCTGCCTTCAGCCGGTAGTTCACTTGGTGGCCGGCGGGCATCAAAGCCACCGATAGCTCCACATCCTGATGGATACTAACAGCGCCGTCGCGACCGTCACGCGCCGCTATCAGAGTCCACCTGCCGCGATTCTTTTCGAGCGCGAAGGGACGCTGCTCGTAGCCCGGCGCTAAATTTTTTTCATCCGGCACGATCCAGATTTGCAGCAGATGCACGGGCTCGGTCTGCGAATTATTAAATTCGCTGTGGCTGATGCCGGTGCCTGCGCTCATGCGCTGCAGCTCGCCGGGCCGGATCGCCGAGCTCGTGCCCGTGCTGTCTTTGTGCGCGAGGGCGCCTTCGAGCACATAGGTGAGGATCTCCATGTCGCGGTGCGAGTGGGCGCCGAAGCCCTTGCCCGGGCTGATCCAGTCTTCGTTGATCACGCGCAGGTGGCGGAAGCCCATGTGTTTAGGATCGTAGTATTCGCCGAAGGAAAAGGTGTGGCGACTATCGAGCCAGGCAAGCTTGGTGTGTCCTCTTTCATCGCTCCGTCTAAGTGTGATCATTCTTCACCTCCCATTTCTTGGCAATGAACTAAATCTAAGCACGGAGTTCGGGTTGTAAAGTACACACTTTCGGGTAATGGACAAACCAAAAGGTGAGTGTAGGAGCGCGCGAGAAGGCTCAGTCTGACTCACTTCTGTGCGGTAGTTGAAGATGGAGCAAGGGTACCCATGACCTCATGGACGTAGCACCAGATCCAGACAGCAGGCATCACAGCACGCATCACAGGATGCTGCGTCTCGTGGAAATGGCGGGTCGCGTGCTTTTGCGGCGAGGAGTCGCAGCAGCCGACGTGGCCGCACGTCTGACACTCGCGCAGAGCGACCCAGACCGTTCCCTCGGCCAGGCATTCCTCGCACGCGTTGAGAGTTCTCTGCGGGGGAAAGTCCTTTGGGGTTAGCCCCGCCAAATGTTCACATGACTTTGCCATATGTTGCTCCTATCTCAAGTCTCAATCATACGGTGTCCTCCCCTGGAATAGTACGATGGCGGCTCCTACTCCGATTCCTCATACAGCCAACGTTTCACCAGCCGCGTGTAGCGCGGCATAATCGCGAACGTCAGCAACGCAGTGAGCGATGCAGCGACCGCGAACCCCTTCATGAGTTGATCATTGAGAGGCGGCGGTACGAGGCTAAACAGCGGCCCGAGCAGGCGGGGAAGAATCAACGTCAATGGATAGACTGCGCTGAGGGTGAGGAGAAATTGCTTCCAAGGCTTAGGCGGTTTCATACCTCCCGGCGTAAACCAAAAATCTATTCCTGTCCTGATCTCATACTGATCGCCTTGTTCTAGCAGATCGCTCACTCTGTTGATGTATGATCGACGCACATCCGATTCAGCCCAGGCATTAAGGTGCTCGTGGGAGTTGAAGCGCACGATGGTCGTGTACTTCCGGCTTCCATGGCCCGGGCGAAAAATCTCCCTGCCGAGATAGCCGGGGAAGTTGCTGACCGTGCGCAGAATATCCGTGAGCCAATCTTCGTACGATTTCTGCGTGCCAGCTTTGATGGTGTGAGTGATGATGAACGCGACCGTTGGATTCGGTTCGACTATAGCGCCACTTTGAGTACTCATGCCATTCCCTCTCCTGAGCCTTCAGGGTTCAGAAGACGAAGCAGTCACAACTGAGATTCCACAAGCCAGGTGTAGCCTGCTGCCATTCCTGCATATTTGCTTTCAACTTTTGCGCCAGACTATGGGGAATGAGCGAATGCGCGTGCAGCGCGTTGCGAGCAGAAGCCCTGGTAGCAGGGTGCGCATAACCGCCGGCGTTAGCGACCGGTGACCAGTCGGGACTAACGGGCAGCGGCGGCGGGCTGAGACGTGCAAACTCACCCGCTCCGAAGACAACTTTACCCCCAACGATCGTCAGCATCGATTCGATATTCTTAATCTGCTCCTCTGGAACGGAGAAGTAATCAGCCGAGAGAACTGCGAGGTCGGCTATCTGCCCAGGCACAATGGAACCTTTCTTGTCCTCTTCGGAAGAGAACCAGCTACTGCCAACAGTCCACAGTCGTAACGCCTCCATCCGGTCGAGACGATTCGACTCCGGATACATCGTCGTGCCGCCGACCGTCTTTCCGCTGACAAGCCAGTAGAGCGCGATCCACGGGTTATAGCTTGATACTCGCGTGGCGTCTGTGCCCGCTCCGACGGGGACGCCCAACTCGATCATTCGTCTGATCGGAGGCGTGCGCTCTGTCTGCTGTTTGCCGTAGCGATTAACGAAGTATTCGCCCTGAAATGCCATACGGTCTTGCACAGCGATGCCGCCACCGAGGACTTTAATCCTCTCGATGTTGCGGTCGGAGATCGTCTCACAGTGGTCGAAGAACCAGTGAAGTCCAGCGAAAGGAACTTCGCGATTGATTTCTTCATAGACGTTCAGAGCGCGCGTAATCGTCTCATTGTAAGTCGCGTGCAGCCGGAACGGCCATCGGTTCTCGACCAAGTGACGGATGACAGCCTTGAGCTCAGATTCCATCGCGGGCGGCATGTCCGGGCGCGGCTCAAGGAAGTCCTCGAAATCCGCTGCTGAGTAGACGAGCATCTCGCCGGCGCCGTTCATGCGATAGAATTCGTCCCCTTGTCCCGGTTTTGTCATCTTCGTCCAGTTCTGAAAATCTTGCAGTTCCCCCTTTGGCTTTTGCGTGAAGAGGTTGTACGCAAGACGAACTGTGAGTTCTCCGCGCTTGTGCAGCTCTTCGATTGCCGCATAGTCGTCCGGATAGTTTTGAAAGCCGCCGCCCGCGTCGATGGCGCTCGTCACACCGAAGCGGTTGAGTTCACGCATAAAGTGGCGGGTCGAATTTATCTGGTCTTCGCGCGAGAGCCTCGGCCCCTTCACCAACGTGGAATAAAGAATGTTCGCGTTCGGCTTGGCAATAAGAAGTCCGGTTGGATCGCCTTGCTTGTCACGTTGAATTTCCCCGCCCACAGGCTCGGGCGTGTCTTTCGTATAGCCGACGGCGCGCAACGCCGCGCCGTTAAGATAGGCGCGGTCGTAGAGGTGCAGCACGAAGACTGGCGTGTCGGGCGCGACGCGGTTGATCTCTTCCAGAGTCGGCATGCGGCGCTCGGCGAACTGGAACTCCGTCCAGCCGCCGACCACGCGTACCCACTGCGGCGGCGGAGTGCGTTGAGCCTGATCACGCAGCATGCGCAGCGCGTCGGCGAGCGACGGCACGCCGTCCCAACGCAGCTCCATATTATAGTTAAGGCCACCGCGGATCGGATGCATGTGCGAATCGTTGAGGCCAGGGATGACCGTCTTGCCGGCAAGATCGATGATTTCGGTATTCGTGCCGCGCAGAGATATGATTTCTTGGTTGGAGCCGACGCCAACGAATCGTCCGTCTCGGATGGCCACGGCTTGTGCGAACGAGCGCCGATCGTCGAGGGTTGCGATGCGGCCGTTCATCAAAATCAATTCCGGCTGGATATTTTGTGTAGCCATATTGCAACCTCCCAATACATAGGATACGCCCATCAGCGTTCCCAATTTCAGAACGTCTCTTCGCGTATGTTCCATTGGACTAACCGGCAGGGGCCATCGTCGCCCCAAGCCATCACTTGTGCGCGGATGCAGCCGCCGGAACAACGTATTCGGGGAACTTCGTCGCCGGTGCGCCGTGCACCATCGTGTAGGCGTACTCCACGCCCATGCCGTACGCGCCAAAATGGTTTTTCACGATGTCCATGACAGCGTCGTACGTGTCGCGCTCCGCCCAATCCCGCTGCCACTCGAGCATCACGGAGAGCGCAGTGACCGGCTTGGCGCCCGCCTGAATCACGCGTTTCATCGCGTTGTCGTGCGCGAGCTGGCTCACATCGCCGCAGCAGTCTTCGACGACATAGACTTCGTAATTGTCGTGAATGGCCTGCACGGTCGGCAGCGCGACACAGGTTTCCGTCCACAGCCCGGCCAGAACAATTTTTTTCTTCCCGCTTTTTTCGATGGCGGCGACGAAGTCCTTGTCGTCCCAAGAGTTCATCGAAGACCGTTCGATGGGCGTCTGTTTCGGAAAGATTGCCTGGATCTGCGGCCACATATTGCCGCTGAAACTCTTGGTTTCCACTGTGCTGAGCACTACGGGAACGTCGAAAACCTTCGCGGCTTTCAAAAGCGCGACGTTGTTGTTGATGATCGATTGGCGGTCGAAATTAGCAACGCCAAAGAGCATCTGGGGCTGGAGATCGATAAGCGCGACAACGCAGTTGTCTGGTGTAAGCAACCCTTTCTCGCTTCTAGGTTCTTTACTCATGGTATTTGTCTCCTTTCGGTATTTTGACTGAGTTGATAATTGTTCTGCTGAGACATTTGCTGCGACTCAATATGAACCTCCCGCATCACGAAACCTTGAACCTAACTCGCGTATAGCTGCCGTCACAGAACGGCTTGTTGGTTGACGCACCGCGGGATAGACACAACGGTGCACGGCCCGAAGGTCGAGTTGAAGCCGCCTCTTCTTGGACACGGTTCAAATAGCACGAATCTTTATACCCGGTCCAGTATTGCCCAGGCCCCACCTATAGTGAAATATTCTCTTACTCCTTTCGGAAAAACTCTTAAGCCGATCCTGGACGCGATGCACCAGCGGGGCGCAAGGCATCCGAAAGATAAAGGAATGACTGGAACGTTCAACGAACACTCCAAGCAATGTTGACCCCATCTTCATTGATGACTCTGGGATCGCGGAAGCCCATGTAGCGCCGGTCGCAGTACTCTCCGAAGGAAAAAGCGCGGCGGCTGTCGAGCCAGGCGAGCTTCGTGTGCCCTCTCTCATCGCTTCGTTGCAGTGTAATCATTTTGTGCCTCCGTAGTATGCGCGTAGATGTAGTGAGAAACCACCGGCGAAGCGTCACCGATATGAAAGGTGCGGGCGCGCTCTTCAGCGTCGCGATCGGCAACGGTCACACGCTCATGCTGACGCAAATGTTCGGCCCAGGACTCGACAACGAAAGTCTCGACGTAGCGACCTGGGTCGGCGGGGTCACGGTACAGCCCCGAGCGGAACGCACCGTCCCGGAGACGTTGCTGCCGGACGGCCTGCATGGCGAAGGTGAAATCGCGCACACGCTTCGGGTCAATACGGTACTCAACCGTCACGAGCACCGGCCCGTCTTCAGGATGGGGTTCAATAACCACAGTGGGCTCAGGCCAGTGAGTTGACGGCGTCAAGTCTAATTCTTCATCTCTCTTCAGGGGATAGCGCACCATGGCCGCGAGCCCCACGACCAGTCCCCCGGCAGCACACAAGAGCGCGACGGCGATTCCCGCATGCTCCGTCACCGTGCCCCAAAGTACGCCCCCGCCCGCCATGCCACCCTGGAACATCAAAAGATATAGGGCTAGCGCCCGCGCTCTTACCCACGACGGCACAGTCGTCTGCGTCGCGACATTGAAGGAGACCATCAGAGTGATCCATGCGACTCCGCCGGCAATCATAACCACGCACAACAAGCCAAGATGCCGCACTTGAGCCATTGCGACGAGGACAGCCGCGAAGGAGATGGTGGCACCAGCCAAAAGCGAGTCCATGGAAACTCGACTCCGCATCGCAGGCAGAAGTATAGCTCCAACCACTGCACCTGCACCCAAGCAGCCAAACAAGATCCCATATCCGATGGAGTCGAGTCTCATCTCGTGCCGGGCCAGTACTGGCAGCAACGCCCACAGCGCACTCGCGAACAGGACGAATAACCCGGTACGAACAAGCACTGCGCGTAGAGCTGGCGCGTGTCGGGCGTAACGGATTCCTGCACGGATGGCACTCATTACCGGTTCCGCCGGTGCTGGGCTATCCTGTGCCACCCGACGCCAGCGGTAGAGGACGAACATGACGCTTAGAAACGAGACTGCGTTCAGGAGAAACACCGCCCATGGTCCTGCTGCGGCCACTATGAATCCGCCCAGCGCCGGGCCAACAGCCCGTGCTAGGTTCAGGCCCATTCCGGTCAGAGCCACAGCTGCCGGGAGGTCGCTACGAGGAACGAGCTCCGGCGCAGTCGCTTGCCAGGCAGGGGCATTCATCGCTGCGCCTGCGCCAAGGAGGAACGTAAGAATGAGTAGTCCCCAAGGAGTGGTCAGGTCGAGAAGCGTCAGCCCACCGAGCACAGCGGCTGCGACAAGCATCCATCCCTGCGTGAAGAGGAGCATCCTGCGGCGGTCCACCACATCGGCCAGCGCTCCCGCGGGTAGACCAAGGAGGAAGATGGGGAGGCTGGTCGCGGTCTGCATTAGCGCCACCATAAGAGGGGAC
>Ga0209701_10000988_pt1 | contig 17679 bp, 13 predicted proteins | sample CZO8metaG_4_FD_188356 | JGI IMG/M metagenome (GOLD analysis project Ga0209701, IMG submission 188356) | Vadose zone soil microbial communities from the Eel River Critical Zone Observatory, Northern California, USA - CZOApr15con2H3.8 metaG... | ecosystem: Environmental > Terrestrial > Soil >... | reverse complement strand
CATGGTCATCAACTGCAGGTAAAACTCCGGCGTGATCACACCGCCAGGAGCACCAGTCTTCGAAAGCAATTGCAGGCCGGGGATCGCGGCGTTGGTCCATGCAAGGTGGATCCGCATGAACCAGGAAAGCACCATTCCGGAAAGAGCGGCGACCAGGGCCAGGGCGTAATACTGCTTGCCGATCACCTTATGGTCCAGACTGAAGACGTGCTTCCGAATGAAACTTGTCGGAGGAGCGTGGTGTTGCACAGCGTGCGCTGATATGTCGTGCATATGCTTACCTCGAAAGAGATGTCTTCATCGACGCGCGCGTGAGCGCGGACGGGAAGAGCTACTGCATTGCCTGTTCCTTCTTTAGCCAATCATCAAAGTCTTGCTGGGACAAGACGTCGAGGTACGCCTTCATGTTGTAATGTCCCAGGCCACAAAGCTGGGTGCAGACAATCTCGTACTTGCCCACCTTAGTTGCCGTAAAGTGCAGAGAAACATCCAGCCCGGGAACAAAATCCTGTTGCACCCGTAACTCCCGGACAAAAAAGGAATGTCCAACATCCTTCGCATGCATGAGCAGATGGATTTCCTTGTTTACTGGGATGGCCATCTCGGCGGTCACGATGTCGTCTTTGGAATCCGGATCATGTTCGGGGTCGAGACCATAGAAATTCTGCGATCCCTCATTAATGAGCTCGGGATGAATGGGGCCGAGCTTTCCATCAGGACCGGGGTAGCGGAAATAGAAAGCAAACTGTCCGGCTTGGACCTGGATGGGCATGGCGTTGGCCGACGGCGGCGTTAGATATACGTTGGCCCAGGCCTTCACTCCGAAGACTCCAAGGGCCAGGACTTCAGCGCCCACGAACAGTAAGGCAGCGATCACTAAAGCCTTGGCGCCGCCGGGAAAACTCTTAGTCTTTGCATCCGGGCGAGGGTTTGAGAATTGCCAGATGAAAAGAGCCAAAATCAATTGTGCGGCGAGAAAGGAGATTCCGGCCTCCGCCATGGTTTCTGACATCTGCTCATCGATCAGAGATCCATGGGTCGAGATGTCCTCGGGCGCCACCCAGGTGTGTAGCAGGATGGGAACCGCGGACGCTATCGCGATTACGATGATGGTGATCGCAAAGAATTTCGCCATGATGGCTTCGCCCTCCCGCCGGACTTGCCATCCGGCCTCGTCAGCTTGCTTCAAAGCCGCCGCATGATTGTCCTGCGGCGCTCTCCGATGATTCGACTCCTTACTTTGCCTTGAAGGCAAAGTCGGCCGTCGTCGGCTTGCCCGCCGCGACCGTCACTTTCTGGCTCTGGCTGCCATAGGCCTCCTGCCAAGCCGTCACGGTGTAGTTGCCCGGCGGCAAATTGTTGATCGTGTAAGAGCCGTTTTCGTCGGTCACTGCCGTTGGACCTTTCACCACCGCCATGTAGCCATGCATCCAGGGGTGGACGTTGCACTTGACCGGAATCGCGACTTCTTCGCCCGCCCAGACCTGGTCGAACGGCGGGGTTCCCGGCGGCTGCGACCGGTTCCATTCATGATTCGGCCCATTTGGTTTCGGCAAGGGGTGGATGTTGTGAGAGTGCGGATCGCTGTTGGCCACCTGGAAATGCTGATTCACATCCAGCGCCATCACGTGCGGAATGTACTGACAACCCTTTTGATCCCAAGTCGGCTTCACGGGAGGCACTTGGCTGGCAGTCCCCGCATCCAGGCCCTCCGAGATGTAAACGACAACCCACTTCAGGCCCCCCTTCGGACCGACAATGACGGTCTCCGTCGTAACCGGATTGCTGGCGTGTTCCTTTGCGCAAGCCGGTTCTTTCGACATGTCAATCGGCTTTTGGTGAGGCGGCGTGCCGTCAAGTTTGATGGTTCCCGTGATCCCGCCTGTTGCTGCGCCGCTCACACTGTGCGTCGAATACAAAAGACCAAACCCAAGCATGAGGAGCGTACAGGCCATTACCGCAAACTTGTAGTGAGCCTTCATCGAATTTCTCCTCTCGTCTATGACTAGTTTGCGCCACCGGGCGACTTGATCTCGCCGGGGGCGGCTGGGGGATGGTTAGCCGACTGCTTGTCACCCGCACTCTTGAGCGCAGCTGGCCCGCCCGCAGCCTTCAGAACTCTGTTTTCTTCCCCACGACGGTTTACCTGCAGCGTGCGCAAGTAGTGGACCAGATCCCAAGCGTCATTGGGCTGAATGACATCCGCGAATGAAGGCATGGGCGTGCCGTCCAAGCCAGTCATGAAAATGCGATAGAGGTCCTCATTGGTGACGCCGCACTTGAAACGCGCATCGTTTCCTGCCGCGGCGAAATTGTAAGGACGGATGGGTTGATCTTTGCTGTCGGTGAGGGTAGAGGCCGACGGTCCATCACCGTGGCCCTGCTGGCCATGGCACTTCCAGCATTCCACCTTCTGGAACAGGTCGTGGCCACGGCGGATACTGGCAATATCAACCGGGGGCTCGGCCGGAATCTTGATAGGCTCGCCTGATTTTTCGGTCTTCCACCGCTCCGAGAAAGTCTTGATGTAGGCGATGAGATCGTGCCGGTTTTCGTCGCTCAACGGACGCCAGGACGGCATATTGGTGGTCTCAACACCGCGCACGAGTGTGTTGATCAGGTCCGTGTCGAGGGGCAGGGTGCCGGTGGGTGTGGAACGGCATTTGAAGGTGGCGATGGTAAAGTCGCGTGGCTTCGGATCGATGAACTGCGCGGTGTCACCGTTGCCATCGCCGTAGACGCCATGGCATAGCACGCAATAGCGCAGGTAGATGCCATGTCCAACCTGCTCGGAGGCGCTGAAGCCGTTGCGGGGCGTCGGGTAGCCGGAACTGATCCCCGAACCTTGGGCGAGCGCGATGCTGGTTGCCATGGCGATGAGCAAAATGCAGAGGCAAGTCGTTCGGATTGTCATCATGCACTCTCCCTAGAACGCGAAGTCGAATCCGGTGAAGAAACTGTTGCTGCGCTGGTCGGCGCCGCTGTCGGCAGTTTTCACCATGTTGAGCGTCGAGAACTCTATGTGCCAGGCGAAGCCGGCGCGGCTGTTGATGAACGGGTAGAAACGGTAACCGGCGGTGAAGACGTCGACGTTGCCGAAGTCGCTTGGTAAGCTGCTCAACGGCTGGCGCGAATTGCGCACCAGTTCGTAGCGGCCAAGAATGAAATGCTTGGGTGAGTAGACGTAGTGGCCTTCGAAAGTCCCGATATTCCAGGTTGCGCCTTGCGCGCCTTCGGGCAACTCTCCGTTGGCTGGAGTAGCATTGGCCAGGAATACGTTGTCGGAAGCATGCTGGTAGACGCCGGTGAGGTCGAACTTGCCGATGTACAAGTTGCCGTAAGCTCCGAGCCGATAGAACGATTTGTTGCCCCGACCTGTGCCGGGAATTGGCACCCCATCCTGAGTGAGGAAATAAGTCGGACGAAGGCCGGTCACCCCATAAACACCGACGCGTTGTAGACCAAGCTTGCCGGCCATGAATGCTTGGCTGAGGTGCAGGTAGCCGTCATAACTTCGGCCGCCCGGCAAACCCAGGTTACCGTTGGTGCTGCTAATCAACGAGGCGGCGTAACGGGTGTGATCGTCGAGCGAGTGCCCCATCATCTCGACTCCGAGTTGATTTTCTCCTACCGTGAAGTCGTTGATATCGCCGCTGGGCGCATAGTGCCAAAGCTGGTAGAAGCCGCCATTGTTGGAGAGCGTCATGATGCGTTTCTCGGTTAGCGGCGTATCCAGTTCGTACTTTCCGAACTTGAAGTTGAGCCAGGGCGAGCCCTTGATATTGTCGAGACGAACGTTCGCCGACTCGAAGCCGATTGTGCCGCTCCCAGCATCGATTGAGGGCACCAGGAGGAACGAAACGTTCTTCGCCAGAGTGCCAGCGGTCAGAATATCGATGCCGGTCAGATCAAAACCGGAGGTCTTGACGGTTTGCTCAACTTGGCCGTCACCCGAGTCGACCAATTGGCGTCCCAGGCTTTCATAGTGCCAGTGCGGCGTGATGCGCATCGCAACGGGCCAATACGACGGGTTCATCCAGATCGGCGAATCGCGGTCGTTGTTGAGCTGATAGCCCTGGTCCTTGAAGTTCTGGCCAAAGCTGTTCAGTTTGGGCCACGCCTCGTGACAGGCCGAACATGGCAAGCCATACTTGCGAGCAAACGCCGGGATAGCGTATCCGGGTGTACTGCTCAGGATCAGGAGCAGCATCAGAAGCGCGGCCAGGATATGTATCGGACGAGGCTGCTTACCACGCACGCAAAAGCGGGAGGGCATGTGCATACAATCCTCTCTGCGAACAAGAATGTGTGGGATCAAAGCGGGGGCAGATATGGAGGGAGCGGGCCGGGTACGGATTCCCGGTGCTTTGTGGACGCGAGTTCGCGACACAACGGCGAACTCCGAGGAATCTCCAGGTTTCCTCAAAAAACGCCAGCTTTCTCAAACCCCAAGTATTGCTATTGGGCCGGGACTATACTCGGCCTGCAGTTCACAAGTCAAGAGGTCTTTCGAACTTTACAATGTCTTGCTTGGATAAAGATATGAGTGACCTGAGAATTTCAGGGGGCCTCGGGGATCCTTGCGTTCGTGGAAGAGCCGCAGAGAATGTGGGAAGCGGCCAAGGTGAGGCACCATCGGATGGCGATTGATCTTGACTTTCGTTTTCAGCGATAGTAGGTATGCATTCCACTGGAGTGATCTGTCCACCGCACATGGTCTCCCCTGCGCACCGCCGATCGCCAAGCCTACGTTTGTCTCGGATCGCGGACTGCCTCGAATGGTTCGTAGTCGCCTGGCTGACGGTCACCGCGTGCGCGGGCCAGGACAGCGGATTTAACGGTTCGCTGGACGCTTCTGAGGCAGAAACTCTCAAAGCTGTACATCTGATCGTGAACGACCCGATCGTTTATGGAACCTACTCGTACGAAAAAGAAAAGCAGCTCAAGGGCGCGAAACCGGCAAGTTCGGTGAGTGTCTTTGGAGACTCGCCGGATCAAGGCAAGGTATTTTTCAAAGTCCTCGAAAATGTGCTTGCACCGCGACATTTCAAGGAAACCGCCGACCTCGGGACAATCTACTTGCGCTACATCGTGCAAGGAACCGGCCCCGCCACAACGGCCATTCACATCGACGCCGTTTACGTGGAAAAGAACCGACGGCGGCGGCACGAGTCGGACGGAACGGTGGAAGAGAGCGAATTCCAGGCGATCAAGGAACGGCTGGAGAAGATGCAAGCGGAACAGAAGGCTGCAAACGAAATGGCCGGGAAGGATTCCGCAGCAGCGCCGACGACGGAAGGAAGTGCGGGAGGAAACGCTTTCGAACCGCTGTCGAAAGCGGTTTCGTCTAGCGATGAATTGGAGAAGCGGGTCGCGGAGCTGAGACACCGCGCCGAGATGCGGACGGCAGCAGGGGGAGCGGCCCTGAAGTCCGCTCCGTATCGCACCGCGGCGACCCTGCAGTCATTGCCGGCGCAGGCGGAGTTGCTGGTTGTCGTGCTCACCAAGTACTGGTACGGCGTGGAAACCACGGATGGGCACCGGGGATGGGTCCATCGCAGCCAGGCGGAGCCGCTGCCATGATCCCCGTGCCTATAATCTCCGTGCTGTATTCGTGCAAGGCCCGGTGGCGGAGAGCGAGTGCTGTCCTGCTGCTCGTCATTGCAATTACTTCTGCGATCGCTGCGGCTCAGAGCAGTCCCTCTGAGCATGTCTTCCAGGTTTCGCGCTCGGAACTGGATAAGGCACTGCAGAACTTGCACGCGTATTCGCCGGGACGGCTTCCTATTCTCGAGGGATTTGTTGCTCCTGATGTTCCCGCGCTCGACAAATATCAGCGCGCTTACTTTCAATACAAGCTGGACATACGTCCGTCCGGCGCGGGAGCGACGTCACTTCGCGTGAGCGCCAAAGTCACCGCGTGGTATGTCAGCGACAACACAGCGCAGGCGGGTTATCGCGCATTGCCCTCGAACGGGAGGCTCGAGACTGATCTCATCGAACGGCTGGAAGAAACGCTGCAACAAAAATCGGCGCGTGTTGCGGACACGGACGCGTCAAAATCAGACACCACGCAAGCAGGGGCCCAGGATCGCACGCGCTCGGTGGCACGGTCAGGGCAACCGGAGCCAGCGAAGTCTTCGGCTTTTAGCGCCTCTCTACCGCTCGAACAGCCGGCATCCCGAGCAGGTCTCGCTCCGCCCGATCCCCGGGAACTTACTCAACAGAAGCGGGTGCAACAGCTCAATGAGCAAGCCGCCAATCTGGAAGAAATTCTGCGCAATCAGGCGCACCCCAACGATCTTGCCGCAGTGCTCAAATCTGGGACGCCCGTTTTAGCGAAACCGTTTGACGCCGGCGAAGTGCTTTTCCGGGCGGATGCCGAAGATGAATTCAAAGTGCTCGACGAGTCCGGCGACTGGGTGCACGTCCAGGTCTCGGGCATCTCGCGCGGATGGATTCGGCGAGCCGAGTTGGAGATGCCGGGCGCCGCAGCCGACATCGAATCCAAAGTACCGGCAGGTTCTCCGGAATCGGCTACGCACGAAGAAACCTCATTGTTTCCCGGGGAATGGTCCGCTCTGCGCGGACGGATGGTTCGAATCACCTGGGTGCGACTGGAGTCCGGCGGCGCGCCGGGTGGAACCGACCGGTGGCAGTTGGCACGTTCGGTGTTTCGCGATACTTACGGCCGCATCAGCCGGAGCAATCCGAAGATTGAAGGCGTGGTGATCGTGATCGACGCCCCCGACGGCGGAATGATCGCGGCCACCGCCGACGCTTTACGACGCTGGAACACCGGCGCCATTACGGATGCTGCATTCCGAAAAGAATGTTGGACCGATTCGCCTGAAGCAATGGGCGAAACTGCACGACGCGAGGGGAAAGGCAAGTCCCAAAACCAATGACTCCCATGGCCGAGATTTCACAAACGTTCGTCCTGTCTGCGACTCGAACCGCAGGTCTGCTGCGGGACTATGCCGAACTGACCAAAGCGCGCATTACGGCACTGATCGTCATGATGGCGTGGAGCGGCTACTTTTTCGGTGCGCACAAGTCCGGGTTATCAGTGCTGTCGGCAGCCTTGGTTCATGCCCTGCTGGGAGTGGGTCTGGTCTCGAGCGGAACGGCAGCGTTGAACGAGGTGCTGGAGTCCGCTGTGGACGCCCGCATGCGGCGCACGTCTCAGCGTCCTTTGCCTGCGGGACGCATGACGCGGGCACACGCGGCCACAATTGGATTGGTATTCACTCTCGGAGGCGCACTTTACCTCGGCCTTTATGCGAATCCGCTGACCGGAGTGCTGGCTCTGTTGACCGCGCTGGTTTATCTAGCCGCCTATACTCCACTCAAACAGATATCGCCCATCTGTACCTTCGTGGGTGCATTTCCGGGCGCGATGCCAGTGGTTCTCGGATGGACCGCCGCCCGAGGAAGAGTCGAAATCGAGACCCTGATTCTTTTCGGCGTCATGTTCGTCTGGCAGTTTCCACACTTTCTATCCATTGCCTGGCTCTATCGCGAGGATTACGCACGCGGCGACATCCGCATGCTGCCGGTGGTCGAGCCGGATGGGCGATCCACGGTGTGGCGAATTCTGGCGTACTCGGTCGCGCTCATTCCGGTGAGCATTCTGCCGGTTGCAATTGGAATGACCGGACGCGTGTATCTGGCCGGGGCGCTTCTCATGGGCGCGGCGCTCTTCCGGGCTTCATTGGGAATGGCGCATCCGCAATTACCGGCGACGGCGGCCGCATCCAAAACGCCGGCCCGGCGCTTGCTGCGCGCAACGATTCTCTACCTGCCGTTGCTGTTCGCCTTGATGATGGCCAACTCGGTGAGTTAAGAGTCGGAAAGAGCCCTTGGCCGAAATCCACCACCCTGGTGGAACCCGGCCACCACCCTTCCCCCACGGAAGGTTTCCGAGTCACGTAACTTATTGAAAACAAACCTTCAGTTACCGCTTTTCGGAATGGCCCTCACCCTGCATTATCAGGGCCGACGTTCGCCCGCAAGGGCAGAGGTGACTTGTGAAACTCAGACTGATAGCAAACTTGGCAGGACTCCTGATCTTGATTACCAGCGCCGCCAGCGCCCAAGTGGAAACCGAGCCAGCGCAAACGGATCCGGAGCAGACCGAGTCGGTGCAAACGGAACCGGCGCAAGCTGAGCCGACGCAAAATGAGCCGGTGCAAAATGAGCCGGTGCAAACTGAATCGGCGCAAAAAGGAACGGGCGTGGCACGAGTCAGTCTGATCCATGGGGACGTCTCCACGCAGCGCGGGGACTCAGGCGACTGGGCGTCAGCGGTGCTGAACGCGCCTATCGTGTCCGGAGATCGCGTTTCCACGAGCGACAACTCGCGCGCCGAACTTCAACTTGACTATGCCAACATTCTGAGAATCGACGCGCGCACCCAAGCCAACATTACGAACCTGGATCGCACGCAGATCCAGATTCAGGTCGCCCGCGGATTGGTCAACTACTCAGTCGTGAAGGACAGCGAAGCGGACGTCGAGATCGACGCTCCTAATCTTTCGATCCATCCCCGCCGTGGCGATGGCAGCTACCGGATCAACGTGCTCGCGGACGATCAGGCTGAAGTCCTGGTTCGCAGAGGCGAAGCGGATATCTCGACACCGCAAGGCAGCACGCACGTGAGAAGCGGCCAGATGATCATCGTGCGCGGCACCGGCAACGACACGCAATATCAGATTGCAGATGCTTCCGCCAGGGACGACTTTGATCGCTGGAACAACGATCGCGACAATACCATCCGCAACGCGCAGTCATGGAGCCGCACGAACCGTTACTACGTTGGATCGGAAGATCTGGATAGCTACGGGCGTTGGCGAAATGTTCCCGATTACGGACAGGTGTGGGAGCCCGCGGCCGCAAGCGACTGGGCTCCTTATCGAGATGGACGTTGGGTTTGGGAACCTTACTGGGGATGGACCTGGGTTTCCTATGAACCGTGGGGATGGGCGCCATATCACTACGGACGCTGGTTCATGTACGAAAATTCGTGGGTTTGGTGGCCCGGTCAGTCCTACGGGTATCCTTACTATCGTCCGATCTGGGCGCCGGCCTACGTGTCGTTCTTCGGTTTCGGGAGCGGCGTTGGTTTTGGTTTCGGATTCGGGTCTGTGGGCTGGCTTCCGATCGGGCCCTGTGACGGCTTCTATCCGTGGTGGGGTGGATACCGGTCGCGCTTCAACACCTTCAACATCTATAACTACAACTACCGAGGCGGCGGAATTCCGCCGCTGCGCAGAGGGACGTTGTATTCCAACGTGCGGCTCGCCTCCTTCAACGACCGAATGCGCCGTGGCATCTCGACCGTCGGAGCCAATGACTTTGGCAGAGGCCGCTTCACGGCACGGCCGGTATCGAGCGAGATGTTTCGCAACGGAAGAATGGTAGCCGGCAATCTGCCGGTGGTTCCAAACCGCGAGAGCTTGTTGGCCGGGCAACGCCGCGCGGCTCCTCCGAGCGTGGGTCGGGGAACGCAGCCCGAACGTTTCTTCAGCAATAACCACAATCGTCCGGTTCAGGCTTCGCGATCGTTCGATCGGGAAGCGGCGGATGTGCACAACGCTATCCAACGCGATGGACACTTCACGCCTATCGTCGGCAACCAGCGGTCTAACCCGGGCGAAGGGAATGCTCGCTCGCTTACACAAGGACGCACCGGCGCGAATCCCGGACTAACGAAGCCTTCGGCGGGTTTGCCGGCAGACAGATCGAACCAGGGCTCCAATCAGGGCTCCAATCAAGGCTCCAATCAGACGTGGCGCCGCCTGGGTCCGCCAGTGCAGCGTTCAAACGGTTCCGGTGCAGGTACTGGGCTCTCGAACCCCGGCCAGCGCGGGCAGGCAGGCGGCGGCAATTCGGATTGGAGGCGACCTCCGAATTCCGGCGCTCCTCGCGGATCTGTGGGCAGCAGCTCTGTGAACAACAGCAATCCAGCAGGGCGAATGAACACTCCGGTCGACCGGCCGGGCTCGAGTTCAAGTCCGAGAGGAAACAATCAGGACTGGCGACGGCTCGATCGGCCGTCGTCGCCGGCGCCGCGGAGTTCGGGTGGGTTGACAGAGGCGCCAGCATCCCGCGATCGTTCGCAGCGTGAGGGTTCAGCCCCCACGCAAGGTCGCGGGAGCGACTGGCGGAGAATGCCGGCGCAACGCCCCATGGACGCGCCAGTAAATCGTACACAAGGGCAAGGGAACGATTCGATGAATCGCTTTCCTTCCCGCAATTCGGCTCCGCAAACGCAACGCGATCCGGGGAACTGGCGTCAGCCGGCTCCCCGCAGCAACGGGCGTGAATCGTCTCGCCCGCAGCTCGACATGAGACGACCCATCGTCACTCCCCGCTCGTCTAGTCCGGCTCCTTCCCGTGGCTATTATGGAAATGGTGGCTATAGTGGCCCACGTTCCGCTCCGAGCGGCGGCGGGTATTCGAGTCCAAACCGCGGCGGCGGTGGGTATTCCGCTCCGAGGGGCGGTGGGTATTCAAGTCCCAATCGTGGCGGTGGTGGATATTCCGCTCCGAGCCGCGGCGGGAGCGGCGGGTATTCAGCTCCCCGTGGCGGTGGAGGTAGCGGTGGGCAGCACTCCACGGGCGGTAACAACGGGCCCCATCGCGGACAATAAGAATTTGAAGTACTTTCGGGCGGCTCCCCAAGCCGCCCCTTTTTTTGTCTCTCTCCGAATTGTCTCGGAGAGCGGCTACTCCTATCAACATGTGACCAGTGAGCGGCCCGACTTGGAAACCGTTTTTCTGAGTCTGACCGGAAGGAACCTGCGCGACTCATGATGATCCCGTTCTGGGCACTAGTTCGCAAGGATCTCCGGCTGTTCTTCAACGACCGTCGCGCAGTCGTCGTCGGCCTGCTGGTCCCGATTGTTCTGGCCTCATTTTTCGGCTATCTCTTCGGAGGGCAGGGTGGTAAACCAGAAACGAGCCGCATGCCGGTCCTCGTGATTGATCAGGACGGAAGCGCAATTTCCCGCGCCATCATCGCTCAACTGAGCAGCGACAAGAGCCTGGATGTGAAGGCATCCACAGCCGACGAAGCTCGGTTGCAGGTACGAAAAGGGAAGGCGAGAGCGGCCATCGTGATCCCCAAAGATTTCGGCGTCGATGCGGGACGCGCATTTTTCGCCGCGGCAAAAAAACCCCAGATCTCCCTGCTCTACGATCCGCCGCACAGTATGGAGATGGGTATGGTGCAGGGAATCATGAGCGGCGCGGTTATGCAAGCCGTCAGCAAGGAAATGTTTTCCGGACAGAGCGGAAGAGAGGTGGTGAGCGAGTCTCTTGCTCAAATTGAGAAAAACAGCCAGATGACCCCGGCGGAAAAGAAAAGCCTGCGCGATCTGCTGCGTAGTGTGGAAAAGTGGAGCGAACAACAAGCCAACGAACCCGCATCGGGACACGACGTTCCCGCGGCCGGGTTAACGATCCCGTTCGAAACCCATGAGGAGGCAATCACGTCCGGCACCGAGGACAAGTACAACGGCTACGCTCACTCCTTCGGCGGAGTGGGAATACAGTTCATCCTGTTTATGGGACTTGACGTGGGAATCCGATTGCTGCTGCTGCGCCTGAGTGGGCTCTGGCAGCGGCTTCGGGCAGCACCGTTGTCGCGCAGCCTGCTGCTGGGCAGCCGGGCTGTGAGCGCCGCCCTGATTTCGGGATTCATTCTGTTCGTGCTCTTTGCCTTTGCCCGGCTGGCATTCGGCGTGCGCATCCAAGGCAGCTTCCTGGGATTCCTGGGAGTCTGCGCCGCCTTTTCATTGATGACTGCCGCCTTCGGCCTCCTGATCGCTGCGCTCGGCAAGACAGTTGAGGCCACTCGTGGCTATGCCGTTATGGCGACTTTGATCATGGTCATGCTGGGTGGCTCATGGGTGCCAACCTTCATTTCCCCCCCCGTGGCTGCAGAGAATCACGGTAGTCGTCCCCACGCGCTGGGCGATGGATGGTCTGGACGGAATGACCTGGCGTGGGCTCGGACTCTCCGAAGCGTTATTGCCGATTGCTATGCTGCTCCTGTTCACTTTTGTTTTCGGAGTCCTGGCTGTCATGTCCTTCCGCTGGGAGGCAGAAAGCTAGAGCGAATCGACAGCCTTCCCCCTGTTTCTCTGTGACCTCTGTGGTTGAGCTTTTTGTCTGTACAACCCGAGACTTGACCACGAAGCAGTTCCGTTGCTAAGAGGTATGATGATGACGCTTCGTGGGGTCAACATGGTCAACCGAAAACTCTTCCAGCTAGTTTTTTGTGTCCTGTTCTTGCTTGCATCCTCCTACGGTGCCGTCGCTCAGGAGCAAAAGCCCGCTTCCGGACTCGCGCCCATTCGGCAATACATTGCAGCTGGGTGGGACACTCTCACCCGTTCCATGACCGACTGCGCCTCGGTGGCCGATCCTAAGATGAAGGTTCATCCTGTGCTCTATCTGCCGGCCGGATTTCCGGTCCCACCTGCGGTCGAGAAGCTGCACGCCAACTGCAACGTTGAGATCCAGCATCTGCCCAAGCCGATTCATCAACTCGGCGAGATTGACACCAACGCGATCCACCCCCACGGGCTGCTCTATCTCGAAAACAAGTACGTTGTACCGGGCGGGCGCTTCAACGAGATGTATGGCTGGGACAGCTACTTCATCATTCTCGGTCTGCTACGGGACGGTCGCATCGATCTGGCGCGTGGGATGGTCGAGAATTTCTTCTTTGAGATTGAGAACTACGGCGCGCTGCTCAATGCAAATCGCACTTATTACCTGACCCGTTCTCAACCGCCTTTCCTGAGTTCGATGGTGCTCGCCGTCTACGAAGCAGGGAAGCAGGCGGGGCATGCCGACACCGCGTGGCTGGCGCGAGCGTATCCATTTTTGTTGAAAGACTATTCCATGTGGACGCGCAATCCTCAGCTCGCCGGTTCCACAGACCTCGCGCGCTATTACGATTTTGGCGACGGTCCGCCCGCCGAGGGCTTGCAGGATGAAGGCGGCTACTATCGCGACGTGGTGACCTACTTCATGGTTCATCCCGACCAAGCTAACCACTATCTGGTCGAACAGAAGCAAGGTCAAGCCGCCACTGGAGAAGGATCCAGCTACTCCATCAAAGCGTGCGACGTGGCGACGACCATGAGGCGCCCCGAGTGTGGGACGCAACACATCGTTCGTCTGAGTGCGGACTACTACAAGGGCGACCGCTCCATGCGCGAATCGGGCTTCGATATTTCGTTCCGCTTCGGAGCCTACGGTTCTGCTACACATCACTACGCTCCGGTGTGCCTCAATAGCCTGCTCTACAAAACCGAAAAAGACATGGACCAGATCAGCGTCTTGATCGGCAAGGGGGCCGAAGCAAAAGTCTGGAGGACGCGGGCGTCAACCCGACAGAGCCGTATGCGGCAATATTTGTGGGATGGCGAACGCGGCTTCTTCTTTGACTACGACTTCACTAACAGTAAGAAGTCTACCTATCGCTATCTCACGACTTACTATCCGCTGTGGGCGGGCCTGGCGACGCCGGAGCAGGCCACCGCTGTAGTAAAGAATCTGGCAGTCTTCGAGCAACCGGGCGGTCTCGCGATGAGCCCGGAAAATTCCGGTGTGCAGTGGGACTACCCTTACGGCTGGGCCCCTGTGCAACTACTCGCCATCCAGGGATTGCGCCGCTACGGCTACAACGCCGAAGCGGACCGACTGTCCCACAAATTCCTCTCCACGGTGATTGAGAATTTTCAACGCGACGGGACCATCCGCGAAAAATACAACGTCGTGACCCGTTCATCAGAGTCGCAGGTGGCAGCGGGATATCAGACCAACGTGATTGGCTTCGGTTGGACTAACGCTGCCTTCCTCGAATTGCTGCATGCCCTGCCGAAAGAGGCAGTGGAGAAGTTGGAGAAGGAAGCGTCGGGTGCGAAATCGGCGCAAAACTAGAATTAGGATCGGTCGTCACTCCGGGACTTGAATCCTTTCTTCCACTTTTCCCAGCGCTGAAGCGCTGGGAAAAGCTTGAAAGCCACTCCGGGGCGGGATTTTCGGCAGGACGGCCCTGCTAACCGATCCGCACCATTTCGTTCCGGATCCTCCTCTCTCCCGGCGACGGCATAGCTCCCAGCCGGCTCGCGACCCATGCCCCCACCCGGTTCGCGGTTTCATTCATCTCGGGAAGGGAAGATCCGCGTAGGTATTCATGCACCAATCCTGCCGTGAAGGCGTCTCCAGCGCCGATTGCATCCGCCACCCGGATGCGGTAGCCGGGATGTTCATTCAGCCCCTGCTGCCTGATCAGCAGGCTTCCTCGGCAGCCGCGAGTGACGCAGATTAATTTCAGATGGTGTAACTCCATCAGCGAGTCCGCCGCCGCGATTTCGTCGCGATGCTCGAGGCCGAACACTTGCATGATTCTCGGCAACTCCTCGTGATTCAACTTAACGATGTCCGCGACTTTCATCGATTCCACTAGAACTTCCTGGGAAAAGAACGCCTGCCGCAGATTGACGTCGAAGACTCGCACCGCTTCCTTCCGCGCGGCTCCCAGAAACTGACGGATGGTAGCTCGGCTGGCCAGAGCTCGCTGCGCAAGCGATCCAAAACAGGTCGCGTCCGCCTGTTCCGCCAGTTTTTGCCAGTCCGGAGTCCACTCCAGAAAATCCCAGGCCACGCCCTCGGCAATTTCAAACTTCGGCTGTCCGGCATGATCGACTTCGACCTGAACGGTTCCGGTGGGATGCACCGTATCGCTCTGGACGAACCCTGTCGTCACTCCCAACGCCGCCAGTTGCTGCAGAGCCTCATTGCCCAGCGAGTCACTTCCGACACGGCTGGCTACAATCCCCTCGGCGCCGAGCAACGTCGAGATGTATGCGAAATTCGCCGGCGCGCCGCCCAACTGCTTTCCGTTGGGCAGCATGTCCCACAGAATCTCGCCCAGTCCGACGACCTTGTAGCGTTCGTTTGTCATCGCTCATGAACTTTCACTAACGACTTTTCATCCCGATCCTGAGCGAAGCCGAAGGGGGGATCTGCAGTTTGCCGCGGTCCCGAGAACTCTTCACGGTCGCGAATCCTGCTTGGTCTGCAACTGCTCTGCGATCTTCAACTCCGTCTCGGCCTCTTCTTTCCTGCCCATATCGCGATAGGTCTGACCGAGCAGATGATGCGTCATCGGATTATTCGGATCCATCGCCGTTGCCCGGCGCAGTGCTCGCAGCGCCAGTTCGAACTCGCCTTTTTTTTCGAGCACCTTGCCCATCAGGATGTACGGCCCGGTCGAAGTCGCATCCAGCCAGATCGACCGCTGCAGCAGGCGTTCCGCGTCATCGTATTTTTGAATGCGAGAGTACGCATCCGCGAGCTTGTAGAAAGTAGCCGCATTCGCCGGATTCACGCTGAGTTCTTTTTGAAATTTCTCGATCGCTTCGGGAACCCGCGACTTGTAAAGAAAGAGCTCGCCCAGGAGCAGGTGCGCCCCCGGCAGCTTTGGATCGAGCGTCGCGGCCTTCTGCGCATACTCTTCCGCCACCGGATCAAACTCCTGACGTAGCAGCATGCGGGCTGTAAAGAGGTATCCTGCTGCGGAATCCGCTGGCACATCGAACATGCGCGCGAAGGCGATGCGCGCCTTGGGATAGTCCTTGGTCTGGATGTAGCAAATTCCAAGGATGTACGCTGCATCGATGTTAGCGCGTGGAAACCAGGATTGAACTTTTTCCAGGTAGGGAATGGCGTCGGCCGGGCGGCCGGCGAGATAGTAGGAAAGCCCGAGGAGTTGAGTGGTCTCGGAGTCGTCCTTCTTTTCCTCCAAAGCCTTTTTGAGAGCAGCAATTGCCAGCTGGTAGTCGCCCTTTGTGTAGTAAGCGGTCCCCAACTCGCGCGCGACCCCCTGCAAGGCAGGTTGAGTCGTCGAGAGTTGCTGGAGTTCGGCAATTGCCTCGTCATACCTGCCTTGCTGAACGAGCGTTCTTGCGCGCAAGAACTCCGATATGGGCGCTTCAGCGCCGGTTGGTGCGGGGGCCGGCTTAGGATCCTTTGCCTCTTGCGCGACGGGCTCTTGTACAACGGACATCGCCGCCAGCAAAACTAGGGCGAGGAACTTCTGCGGGAACATATCGATCACCAGAACGTTGTCCTGATTAAAACACAAAAAAAATGAGGGAGTCTGAAGACACTCCCTCCGAAGGAACTCTTTCTTACGCCGGGTCTAGAAATCGAACCGTAGCGCCCATTGCAGGCCGCGCATGCTGGTTCCACCCTCGAGGCCCGTAATCTTCCCGTTATTGCCGCCTTGGCAGTCGATGCAGTTATTGGCGCCGTTGTTCGCGCTGAAAGCGTACACCGGATGATTGAATACGTTAAAGGCATCAAACACAAACTTAGCCCTAAACCTCTCCGTGATCGGGAAACTCTTCGACACCGACAGATCAGAGTAGAACCCCGACGGTCCGTGGAATGTGTTGCGCTGGATATTACCCAGGTGCCCTTTGGTCGGATCGGCAAAGGGGCCGGGAGGATTTGCCGGATCTGTTATGTCTGGAACCGGAGTGAAGAACGTGATGGTTTTGGTGGCCACGTCCAACTTGCCCACTCCCGTGTGGAACGAGCCCGAACCCTTGTTCGGGCGGCAGATGCCTACGTCTTCTTCGGGGTCGCAGTTGTTGAATTTGGGCGTCCACGGCAGTCCGCTACTCCAGTTGGTAGTGTTGCTCAACTGCCATCCACCCACCAGATAGTTCCATCCGCTGCTGATGTCTCCCATATACGTCTTGCCTTTACCGAAAGGCAGTTCGTACACGGTGTTGAGCACAAACACGTGGTTGCGGCTGAAATCGACCGGCCCCCAAGAAATCCTGTGATCGATCGCGTAGTAGTTGCTGTCGTGGAAGAGCTGCGTGAAGTTGTCGAACCAGACGAACTTGGAATTGCCGCCGAACGCGTCCTCGACCAGCACCGACTGCCAGATCGCCTGGCCCGAGGGCCAGAAGAAAAAGACCAGGGTGATGACGATCTGCGGCGCCACCAGGAGGTAGGGCAACCACCGCTCGTTGAAGGTGACACGCTTTTCCATCCCCCTAGATCTCTCTCCCCCGCCGCCATGCCCTCCGGCCCCCTCATCAAACAAGGGGGGCCGCCTCCCCCGCGAAGCGGGGGAGGCCGGGAGGAAGCCTACCTGTTGGCCGTTTCGAACTTGCGCAGCAGTTCATTGCCGCGCTTCACGGCCTCGTCGAGGGCGGCCTTGGCGGTCTTCTTGCCGGACCACACCGCCTCGAGCTCCTCGTCGACGACGTCGCGGATCTGCACGAAGTTGCCGATGCGCAGGCCCTTCGAGTTCTCGGTCGGCGGGTTGAGCGTGAGCTGCTGAACGGCGATGTCGCGTCCCGGGAACTTCTTGTAGAAGCCCGCTTGCTCGGTGATTTCGGCGGCGGCCAGGGTGACCGGCACGTAGCCCGTCTCCTGGTGCCACTTCGCCTGCACCGGCGCGCTCGCGAGATACGTCATGAACTTGGCGACGCCCTTGTACTCGTCCTTCGGCTTGCCCTGCAGCACCCACAGAGTGGCGCCGCCGATGATCGAGTTCTGCGGCTTGGGCGCCACGTCCGGCGAGTAGGGCATCATGGCGGTGCCGTACTTGTCGGCACCCAGCGCCTTGTCGATGGC
>Ga0209701_10000985_pt1 | contig 17709 bp, 15 predicted proteins | sample CZO8metaG_4_FD_188356 | JGI IMG/M metagenome (GOLD analysis project Ga0209701, IMG submission 188356) | Vadose zone soil microbial communities from the Eel River Critical Zone Observatory, Northern California, USA - CZOApr15con2H3.8 metaG... | ecosystem: Environmental > Terrestrial > Soil >... | reverse complement strand
TGGGAGAGATTTGCCCCAATGTGAGAAGAGCAATGACCCGAAATATGATACTTGCCACTATGCCTTTAATCTTCTCTTTCATCGTCGCAGTCCTCTCCCTTCACAGTTTCCGACTCCACTTCATTGCTTGCAGGTGGCTGCATAGCTACTGATGCTTTCTTTGCTGCAAGCTGGATAGCAATCTGCTCGGCCATCCCGATAAAGGCCAGAGATACCGGTGACTCTGGCTTACTGACCACGACAGGCTGCCCTTTATCGCCACTGACTGCGGTGGAGGGATCCAGGGGGATACTGCCCAGGAGAGGCAGATCATCGAGCTGTTCTCGCCCTTCGCGACTGCGGGGAAAGATTTCAACGTGTTCGCCGCAGTGTGGGCACAAAAATCCATCCATATTCTGGACGACACCCAGCACAGGCACGCCAACACCTTGAAACATAGCTAATGCCTTCGCGGTATCAATGCGTGCGATATCCTGCGGGGTTGTTACCAGAATGGCTCCATCTATTTGCATTTCACGACAGAGCGTGGCCTGCGGCTCTCCATTGCCAGGAGGGAGATCAATGATCAAATAGTCCAGCGTACCCCAATCAACAGAGTAGAGTAGTTGACGAATGAGCATTCCCAACACATCGGGAATGGGGGCAACGGCCTGTTCTTCGCCGATGAAGAAGCCGACCGACATGATTTTGATGCCATAGCGCGGCAGTGCCTTGAGCTTCTGCTCAGGTGCAAGCACCCCGCGCTGGGCCAGGGGGAGAATGACTTCCGCGCCCTGGCCGGCTCTGCGCTTGCGCACCCCTAACATCATGGGTATACTTGGACCGTAGGCGTCTCCGTCAAGCAGGCCGACCATGGCACCCTGTTTCGCCAGAGCTATGGCTAGATTAACGCTGACAGTGGATTTCCCAACACCACCCTTGCCACTACCAACAACGAGCAATGAACCGACATGATCTATACGCGCTCGCTGTGTTCGTCCATGCAATTGCAATGCATTTCTCCCCACATATAAAAATACCTCTATTGGCTAGTATAGGGGGTAGCCCTGGACATGTCAATCATCGCCCTCCCCAGTTGTGACATCTGGATTAACGTCATGGCTTGGATAGTTGATCGTGCCGGGTGGCACTGGTTGTGCATTGGGCCCTACATTCGGACCAGCATAGGTCGTCGGGGCAAAGGGATCGGCCCAACTGCTGGACTGGTCGCTAAACACGAACGCGAAGGTGTGGTTGCCTACCGGCAGCGTCGTTGCCACCTGGAAGAGGGCACCCGTCGCATAGCCGCCACTCACATAATTCATCGGATAGCCTACGTTATCAACATAGAGCATGGCTGACGCAGGAGGTGCTCCACTTGACTCTGTATAGGTTGTTGAGAAGGTGAATACCGTCGAAGAAGGCCCAAAGGTGGGCGAGACAGAGGAAGATGCAAGCACAATCGGCGTCACACCCGGATGTTCGTATCCTTCATAGATCGCCAATCCTGAACCATCGTCGAACTTGTAACGGAAGTAATGCTCACCAACAGAGAGGCTACTGGTCGTATAGGTATAGACTACACCTTTCAGGTAATTCGTTCCCTTTCCCGAAAGAGGGTAGGACTGGCCATCAATGTCCACCGTTGCTACTTTAGGTGCAGTATTGGTTGGGGACTGATATTTCACAGAGTAGGTAACTGGCGTGCCCGGTAATACTACAGTGGGCTTAATATTTATCGAAGTCACGGTAAAAGGATGGACTTCAGGGCCAGGGAACGGAATACCATTGAAGGGAAGGGTGATCGTGCCTGTCGTATCTGAGAACGTGAAGGTATACGAGTGGTTGCCAACAGGAAGCTTGGTTTTATATCCCCACACGTAGCCACCACCGCTATAAGAACCGACGAGACTCATGGAGTAATTTGTGCCATCAATCGTTACCGTATGCACACTGGGAGATTTAAGCTCCGATACCACGTTAAAATCAAAAGTAGTACCAACACCTCCCACAGGTGGACTGATACTCCCCACCACATTGGAACCCGGTCCCGCCTGGCCATAGGCTGGAATGCGAAGATTCTGAGAATAGGAGATCATCGGTTCAATCAAAGGAGCCTGCGGTGTCTGAGAGAAGTCAAAGAAGTCCATCAAATCGCTCGTCGACGCCAATGCGTCGCGTTGGTTGAGACTGGGTAGGCCCCAATTCTCCTCGGCAAACTTGACAAACGAACTGAACTCACCCTGTTGGTGTGAGATATAGTTTTGTCTGGCAAAAGGAGAAATGACGAGCAGCGGGACACGAAGTCCAAGGCCAACGCCATCCACTTGCGGAGGGGTAACGTGGTCGTAGAATCCACCCCAGTCATCCCAGGTTACGAAGATGGCCGTACTTGCCCAGTAGGCACTGTTCATGATCGGATTGATTTGCGTTGCGAGCCAATTCTCTCCTCCTTGAATGTCGGCAGGTGGGTGATCACTGACTCCTGGTGTCACCCATGAAACCGAGGCCATATTCCCCGCCTGTACATCTTTCACGAACTGACCTGATTTTCTAATGTTGTTGGGTGAGGTGCTGATGCCTTGAATTAAGAGAGGCGCGTCCCAAACCGCCGTCGAGCCGTAGTACTTCCACGAAATGCTGTTCGCGTCAAGAGATGCGGGCAGGTTTCCGATGGAGTAGCAGGGGAAAGACCAGTAGTTATTGCCTGCCTGGTTGCGAGAGTACAGGATCATATTCGGCTTATCCTGGCAGCCCTGGCTGTTTATGGTGGCATCGATACCGCCCGATTGTGCGGCAACCATCGCCACGTGGTTCGGGGTTGAAGTCGTATTCATAGAAGAGAAGAAGTCGTCTCCCAGGCCGTACTGCTGCGCATACGCCCAATACGTTGGAATGTCAGCCTGGTTATACTGTATGTAGCTCCGCAGGGGAAAGCCATCCATCTTCCCATTATCAAATGCCGCGAGTGCCCCAGGTCCTCCATGGCCCATATCACCTCTGAGAGGATTGGTGGCAGGAGCGAGCGTGGTGCCGACCGCTCCTGGGAAGGTCCCGAAATAGGAGTCGAAGGTATGGTTCTCCAGCATGATGAAAACGACGTGTGTGATCGGTGTTTGAGCCACGCCTGGATGCCTGGTGACTGCATGTACCTGGCGTGCATGTATGATGAATGTGGTAGCTCCCCCAGCTATCAGTAACATGATGAGGAAGAAAACCAATATGAGTCGCCTTTGAGAATATCGCATAAATGTTCCCCCGCGTTTCTGTAACATCCTCGTTCAGAGGTATTTTTTAACAGCGCAATTATATCATAGTCTGTTTCATTTGACGGAACTGTCATCGTTCGGTAACATTTTCATTTGACTTGACACGCTTCTAAAGGAGAAAAGGATAGGGCCATTGAATTATCGCAGAAAAGCTGTTTTTGCGGTTTTCCTTCTCGGTGAAAGAAGGCGGTGCCACTCGTACAGGAAATGCCAATCGCCTATGCCTAATAAGCTGTACCGCAGTGGTGCCACCGTCTTCTTGAGAGGTACCATTGACAGCCGTTCCTGCCAATGGTGAGATAGCGTCATACTGTAGAGAGGCTATTGCTTTTCGGGGGAACCAGCAACAGCCTCCACATCAAACTTAGATCTCAGAGAGATCGACGCTCTTACAAAGCCGTAAAACGGGAAGTCGCTGGCGCATGGCCCCAGTCAACAACCACGGCACTTGACGAATTCGTGCCACCGACAACCGGCAAGCCACCTTTGACGGTGAAAGTCGCTTCGTGGAACGTGCTACCTACGGGTGCCCTGGCTACTTCAAACACTGGGAAAGCATTGCCAGTGCCTGCAATGGAGGTCGAGATGTAATCACCCACCATGTTTCCCTGGTTTGTACTTGCCAACCAGGTCAGCATCATCGGCCCGGCCAACTGCTGTTTTGCCGACCACGAAGTCCCGCCGTTGGTCGACGAGAGATAGCCGACATCGAGCTGGCAATTGGTGGTGCAGTTCGCGTTGGTGAAGTAGTAGTACGTCACAGCAATGTGAGCACTGCTCCCCGAAGTGGACTTGTCTACCCCAATCCCTGGAATAAAGTGGTCAACGCCGCTGCCAACGGGGTCGGCAGGAACCATCTTCACCGTCGACCAGCTGGTCCCATTGGACGAAGTACTGAACACGATATCGTTGGCGGTACAGCCGCTTTCAAAACGGCAGTCCTGCCAGGCCACGTACACCGTACCCGCACCGTCGATCTCGGCGGAAGGGAGTGGGCTGGTGCGGATATTCGCAGGCTCAAAGAAGGTATCGAGCGTCGCGACGGTCACGGCAGCAGTCCAGCTAGTGCCGCCATTGGTGGACGTGAAGGCGGAGATGGTACCATTCAAATCTTCAAATGGCACGATCACCGTGCCACCAGGCTGAACCACAGGTTGCCCGCCCAGGCCATGGGGGGTGCCGGATGGGCTCTTGGCCGCTCCCCACGTTACTCCACCATCGGAGGATGTGCTCATCATCTCCTGGTCGCCGAAGTTCACATCGTCGAACTCGGTATAGCAGTTCCCGTAAAAGGGGCTGCTGGAGGTATCATCGCAGACGCTCCAGTTTTTGTCGAAAAAATGACCGTTCGCATCCACTTTGACAGGGTTGCTCCAGGTCAGGCCCCCATTAGTCGAACGGCTGACTTCTACATCTACCTCATTGCCATTCCCATTGGGGAAGAGCCCCAGGAAAGAGATGATCCAAACCGCATGCTTTGCATCAAAGGCGACGGAGGGGTCGCTGACTCGTGCGTATGGTCCTGTTGGGGTTGAATAGGGCGTGGTGCCTGGCAAGAAGCTATGCGTCCAGGTCGAGCCGTTATTGGTAGAAGTGGCCCTCCCGATATCGGAGCTTCCTCCATCGAAGAAGCGCCCGGATTGGAAGGTCGATACGATGGTTGAGCCATTGGAATACGTGTCCGGCTCAACTTGTGTTTTGTGCTGGCTAGTATTGTTGGTAAACGGGTCATTACTAAGACGCAGCCGTGTCACTGAATTAGGTGAGGCAAAAGCCAGGGCTGTGCTTGAGAGTGTCAATAACACTGCGACTGCCAGGGCGAGAGCGGCGCGCGAACACCACATCTTACCAGAAAGGATTGACATATATTGTTTCTCCTTTGAAAATAAGGGAACAGTAGACTGTTGAGATACGCAGGATGTAGGTTTGGCATTCCCCTGTTGTAGTGATAACATTTTTTGCCGCAGATGTCAATTGAGAGGATGTACAATAATATCATGGCGTTTCGCCCAGGCCAGGCTACCCACAAGGGGCACCCCTACCATGGACGAAGAGGAATTGGTGTAAGATATAAGCATCGGGATATGAAGGGACGCGATAAATCGGGTCCCTACGCCCGGTAGAAATTCTCAGGAGCACTTGATTACATGTACCGCCTACTCGCCATAGACCTCGACGGCACGCTGCTTACCCCCGCGCCCCACAAGCTGATTACACCTCGCACCCGTGATTTATTATGTCGAGTTGCGGAGGCTGGCATCGCTATCGTGATCGCCACCGGCCAGAGTTTGCAAGTGTTACGCGCAATCTGCGGAGAGCTGCCACTGACGGCACCGCAGATCATCGAAAATGGAGCACTCGTTGCCGATATACGCAGTGGAACGGTTCTGCACGAAAAGCTGATGCCTACAGAACTTATCTTACCGGTGCTTGATAAACTGCGTGCGCTTGGGTTCTACCGGGCATACCACACCTATGAACGGGTCTATGCCGATTACGGCGCACCACGTGTCCGCAACTGGTATCGTCCCCCTGTGCCGCCAGCGGTGGAGGTCGAGGATGTCGCCAGCCTCTACCCACAAACGTGCATCAAAATCGTCGGCATCGGCGAGGAAAGTACCTTACCAGGCAAACGCCGCGAACTCGAACGCACCTTCGCGGGCAAGCTCTATGTAACGCAATCTTCGTTTGACCTGGTGGAGTTTCTTCATCCAGAAGTCTCAAAGGGCAATGCCCTGAAAGCTATCGCGGCGGACCTGGGCATCGCGCCGGAGGAGGTGGTTGCCATCGGTGATAACCACAACGACATTGGCATGATGCGTTTCGCGGGCCTGGGAGTAGCGATGGGCAATGCCTCCGAGGAGGTAAAAGCGGCAGCAGATTATGTGACACTGAGCAATGCCGAAGAAGGAGTTGCCGCCGTGATCGAAAAGCTCATTCTACCTGCCATCATTTAAGTTCATGAACAGCACAAGCAGGGCAGAAGCTGAGCTTCTGCCCTGCTTGTGCTGTTCATGAACTTAAATGATGCTCAATTCCTTGCCTACCTTCTCGAAGATGTTGAGAGCTTTGGTGAGTTCTTCGTGGGTATGCAGGGCGGTAACGATGGTACGCACGCGGCACTTATCGACAGGAACCGTTGGGAAGACGATGCCCTGGGCAAAGACGCCTTCCTGGAAGAGACGATTACTGAACTTCATGGCCAGGGCACCTTCACCAACAATAACCGGCGTGATAGGTGTCTCGCTCTTGCCTGTGTTAAAGCCCAGTTGTTCCAGGCCGCGCTTGAAGTAGTGGGCATTCTCCCACAGGCGCTCAACAAGGCTGTTGTCGCTCTCAAGCAGTTCTATGGCCGCAATACAGGTAGCGACGACAGAGGGCGGATGGGAGGTGCTGAAGAGCACGGGGCGAGCGCGTTGCATCAGGAAATCTTTCACGTCCTGGCTACAGGCAACATAGCCACCCAACGCACCAATGCCCTTGGAGAGTGTGCCGACCTGCAAGGCTACCCGTCCATCCAGCCCGAAATGGCTGACGGAGCCGCGCCCATGCTTGCCCAGAACACCGCTTGAATGGGCATCGTCCACCATGACGAACGCGCCAAACTCTTCGGCGAGTGCCACGATCTCCGGCAGCGGTGCAATGTCACCATCCATACTAAAGACGCCATCCGTCACCACCATGACCTTATTCGCGCCCCTGGAAGCTTCTAGCACGCGGCGCAAACCGGCCATATCTTTATGGGGATAGACTTTACGCGGCGTCTTGTTCAGGCGAATACCGTCGATGATGCTGGCATGATTCAGTTCATCGCTGATAATGATGTCATCTGGCAGCATCAGGGCTGAAATGACGCCCAGGTTGGTGGCATAGCCAGATTGGAATGTCAGTGATGCCTCAGTATGCTTGAAACGCGCCAGCTTCTCTTCCAGTTCTACATGCAGCGACATGGTACCAGCAATGGTACGCACCGAACCGGAGCCAACACCATATTTTTCAATGGCCTGTATGGCTGCTTCACGCAATTTGGGGTGGACCGTCAAGCCCAGATAATTATTGGAGGAGAGCGTGATGACTTGATGACCATCAATGACGACGGTCGCCTTCTGCTCGCTCTCCAGCACTCGCGGGCGGCTAAAAACGCCTTTTTCACGCAGGGCATTTAGCTCGCCTGAAACGTATTGTTGTAGTTTGTCCATTCCTCTGCCTTTCTAGCGGGACGCGATAAATCGGGTCCCTACGCAATGATGAACATCGAACGCGATAATGAACTTTCACTTTTTCACCAGGTGATAATGACCATGGTCATTATCACCTGGTGAAAAAGTGAAAGTTCATATTAACCCCTACATGGTCATGACTATCTTTCCGCAGTCGCCTGTTTTCATGATTTCCATTGCTTCATGAATCTGGTCGAAGGGGAGTGTATGTGTGATTACTTGCTTGAGATCAAGCTGGCCCGCTTCGAGGATGCGGCGCGTGCGATACCAGGTATCGAAGATCAGGCGGCCAGAGATGCCATAAACGGTCGCACCCTTGAAGATGATATCATTGGCAAGGTCAAGCTCGACATTGCGCGAGGGTATACCAAGCAGTGAGACGCGCCCGCCATTGCGCAGGGCTTTGAAACTCTGGCGAATTGCCTGGCCGTTTCCCGACATTTCCAGCACGACATCGACCCCCAGACCATCGGTGACTTCGATTACCTGCTGGACAGGGTCGACCTCACGCGGGTTGATTACGTAATTCGCGCCCATCTTTGTGGCGATTTCCAGGCGTTTGTGGTTAGGTTCAACGGCAAAAATGGTGCTGGAACCTGAGACACGGCATAGCCCGACCGCCCACAGGCCAATGGGGCCGCAGCCAAAGACCGCCACGGTCTTGTTGGTTATATCGCCCGCGAATGTGGCGTGAACGGCGTTCCCAAAGGGTTCTTGAATGGAGGCTACGGCATGATCGATTTCTTTGCCCGTCTTCCAGGCGACGGTCTCGGGGATGGCAATATATTCCGCGAATGCTCCATCGCGATCAACGCCCAGTATCTGTACGTTGCGACAGACGTGCGCCTGCCCGGTACGGCACTGATAACATTGACCGCAGGTGATGTGGGTCTCGGCTGCCACGAAGTCGCCAGGGACCAGGGATGTGACTTCGTCGCCGACTTCGACAACTTCGCCGGCGAATTCATGACCAAAGATACGAGGGACGGTCATACGGCTCTGCGCCCATGCGTCCCACTCGTAGATATGCATGTCCGTACCGCAGATGGAAGCCGCTTTCACCTGTACAAGTACATCACGCGAGCCAATACGTGGAATATCGACCAGGGCAACCTTTGCACCAGGCGCCGCCTCGGCTTTGAGGGCCGCCTTCATTCTACCTTGCATAGTATCAACAACACCTCCGCGTTGAATTTCTTTGAACTCTTTTAATTATGCGTCTTATCAGGGATAATTGCAAACAATGTAGACTATAGACTCTTTGCGGTACAATTTCAAAAACAAGACAACAGTATCACATTATGAGGAAACCAATCATGTCAGACACAAACCAGCCGTTCCAGCCACTCATAGAAACGGGGCAAATCATCTCGGCCTTCACCCTGCCTGGCTCCGATGGAATGCCACACAGTCCATGGACATATAAACAACGAGAGCACCTCCTGCTACTCTTTTCACGCAGTACAACGGATAGTGAGACACGAGGCCTGCTGCGAGCCTTTGCACGCGAATACAAAAGCTTCCGAGAGGAAGAGTGCGCTCTCCTGGCGATCTCGCCCGATATAGTCTTCGTGAATTTACAGGCACAGGAGGAACTTAACCCGCCTTTCCCCCTGCTCGCCGATCCAAAAGGTGAAGTTATTTCTCGCTATACCCGCTGGGATGGAGCTACCAGGATGGTTATGCCAAGTATCGTGTTAGCCGATAGGTACGGAGCATTGTACCAGCAGTGGATAGAGGAGAGAGAAGCGGATCTGGTGAGTATTGAGGAGATTTTAGAGGTGTTGCGGTATTTGAACAGGTTGTGTACGCCGTAACATGAACAAAAACACCTGCTAGTCGCGAGTTACGGGACGCGATAAATCGGGTCCCTACGCAGGAACGAAAGCAAAATGAGGAGCGAGAGCAAATGGACCCAAAACGCATTGTCGCTCAAGGATATGACCACATAGCTGAGCAATACAGCCAATGGACAAGCCGCAACAGCACAGAGCAAAATGATCGAACGTATTACACCTCCCTCTTGTTGGAACGTCTCCCTATTGGTGCTCATGTGCTTGAACTTGGGTGTGGAGCAGGTATTCCAACGACAAGAACATTTGCTGAACGCTTTAACGTCACGGGGGTTGACCTTTCTATGCGGCAAGTGAGCCTTGCCAGAAAAAATGTACCCAATGCCACTTTTCTTCAAGCCGACATGACAACCCTGGATTTTCAACCAGCAAGCTTTGACGCCATTGCCGCCTTTTACTCGATTATCCATGTCCCGCGTTCAGAGCATCCCCAACTCTTACGCCCCATTACATCCTGGCTGCGACCCGGCGGGCTGTTCGTCGCTTCAATGGGAGCAAGCTCAACAGAGGCAGGATTTGAGCAGGATTGGCTTGGAGCTCCGATGTATTGGAGTCATTTCGATAGCGAAACAAATTTGCGCCTCGTGGAAGAGGCCGGGTTGAATATTCTCAGTGCGATGGAGAGGACGGCAGATGAAGATGGAGTTCCTGTGACATTTCTGTGGATTGTGGCTCAAAAACCAATGAGAGAATGAGAGAGACTGTCCTTGACACGCTACATACATTTATATATACATTACTTAGGTACGAATTTACAGGAAAGGGTCAATTATGAAAGAGCACATCATATCCATTTCGGAGGCTCAGAATAAAATTACTCAGCTACCTGAGCAATTTGCCGACGAACCCGAAACTGTTACCGTGACAAGGCATGGAAAGCCAGTTATGGCTATCTTACCATTCACAAAATATCAATCTCTTCTTGAACAGCTCGACACGCTGGTTGAAAAAGTTGAGGCACTGGAAGAAACACTAGAAATATTGCAGGATGAGGAAATGATGGCCGCATTCCGCGAAAGCGTTGAGGCGCTAGAAAAAGGTGAAACTGTGGCGTGGGAAGACGTGAATCGGGAGCTTGGTCTACTTGACAGAGAGTAAACAGGTAAGTTGGTAAGCTACCATGCAATCAACCGGAAAAGGGTGGGCCATATGCTGGCTCTTCCTGGTAGGGGCAACTTTCGGCACCGCACTGGATGCATTCCATGTCTATAGCAAGGTGGAACGCTACACTGTACCGGTGTTCTTTGGATTGGCATGGTGGGTACCCTTTCTATTTGGAGGCGCAGCCGTCGCTATTGGCTATTCGCATCCGATGGTTGATCCTTTGCTGGGCCAACGGCGAGGACCTCAGCGACTCCTGCTTAGCGTAGGTGAATTGACATGGGTAGTGCTGGCTTACCTGGTGAGCACGACCGGCCTGGATTCTGTTGCTAAAGTTGGACTGATGACATTCATTTATCTGAACTTCTGGCTACTGGCGGGGAGAGGCTGGCAAAACCTGCTGCTTTCGCTCGTGACAGCGATCACAGGCACGCTGGTTGAGATGCTGCTGGTAGCCGCGGGGGCGTTTTCCTATCTTCATGCCGATTTCATTGGAGTTCCAGGGGTGCCATACTGGCTCCCTTGCATCTATGCTTGCGCATCTCTGGCAGTAGGAGACCTGGGAAGATCACTCATTCTTCCTCTATCCACAATAAGGGGCAGATCATGAAGCAATCGAGCAATCATACATCATGGGCACTTGACACGTTATTTGTACATGGCAGTAAACTAGACCGAGGCGAGAGTACTACTGGATCACCAACGGTACAGCCCATTTATACCAGTACAACCTATCTCCATCAAAATACAGAGGCACTTGACCGGGCCTTCGATCACACCACATCTCCTAAAGAAGGAGAGCCGGCCTACGTCTATGCACGGCAAGGAAACCCAAATGCTCACTCGCTTGAGACGGTGATGGCACAGGCCGAGGGTGGCGTTGGCGCGATTGCATTTGGGTCAGGTATGGCGGCAATTCACGCGGCACTGCTGGCGGCGGGACTTGCCCCTGGCAGCAAGATTGTGGCGGCAAAAGACCTGTATGGTTCGACCATCAGCCTGCTGCGCAAGGTTTTTGTCCCCCTGGGCATCGAGGTGGTTATGCACGACCTCTATGGCCCTGATGCAGCGAATACCATACGTGAAGCGCAGCCGGATGTAGTTTACGTCGAAACGCTCTCTAATCCGCTTGTCAAAGTCATTGATCTGGACGCCATCAGTGCCGCCGCGCAAGAAGTAGGGGCAGTAAGTGTTGTCGATAGCACGTTCACCACACCGTACCTGGTCAGGCCGATTGAGCATGGCTTTGACCTGGTGGTACATAGCGCGACCAAGTATCTTGGTGGACACGGAGACAGTACGGCTGGTATGGTGATTAGCGCGAAAAATTCACTTCTCAACTCGTTGCGCAGCTATGCCATGATCTTAGGGGCCATGCTCAGTCCTTTTGAATCGCACCTGATTAAGCGCGGCTTACAGACCTTGCCATTGCGCATGGAACGGCACTGTAGCAATGCGCTGCAGGTGGCTCACTTCCTGCAACAACATGCCGCCGTTGAACGGGTACATTATGCAGGTTTGCCAGGTCATCCCCAACATGCGCTTGCCACATCTCTGCTTGGCCCTGCGCGATACGGCGGGCTGCTCTCTTTTGAACTAAAGGCGCAGTCGCGGGAAGCGGCCTTCTACTTTATGGACAAATTACAACTCTGCCTTTCGGCGACCACGCTGGGCGATGCCTGGTCGCTGGTCAGCTATCCGGCGATTTCGTCGCACAGGGATCTGTCCGAGGCTGAGCGCAAGCATATTGGCATCACGGATGGCTGTATCCGCCTCTCTGTCGGCATCGAGAATGTCGAGGATATCATGAAGGATTTGGACCAGGCATTGGGATGACTCATGTTGTCAGAGCTACTTGGTATGCCTGATATATTTTCCGGGCACCTTGTCTTCCGCTTCACCGCCTTCTGGAGCGGACATAATATACAGTAAATCAGCTTTTGAGTCGACTATGAGATCATTGATCACAGAACGCACGCCGGGGAAATTGCGGGCGATCTCTTCGGCGGCGGCCTTCTGCTGGCCATTGTGGACCGCTCCACTGAGGCGCACTACGCCTAGACGCGGGTAGACACCGATAGGCAGATCGCGGGTTCGCGGGTCGCGACCCAAAGCTAATGCCAGGTCAGCTGCCAGTGTGTCATCGCCAACAAGGCGATTCTTGACTTCTAATAAACCAGCAACACCATACACCTGGTCTTGTGCGATATCTCCTCGAAGCGAACTGGATATGTTGCCATCGAGGTAGAGCACGCCATCGAGTACGCGCACGGTGATACCCTTGAGGTCGATGTGCATGGGGGTAAGATCATAGAGGATTGCCTCGACCTCTTGCTGTAGCACGCCATCAGACCGGTAGGTAGGGAGCGCGTTGAGGACCGTCTCGGGGATATTTACCTTGATGTGTCCCGTTGATAGCCCGGTGACGTACTCCTGTTGCAGCAGGGTATCCTGGCCTGGGCGCAGGTGATGAACGGCCAGATAGGCCAGTTGCGCACTTTCTGGGTGGAGTGCTACCAGCATCAACGTGCCTTTTGCAGCGGAACCTGCATCCTCATTCTCTACGGCACTTTTGTTGTCCAGGAGTGCGCCATTCACACTGGCGTTACTGCTTACGGGGCTTACAGGGCTTGCGGGCCTGGCAGCTGCCAAATCGGCCCGTTTGATACGAAGTGTCACTCCGTTACCTGTAGCCTCCACAATGGTATCATAGGGAATTTGCACGGTTTTCCCGAATAGACGACCCTGTTTTACCCCGATATGGGTCATACGCCGGGTAGCGGCATCAAATATGACCTGTGCCAGGACACCTTCTTCGCCATCGGCACAAAATATCTTGCTGCCAAATTGAAACTTTTGCATTTCAGCGATGGAGGTTAATTTACTCATTCGTCAAACCTCGTACTACGTAATTTATGGATTAACGGACATAGCCCAAAAACGTGCTACACCTTCCATTAGAAAGTGTAGCACGTTAGCATTGGGCATGACAAGCGGTACAAAAGCGTCCTCAAACCAGGCTTATGTGCGCCTCATGCCATTCAATCCAGGCTTCTCAGCTCCAGGCGCACCTGATCTCGAGTGCTGTGGTGGAGCAGGCCACGTTTGCTGCGAGGGCCATGATACCTGTGAGTTCCGGGACTGACGCTGGCGAGTTGGCTGAGCAGACTGCGCTGCCAAACCCTGCGACGGCAATGAACCTGAAGTTGTGGGCCCATTTATAGGACGTAGAGTAACAACTTTTTCCTTCAAGCCCATGGCAAGTAAGAGACGGTTGATCTCGGTAAAATCATTGCAGGAGGCAGGCATGATAAATGGGCCACCACTGCGATAACGCTCTATAGCCACACTCAGTTCGGCCAGAGCCATGGCGAGTCGCTGCGCATAGACATCTACCTGCTCCAGGCGCATCAAACGGTCAGCCATCAGGTTCAAGCTAGCAGCGAGAGGTAATAATTCGCCACCGGTTAAGCGTGCGCGAGCCCGTAGGTTGCCGTTTGCCAGGCGGGCCTGTACATCTTTCAGATGATTTACGCCCATTTCCAGGGCAGTATTGCGATCGGCGATCATACGAGCCTGGTCTTCCACCTTGCGGTTCGCCGTCTCCAGCCGCTCAAGGGCGTCCGCTTGCCGCCGCGTCAGATGTTCGTTATCCAACGCTGTCAATATCTGTCTCACCACTACCAGGATTACAACCCCAATTGTTGAAAACAGAAGAATGGGACGTAAATCACGCTGTCCTGGGTCGGAAGAGATCACATTGAGGATCAACACGACAAAAAGGATTCCCAGCAGAATGTAGGGAAGAAACTGTTCAGGACCAAAGGTGATTCGTTCAGTACGACTCCGCAAACGTTTTTCAATCTGGTCTTCAGAGGTCAACGGCAAGAAGCGACGTAAATATGCTGCCAGTCCAATGGTGGTCAGGCCCAGTGGCCATCCCAGGTCGACCCATGTCCCTTCCACATACGTTCCCGCGTTTTGGAGCAGGTTAAAAGCGAAGTCGGAGGTCGCGAAGAAACATAAACCTATGCCAACAACAATCAAGCTGATGCGTCGTGCTGTGGCCTGGTAGAGCCGTCCCTGACCTCGCAAAAGTAAGATAGCTACACAACTGAGCAGTGCCACATCGGTGGTAGGATAATAGAGTCCGAGAAGCTTGGTGAGAGGGTTCTCAACAGTCGAGTGGAGAGCCAGGTCGCCCAGGAGCAAATACCAGCCAATCGCCAACATGGCCCCCATCGATATGAGGCTGTCCAGTAAGGTGAGCAGCCGCCTGCGATCAAATCCGGAAGATGGCTGCAATAGCATACCCGCGAAGACCAGTGGAGGTAAACCGGAATAGCCAAAATCCGCATAGGAAGGAAATGGACTCTGATTGGTGAGAATGTAGTAACGCCAGAAACTTTCTCCAATGCCCCAACTGAGCAGCCCAAAGCCCACCAGGGTCCAGGCCAGTCGTTCACGCCCCAGCATTGGTTCAGTGTTTTCGGCACTGCCCCGTGGAATGTTCGTAGAAATCAGGGCAATCGCTCCACCAATGACAGCACCGGCTAACTGGGAAAACTGCCATGTAATACCACCCAGGTGAAATAGCATAAAGAGAACCATGAGTAGCTCTAATCCAACCACCCCTCCAATGAATGCTCTTGAAAAAGAACGCATAAATATGACCTCCTGCCAGGTTCCAGGGAAACGTAAGCTAGCTTGTCGGGGCACTTTTTGAGAAAACTCCTGTGTAAGTGTACCATATTCAATCAATGTGCTTCAATTTAATAGCCAATTTGGGGAGATTTACGGACAAAATAGGTAACTATGCAGGTCTTCTCGCCGCCTGCGGCGAGAAGACCTGCATAGTTACCTATTTTGTATATACAACCCCCTTCTTTCCCTCAAATGGCTTGACACGTTTATAAGTGAGGATTATCATCAGGGTGTTTCAAAGCACTTTCTACAATTGTTCACTACACGACATAAGCGAGAAACACGAACATGACCGACTATATTTGCTACATTGAACAGTTTCCACATAGTTTGCCACACCGTGAGCAGGCTGAATTACGCCCCTGCGGTCACCATGCCTGCCCGCCACATACCATTACCTACTATGGTACCGGAGATGATGATGAATTGGTGGGCGATTACTGTATGATTTGCTATGCTCGCAAGTTTCCCAAAAATTGTCCTGATCGCCTGATCCGACAGGCTATTTTGCAGGAAAGCGAATCGTAGGCAATAGCAAAGTCCTGGTTTTTTCCCAGCTAGCTGGGAAAAAACCAGGACTTTGCTATTGCCTACTTGAGATGAGTCTCCGCAAGGGCAGCGTAGCGTTCCTGGTAACGGCTACGTAAGGCTACTCCATAGGGACTCAAGGCAGCTTTTGAATAGTCTTTTTGAGCAAGGGCAACAAGAGAGGTTTCAGCCGCCAGGCGACCACTGGTGAGGGCTCCAGATATCCCTTCAGCCGATAGAGGATGTACTAACGCAGCCGCATCTCCGACGCAGAGCATGTGCTCCCCGTAGAGGGCTGTGCCCCGTAATCCTGCGGCTATCGGGGCGGCGCCCAGGGAGCCTTGAAGTGTTGCATTCCTGGCACGTTCGCTGCTATCTGCGCTTTGTAAGAAGTGCTCCAAGGCCTTTGTGAGATCGGTATGTTCCGCACGCAGCTGCTCCATACTGGCTATTACACCTACGTTCGCCAGTCCATCATGCAGAGGAAAGATCCAATAGTAATGTGTGCCAGCTTCGGGAAGAAAATAGAATTCTAAGCTATCACCCAGACCCTCTATTCCCGTATAGTAGCCGCGCATAGCGGTATAACGAGTTTTGGGGTTCTCTGGAGCAGTAAGCGGCACGATATCTCCTAACTCCAGGAGTTCTTGCCGCAGTTGCCGGGCCAGTCGTGAACCGGAGCCGTCGGCGGCAATCACGATACGCGCATGTAATTGCACGGGACGCCCTCTATGCACCCCCTGTATCACAGCATATTCGCGCTGGGTACTCGCGACACTGTGGATAGTCATACGGTCCAACCAGGAAGCTCCCGCCTGCAATGCATGTTCACAGAGAAAGGCATCAAAACTGGCGCGTGGAGCAACATAGCCGACATTGAAATGCTCGCTGGCATCTACCTTTGCAAAGTTGCTAGACAAGCCATAGAACGCGGTGCTGATTTGCGTGGCAGCAAAATAGCGTTCATGCATCGCTTCCGCCAATCCCATCAAGGCCAGTTCTTCCAGGGCAGGAGGCATGACGGCATCACCACAGCGTTTATCACGAGGAAAGGTATGGCGGTCGACGAGCAAAACATCTGCTCCTCGCCGTGCGAGGTGATAGGCGGCAGATGAGCCGGCTGGCCCGGCACCTACGACCAGCACGTCATAATCGTGGGATTCCGCGCAGGCAGGATCAATAGGACTCTGGTAGAGGTGTCCATGCTGCATGAAAAGTACCTTTCTTGCCAGGGAAATGACCGTGCAACCCGAGTCGTTGTACGCCAACTAACTCAAACGGGTACTTGACGCTGCACTACGTCGCCGGTGCCAAAGACAACATCTGCCGCCTCCGGTGCATACCGCTCTACAATTGCCCCGGTGATAGCATTGGCCCGGCAGATTTCACCAAACATACTGGCACTGGGACGCGGGACACGTTGTTTTGTCGAATGGTCAAGCTCGATTAAGCCAAAGCGCACGCCCCAACCATCGTTCCACTCGAAGTTGTCCACTAATGACCAGTGCAGATACCCCCGAACCGGAATGCCCTCACTGATGGCACGGTGAATCATGGCGAGATGCTCAAGGATGGCACGTGGACGCCGATCGTCAAGGGCATCGCTGAAGCCATTCTCGGTGATATAGATTGGCTTGTTGCCTCGCGTGTGGCGATATACACTTTTGAGAATGCGATAGATACCTCGTGGATAGATCTCCCCAAAATTGTTATCCAGCCCAGGGTCATTGCGAATGGCGTTGGGGCGCACGAAGCGTCGTCCAAAAAGCTCCATTGGAAGCGTGGGGTCGAAACGCACCATTTCACGAGTGTAGTAGTTCACGCCGTGAAAATCTCTGGCTCCTGCGGCACGCTCTATCCCGGCAAGAAGTAGATTGAAGGGGAGGGTAAAATGTCCCGTCTCGGCGGCTTGCAGGATGGCCCAGTTAAAAAATGTGTCCTGTAATGTAGCGACACCACGGTCAAGCAGTGAGAGGCGATTAGCCGGATCGAAGAGTCGATAGTGCAGGCAATAGCCGATCTGTCCTGCGGGCTGCAAGCGGCGAATGGCGTAGA
>Ga0209701_10000979_pt1 | contig 17751 bp, 18 predicted proteins | sample CZO8metaG_4_FD_188356 | JGI IMG/M metagenome (GOLD analysis project Ga0209701, IMG submission 188356) | Vadose zone soil microbial communities from the Eel River Critical Zone Observatory, Northern California, USA - CZOApr15con2H3.8 metaG... | ecosystem: Environmental > Terrestrial > Soil >... | reverse complement strand
GGCTCCTCGGCCTGGAACTCCTGCCCGGCGACGCGGACGCGGCCGCGCGCGAGGTCGACCTGCACCTCCGCGCCGTCCTTCGCCACCTCGTAGAACGAATCGTCCCGCACCACCAGGAAAGGCAGCGCCTCGTTGACCAGGTTGCGCTTGTGGATGAACGCGTAGCTCTTCGCCACGATGGCCTGGATCCCGGCGCCCTTGAGCGCCAGCACGGCCTGCTCGCGCGAGCTGCCCGAGCCCCATCCCTCGCCGGCGACGACCACGGTCGCTCCCTCGCGCGCGCGCTGGACGAACTCCGGGCGCACGTAGTGGAACGCCTTGGCGCCCAGATCGGCCAGCGAGGTGAGATGGCAGAACTCGCCCGGGATGATCGCGTCCGTATCCACGTTGTCGTCGAAGCGCTGGATGCGCGCCTTCACCGCGCCCGCCGGCGTCGCCGCGCGATCCTTCGCGCGCGCCGACTTCCCGGAAGAAGCGGGCTGCGCGGTGGCGCCCGCCGGCGAAAGGTGCGGCTGCGGCTCGACCACCTGCACCTCGGGAGCGCGGCGCGGCTTCCGCTCGCCGAGGATGCGCCGGTAGCGGTCCTGGTCGACCAGCGCGAGCAGCGGGCGCGGATCGCTCACCTTCATCTCCGCGGCGCTCGCCGCGACCGTGGCCGCGGAGGCGAGGTGCGCCAGCGAGCCCTCCCCCATCCGGTTCTCGTAGTTCCGGTTCTGCGAGCTGAGCCACCTCTCGCCGCGGCCCGCCTTCTCCGAGGCGACGCCCAGGCACATCGAGCAGCCCGGCGGGCCCACGCGGAAGCCGTTGCGCTCGTACACCTCCCACAGCCCGGCGCGGCGCAGGTCCTCCTGGATGGTCAGGTCCCCGGGGACGACCAGCTGCCTGGTCTGCGGCGCGCGGCGCGACTTCCCGGAGGTCTTCTTCTCCGCCGCCTCGAGCACCAGCGCGCCGAGGACCAGCTCCTCCTCGGTGGTGGTGCACGCGCCGATGAACAGCCCGTCCAGCGGCATCCCGGCCACCTCGCTCACCCCGACCACGTTGTCCGGCGAGAACGGCTTCGCCACCTGCGGCTCGAGCCGGTCCAGCGCGATCGGGTAGCGCGCCACATAGGGCGCCCCGGGATCGGCGCGGAAGGCGCGCATCGGCTGGAGCGCCGCGGCGTCGTCCTCGTCCGAGCGCCCGGCGAGCCACGCCGCGGTCACTTCGTCCGCCTCGAAGATGCCGTTCAGCCCGCCGAACTCGGCGGTCATGTTCGCGATGGCGAAGCGGGAGTCGGTGGAGAGCTGCCGGACGCCGTCGCCCCGGTACTCGACCGACCGCTCCATGGCGACCGTGTTGCGCCCGAGCAGGGCCAGGGTGCGCAGGATGACTTCCTTGCCACCGAAGCCGAAGGAGAGCTGCCCGCTGTACTCGACGCTGATGGCCTCCGGCACCTCGATCCAGGAGGTTCCCAGCACCATCGCTACCACGATGTCCGCTCCGCCCAGACCGATGGACACCGCGCCCAGGCCGCCGTGCGAGGAGGTGTGCGAATCCGCGCCCAGCACCACGTCGTTGGGCCGCACCAGGTCCCGGTAGAACTTGGTGTGCAGGATGGTCTGGTTCGCGTCGTAGAAGTGCCGGATGCCGCTCTCCCGGGCGAAGTTGCGCGAAAGCTGCACGAGCTTCTGCGCCCGCTTGTCGTTGGCCAGCGTGACCGGATCGACGGTGTGGTCGACGGCGAGGAAGAAGCGCTCCTTGTCGTGGAGCTTGGGCCTGCCCAGCAGGCCGTAGGTGCGCTCCATGCCGTTCCACGCCAGCTCGCTGGCGATGGTCCAATCGACCGAGACCTGCAGGACGTCGCCCGCCTGCACCCACGGCCGCGGCAGGTTCCGCGCGTGCGCGGCCAAGATCTTTTGGCTGAGGGTCATGGGGTGGGGGGTCAGCTCCATGAGGCCGCTGTACATGGCTTCTTTCTCCCCGGCGCGCAACTGCCCGATCTGTGACACACTGCCGGCATGGGGACCTGGTTCGAGCGGCTCAGCTCCCTGGACTCGCTCTTCCTCGAGTTGGAGGATCGCACCGCCCACATGCACGTCGGGGCGGTCGCGGTCTTCGAAGGGAAGGCGCCGCCGTACCGCGACTTCCTGCAGCTCATCGAGGCCCGGCTCCACCAGGTGCCCCGCTACCGCCAGCGCGTGCAGTTCGTGCCCTTCAAGCAGGGCCGCCCCGTCTGGATCGACGAGTCGCAGTTCGACCTCGAGTACCACGTGCGCCACACCGCGCTGCCCGCGCCGGGAGGGGACGAGGAGCTGAAGCGGCTCGCCGGGCGGCTCTTCTCGCAGGCGCTCGACCGCGACAAGCCGCTCTGGGAGCTGTGGCTCGTCGAGGGGCTGGGAGGAGACGGCTCCGCCGGCGACGGGCGGACGCCGAAGGCGGGAGCATCCGGCGACCGCTTCGCCATCATCTCCAAGACCCATCACTGCATGCTCGACGGCATCTCCGGCGTCGACCTCGCCACGGTGCTGATGGACACCGAGCCCTCGACCGAAGCGCCGGCGGCGCCCGCCGAGTGGAAGCCGCGCCCCGCGCCGAAGACCTCCGAGCTCCTGGCCACCTCGCTCAAGGAGCAGATCACCAACCCCATCCAGGTGGTGCGCGAGGCGCTGCACGCGAACAACGACGCGCGCAAGCTGCTGCGCGAGATCGCGGGCGGGTTGAAGCCGCTCCTGGGCCTCGCGGGCATGGGGCTGGCCCCAGCCTCCGCGTTGAACCGTCCGATCGGGCCCCACCGCAGGTTCGAGATGCTCGACCTTCCCCTCCCGGAGATCCGCAAGATCCGCCGGGCGCTGCGGGGGACCGTCAACGACGTCATCCTCGCGGTCGTCGCCGGAGCGCTGCGGCGCTGGCTGGAAGCGAAAGGCGAGTCGCTCGGACCCGACCTGCGCGCCCTGGTGCCGGTCAGCATGCGCGGCGCGCACGACCGCAATACCTTCGGGAACCAGGTCTCGGCGGTCTTCTGCCCGCTGCCGGTCGCCGAGGCGAATCCGGTGGAGCGGTTGCGCAAGGTGCGCGAGGCGATGAAGGGGATCAAGGAGGGGGGTCAGGCGGTCGCGGCCGCCGCGCTCGCCTCGCTCAGCGACTTCGCCCCACCCACGCTTCTCGCCCAGGCGGCGCGGCTGCAGGCGGTCACGCGCTTCTTCAACCTGGTGGTCACCAACGTGCCCGGGCCGCAGTTCCCCTTGTACCTCCTGGGACGGCAGCTCCGCGGCTGCTACCCGCAGGTCCCGCTCGCCGCGCAGCAGAGCATCGGCGTGGCGCTGCTCAGCTACCACGGAAACGTCTGCGTCGGGCTCCTCGCCGATCTCGACGTCCGCGACCTGGCCGCGCTCGGCGGCGCGATGCGCGCGTCCCTGGACGAGCTGCTGGCGGCCGCGGAAGCAGCGCCCGAGCCGGAGGCACCCCAGACACCTGCCCCCGTATCGAGCCGTGAGCCGCGAGCCGCAGCCCGCGAGCCGATCCAGGCCGACCCCGCGCGCACACCGGGGATTTGATGCCTCTCGCCGAACGCGCAGGCCACGCCATCCACTACGACGAGGTCGGGGACCCGTCCGCCCCGCCGCTCCTGCTCGTCATGGGGCTTGGCCTCTCCTCGCGCGCCTGGGACCCGCTGCCCGCCCGCCTGTCGGAGAACTTCCGCGTGCTGGTGTTCGACAACCGGGGCACGGGACGATCCGGGCGCCGAGGTTGGATGTACCGCATGCGCGATCTGGCCGACGACGCGGTCACCGTGCTCGACGCGGTCCAGGTGCCGCGGGCCAACGTGTTCGGCATCTCGATGGGCGGGATGATCGCGCAGGAGCTCGCCATCCGGCACCCCTACCGCGTGCGCCGGCTTGCCCTCGGCGCGACGTTCGCGAGCTGGCTGCGCGGACACAAGCCCTCGCTGCGCACCGCGTTCGACCTGCTCCTGCTCATCCTGCAGCGCCAGCGCGTCCCGGCCGAGCGGCTCGGCCGGCTGCTGGTCTCGCGCGAGTTCCACAGGGCGCATCCGAACCACGCCCTGGAGTGGATCGCGCGCTCCGGCCGCGCGGAGGTCCGCTGCGCCGCCGCTCAGGTCGCCGCCGTCCTGGGCCACGCCACGCTGCACCGGCTCGAGCAGATCCGGGCGCCGACCCTGGTCATCACCGGCGACGCCGACCGGCTCGTCCCGCCTCGCAACTCCGAGGTGCTGGCCGCCGGCATCCCCGATGCGCGCCTGCTCGTCCTGCGAGGCGCGGGTCACGTCTTTCCGCTCGAGCGCGAGCAGGAGACGGTGCGCGCGCTCACCGAGCACTTCCTCGTCGACTGATGGCTATCTTGGCCATGGAGGTCCTCCCATGGACGGGCGCTACGCCGATCGAGCCGAGGCCGGCCGTGTCCTCGCCGAGAAGCTCAAGCACCTGGCGGGGAGGCCCGACCTGGTGGTCCTGGCGCTCCCGCGGGGCGGGGTACCGGTCGGCTACGAGATCGCGCGCCGGCTGGGAGCGCCCCTGGACGTGTTCGTCGTGCGCAAGCTCGGCGTGCCCGGGCACGAGGAGCTGGCGATGGGCGCGCTCGCCTCGGGCGGGGTGCGCGTCCTCAACGAGGACCTGATCGGCGAGCTGGGCATCCCCGACCGGGTCATCGAGGCCGCGACCCTCCGCGAGCAGAACGAGCTGGAACGGCGCGAGCGGGCGTACCGCGGCACCCGCCCCGCGCCGGACCTGCGCGGCAAGACCGTGGTGCTGGTCGACGACGGCCTGGCCACCGGGAACACCATGCGCGCCGCGGTGGAAGCGGTCCGGGCCCAGCATCCGGCCCGCGTCATCGTGGCGGTCCCCGTCGCGGCCCGCGCGAGCTGCGAGGAGCTGGCCGAGGTCGCGGACGAGGTGGTCTGCGGGCGCACGCCGGAGCCCTTCCGCGCGGTCGGGCTCTGGTACGACGATTTCGAGCAGACCACCGACGCCGACGTCGGGGCGATCCTCTCGCAGGCGCAGGACCGCGCCGACGCGGCGCAGGCCGCTTCCACGAGCGAAGGCGTCACGGTCCACATCGACGCCGGCGGCGTCCAACTGGAAGGCGACCTGGCGCTCCCTTCCGGCGCCCGGGGGGTGGTCGTGTTCGCGCACGGGAGCGGGTCCAGCCGCTTCAGCCCGCGCAACCGCGCGGTGGCCACGGCGCTGCGCGCGGCGGGGCTCGGGACGCTGCTCGTGGACCTGCTCACGCGCGACGAGGAGCGGGTCGACGCGCGAACCGGGCACCTCCGATTCGACATCCGGCTGCTCGCGACCCGCCTGGTCGCCTGCATCGACTGGCTCGCCGGGGGAGCGCGGACCTCGGACCTCCGCATCGGCTGCTTCGGCGCCTCCACCGGCGCCGCCGCGGCATTGGTCGCCGCCGCCGCCCGGCCGAGGTCGGTGGGCGCCGTCGTCTCGCGCGGAGGCCGCCCCGACCTGGCCGGCCCGGCCCTGACGCAGGTGCGGGCACCGACGCTGCTGATCGTCGGCAGCGAGGACGAGGAGGTGCTGGAGCTGAACCGGCAAGCGCTCGAGAAGCTCCCGGGCCAGAAGGCGCTCGTCGTCATCCCCGGCGCCACCCATCTCTTCGAGGAGCCCGGCGCCCTGGAACAGGTCGCCGACCTGGCACGGCGTTGGTTCCTGCGCTGGCTCGCCGCCGAGGCGCTTCCCTCCGCTGCGCCGCCGATCTAGGGTTCGCCGCCATGGCGAACTCGACGCAGCAGAACAAGCCGGCTCCGGTGGACGACGGGGCCATCCAGAAGGCGCTCGCGGAGTACGAGAAGAACCAGCGCACCTACCTGGAAGAGCTGAAGAAGCTGGTGCGCATCCCCAGCGTCTCCTTCGAAGGCTTCGACAAGCAGCAAGTGCGCAAGAGCGGCGAGGCAACCTGCGACCTCTTGCGACGCATCGGCATGGACAACGTGCAGCTCCTGGAGATGCCGGGCGCGCACCCCTACGCCTACGGCGAGTGGCTGAAGGCGCCGGGGCGGCCCACCCTGCTCCTCTACGCGCACCACGACGTCCAGCCCGCCGGCGACGAGGAGAAGTGGGCCACCAAGCCCTTCGAGCCGGTGGAGAAGGACGGGCGCCTGTGGGGGCGCGGCGCCGCCGACGACAAGGCCGGCATCCTCGTCCACGTCGCGGCCATCCAGTCCTGGCTCAAGAGCGCCGGTTCGCTCCCGGTGAACGTGAAAATCCTCATCGAGGGCGAGGAGGAGGCCGGCTCGGGGTCCCTGGGCGACTTCCTCCGCAAACACCGGAACATGCTGCAGGCCGATGCCATCGTGCTCACCGACACCGGCAACTTCGAGACCGGCCTGCCCAGCATCACCACCGCGCTGCGCGGGATCGTGGTGGTGAACGTGGAGGTCACCGCGCTCAAGCAGCCCGTGCACAGCGGCATGTGGGGCGGCCCGGTGCCCGACGCGGGGATGGCGCTCTCCAAGATCCTCGCCCGCCTGGTGAAGGACGACGGGTCGATCGCCATCCCCGGCATCTACGACAAGGTGAAGCCGCTCAGCGACGCGGAGCGCAAGAGCATCGCCGCGCTGCCGTCCGACGAGAAGCTCTTCCGCAAGCAGGCCGGCATGCTGGACGGCGTGCAGCTCCTCGGCGGCCGGCACCCCTGGGAGATGAACTGGCGGCAGCCTTCGCTGGCGGTGAACGCGATCCAGGCCAGCTCGCGGAAGGACGCGCGCAACATCATCGTGGACAGCGCCTGGGCCCGCCTCGGCATCCGCACCGTCCCCGACATGGACCCCAAAGACGTCGAGAAGCGCCTGACCGAGGCGCTGACCAGGGATCCTCCCTGGGGCGTCAAGGTGCAGGTCCACAAGGAAGGCGCGGGGAGCTGGTGGTACACGAGCACCGAGGCGCCGGCGTTCAAGGCGGCGCTGAAGGCGCTGCGCGACGGTTACGGCGCCGAGCCGGTGACCATCGGCTGCGGCGGGTCGATCCCCTTCGTCGACCCGTTCAGCAAGGAGCTGGGCGGCGTGCCCGCGCTCCTCATCGGCGTCGAGGACCCGTACACGAACGCGCACTCCGAGAACGAGAGCCTGCACCTGGGCGACTTCGTGAAGGCCACCAGGAGCGCGATCCGCCTCTACGCCGAGCTCGTCCGGGTCGGCGCCCCGAAATAGGCAAGTCGCGGGAGTTACGTGCCCTCGGGATGGCGGCGGCGTCAGCGGAAGACGCGCACCAGCTCTCCCTTGCGCCCCGCCTCGCGCAGCGGCGTTCCCGCCTGGGCCAGCCGCGCGGCCGCGGGTCCGACGAAGTAGATGGTGCCTTTCACCGGCGAGCTGCGGCGGAAGCGCGACTTCACCGCCTCCTGCAGCTCGCGCACCGCGCGCAGGAAGCGGGACGGCTTCCCGCCGATGCGCGACTGATCGCCGCCCGTCTCGGTCTCCGCCCAGAAATACCCCGAGCGGAGCTGCCCCTCCTCGTCGAGCTGCGAGCGGAAGAAGTAGACGACGGGCGATTTCACCTCGTCGATCTTCCAGCGGCCCCGGTTCTGGCCGCGCTTGAGCGGATAGGCGATCACGTCGCCGGCGGCCAGGTAGTAGGCGGGGTCGACGAGCTGGGTGTCCTCGCCGCACAGCGGCGGACGGTGCTGCGGCTCGGTCAGCTCCGGCCACAGCTCGAGCCGCAGGCCCGAGAGGCGGCGGAGCACGTCGCGCTCGTCCTCGGGCGCCATGAAGAACGGGACCTGGAGCGCCATGGAGGGCTTTTACAGCGCATTCCAGACGGTCGCGCCGTGAAAAGCACGGCGCCGCCGAATACGGCGGCGACTGCTCAGCGGGCCTCGGTCGGGGGAAGCGGGGCCATCTCGCCGGCCAGCTCGAACAGCCGGGCGACCTCGGCGTCGTCCAGCTCGAACGTCCGCTGCAGAGCCTTGAGGAGCTCCACCTCGGGGGGATGGGTGCGCCGGTCCGCCCACGCCACCGACGCCGCGAGCCCGAACGCCAGCTCGCGCGACGCACGATCGGGCAGCCGCTCGGCGATCGAGCTGAGGATGGAGGAGAGATCTCCCACCTGGGCGACCTGCTGCGCCGCGCGGGAGATCGCCTGCCGGAGGTCGCTCGCGTGGATGCCGTGGAACTCGGGCCGCTCGAACACCCGGCGGTAGATCTCCTCCACCTCGACCTTGCTGACGTCTCCGTCCGACCCGGCGGCGAGGATCATCGTCTCGAACAGCGCCGCCTGGCGCGTCTCGTCGGAGAAGTGGACGTGGCCGTTCTTACCCATGGCTGGCCTCCGCGACCACCACTTTGCCCCGGGGGCGCCGCCGCTGTCCACGGGCGGGCAGGCGCGCGCTCCCGACATTCCCCCCGGGGCGCGGCAAGGCGCGCACTCAAGGCGCGTAACGGACCAGCGCGACGGTGATGTTGTCCACTCCGCCGTTCGCGTTGGCCTCGTCGATCAGCCGCGTGCAGGCCGCGGGCAGGTCCTTCTCCGCCCCGAGGATCTCGGCGATCCGCGCGTCGCTCACCATGCCGGTGAGCCCGTCGCAGCAGAGCAGGCACACGTCGCCCGGCAACAGGTCCACCTGGGTCACGTCGATCGCGGTCAGGTCCGCCATGCCCAGCGCCCGGGTGATGACGTTCTTGTGCTGGAAGTTGTCGATCTCGTTCTGGGTGAGCCGGCCCGTCTTGACCAGCTCGTTCAGCAGGGAATGGTCGCTGGTGGTCGGGTGCAGTTCCCCCCGCCGCCAGAAATAGCCGCGGCTATCGCCCACCCAACCGAAGTGCGCGGTGGCGCCGCGGACCAGGAGGCCCACGAAGGTGGTCCCCAGGCCGCGGCGGGTCCCGCTGTCCGCTTCCCCGGCCTCGCGGATGCGCTGGCTGGCCCATTGCGCGGCCACGTTGAGGAGGTTGGTGGGCTCGTCCTTCTGCCGGTCGTAGCCGAACGGCCAGGTGGCCTCCGGATCCTGCGCGATCTCGAAGAAGCGGCGGACGGTCTCGACGCCGACGCCGCTCGCCACCTCGCCCGCCTGGTGCCCGCCCATCCCGTCGCAGACCACCGCCAGCTGGAACTGCGGCAAGAGGAGCAGCGCGTCCTCGTTGTGGTCTCGCTTGCGCCCGACGTCGGTCGCGCCGGCGAATTCGAGCGGCATCGGCTTGGAGCATAGCCGAACACCCCGGGGACACTGCACGGAGCCGCCATGCCACCGGAACCGGTGTTCAGATGCGCCCCGACGCAACGCGGCGCGTTGCGTGGCACCGGGGTGAATCCATAGCTTCTTCCGGAACTTACATCCCAGCGGAGGAGCGGCATGGCCAAGGCCACCGGCAAGCGGGGCCACAGGACGAAAGCGGACGAGGCGCTGTCGCGCAAGGCGACGCAGCACCACGACTTCGTCGGTCAGGCGGAGCCGGATCGCGAGCAGTCGCGCGCCGTCGAGGAGGGCATCGATCTGATCCGCCAGCGGGGACCCGATCTGCTGGAGGCCCTGCGCGCGAAAGTCGAGCAGCGGCTCGAGCAGATGCCAGCGCCCGTCAAAGGCGCGGTCCGTCTGACCGAACGCGCCGTGGGGATGGCCCTGTGGCCGGTGCGCGCCGGCGCGCACCTGGTCGGGCGCGTGCTGGAGACGCCCGTCGCGCTGGTCCGCATCCTGATCGCGCGCCGGACGGCCTAGTCGCCGCCGTCTTCGGCGGCTTTTCACAACGCGGACGCCATGGGACGCGTTCCAGGCAGGTGGAGTTGGGGCGGCCCCGAGGGGCTGCGGTCCCGCGCCGTGAGGTCGCTGGTGCGCGAGGTGCTGCGTCCCCTCGCCGCCGGAGGGCGGAAGGCGCGCTCCCCTCTCCCGTCGGGACGCCGCCTGCTGCTGTTGCACCTCGACGGAGTGGGTCGCTCGCAGCTCGACGCGGCGCTGCGCGAGGGCTACGTCCCGAACGTGGCGCATCTGCTCGATTCGGGGCGCTACGGCGTCTCGTCGTGCCGCGCGGGAGCGCCCACCTCGACGCCCGCGTTCCAGGCCGGCCTGCTGTACGGCTGCGAGGGCGATATCCCCGGATACACCTGGTACGACAAGCGCCGGCGCTGCGCGGTGCGGATGGACTCCTCCGAGGATGCCCGCAGGCTCGAGGAGGAGTTGCACCGGCGCGGCGATCCGCTGCTTTCGGGCGGCTCGGTGTACTGCTCGATCTTCGCCGGGGGCGCACCCCGGCGCTGGGCGCTCTCGGGGATCTTCGAGAAGCTCACTCCCGAGGATTTCGGCTGGGACAAAGGCGCGCCCGCCGCTTCGCTGCTGCACGATCTCTCGGCGGCGGCGCTGGTGCACGCCGCGACCGCGGGCCGCATCGGAGGGGCGCTGCTGGTCGACGTGGCGAGCGGGATCGTGGAGACGGCGCGCTGGGCCTCGCACGTCGGATCGCTGCAGCACGAGCCGCAGTTCCTCTTCCATCGCGTGCTGACCGAGTGCCTCTTCTCCGAGTTCGCCGCCAACGCGACCGTGGTCGACGTCGCTCGCGGGACTCCCATCGTCTACGCCTGCTTCATCGGCTACGACGAGTATGCCCACCGGCGCGGGCCGTACAGCCGGATGGCGATGCTCAAGCTCTTCGAGCTGGACCGCGCGCTGGGCCGGATCCTGGCGGCCGTCGACGCGGTGCCGGAGCTGAACTACGAGGTCTATCTCTTCAGCGATCACGGCCAGGCGGCCACCCGGCCGGCGGAGCAGATCGTCGGGGAGTCGCTCGGCGAGCACCTGCTGTCCGACGCTCCCTCGCAGGGCGAGCACCTGCGACCCGTGGCCTTCGGCGGCGCGGGCGGCGGGGATGCGGCGGCCGCCGCCGCCCACGCACGCTGGTTGCGGGCGCTGGCGCGCAGCCTGCCCGGCGCGCTGGGGAAGGCGGCGCTCGGTTGGGCCCGGCACACCGCCAAGGCGCTCGACGCGGCGCAGCCCGAGGGCACCCGCGCCGACGGGCCGCTGCTGGTGGTTCCGGCGGGCGACATCGCCCACGTGTACTCGACGGAGGTGCCGGAGCCGTGCCTGGAGCCGGAGCTTCGCATGCGCCACCCCGGGTTCCTCGAGCGCTGCGCCAACAGCCCGGTGGTCGGGGTGGCGCTGGTGCGCGGCGCCCACGGTCCCACCGCCCTGCGCAACGGCCGCCGGTTCGATCTTGACCGCGCTTCCGACGCGGCCGAGGTGTCGCGCCTGATCGGCCATCCGCTGGCGGCGACGTACTGCAAGGACTTGCTCGGGCTGCGCAGCGCGGGCGACGTGGTCTTGATCGGGGCCGGCGCCGGGCAGACCGTCGCCTACCCCTGGGAGTTCGGATCCCACGGCGGCCTCGCCGCCGACGCGCTGGAGACGTTCGTGGTCCATCCCGCGGAGCTGGGGGAGGCGCCCTTCGCGCAGGTCGTCCGGCCGCGCGATCTGCACGCGTTCTTCCGGGCGCGCACGCTGTTCGCCGAACGCCGGGGAGAGGCGCGCCGCGCCGCCGCACGGTAACGCCATGAGAGTGGTGAGCTGGAACATCCACGGCGGCGTGGGACACGACGGGCGGCGGGACCTGGGCCGCGTCGCGCGCGTGCTCGCCGACGCGCGCTGCGACGTGGCGGCGCTGCAGGAAGTGGGCGAGCCCCACCGCGCGCACGACGGAGAGGACCGCACGCACGAGGTCGCCGACCACGCCGCGCACCTCGGCAAGCTGCTCGGCTGGTACGTGGCCTACGGCCCGACGCTGGTCCTGGCGGGGCGGCCGTACGGGAATGCGGTGCTGTCCCGGTACCCGATCGTGCGGGTGAAGAACTACGACCTGTCGGTGCGCGGGCGCGAGCCGCGCGGCTGCCTGCGCGCGGATCTAGAGACCGACGGCGGCGCCCTGCACCTCTTCAACCTGCACCTGGGGCTCTCCGGAGGCGAGCGCAGGCGCCAGGCGGGCATGCTGCTCTCCGCCGACCTGCTGCGGGACGCCGCGCTCACCGCGCCGTTGGTCGTGTGCGGCGACTTCAACATGTGGTTCCCGGTGCCCGGGCCGATCGCGCGGCTGCTCCGGCGCTCGTTGCGCGACGCGGCGTACCTGGCGGGCGCGCGGCGCGCCACCTGGCCGGCGCGCTTGCCGCTGCTCCGCCTGGATCGCGCGTACGTGGGCGGCGGGATCGAGGTGCTCGCCTGCGGCGTCCTGGACGAGGGCGAGGCGCGAAAGGCGAGCGATCACCTGCCCTTGTGGCTCGACCTGCTGCCGCGCCAGCCCGCCTTCGCTTCCGCACGGCAGGCGGCCGTGCCGGCGCAGTAGCGGCGGGCGGACGCGGTGGCTAGTTTTGGCCGGCAGGCGCGGGCTTAGGATCCGTTCGGCACATCCTCGCGCCGTCGGAGGGTTCCCAATGGTCGATGTGGAGAAGTCGGGAAACGGTTTCGGCGCCGGCATGCTGGGCGACCTGAGCGCGCAGGACGCGCAGCGGATCATGGAGCAGACGAAAGTGGCCGTGGATCAGGCTCTCGACCAGGCTTCCGAGTTCATCCGCGAGCGCCCCATCGTCTGCCTCGCGGGCGCGCTGGCGCTCGGATACATCATCGGGAAGATCGTCTCGCGTTGAGGCGCAAGGAGGACGACGTGGCGATCGACACGGACTACCAGGGCTCGGGCGGAAAGGACGGGGACGGCGAGGTGTTCGAGCACGCGAAACGCGCCGCGGAAGAGGTCCGTGCGTTCGGCAGCGCGGTGTCGGGATCGATGGAGAACCTGAGCCGCACGCTCGACCTGCGGGGGCGCGTGCAGCGCCACCCCATCGGCATGGTGTTCGCCGCCCTGGGCATCGGGTACGTGCTCGGCGGGGGGCTCTTCTCGCCGGTGACCGGACGCCTCCTCAAAGTGGGCATGCGGCTGGCGCTGGTGCCCCTCATCAAGAGCCAGATCGGCGCGCCGGCGGGTTCGGACGACAGCGAGCGCCCGTCCGGAAGCAGCGCGGTCTAGCGGGCGCGCCCGCACGGCACCGGGCGGCGGGCGTGCGCAGATTGCGTGCGGAAGCGGACAAACTTTTCTCGTAGGCAGGAGGCGCGGCATGAATCTCAAGAAGAGCGGCTTGAAGGCGCTCAAGTACCTGCAAGACATCGATCGCGACGACGTGCTGGAATCCATCGGGCTGCAGGAGCGCCGCAGCGCGCTCGCGACGACGCTGGGCAGCCTCGGCATCTTCGTGCTCGGCTGCCTGGTCGGCGCGGGCATCGGCCTGGCGTTCGCGCCCAAGTCGGGCGACGAGCTGCGCAACGAGCTGGGCGACAAGGTCCGGCGCAGGGCCCAGGAGCTGCAGCAGAACGAGGGCGCGTTCGGGAGCCCGAACCGCTCCCAGATGCCCGTGACTTAGGAAGACAGCGCTCGCCACAGCTCGTCGACTCCGAATTTTTCCTTGGCGGAGAAGCCGATCACCTCGTCGGGCGGTACGCCGAGCGTGGCGGCGATCTTCTGCAGCTGGGCTGAGCGGCGGGTGCGGCCGAGCTTGTCGAGCTTGGTGGCGACCACCACGATGCGCTTCCCCAGGGACTGCCCCCAGCCGACCATCTCCACGTCGCTAGGCTGCGCGCCCAGGTGGCCGTCGACGATCACCACCAGCGCGCGCAGCGTCTCGCGGCCGGTCAGGTAGCGCTCGATCATCGCCTTCCACCGCTCGCGCTCCTCGCGCGGGCCGGAGGCGAAGCCATAGCCGGGCAGGTCAACCAGGCGCAGCCGGTGCTCGGGCCCGCGGCCGCCCGAGCGGGTGCGCTCGGCGACGCCCACGTCGAAGAAGTTGAGCAGCCTGGTGCGCCCGGGCGTCCGCGATACCCGCGCGAGCTGGCGCCGGTTGGTGAGCGCGTTCAGGCAGCTCGACTTGCCCACGTTGCTGCGCCCGCAGAACGCCGCTTCGGGACGGTCGGCCGGCGGCCACTGCTCGGGCGCGGTGGCCGACTTCACGAACCCGGCTTCCAGGACGATCACGCCGCCGCCCGCTCGCCCCCGCCGCGGCCCGGGACGCCCAGCATCTCGCACAGCTCGTCGAACTCGCGGCCGAACGCCTCCGCGTTGCGGTGCGCCGCGCCTCCGAGCGCGAGCTTGCCGTCGCGCAGCTGGGCCCAGACGCGCTTGTGCGAGGTGTAGAAGGCGATGCCGATGCCCAGGAAGAGCAGGAAGCAGCCGGCGTAGACGACCGGCGTCGAGGGATCGCGCGCGATCTGCAGGCCGGTGGCGTAGAACGGCGTCAGTCGCTCGAAGCGGAACGCGAACCGGTCTTCGCGGTTGTCGCGATCGAAGTCGGGCTTCTTCGCGAAGACCCAGAACGAGGTGATCTTCGCGAGCTTCGACGGCCGCATCCTGCCGTCGGGCCCCGCCTCGGGACGCGATCCCGGCGGCTCCTCCGCGCGCACGACCTGGACCGCGGGCCCCAGGCCGGAGAAATCCTCCTGGTGGTCGACGAGCTGGTAGCTGAGCCCCTCGGCCGCGTCGATCGGCTCTCCCGGGGCGGCCAGACGCTCCACCTCCGCGCCGGTCGCCTTGTCGAGGATCTTCACGCGGGCGCGCATCCCCTCTTCCAGCTGCTGGTAGCTGGCCTGGTAGAAGGTGAGCCCGCCATAGCGCAGGGGGTGGTTGACGGTGATGGTCTCGCGGGCCAGCTCCTCGCCCGCGCTGCCATCGGGCAGCTTGCGGAACACGCGCAGGTCGGACTCGAACGCCTTGGGCCGTCCCGGCTCGAACTCCTTGAGGCGGAAGTCGTCGCAGCGGACCAGGAACGGCCGGCCGTCCTGGTCCACCAGCTTGTGGCGGAACTGGGTGCCGTCCGGCCGCCGCTCGATGAACGCGTCCGCCTGGCCGCCTCCCTGGGGCACGTTGGCCACGCCCTCGAAAGCGGTGAGCCGGCCCATGATGCCGCCGCCCAGGATCAGCAGCAGCGAGAGGTGCACGACCCACACGCCGAAGCGCGCATACCGGCCCTTCTCGGCGAACACGCCCCCTTCCGCCGCGCGGACGCTGTACTTGCGCGCCCGGAGCTGCTCCGCGACGGCCTCGGCCGACAGCATGGTGGGGGCCTCGGCCGTGCGGAAGCGCAGCCCGACCACGTGGTCGAGACGCGTCTCCGGGTACCGCACCATGAACCAGATGCGCGGGAGCCGCTCGACGGAACAGGCGATGAGGTTCAGGGCCAGCGAGACGAGCAGCAGGGTGAACCACCAGCTGTGGAACAGATCGTAGAGCTCGAGCCACCGGTAGGCGCCGAGCACCACCGGCCGGTTCGCGAAGGCGCGCTCGATGTTCAGCAGCGAGTCGTTCTGGGGGTTGACGAACGTGCCGGCGATCATCGCCAGGAAGAGCAATAACAGATTTGCCAGGGTGAGCCGGAGCGAGCAGAAGAACCGGAACACCTGCTCGACGACGGCGTTCGACTCCTCGGGCGGGAGCTGCGCGACCTCGCTCACCGCGCCGGGAAGTGGACCGGCCTGGACCAGCGTCTCGCTCATCGCCGCCCGCGCAGCCACGCGGCGAGCTGCGTGCTCTTTGCCCTCGCCTGCGCGCCCGGCTGCCTCTTCGCGCGCTCGGCCGTCCAGTGATCGATCCGCTGCAGCGCCGCCTTGACGTCGAAGGGCTGCGCGGACGGCGACCCCGGCCCGTGGCAGGAGACGCAGGTCGCAGCCGCGTCCTGCATGCCGAACAGCCGGGCCAGCTCCCTGTCGCGCATCACCACCGCCGGCTGGTAGTAACGGCCGCCGCCGTGGCAGCTTTCGCAGGACACCCCCGCCACCGGGTCGGCGGGATTCGACCGCTGCTCGTCCCGGGAGTGGCAGGCCAGGCACAGCGCCGAGCGGCGCTGGTCGGGGGTGAAGGAATCGACTGCGCGCGCGTGGGGGCTCTGCGACCAGATGCGGTACGCCTCGGCGTGACAGGCGCGGCAGCTCTCCGGGCCGACCAGATCGGAGGCCAGGGCGGGCGCGGCCAGGGCGAGCACGGCGGCGGCGAAGGCGAGGCGCATCGAGGGGGTGCGGAACGTATCAGCGGGTCTACCATGGCGCAACGCGTCCGTTCGCCGCCTTTCCCGAGGAGCGCATCCCATGACGTCCGCGCTCTGAAAAGCGTAGCGCCCTATCCGGCGGCGGCTAGCCGCAAGGCATCCTAGTAGACTGAGTCCGATGCGCGTCTTCGGTCTCACCGGCAACATCGGAACCGGCAAGAGCACGGTCGCCCGGCTCTTCGCGGAACGGGGCGTGCCGGTGATCGACGCCGACCAGGTCGCGCGCGAGGTGGTGGCGCCCGGCACCCCGGGCCTGGCCGAGGTGGTCGCGCGCTTTCCCGGCGTCCTGACCGCGCAAGGCGAGCTGGACCGGAAGGCGCTCGCCGCCCGCGTCTTCACCGACGCACAGGAGAGGGCCGCGCTCAACGCCATCCTGCACCCGCTGATCGGCAGGGAAGTGCGGGCCCGCCTCGATCGGCTCGCGGCGCGCGGACAGCCGCTCGCGCTGTACGAGGCGGCGCTGATCGTCGAGAACGGGCTGCACCATGGCCTCGACGGGCTGATCGTGGTCACCGCGCCCGTCGAGGAGCAGGTCCGCAGGCTCGCGCTGCGGGACGGCATGGCCGAGGCTGAGGCGCGCTCCCGCATCGCCGCCCAGCTAGCGGCGCACGAGAAGACGAAGGTGGCCGACTTCGTCATCGAGAACACCGGCGCGCCGGAGCTGTTGCGCGCGCAGGTCGCTCGCGTGCTGGACACGCTCCGCGCCAACTGGCAGCGAGGCGGGTGATGGACCACGTCCTCATCACCGGCTTCCCCAAGCTGCTCGCGCGGCGCATGGCGTTGCGGCTGCACGCGGGGGGCGCCCAGGTCTCGCTGTTGGTGCAGGAGAAGGAGGCGAGCGCGGCGCGCGAGTTCGCCGAGGGCGCGATGGACGTGCTGGTCGGCGACGCTTCCGCCATGCACCTGGGGCTCTCCACCTCCGAATACCGCGAGCTGACCGCCGGGGTGACCGACGTCCTCCACGCCGCCGAGCAGAGCACGCTCAGCTCGCCGCGCGAGGAGATGCGGCGCGTGAACCTGACCGGCACGCAGGCGGTGCTGGAGCTGGCCATCGACTGCCGCAAGCTCCGGCGGTTCACGCACCTCTCCACCGTGTTCGTCTCCGGCGACCGGGTGGGAGTCATCGCCGAGGACGAGCTCGCTTGCGGGCAGGCCTTCCGCAACCACTACGAGGAGTCGAAGTTCGAGGCCGAGCTCCTGGTGCGGCGCGCGATGGGGCAGATCCCCACCACCGTGCTGCGGCCGTCGATCGTGGTGGGCGACACCAAGACGGGCGAGATCGATCGGTTCGAGGGCCCGTACGCGCTGGCCATCCTGCTGGTCACCAGTCCTCTCCAGATTCCGGTGCCTCTCCCGGGCGACGGGATCGCGCCGCTCAACGCCGTGCCCATCGACTACGTCGTCGACGCCTCCGCGGCGATCCACAAGGACTCTCGCGCCGTCGGACGCACCTTCCACCTCGTCGATCCGAACCCGTCCAGCGCGCGGCGCGTGTACGAGACGATCGCGCAACGCAGCGGGAAGAAGCTCCCTCGCCTGTCGCTCGGGTACAAGCTGACGGATGCGCTGCTCAAGCTCCCCGGCCTGGAGCGGTTGACGCGCGAGCAGCGCGCCGCCATCGCCTACGTCAACCATCTCAGCTTCTATTCCAGCCGGAACACGCTGGAGATCCTCGACGGGACGGGCATCCGCTGCCCGCCGATCGAGAGCTACCTCGACAACCTGATCGAGTACGTTCGCAGCCGCCGCCCATAGG
>Ga0209701_10000978_pt1 | contig 17755 bp, 17 predicted proteins | sample CZO8metaG_4_FD_188356 | JGI IMG/M metagenome (GOLD analysis project Ga0209701, IMG submission 188356) | Vadose zone soil microbial communities from the Eel River Critical Zone Observatory, Northern California, USA - CZOApr15con2H3.8 metaG... | ecosystem: Environmental > Terrestrial > Soil >... | reverse complement strand
CGGGCGGCTCGAGGGGAGGGGCAACCGCATGGTCGATCGCCGGCGGATTCTGCAGGGCGTGGGCAGTGCGATCGCGTTGGGCGCGTCGGGCGTGCTCGCGCGCGCGGCGGGGGCGGCGGAGAAAGTGCCGCTGGTCTCCGGACTGCCCGCGGGCGTCTACGACACCGCGACGCTCGAGGCGCTGCCCGGCAAGAAGCCGCTCATCAAGCTCAGCTACCGCCCGCCGAACTACGAGACGCCCGCGTCTTATTTCGTCGCGCCGATCACGCCGAACGAGGCCTTCTTCGTTCGCTATCACTTGGCCGACATTCCCGAGGCGATCGACGTCGATGCGTGGACGCTGCGCGTCGGCGGCGACGGCGCCACCGGCGCGCTCGAATTCGGCATGCGGGATCTCCAGAGCGGCTTCGAGCCGGTCGAGATCGCCGCGGTCTGCTTGTGCTCGGGCAACCGCCGCGGCCTCTCCGAGCCGCACGTGCCGGGCGTGCAATGGGGCGTCGGCGCCATGGGCAACGCGGTGTGGAAGGGCGTGCGGCTCAGGGATGTGCTCGCCAAGGCGGGCTTGCGCAAGGAGGCGGTCGAAATCGTGCTCGACGGCGCCGACGGCCCGGTGCTCGACAAGACGCCGGACTTCGTCAAGAGCATCCCGCTGTGGAAGGCGCTCGACGACAACACCCTCATCGCCTTCGCGATGAACGGGCAGCCGCTCCCGCATTTCAACGGCTTCCCGGCGCGGCTCATCGTCCCCGGCTGGACCGCGACCTATTGGATGAAGCACCTCACCAGCATCATGGTCGCGACCAGGCCCTTCGACGGCTTCTGGGTCAAGAGCGCCTATCGCATCCCCACCGGCAGATTCCCGGTGGTGCAGCATTTCCAGACGCAGGTCACCGACGCCAACGAGCCGATCACCGAGATCGTCGTCAACTCGCTCATCGCCGCGCCGGCCGAGGGCCACAGGCTGCGCGCCGGCCAGGCGGTCGAGGTGCAGGGGGTCGCCTGGGATGGCGGCTACGGCATCCGCCGCGTCGAGGTGTCGAGCGATGGCGGAGAGACGTGGCGCGCGGCGCGCCTCGGCCAGGATTACGGCCGCTTCGCCTTCCGTCCCTGGAGCTTCCGCTTCGCTCCGGCGAAGCCCGGGCGCTACATGATCCTGGCGAAGGCGAGCAACGCCATCGGCCAGACCCAGGCCGAGACGCTGATCTTCAACCCCGCCGGCTACCACAACAATTTGATGCGTCCGCTGACCGTCACCGTCGCATAAGGGAGCGTCATGCTGCGAAACCTGATGATCGCCGCTTCGGTCGCGTGCGCGGCGGCGGCCCAGACGGCGGCCCATGGCGAGGAACCAGCGGTGCCGCTCAAGGACGCGCCGGGGCACGAACTCGTCGAGGGCAATTGCGCCGCCTGCCACAGCCTCGACTACATCCGCACCAATTCGCCTTTCATGACGGCGAAGATGTGGGAGGCGGAGGTGACCAAGATGATCGCCACTTTCGGCGCACCGATCGATCCACCCGACGCCAAGACCATCATCGACTATCTCGCGCGCAATTACGGCAGCCCGTGACGGTGACGGTCCCCCGGACTACGAAATCGGAGCGGCGCCCGGCCGATGGCGCCGTCGCGCGGCGATGATCTCGGCGAGGATCGAGACGGCGATCTCCTCCGGCGTGATGGCGCCGAGATCGAGCCCCGCGGGCGCCTTCACTTGCGCCAGCCGGGCGGCGTCCAGCCCATCCGCAGCGAGCGCCGCCCTGAGCGCCGCCGCCTTCTTGCGGCTGCCGACGAAGGCGATGTAGTCGGTCTCGCTGGCGAGCGCGGCGCGCAAGGCGGCCTCGTCGCCGCGTCCTTGCGTCGAGACGACGACGAAGCGCATGCCGTCCTCGCGCACCGGCAAGGCATAGCCCTCGATGCGGCGATCGACCGCGGCGAAGGCGCCCTGCTCGGCCGCGGGCGCGCAGGCGGTGACGGCGTAGCCGGTGCGCCGCGCCAGGTCGGCGATCGCGACGGCGACCGGGCTCGACCCGCACACGACGATCTGCGGGCGCGGCAGGATCGGCTCGACGAACACGTCCATCGTCCCCTGGCTCGGGCACATGTTCTTGGCGAAGCGCACGCCGGCGCGCTCCTCGCCGGCGTGCAGGCCCTGTTCCGCGAGCAGGTCCGGCGGCTGGACGGAAACCAGGCGCGGCTGCCCGTCGGCGATGGCTTCGCGCGCCGCCTTGAGCACGGCGGCGCGCGCGCAGCCGCCGCCGATCCAGCCCTCGGACACGGTGCCGTCGGAGCGGATCACCGCCTTGGCGCCGGCCTTGACCGCGGTCGCCGCCACCGTCCGCACCACCGTCGCCAGCGCGAAGGGTTCGCCCTTCGCCTTCATCTGCGAAACCGAATCGATGACGTCGCCGGCTTCATTCATGGCCGTCAGATCCTCGCCAGATAGGGCTCGAGCGCGGCGAGGCTCGCGAGATTGTGCGCCGGCGCGAACAGATCGACATAGGGCAGCGCCGCCTGCATGCCGCGCGCCTCCGGGGCGTAGTCGCGCCAGCCGATCAGCGGGTTGAGCCAGATGATGCGGCGGCAGCGGCGGCGCAGCCGCCGCATCTCGTCGGCGAGCCGCTCCGGCGCGCCGGTATCGTAGCCGTCGGAGACGATCATCACCGCCGTGCGCGACGTGATCACGCGCTTGGCGTGCCAGCGATTGAACGCCGCCAGGCACTCGCCGATGCGCGTGCCGCCGCCCATGCCCTGGGCCATCAAGGACAGCCGGTCGACCGCGCGCGCGACGTCGCGGTCGCGCAGCGACGCCGAGACATGGGCGAGGCGGGTGTGGAAGACGAAGGCCTCGGATTCGCGGAAGGCATCGACGACGCCGTGCAGGAAGCGGACGAAGAACGCGGTGTAGAGCTCCATCGAGCCCGAGCCGTCGAGCAGCACCACGAGCCTGAGCGGCTTCACCTTGCGCCGGCGCCAGGCGAGGTCGATGGGCGTGCCGCCATGGGAGACGCTGCGGTGGATGGTGCGCCTGAGGTCGATGCGCCGGCCGCGCCGGCGCGCCTGCTCGCGCCGTACCAGCCGCGCGCGCATGCGATGGGCGAGGCGTTCGGCGAGGGCATGAGTCTGCGCGATCTCCCGGACATCGACGATATGACGCAGATCGGCGGCCGCCAGCCGCTCGGCGGTGGAGGCCGCGGTGGCGTGCTCGCGCCGGTCGGCCATTTCATCGCCGGCCTCGCCGTCGCCGGACTCGACCGGATCCTGCGGTCTCGGCGCGGCCGGCACCGCCGCCGATTGAGCGAGGTGCTGCAGCGACGGCCGGCGTCGGCTCGGCATGCTCGCCGCCGGTTGCATCCGGCGCACGCCGCGGCCTCGCCAGAAGGCGGCGAAGATCTCCGCGAAGCGCTGCCAATCCGAGTGGTCGGCGCAGAACAACGTGCGCAGCGCCGGCATCAGCAGCGCCGGCCGCGCGCCCGCCGGCGAGGCAAGGATGGCGAGCGCGTCGCGCGTCTCGGCGAGGCCGACGGCGAAGCCGTTGTCGCGCAGCGTGCGCGTGAAGCCGGCGAGCCGCCGACGCAGGTTCGCGCCGATCGTCGCCACGGGCTCGGACATCGCCGCGGGCGACATCAAGCGACCTTGCCGAGCAGGCGGTCGGTCACCTCGCGGCTGAGGCGCGCGCGGTCCTCATGGGTCTTGAGCAGGCAGATCAGCGTCTCGTGCACCGCTTCCGGCGCCTGCCGGAGATCGTGGACTTCGAGGCCGGCCAAGGTCGCCGCCCAGTCGAGCGTCTCGGCGACGCCGGGCACCTTGCGCAGATCCTCCTTGCGCAGCGCCGCCACCATTCGCGCCACCTGCTGGGCCAAGGCTTCGTCGATATGCGGCAGGCGCGTGGTGACGATGCGCGCCTCGCGCTCGACATCGGGGAAATCGACATAGTGATAGAGGCAGCGTCGGCGCAGCGCGTCCGACAGCTCGCGCGTGCCGTTGGATGTCAGGACGACGCGCGGGATCGAGCGCGCGGTCACGGTGCCGAGCTCGGGGATGCTGACCTGGAAGTCCGACAGCAGCTCCAGCAGGAACGCCTCGAACTCCTCGTCGGCGCGATCGACCTCGTCGACCAGCAGCACCGGCGGCTTGTCGCGGCGGATGGCGGCGAGCAGCGGCCGTTCGAGCAGGTACTTCTCGGAGAAGATGTGCTCCTCGATGGCGTCGGCGCTGGCGCCGGCGCCCTCATGCGCCTTGATGGCGAGCAGCTGGCGCTGGTAGTTCCACTCATAGAGGGCGGCGTTCTGATCGAGCCCTTCGTAGCATTGCAGGCGGATCAATTCGGCCTGATGCACCGCCGCCAGCGCCTTGGCCACCTCGGTCTTGCCGACGCCGGCCTCGCCTTCGAGCAGCAGCGGGCGCTTGAGGAAATCCATGAGCCACAGCGCCGTCGCCAGGTCGCGGTCGGCGACGTAGCCGACGGCAGCCAGGCGCTCGGCGATGCGGTCACGGTCCGGGGTCATCCATGGAGGCCAAGCTTTTCGGCGACGGTCCAGGTGCGCCAATGGTCGTGCGGCATGGCGATGTGGGTCGAGCCCAGGAACTTGAAGGCGTCGTTGACGGCGTTGGCGAAGCACGGCACGCCGCCGACATTCGGGCTCTCGCCGACGCCCTTGGCGCCGATCGGGTGGTGCGGCGACGGCGTCACCGTATAGTCGGTCTCCCAGCTCGGCGTCTCGACCGCCGTCGGCAGGAAGTAATCCAGGAGCGACGCCGTCATCACGTTGCCGTCGTCGTCGTAGCGGATCTCCTGGCCCATGGCGATGCCGAAGGCTTCGGTCAAGCCGCCGTGGAGCTGGCCCTCGATGATCATCGGGTTGATGCGCGTGCCGCAATCGTCGAGCGCGTAGAAGCGCCGCACCTTGGTGACGCCGGTGTCGACGTCGACATCGACGACGCAGATATAGGCGCCGAACGGAAAGGTGAAATTGGGCGGGTCGTAGTAGTTGACGGCCTCCAACCCGGGCTCCATGCCCGGCGGCACTTCGTGGTAGGCCGCCCAGGCGAGCTCGGTCATGGTCTTGAAGCGCTCGGGGTTCCCCTTCACGCTGAAACGGTCGACGTCCCATTCGAGATCGTCGTCATGCACTTCGAGCATGTAAGCGGCGATCATCTGCGCCTTGGCCTTGATCTTGCGGCACGCCATGGCGGTCGCGGCGCCCGACACCGGCGTCGAGCGCGAGCCGTAGGTGCCGAGCCCGTAGGGCGCGGTGTCGGTGTTGCCTTCCTCGACCGCGATGTTGTCGGCGGGCAGCCCCAGCTCGGTCGCGATGATCTGCGCGTAGGTCGTCTCGTGGCCCTGGCCCTGCGACTTGGTGCCAAGCCGGCAGATGCCGGTGCCGGTCGGGTGGATGCGGATCTCGGCGGAGTCGAACATGGCGATGCCGAGGATGTCGCAGTTGCGCGACGGCCCGGCGCCGACGATCTCGGTGAAGAAGGCGAGGCCGATGCCCATCACGTCGCGCGTCTCGCCGCGCTTGAACGCCGCCTGCTTCGCCTTCTGCTCCTCGCGCAGCCTCTTGTAGTCGACCTTGTCCATCGCCTTGGTGAGCGCGGTGTGATAGTCGCCCGAATCGTATTGCCAGCCGAGCGCCGAAGTATAGGGGAACTGTTCGCGCCGGATCAGGTTCTTCATGCGCAACTCGGCCGGGTCCATGCCGAGCTTCTGCGCCAGGATGTCCATGGCGCGCTCGATGCAATAGGCGGCTTCGGTGACGCGGAACGAGCAGCGATAGGCGACGCCCCCCGGCGCCTTGTTGGTGTAGACGCCGTCGACCAGCACATGCGCGGTCGGGAAATCGTAGGAGCCGGTGATGATGCTGAACAGGCCGGCCGGCCATTTGCTCGCATTGGCGCAGGCGTCGAACGCGCCGTGGTCGGCGACGGTGTAGCAGCGCAGCGCCGTCACTCGCCCGTCCTTGGTGGCGGCGATCTCCGTCTCCATGTGGAAGTCGCGCGCGAACGCCGTGGTCGAGAGGTTCTCGATGCGATCCTCGACCCATTTCACCGGGCGTCCCGTCACGATCGAGGCGACGATGGCGCAGATATAGCCCGAATAGGCGCCGACCTTGTTGCCGAAGCCGCCGCCGATGTCGGGCGCGATGACGTGGATCTTGTGCTCGGGGATCTTCGAGATCAGCGAGCCCACCGTGCGGATGACATGCGGCGCCTGGAACGTGCCCCACAGCGTGAGCTCGCCCTTGATCTTGTCGAACGAGGCGACGCACTGGCAGGTCTCGAGCGGGCAGGGGTGCACGCGCGGATAGACGATCAGCTCCTTGATCGTCACGTCCGCCTTCGCGAACGCCGCGTCCGTCGCCGCCTTGTCGCCCGACGCCCACGAGAAGATGTGGTTGTAGTGCTTGCGCTTGCCATGCGCGCCCTCGGTCTTGTCCTTGATGTCCTCGCGGATCACCGGCGCGCCGGGCGCCATGGCCTTGAGCGGATCGACGTTGACGGGCAGCGCCTCATATTCCACCTCGACCAGATCGGCGGCGTCGGCCGCGGCGTAGCGGTCATCGGCGATCACGAAGGCGACCTCTTGATTCTGGAACAGCACCTTGCCGTCGGCGAGCACCATCTGGACGTCGCCGGCGAGCGTCGGCATCCAGGCGAGGTTGACGGTCTTGAGGGTCTCGGCCGTCAGCACCGCGACGACGCCGGGCACCGCCGCGGCCTTCGCGGTGTCGATCTTCTTGATGCGCGCGTGGGCGTGTGGCGAGCGGGTGAAGTCGCCGTAGAGCATGCCGGGCAGCTTCAGATCGTCGACATAATTGCCCTTGCCCTGGACGAAGCGGATGTCCTCGACGCGCTTGCGCCGGCACCCCATGCCCTGGAGCTTCTCGGCGCGTTCCTCCTTCGAGGGGGTGATCGCGTTCATTCCGCAGCCTCCTTGACGGACGCGCCGGCGAGCTTCGCGGCGGCGTATTGAATGGCCTTGACGATGTTCTGATAGCCGGTGCAGCGGCACAGATTGCCGGAGATGCCGAAGCGGATCTCGTCCTCGCTGGGATTGGGATTCTCCTGCAGCAGGCGATATCCGCGCGTGATCATGCCGGGCGTGCAGAAGCCGCATTGCAGGCCGTGCATCTCGCGGAAGCCCTCCTGCAGCGCGTGCAGCGTGCCGTCGGCCGCCGCCATCCCCTCGATGGTCAGGAGATTGCCGCCCTCGGCCTGCACCGCGAAGAGCGTGCAGGACTTCACCGACTTGCCGTCGAGATCGACGGTGCAGGCGCCGCAATGGCTGGTGTCGCAGCCGATATGCGGGCCGGTCAAATTGAGCTGCTCGCGCAGGAAGTGGATGAGGAGGGTGCGCGGCTCGACCAGCCCCTCGACCGCCTTGCCGTTGACGGTCATCGTGACATGCGTTTTCGCCATTTCTTGCGTCTCCCTTCCGTCAGGCGGCACGCGACTTGGCGCGCGCCAGGGCGCGCGCCATCATCACGCCCGCCATCTTGGTGCGGTATTGGGCGGGCCCGCGATTGTCGGCGGCCGGCGAGGTGATCGCCTCGGCGGCAGCCACCGCCTTCTTGACCGTGGCGGGATCGAGCGCCGTGCCGACGACCGCCGTCGCCGCGTCCTTCGCCCAGAGCGGCGTCTCCCCGACATTGGTGAGCGCAATGGAGCAGGTGGCGATGCGCCCCTGGCTCTGCGTCAGGATCACCGCCGCCGCCGCGGTCGCGTAGTCGCCGACCTTGCGCTTCAGCTTCTCATAGGCGGCGCCGTGGCCGGCCGGCGGCACGGGGACGCGGATGGCGGTCACCATCTCGCCGGGCTCGAGCGCGGTCGAATAGATGCCCTTGTAGAAGTCGCGCGCCGCGATCCGCCGCTCGCCGCGCGTGCCGACGACATGGTAGCTGGCGCCGAGGCACAGCATCACCGCCGGCATGTCGTTGCCGGGGTCGCCATTGGCGACGTTGCCGCCGAGCGTGCCGACATAGCGCACTTGCGGATCGGCGATCGCCAGCGCCGTCTCGCGGATGATCGGCAGCCTGGCGGCCAGCGTGGCGTCGGCGATCAGCTCATGCTGGGTCGTCATGGCGGCGATGACGATATCGCCGCCGTCGGTGCGGATGCCCTTCAGCTCGCCGATCGCGCCGAGATCGACGAGGTGGGCGGGCATGGCCAGCCGCAGCTTCATCATCGGGATGAGGCTGTGGCCGCCGGCCAGCGGTCTTGCGTCCTCGCCGAGGTCGGCCAGCATGAGGACGGCTTCCTTGACCGATTTCGGGCGGTGATAGGCGAACGCGCCTGGTATCACGGCATCCTCCCGGCCGCGGCGACGCCCGGTCCGCGATTGCGCGCGCGGCCGAGGCGCCGGACGGCCCTTTTTGCAATGGCTAAGTCCATCCACAGTCTGGGCGCAGGTGTGGCGCAACGGCAACGATCGACTCACGATTTGACGGGCAGGACGCACGAACTGCGTCAGGCGTGCTGACCGAAATCGCTGGCGACGGCGAGCGAGGGCTGCGGCACGGACCCGCGGCCGCGGCTGAAATCGCCGATGGTCGTGGCGAGACGCGCCTTGAGCCAGGGCAGGCGGCCGCGGCTGACCGGTACGGTATAGGGCTCGCCGGCGGCCAGCTCGATGACGCCGGTGTCGCCCATCCGCTTCAGGCCGACGATGCGGTCGAGGGCGACGATGTGGCTGCGGTGGATGCGGACGAAGCGGCCGCTGTCGAGGCGCGATTCGACCACGCCGATCGCCAGCGGGCAGAAGAATTTGACCTTGCCGTCGAAGACATAGGTGTAATGGGCATTGGCGTGGACGGCGACGACATCCTCGACCGGCACGAAATGGATGCCGCCGTCATGCTCCACCGGGAGCTGCCGGGCGATCCGGCGCGGCGGCCCGCCGGCGGCGCCGAGCGGAGCGAACGCCGCGGGCGCCGGTGCGACGGCGAGGTCGTGTTCCGCGTCCGGTTCCGCCGCCGGGCGGAGGTCAGCGGCGTTCCGCGTGCGCTCCGGCACCAGCGTCAGCAGGAAGATGCCGGAGACGATGAAGGCGACGATGGCGACGACGATCGCCAGCAGGTCGGTCGACAGCACGGCCGCGCCGGACGGAGGCGCCGGCAACGGCATCAAGGTCAAGCCCGCCATGGCCGTGTAATGCATGCCGGCGATAGCCATGCCGAGGGCGATGGCCGACAGCAGGAGCGGGGGCCGCCGCTCCTGCGAGCCGGCCAGCCACAGCGCGAGGCCCGACGCGGCGATGCCGACCGCCACGCTGGCGACCACCAGCGCAGGCGCATGGTGCAAGTGCGTGCTCGCATGCAGCGCGCTCATGCCGATGTAGTGCATGGTGGCGATGCCGCCGCCCATGAAGATTGCGGCCGCCGACAGGCGCGTGATGGTGAGCTGCCCGGCGCTCACCGCGAACACCGCCGCGCCGACGACGATGACGCAGACCAGGAAGGACAGCAGCGTCGGAAAGACCAGATAGTCGATCGCGAAGGGCAGGCGGACCGCGAGCATGGCGACGAAGTGCATCGACCAGATGGCGACCGCCAGCGAGACCGCGGCTGCCGCCAGCAGCAGGCGCCGCCGCAACCCGACGGAGTCGCGGACCTGCACCGCCAAGCTCAGCCCGACATAGGCACCCTGGATCGCCACGGAAAGCGAGAGCAAGACGAGCCAGGGCTCGTGCGCCACACCCACCGCCCCGTTCCTCCCCGACGGAATTTCGCCTCATGTTACGTCACAATCGGCCCGGCAACCAGAATTCGTGAACGAGCGGCGAATGGCCCGCGAAGGCCTGCGAACACCCCGTCGTGAGCGCCTGCCCGCTGCGGCGGGAGGGCAATCCGGCACAAGCAAAGGCGCCTGGCGGCCTCACCCGTCTCGCGCAGCAGGTTGCGGGCGATGACGAGCTGCCGGATCTGGCTCGTGCCTTCTTAGAGGCGGGAGAGGCGGACGTCGCGGTAGAAGCGCTCGACGGCGAAAATGGCGGGAGGGTTAACCCGACACTGAAATGCCGCGCTGCCGCGGTCTTCCCGCGCTCCTAAAACTTGCGACAAACTCGAGACAAATTTTAAGCGAAAGTCGGCGGCGCCACCCACGCGGCGGCATATGCTTTCGCAGTTGTTAAGGAGGCCTACCGCCATGCTGCGGTCCGTCGCTGCCCCATACAGTACGCTCCGTTCCTGGAGAGGCCGAGCAGCTTCCTGCTTTGCTTTTGGCCGGACCAGCGCCTCGCCAACCGCGGCGCTCTCGCATACTCGGTTGCCGTTGACGAGGCGCTATGTGTCTGGCCAGGCGCTCGACCTCTGTCGCAAGGCGCTTTCCTGGACGCGGCATCACCGAGGCGCGATCGCCGAGGGCGCGCGCCGGGTCTTGCTCGAGCGGCGCCTCGCCAGCGCGCTTGCCGTGGCCGCGAAACGCAGCGCCGAATCGGCGCGGCGCTCCATGCAGCGGGCCATGGCCAAAGCGCGGATGGAATGGATTGCCGGTATCATCGTTGCCGTATCGCTTTGCGGCAGGTTCTCTCGAATGTCTGGGGACGCGCGCGAGCTCGTCCGAAAGTCGCTGGCAGCACCCACGCGGCATATGCTTTCGCGATTGTTGCGGGGGCCTGCCGCCCTGCTCAGGTCGATCGCTGCCCGATACACTGCGCTCCGTTCCGGGCGAGGCGGAGCTTCCTACGCTGCCCTTGGCCGTGCCATCGTCTCGCGAACCGCCGCGGTTTTGCGTACGCGCTTGCCGTTGACGAAGCGGCATGCGCCTGGCCACGCATCCGGCCTCTGCCGCGACGCGCTTTCGTGGACGCGGCGTCGCCGAGGCGCGATCGCAGAACGCGCGCGCCGGATCTTCGTCGAGCGGCGCCTCGCTAGAGAATTTGCCGCGGCCACGAAGCCCCGCTCCCAATCGGCGTGGGGCTTCGTCCGGCGGGCCATGGTCAAGGCGCGGATGGAATGGATTGCCGGCATTACCGCTGCCGTCGGCTTGGCGCTGTGCGGCATGTTCTTTTGGATGTCCTGGCACGCGCGCGAGATCGTCATCGCCGACACCTACGTTTCAGCCTCGAACCTGGCGCTCTCGGCCGAGCAGTTCATCGCGCGGACGATGGAGACGGTCGACCTCTCCCTGCGGATCGCCACGGCAGAGATCGGCGCGGATGCACCCGGAGCGTCGAAGGATATTCATCGACTCCTCGCGAGCCAGGTTCGACACTCGCCGCAGATCACCAGCATCGTCTTGATCGATCCGAGCGGACGCGTGAAGTTCAGCTCGGAGGAGTTGCCCCCGCTTCCGATAAACGTGTCCGGAAAGAAGTATTTCACCCACGCCGGTGGCGGCGAGGCGATCCGAGTCACCATGGAACAGCCGGTGACGCCGCGAAGCGACGGCAAGCGCGTCATCTTCGCCAGCCGGCGGATCACGCGGTCGGGCGGCAGATTTGCGGGTGTGATCGCGGCGACGATCAGTGACGACTATATCCAGCGCTTCCTGTCGACGTTGCATGTGGGCGCGCATGGCAGCATCGCGCTCCACACGATCGATGGGACGATGCTGCTCCGGCAACCCGCCCTCGATGCCAATGTCGGCAAGAATTTCGGCTCGCAGCCGCTTTTCCAGGATTGGCTGCCTTGGGCTTCGTCGGGCGTGTTCCCGACCAATTACGGGGCCGATGGGCTTTGGCGCATTGTCGGCTACCAGCGCGTCGAGAAGCTGCCGCTGGTCGCGGAGGTGGCATTGTCCCGGGATGAGGCTCTCGCCAATTGGCAACGCACCACCTTGTGGCAGGCAGGTGTCGGCGGGCTGATCCTGGTGCTATCCGGCCTGACCGCCTGTGCGCTGCATCAGCAGCTTCGCGCGCGACAGGACGCGCATCGACAGCTGAGCGAAACCGTGCGCGAACTCGAAAACGCGCGCCGCACCGCCGAGGAGTCGAGCCGCGTGAAGAGTCAATTCATGGCCAATATGAGCCACGAGCTGCGCACGCCCCTCAACGCCATCATCGGCTTCTCGGAGGTGATCCGCGACGCCCATGTCGGGCCGGTCGACGTGCGTTACCAGGGCTACGCGCAGGACATTCACAGCTCCGGCCACCACCTTCTGGACCTGATCAACGATGTCCTCGACCTTTCCAAGATCGAGGCGGGCCGGCTCACGCTGCACGAAGAGCCGGTGGATCTGGCCAAGCTGGCCGGCGATTGCCAGCGGCTGCTCGCCGAGCGCTTCCGCACCGCTCAGCTCGCGTTTGCGATCGAGCTTCCGCCGCATGTCCCGTGCGTGCGCGGGGACGAGCTGAGACTGAAGCAGATCTTGTTGAACCTGCTGTCCAATGCGGCGAAGTTCACGCCCGCCGGCGGCCGGGTGGTGCTCGCGGTCGAGGCAACGCCGGAGGGCGCCATCCGCCTTTCCGTGTCGGACACCGGCGTCGGCATGAGACCGGAGGAAATCCCGCTCGCGCTCCAGCCCTTCCGCCAAGTGGACAGCTCCCTCAACCGGCGCTACGACGGCGCCGGGCTCGGACTGCCGCTCGCGCGAACCCTGGCCGAGCTGCATGGCGGGAGGCTCGCCATCGAAAGCGCGCCGGGCGAAGGGACGAAGGTGAGCATCACGCTGCCCGCCCGTCGCGTGGTGCGCGAAGGCGAAGCTCCGGGGCCGCGCGTGTCCTCACCCGATCGCCAGGCAATCCGTCGCAGCACGCTGCGTTCGGAGGCCAAAACGACACAAAAGCCGCGGGTATTGCAGTTCAGTTAGCCGATCGGAGTTCGTGGAATCATCGTCATCGTCTGCCATGCTCGTTCAGCTCATTGACGCCCACAGAAAAATAAACGTTGCGGCGAAGCCCAGCGCGGTACGGATCGCGTGCAAACTGCCCCACTTCTCAAGAAGTGCACGGCTTGTCGGTCCCGAGCGCGCCGGGTCCATGGCCATGAGCTGCTTGTTAGTCGGCATCATTATGAGGAGTGTGTAGGGCCAGTTGGCCAAGATGACGACAGCACCAAGAAGCCACTCCCAGTTATTGGTCTGCAGCCATGCCAGCACGCCCAGAAGAAACCCCGCGACGGCGAGAGATGCTTGCATGGTGAAGCCACGCTTGTAGGCGGGCTTCCATTGGACGAGCAAAGACTGGTCGTCAAGATGAAGGCGTGCAGGTTGTTCGGCGACGTTGACATAAACCGCCGCACCGGCGAAGAGAGCGGCCACGATTAGCGCGAAATGTCCGACCAGCATGATCCTTCCGCCTATGCCAAGGAGCCGTGTTAAGCGGTCGGCTCCCTGCTTGCAACCGCGTTGGAACAATGCGGCCGGCGGTCATGCGGCGTCAATCGCGCTGGTATCGTCGCCGCGGCAAACCGCATCGCGCAGTAACGGCATCGGCGCGACGCCCGCCTCGGCTATCCAGGGGCGGGCGCCTGTCGTCTCGACGTGCGGGCCGATCTACTCGCCGCGCCGCCATTGCGCGGTGGTCGCGTCTTCAATGTACGTATTGACGGTGACGAGCGGGCGTCCAATATCGTCACCGCAAAAAGGCGCAGCATTCAAGCGTCGCCTAAATTTCAGTTCATCATCTCGGAGAGATTAACAATGGCAAGGAAGAAGAACCGCGACATTGCATGGGAGCGCGCTGCGACCATTCGCGGGAAAAATCCGCGCGCATGGCGTCGTGATGATCGTGGCAACCGCATTCGGTATGGCTCATTCGAGACGCGCGGCAAATATGCTTGGGCGCTTCAGCGCGGCAAGCCGGTGAGTATCGCTCACCACGCCTGAGATTTTTCTGGATCAGACCTGCGACAGTGGCAGCGCAGACGAAACGCCCGCCCCGGCTATCCGGGCCGGGCGCTTGTCGTTCGCGAAGGGCCATCGTCCGTATCTGCGCTACCAAGCGCTAATACTGTAGAAACCGATTGGCCGCGGGCCGATCAACCGCGAGCAGCGCGTACATGTTAAGGCCCGCTGCAAGGTGGTGGATCGCGTCAAGAAAGCGGTCCTTCGCGCTGCTGGCGTCGGGCTTCATAGATGCTTCGGCTAGATACTTCGGCGCTTTGAGCTTGGAACATAACTTGGTGATCTTCGGATGCGAGAAGTCCATTTGCTCGTCGGAATGGGCGAACTGATTGCGGACGTTCTTGATTTTCAAAAGATCGGAACGCGCTTCAGCACCATACAGATTGAGAGCATATCGCGTCAGCCGCAACTCGGGCTCATCAGCAGTTCGGCTCGCTCTCAATCAATGAGTCCTGGGCCTAATTCTGGTGGCAGGCCATGCAGGCGAAGCGGCTCTGGCCCATGATGCGGGGCGCGCCGGGCGCGGGCTTCTCCTGGCGGAACGCCGCGACGTAAGCCGCCGCGTTGCGGACCCGGTCTTCCAGCACGTCGCGGTATTGCCATTGCGCGTAATCCGGCGTGAGCTTGGCATTGGCGTACATGGTCACGGCGATCTCGGGCTCGCCCGCCTTCACCAGCATGTCGCCGAAATTGAGGAAGAAGCCCTCGAAATTGTGCGGCGCGATCCACGAGTTCCAGCACACGCGCTTGGGCCCTTCTTTGGTCTCGAGGCGCATGTATTTGGCGTAGTCCGGATGCCGCCGGTCGACGGTCTCGCCGACGCAGACGTCGAGGTTCCGCCATTGGTCGTCGAGCCCCTCCTTGAAGCGCTCGGAATCGTAAGGGCGGCTCGACATGACGTAGCCCGCGGTGAAGTCGTTGAACTCGGGAAAGGCGGCGACGGCGTCGAGCAGCGTGTAGTAGCCCTGGCGGCGCAGCTTCTCGTCCTGGTGGATCTCGGCCTCGGCCAGCAGCGTCGCGGCGTAGAAGCCCTGGTAGCGTGCCTCGCCGGGGTTGAGGCGCACGGCTTCCTCGAAATAGCGCCGGCTCAGCACCGCCTCGTCGGTGATGCCCGGCGGCACGGGATCGAGCCGCGCGCGCTCGCCGAGCCGCCAGACATGCAGCCAGCCGATATGCGCCGCCGTCACCGCGTCGTTGGGGTTGTCGAGATAGGCCGCCTGCAGCGCGGTCAGCGCCGCCGGCGTCTTGTCGTAGTCGCCGTCGTGCAGCGTCCGCCAGAACAGGTCGTCGGCGCTGCGCGCGGCGGCGGTGCGCTCGGCCGAGGGCGCCTTCGCCGGCGCCGACCACACGGCGAGCCGCGCGCAGGCGCTGGCAAGGACGGCGATCGCCACGCCGATGCCGATGAATACCCGCTGTCCCATGGCCGCCTCCTTGCGCCAAACTTAACATCGTTAGAGTATATTTAACGCTGTTAATGTGGCGCTGTCAATGGCGATTCCGGCGGCGGCGCGCGGGGCGGAGGAATCATGGGGCGGTCGACGGGGCGGCGGCGGCGCGCGGGGGCGGAAGCAGGGCCGGGGCGGGGCGGCGACCTCGCCGCGGCGCTGCGGCGCGCGGCGGAGGCGCTCATCGTCGAGCGCGGGCCGCAGGGCTTCTCCTTGCGCGAGGTGGCGCGGCGCGCGCGCGTCTCCGAGGCGGCGCCCTACTGGCACTTCGCCAACAAGGAAGCGCTCCTGGCCGCCGTCGCCGAGGCGGGCTTCGTCGCCCTCGCCGCGGCGCTGGAGGCGGTGCGCGGCCGCATCAAGGAGCCCGGCCGGCGCCTGCGCGAGCTCGGCATCGCCTATGTGCGCTTCGCCCTCGCGCATCCCGCGCATCTGCGCCTCATGTTCGGGCCCGAGATCGCCGACAAGGCGGCGAGCCCCGGGCTCAAGGCCGCCGCCGAGCGCGCCTTCGGCCTGCTGGTCGCCGCGATCGCCGAGGCGCAGCGCGCCGGACGCATCCGCCGCGGCGACGCCGAGGAAATGGCGGTGGCGGCGTGGTCGCTGGTGCATGGCCTCTCGGCCCTGCTGATCGACCGCCAGCTCGCGCGCCGCGTCACCACGGCGCGCGACGCCGAGATCCTCGCCGGGCGCCTCACCCGGCTGCTGCAGACCGGCCTGGCGCCGCGGCCGACGAAGGCCTAGCTCCGTCCCCGTCGCAAGAATCGACCGGCGTCATTTTCAGCGCGGGACGCGCGCCCAAGGGCAACCAGGTGGCCGGCTACAGCGTCGTCGCCGTGGCGCCGCCGGGATATCCGCTGCCGCCGCCGTCGCCGCCGCTGCGCTAGCCCCGCGGCGTTCGCCCGTCTGGCTCTCGCCGCGCGATCGCGCTAGCCTTGCTCTCCATGGACGAGCTCAGCGAGGCCGAGCGCGAGCTGATCGCGCTCATCCGGCGGCAGGACCTGCAGCATTTCACCCTCACCATCTCCGCCGATGGCGAGCTCTGGCAGGTGCGCACCGACGACCACGAATCGACGCTGTCGATGTTCGGCTCCGGCGACAGCTTCCAGCGCGCCTGGGCCGGCCAGACCGACCAGCGCCGGGGCTGAGCCGCCCATGCGCCGCCTGCCGCTCGCCGCTCTCGTCGCGCTGGCCCTGCTGGCGGCGGCGCCCACGCCCTGCATCAGCATCGTCACCGCCGAAGGCGACCGGCTCGGCTTCCGCAATTCCTGCGCGGAATGCAAGGTCGCGGTCTGGGCGTGGGGCGCCGGGCAGACGACCTTCTCGCGCGACGGCAAGGTCGAGGGCGTGTGGCAGGGCGGCAAGACCTGGACCCGCAAATACCGCATCCCCGCGCAGGGCGCGCTGAGCGTGCGCGAGGAGTGGCCGACCGGCAAGCTGCGCCGCGAGGAGCCCTGCGCCAAGCCGCCGCCGGGCTGATCACGCCGCGTCGCCGGGTTCCTCCGTCTCCCCCGCCATCGCCGCGAGCTTGCGGCGCAGCACTTCGCGCGCCGGCAGCTCGGGCCCGGCCGGCCTGGGCGGCGGGCTCATGCGGCGCGTGCCGACGAGGCCCAGATGCCGCGCCAGGAGCTCGAGCGCGGCGCGCTTGTCGTGCAGCTTGAGCTTGGGCCGGCCGCCGGCGGCGCCGGGGCCGTAGATCTCCGCCACCGCCGCCGTGTCGTCGGCGGAGAGCTCGGCCAGCGCGCGCAAGCCGACGCCGTCCGGCCCCCAATCGGCGAAGCTGCGGATGTCGGCGAAGGCGATGCGCGCCAGCTCGGTGACGATGCGGTCGGCGGTCACCTGGGTGCGGCGCTCGCGCTCTTCCATGGCGGCCCGGATCGCGCTCATGACCGCTTCATGGCGGCGCAGCAGGGCGTGGCCGATATCGGCGGCCGAGCGCGGCGAGTAGCCGGCGCGCACCGCCGCCTTGGTGGCGTTGAGGTGGATGAGGTACTCGCTGACGAATTTGCGCTGGCGGTCGCTGAGCGCTGGGCGATTGGGCATGGGGGCGCCTCCGGGGCAAGAAAAAACGCCCGCGCTGCGCTGAGGGGCGCCGCCGGGCGTCGCGTCGGATTCTCCGAGGATGGATTTTTCATAGCACTTCTATCCGGATCAGTCAAGGAAAAAGCGTACGGCGGCGACCGCTGACAGCGTAAATCGCGGCTTTTCCTGCCCGGTGCGGGCTCTCGCGGTTGCCAAGGCAACCGCTGCCGCCCGCCCGCGATCACGCTACGCGCGCGACGCGGGCAACCGCTGCCGCGCGCCCGCGAGCATGCTGGCGCGTGTCGCGGCCTGGTATATTGTGCACCGCAACATTTCTCTTGAAAAGCGGCGGCGAAACCCGTATATCCCCCGTGTGCGGCGCACAATGGCCGCGGATTCTAGCGGGTGAGGGACATGGCAAAGACAGCAGAGACCACGAGCAAGAACGGTTTCGCCGAGGTGGCGAAGGCGTTCGACATGACCAAGGCGTTCGATATCGGCAAGGCGTTCGA
>Ga0209701_10000975_pt1 | contig 17792 bp, 13 predicted proteins | sample CZO8metaG_4_FD_188356 | JGI IMG/M metagenome (GOLD analysis project Ga0209701, IMG submission 188356) | Vadose zone soil microbial communities from the Eel River Critical Zone Observatory, Northern California, USA - CZOApr15con2H3.8 metaG... | ecosystem: Environmental > Terrestrial > Soil >... | reverse complement strand
TGGCTCTCGCGCTTTCCCATTTGATCCGCACGCAGTACCCCGGCGATTCGCTGCATCTGGTTCTTTTCCACGACAGCGCCGAGGAAGTCCCCATCGGCGACCTCGCCCGCGTGCAGGTCGGCCCGTACTACACGAATACGCGCGAGGGCCTGCGCATGGCGCAGCGGATTCTGCAGCGGCAGAAGAAAGACATGCGCCAGATCGTGATGATCACCGACGGCAAGCCCTCGGCGCTCACGCTGGAAGACGGGCGCATCTACAAGAACGCTTTCGGGCTCGATCCTTTCGTCGTGACGCAGACGCTCGAGGAAGTCGGCAAGTGCAAGCGCGCCGGCATCTTGATCAATACCTTCATGCTGGCCACCGATTACAGCCTCGTCCATTTCGTACAGAAGGTCACGGAGATGTGCCGCGGCAAGGCCTATTTCACCACGCCCTACACGCTCGGCCAGTACCTGCTGATGGACTACATGCAGCGCAAGACCCGTCAAATCCATTAAGGGCGGTGTGTTTTTCGCGGGGACGATTTGGCCGTCGCGCCAAAGTGCGCTAAACTTTTTGTATGAAGCTGCCGTGGATCCTGCGGCGTGTGTTGGGGATTAAAACGATGACCAACGTTCTTACCGGTCAGAAGGCGCCGCTTTTCTCTCTCCGCGACGCCAACGGCCAGGCGTTCTCTTTGAAGGACGCGCTGCAGAAGGGGCCCGTCGTCGCCGCGTTCTTCAAGATCTCCTGCCCGGTCTGCCAGTTCACCTTCCCGTTTCTCCAGCGGCTCTTCAAGACCTACGGCGGCAAGAACGCGGCCTTTTGGGGGATTTCTCAGGACGACGCGCGCGACACCAAGGAATTCTGCGCCGAATACGGCGTTACTTTCCCCGCCCTGCTCGATGAAGAGGGCTATCCCGTCTCCAACCAGTACGGCCTCACCAATGTTCCGACATTCTTCTTGATTGATACAGATGGCTCCGTCAAGGTGAGCTGCGTGGGCTTCGGCAAGCCCGAAATCGAGCAGATTGCTTCCGAACTTGCATCGCGGCAGGGCCGTCCCGCGGCTGCTGTTTTCCTGCCCGACGAAGTTGTCCCCGACCATAAACCCGGTTGAAGCTCAAAAAACTAGGTTCCGTCGGAACCTCAGCGCCGCCTAAAGCAGCTCCGCTTCGATGATTCTCTTTTTGTGTTTGGGTGGCTTTCGCCGCTTATCCGCGATGATGCGTCCTGCGGGCGGCGACCCGGCCTTCTCGCGGGCGATCCGCCGCGCCTCTCCGCCGGCACTGAATTTTTTCTTCGCCTTCTTGCGCGCCATAAACCGCTCCGAACCCGCCACCCAGTGCGACTCGCTACGGCGCCGCTACCGCCTCACCACCGTAATCGTGACCTTGGACGGATACTGTTTGGAGTGGTGGACTGCGTTATGAGCCACGACGCCTTGCGCCTCGTCGTAGTTGTTGCCGCCGGAGTTCAGATTCCGGTCGAAGCGCGGGAAGTTGCTGCTGGAAACTTCGATGCGTAGGCGGTGTCCCGGCTCGAAATAGTTGCTCGTAGTCATCGGCTGGAGCGTCACTTTGTACACCTTGCCGGGTTCCACCCACACGAGCGGCTTGTCGTACCCATCGCGATAGCGAAGCCGCTGAATGGTTTCGTCGAGGTTGTAGGCGGAGCCATCGGGATATACATCGAGCACTTTGACGGTGAAATCGGTGTCCTTGGCGTCCGACGAAACGTAGAGTGTGACTTCGATGGGGCCACTCACCTCGGTCACTTGCTGGAAAGGCTCGCTCGTGTAGACCAGTATGTCGGAGCGCGCTTCCATCTTGCGCTGGTCGAAGGCCCCGCCGGTGACGGCGTTGCCCGTGCAGCAGACGTTGCCGCCGTAGGACGGCACAGGGTTCATCGGATCGTAGGTGAAACCGTCGGGGTTGTCCGCAGCCGGCGGGCCGACGGCCAGCACGCCGTCGCCCCAGAGCGTATTCGCTTTGCCGCTGCTGGACAGGAAGAACGTCATGGGCTGGGCACCCGCGGGCGGCCAGGTGTCCGAGGTCTGCCACTTGTTGATCCCCATCGTGAAGTAGCGGACTTTCGGCAGGGTCTCGAGGATGTGGTTGTCCTCTCCCTTCAGGAAATGATCGAACCAGCCGTAGGTGAGCGCGTCGTAGTCCAATCGCGCGTCGCCCATGCTGCGCTCGCCGACCACGGTGTTTTCCGTGGCGCGCTTGTAGCCGCAGTGGAGCGTCGGCGCGATGACGGCGTACTGCTCGTTGGCAATCTGCGGTTTTGCCGTCTTCCGCACGTAGTTGTAGGCAGCCAGGTTCGGGCCCACGGAAACGTCATACCAGGACATGAACCAAAGCCCCGGCACGTTGATGGGCATATCGTCGTGCCACAGCCCGCCGCGGTACCACGCCGGGTCGTTCGGCGCGCGCTTGATCATCGCGCCGCCGGTTTCGACGGGCATGCGGTCGGCGAAGATCCCGTGCGGCCCGTCCACGGCTTTGATGATGTCCATCTCCGGGAGGTGCCAGAGCGCCGTGGACCAATCCACCGGCGGCAACTGCTGCGCCAGGTCGAATGACTTCGAAACGCGGGTCAGGTCTTCTGTTGAAGTGTTGGGAGGGAACATCGGCCTCACCTGGTTCTGCTCGCCGTAGAGCCAGGCGATAAAGAGCATTTGGACTGCGCCGCCGCGATACCAGTTCCCCTGCTCGAAGTACGGACGCACGCGCCCCACGCCGGCGCCGAATCCCATGGGGATCATCGCCGCGTACGCAGGATTGCCCATTGCGGCGACTCCCAACTGCCATTCGGCGGTCGAGGAGCAACCAATCGTGCCGACCTTGCCGTTGGACCACGGCTGCGAGGCCATCCACGCGAGAGCGTCGAACCCATCGGTGCGCGGCGGGCCCAGGATGTCGTACTCGCCCTCGGAGAAGAAGTGGCCGCGCTCGTTCATCTCCACATAGGCATACCCGCGCTTCACGGCGTCCAGTTCGGCGCTCATGTCGCGCGGCACACCGTTGCGCACATCCCAGTAGTTGAAGTTGTACGGCGTGCGCACGAAAATCACCGGATATTTCTTGGAGGTGTCCTTGGGGCGGTAGACGTCGGCGGCCATGCGCTTGCCGTCGCGCATGGGCACCAAGAGCTTGCGCTCAATGAGGGCGACCGACTCGAGCTCCTTCTCCGTCGCCACCCGCTTGGCGGCGACTTCCTGGCTCAGCCCGGTCCCTCGCTGCTGGCCTTGGATTCTTGGAACAGCGGCCATTGCCGCCACTGCGAAAGCCAAAACGAAGACGATCTTGCGCATGCGTTTGCCCCTGTGGCCCCTTCGACCGATGCACCCATACCACACATCAGGTCCTCGCCGACGGGGCTTTCTACGCAACCACCCGGACTGATACCGTGTCCGCTGGGACATTAGTCTTCCTCCTTCGCATGTTCCAGCGAGGCGGACGGTGGCTCGAGTCTATCCCCCGCGCATCCAGCAGTCCAGTTCGGACGGATAAGAATACCAACGGCCAAAGCGAAGGTGACCTGGTACTTCTCCGTGACCCGCTCTAGGTCGAGGGTCGAAGGTCATGCCTCCAGGTGTGTAAGGTGGGCGACCCGCAATGGCGGACCAACCGAAGAGGAACATCCAAGTTAGTAGTCATATATTCTATGACTCATACAGGGAGCTAAATGTCCAGTAACTAAAACACAAAAATGTGCTATAGTCCCGGCTAACCACGGCACCAGAGGAGGAGTCAATGAAAAGCCGCAACATGGGGAGAGGGTCTCTTGCGATTACACTTTCAGCTGTGCTCGTTGTATCAGCATGCAACCTAAACTGGATCAACATAGCCATCGCCGACATTCCGGTAGTTCTCCAGATTGTGACCAGCGTTTTGAGTATCGTGGCCATCGCGCAGGGCAAAGGTCAAGCCGATCCCAACATGGTTGCTGAGGTTCAAACTATCGCTGCCCAAGCCAAAGCTGACCTCACGACCGCGCAGAATCTCATCAACGATTACCAGAAAGCATCCGCGGCCGATAAACCCGGCATCCTTGGAAAGATTGACGCCGCGCTCAGCACTGCACAGAAGGATTTGGAGGGCATTCTCACGACCTTTCACGTCAAGGACACCGCCACGCAAACTGCCGTGGCTGCAGGCATAGGAGTGGCTCTTACTACCGTCGCGGCGATCTATTCTTTGCTGCCTCCCCCTCCTCCATCAACCACGATGCCTACCGCTAGTCACGCACCAAGATCTGCTCCACACAAGCCGCGCACGCCGGCAGAATTGAAAGCAGACTACAATGCCCTGGTTTCCTCCCAGTTTCCGGACGCGGTGATCCACTGATGGTACAGGTCGCCATCGTCAACGGGAGCAGCGTGGTACAGGATGCCGACGTGCAGGATTCGGTTGCGGCGCTGCAGATTCAGGTGAGCCGGGATTTCGCCCCCATCTGGGGGCGCGATGCGCAACTTGCCTTTTCGCCGCGGAATACGCCTGTTCCAGGCGGCACCTGGGAGTTGTTGATTGCAGACAATTCCGACCAGGCGGGAGATCTCGGCTACCACGAGCTGACGGTGAACGGAGACCCACTTGGCAAGGTCTTCGCTCAGGACGATATTGCCAACGGGAATTCATGGACCGTCACGGCAAGCCATGAGCTTCTGGAGATGCTCGCCGATCCGTGGATCAATCAGTGCGTGCAAAACAACAAGCCAGATGGCTCGATTCGCTTCTACGCGCTCGAAATCTGTGATGCGTGTGAGGACGACCAGTTCGGATATCAGGTTGCTCTCCCGAACGGCAAGAACATTCTTGTTTCAGATTTCGTCCAGCCCAACTGGTTTCAGCCGAATGACCCGGCACCATACGATTTCCAAAGCAGAATCAACGCGCCGTTCGCCATTCTCCAGAACGGCTACATCGGCTATCTGGATGCACAGTCACCGAACGGCTGGCAACAGCTAAATGGGCAGTTGACCCGTCCGTCGAAGGCTGCAGAACTGACCGCCAGACCCGGCCACCGGCGCCACAAGCGCACGATTGGCGCGGGCAAGTGGAGACGGAGCACGCGCTAGACGAGCAATGCTGCCCGGGGAATCTGCCAAAGATTTGAAAGAAAATAAAGTTATGGCGGAAGCGTGTGGGAGTCGAACCCACCCCCGAGCCCGCGAAGGACACGGGCAATGGCTTTGAAGGCCACGAGGACCACCGGGCCCCTTTCGCCTCCGCAATTCGCGCAGGAATAATAGCACACGGACTTAGTTGGCTCGCCTATCCGCGATTGGCCGGCCGCCCGCTTCCGTTGGTCTGGTTTCAGACGCTCTCCTCTTCTCAGGCATCCCCCAAATTCGGAAACTCGCGCGCCGGTGCAAAGTCACCGGGCTGCGACCCTTGTGATACAGTGTTGTTTGCGGCGGCGAAAGGGGTGCCGACCGCTTGCGAGAGCGCGAACCATTAATCTCTTTCGACCGAGTGGGGTGATCGAAGTTGTGTGGAATCGCAGGCTTCACTAAGAAGAATTACGAGCCTGGAGCAGGCCGCATTCAGACCGCGGCGGATACGCTCATTCACCGCGGGCCGGACCAGCAGGGTGTCTTCGAAACAAATCTCATATCGCTCTGCGCGACGCGTCTCAAGATTATTGACCTGGAATCCGGCGACCAGCCCATCGTTTCCGATGACGGCGATACGGTCATCGTCTTCAACGGCGAAATCTACAACCATGCGGAATTGCGCCGCGAGCTGGAGCAGCGCGGCCACCGCTTCCGCTCCCGGACCGATACAGAAACCGTTCTTCGCGCATTCCTGGAATGGGACACCGCATGCTTTTCGCGGCTGCGCGGGATGTTCGCCATCGCGCTGTGGACCGAATCGGAAAAGCGTCTCGTCCTGGTCCGCGACCGAATGGGCATCAAGCCGCTTTACATCGCCCAGCGCGGGCACGATCTTTTCTTCGGTTCCGAGCTGAAAGCAATTCTCGTCCATCCGGATATAGACCGCCGCCTGAGCATGGCCGGTCTGGATTGCTACTTGTCGCTCAACTACGTGCCCAGCCCGTGGACGCTGGTAGAAGGCATCGAAAAACTCCCTCCCGGGCAGTGGTTAGAATGGCGAGACGGCGCTGTCCGTTCCGAGGCTTACTGGCGCCTGCCCATCGGCCCGTCCAGCCACCGGACGCTCGCATCGGCGCAGGAAGAATTCGATTCCCTTCTGGAGCAATCCGTTCGCGAACACTTGATTTCCGACGTTCCTCTGGGAATGTGGCTCAGCGGAGGGATTGATTCATCCACCATTCTCCATTACGCCGCGGGAGCCTCCGGCGCGCCTTTGAAGACGTTTTCGATTTCCTTTCAGGGGCGCAGTTTCGACGAGACCTCCTACATCCGCAAGGTGGCGGCGAAATACGGCACGGAACACGAGGAACTCGATCTGAACGTGCACACGGGCTTGCCAGAGGCCATCGAGGAATTCGCGTACTACACCGATGAGCCGAGCGCGGATGCGGGCGCTCTGCCGGTTTGGTTTCTATCCAAGCTGAGCAAGAAAAATGTCACCGTGGCCCTCAGCGGCGAAGGCGCCGACGAACTCTTCGGCGGGTACATCACCTACAGGGCCAACCGCCTGGCCCGCCCCCTGCGGCGATTGCCCTCCGTAGCCCTGCAGTTCGCGGCCGCTGGACTGCGCTACTGGCCGGTGTCCGACGAAAAAATCAGCTTCGAATATAAGTTGAAGCGTTTCCTCGAAGGCTGCCGCATGCCAGCGGAACGCGCGCACGTCCATTGGAACGGAACCTTCACCGACGCAGAGAAACAAAACTTGCTTCATGCAGCGCTTCCCGGCACTCTCGGTCTCATCCTCGCGGAAATGAGCAGGGCTTCCATTCCCGGGGATGATCTGGCGAACTATCTCTGGTTCGACCAGAAGTATTACCTTCCGGACGATATCCTCACAAAAACGGACCGCATGAGCATGGCTCATTCGCTGGAAGTGCGGCCGCCTTTTCTGGACCACCGCATCGTGGAGTTCGCCGCCGCATTGCCGGCGCATTTCAAAATCCGCGGCGGTCAGCAAAAATTCATCCTCAAGGAATTGATGAAGGACAAATTGCCTCCGTCCGTCGTCCGGCGCAAGAAAATCGGATTCGATATCCCCGCTCACGAATGGCTACGCGGTCCGCTGAAGCCGCTGCTCCTGGAAACCCTGGCGACCGGCGTTTCGGAGCACTCCGGATTGTTCCGGCGCAAGGAAATCGAAAATTGTTTGCGCCTGCACCTCGAGCGGCGCGCAAACCTCGGGTACCACCTGTGGGGTTTGCTGACCCTGTTTCTTTGGATGAGGAGATGGCGAATTCAAACGACGCCGGTTCCCGCAATGAACCAGCAGGCGACCGAAAGCGTTCTTACCTCCATATAGTTGTTCTGCTTTTCGCCGGCGCCGTGTATCTCGGCTGCATCATTTCCCCGCCGTCGCTGATGGACGACGTGGACGCCGTGCAGGCGCAGATCGCGCGCAACATGCTTACCTCGGGCGACTGGGTCACGGCGCGCCTCGACGGCGTTCCCTACCTGGAAAAAGCGCCGCTCGTGTATTGGTTGATTGCCGCTTCCTACAAGACCTTCGCCTACCACGACTGGGCGGCGCGCATCCCCATCGCGCTTTCCGCCATGGCACTTTGCTGGCTTACGGCCGCTTTCGGCGCGTGGGCGTTTGGGAAGCGCGCGGGGTTTTACGCAGGCTTATGCATGTCCACGTGTATCGGCCTGTTTCTGTTCACGCGGATCCTGATCCCCGACGTGATGCTGGTGTTTACCGTGACGCTGGCGATGTGGGCGTTTCTTCGCGCACTCGACCCGGAAGAACCTCATCCACGTTTTTGGGCCTTCGTCCTGGCCGCAAACCTCGGTCTGGGCCTCCTGCTCAAGAGCCTCATCGGCGTCCTTTTTCCCGTGGCCTCCGGGCTGATTTATCTCTTGCTTACCCGCCAACTGTTTTCCACGCAGGCGTGGCGACGGCTTCGCCCGTTCAGCGGGTTGCTGATTGTGGTCCTGATTGCCGCGCCCTGGCACATCCTGGCCGCGCTGCGCAACCCGCCTTATTTTTCCTTCTCCTTCCACAGCGGGCCCGGCGAGTACCACGGATTTCTGTGGTTTTTCTTCATGAACGAACAGGTTCTTCGCTTTTTGAATCTCCGTTTTCCACGCGATTACAGCACCGTGCCGCGGCTTTATTTCTGGCTGCTGCATCTGGTGTGGCTCTTTCCGTGGAGCGTTTATTTTCCAGCGGTCACGAAGCTGTCTTTCAAGCCTTCGGACCGCGCCGGTCAGACGCGCTTGCTGGCCCTGTGCTGGGCCGGTTTTTTGCTCGTCTTCTTCACGTTTTCCACCACGCAGGAATATTATTCGATGCCCTGCTATCCGGCCTTCGCGCTGCTCTTGGGTTCGGCCATGGCTGTGGGCGGCGAGGGGGTCCGCCGGGGCACTCGCGCGCTTTCTGCCATTGCGGGTTGCGCGGCCCTCGCGGCATTCACAATTGTTTTTCTCGTGCGCCACGTACCCACGCCGGGTGATATCTCCGTTGCGCTCAGCCACCATCCTCAGGCGTACACCCTTTCGCTCGGTCACATGGGGGACCTGACGCTTCGCTCCTTCGCTTATCTTCGTGCTCCTCTGATCGTTGCCGGAGTGGCTTTTCTACTGGGAGCGCTGGGAACCATGCGCGCCTCCGGTCAGCGCGGGTATCTTGCCGCCGCGCTGATGATGGCTCTGTTTTTCCATGCCGCCAGGCTGGCGCTGGTTGTTTTCGACCCCTACATGTCCTCGCGCCCGCTGGCGGAGGCCCTGCTGCGCTCCCCCGCGGGCAAATTGATCGTGGACCATCACTATTACACGTTCTCGTCCATTTTTTTTTATACGAATCGCGACGCCTTGCTTCTAAACGGCCGCTTCCACAACATGCTTTACGGCTCGTATGCCCCCGGAGCGCCCAATGTTTTCATCGACGACTCGCAATTCAAGGAGCTGTGGCTTCAGCCGGAGCGGTGGTACATCGTTGCCGACCACTCTGCGATGCCCCGCCTGTTGAGTCTTGTCGGACGTGAAGCGTTGACAGTCGTCGCGGATAGCGGCGGAAAGTTTGTCTTGACGAATCATCCGCTGGCAGGTTCTGCGCCGCCCCAGAGCCTCGAGCCTGAAACTTTGTTACACTTCGACCCTGCTTTCGGCCTTACGACGACAGGCTGTTTCCGCATCTCCGGGCAATCGTGAATCCATTCATTATCATCTCCGCGGCGGGTCTCATTGCCGTCTTGTTCGTTCTGCGCGCCGACCTGCACCGCCGAAGACTTTCGCTTCGCCGCTCTTCCGGCTGGCACGTGTTGTCTGCGCTCGACGTGGTATGCCCTCCGGTGACCTCCGGAATGACCGGCTCACTGCTCGCTGATGTGATTGTGCGTTCTCACGGAACCCTGCCGCTCTTCTCGCCCGAGGTCCGCGGGACTCTGGCGGGAGTGCTGATTGCGGTTTTCCTTTGGCATGAGGGCCGCCGTCAAATTCAATTCCAGCGGCCTCCGGGGATCGTGCTTGGCGAGTGGCTGGTTCTCGGAGGAGCGTACGGGCTCCTCGAATCCCATATCTTCGGTGGATTGCGCAGCGTCCCGCATGTTACGGCGACACGTCTGCTGTTCTTTCTGATGATTCTTGGCGGGGCGACTTTGATTCCCGTCATTGTCTCGGGGTTCCTGAAAGGCAAAGAAGTGCAGCTCATCTTGGAGCGAGTTGCCGAGCAGGGAGACGCTCTCCAAGAAGAATACACGTCACCCACGCCGGAATGTCCTCACCCCGAGCGCTGGAACATGCTCGATTCCAAATCCTCTGAGGTCGAGGTGATTGAATTCCTAAAGTCGCTGGTTATGACGGTAAAGCCGCAACTGATTGTGGAAACCGGGACATTCTTGGGCTACAGCACACTCAAAATGGCCGAAGGGCTCAAGGCCAACGGCTTCGGGCGAATCATCACGATCGAGTACGACCCGGCGATCTTCGCGAAGGCCAAGGAACGCATCGATGCCTCGGGGCTGGGAAGTTGGATTGAATATCGCAACGAGTCCAGCCTCGAAACCCGCATTGACGGAACCATCGACCTTTTATTCAGCGACAGCCTCATGGCCATTCGGGAACAAGAGATTCGCCGCTTTCTTCCTCAAATCAATCCGCACGGGCTGGTTCTTATTCATGACGCCAGTTCGCATTTCCGGGTTGTGCGCGAATCCGCATTGCGGCTCGAGCAAGAGGGCCTGCTTTCTGTGGTATTGCTGCCCACGCCTCGCGGGCTGGCAATCGCGCAGAAGCGCGAAGGCCGCAGGTAGTTTCCAGGATCCCGGACGGGCGCTTCATGGTCACGAGCGCCAGGCCCGCATTTCGATAGGAAACTGCCGATGTTAGAATGGAAGCCGCAAAACGGAACTTGATCCAGGCAAAGCGCTTGCAGGAGAAGACTCCCTGACGTGGGAATCGCCGGTCATTCATCTCGATCTCGGAGAACCCCACCAAGGGAAAGTGGCACCTCGTGCTGAGCTCTGATCGCACCCCATTGCGTGAGAATTCCTCTCCTGCCAGGCGGGCGCGCCAAATTCTTTTGACTCTTGTCCGGCTGGGCGTCGGCATAAGCCTCCTGATTTATCTCGCCAGATCCGGCACCATCGATTTCCGCGCGTTGACGCGGCTGCTGATCGTCTGGCCCATCACCGTTGCGGCGATCGCGCTCCTTCTGCTGGACATTGGGCTGATGGCCGTGCGCCTCTCGTGGCTTTTTCCGCCACTCGGCCTCCATCTTCCTCTGGGCACTTCCCTGCAACTGACGCTCGTGGGCTTCTTCTTCACAACGTTTCTTCCGGGCGCAGCAGGAGGTGATCTGGCAAAAGTTTATTACGCGGCCAAGGAGAACAGCGGACGCCGCACGGAAATCATCACGGTCCTGTTATTCGACCGCGCCATCGGGCTGTTTTCTCTGCTGATTCTGCCCGTATTATTTGCCCCTTTTTTTCTCCAACTCCTCCGCACGGCGCCGGCCGTGCGCATCCTGGTTTTCACATCGGCGATTCTTTCCTTCGGGATGCTGGCTGCTTTCGGGGTCTGTCTTTATGGCCAATCCACGGTGATGCGTTTGGCGCAAGGGCCCTTCGCGTTCCTGCACGGGAAAAACGTTGCCGGGCGAATCCTGGGAACCATCGGCGCGTATCGCCGCAGCCCCGGGACGCTGGCAGGCGCGCTGGGCCTCGCGGTCGCAGCCAATCTATTCCTGATTGGCGTCACTGCACTGGCCGTTTTTGCGCTGAGTCCAGCCAACCTAGCCGCGAAGATGTGCCTCATAATACCCATCGGCCATGTGGTGAACAGCCTGCCGCTGACACCGGGCGGACTGGGCGTTGGAGAGGCGGCTTTCAACGCGCTGTTTGAGCTCGCCGGGCTACATGGAGGAGCCGAGGCGCTCCTGTGCTGGCGGATCTGGACGGCCCTGGTCGGACTCCTCGGCTTGCTCGCTTATCTGCGCGGTTTCAAGCGCTGCGTCATTGAAGCGGAACAGAGCGCAGCCTCCACGGAGGTTCAGGAAGCTGCACGATTAGCCGCGGACCTTCGCTCCAAATGATGCGTCTTGATGCGGCGGCTGGGCGCCTCGCCATTTGACGGGGGCCCCTCGGCATGACAACAGTTTAAGGATACGCGCTTGCGTTGCTGCACAAGAACGTAGAAAATTTATCGGCGTCCGCAGCTTGATTCGGTTGAAACCAGCTATTGCTTCGGGCCGTCTGTAAAGGAAAGGGGCCTCGGGGAGGGGACATGAAGATTGCCGTGCTAGGGGGAGACGGCTATTGCGGTTGGGCTACGGCCCTGTACTTATCAAGGAAGGGCCACGCGGTATCCATTCTCGACAATTTTTCGCGCCGGCAGTGGGATCATGAACTCGGGGTGCAAACCCTGACGCCGATTCGTCCCCTCTCGGACAGGCTGCGGGTCTGGCAGGAACTCACCGGGAACGTCATAGAAGCGTTCACCGGCGACGTGACCGATTACGACTTTCTCTCCTCCACGATCAAGACGCTCGAGCCCGACGCCGTCATCCATTTTGCCGAGCAGCGCGCCGCTCCCTACTCGATGATTGACCGGAAACACGCCGTCTTCACGCAGGTGAACAACGTTGTCGGCACCCTCAACCTGCTCTTCGCACTCAAGGAATTCCAGCCGGAGTGTCACCTGATCAAGCTGGGCACGATGGGCGAATACGGTACGCCCAACATTGATATCGAAGAGGGCTACATCACCATCGAGCACAACGGGCGCCGCGACGTTCTTCCCTACCCGAAACAGCCCGGCTCGTTTTATCACCTCTCGAAAGTTCACGACAGCCACAACATCATGTTCTCTTGCAAGATCTGGAAGCTCCGCGCCACCGATCTCAACCAGGGCGTGGTGTACGGCACCATGACGGACGAAGTCGGCCTCGACGAGGCTCTCATCAATCGTTTCGATTACGATGAAGTCTTCGGCACGGTCCTGAACCGCTTCTGCGTCCAGGCAGCCATCGGACATCCTCTGACCGTTTATGGTAAAGGAGGCCAGACGCGCGGCTTTCTGGATATTCGAGATACGGTGCGTTGCATCGAGCTGGCATGCCTGAACCCCGCTCTCCCGGGCGAGTGCCGCGTATTCAACCAGTTTACGGAGCAATTTTCCGTCCTGGACATCGCGCGATTGGTGGAGACTGCAGCAAGCAAGATGGGCCTGAGAGTCGAGATTGACCACTTGCCGGATCCGCGCGTCGAGTCCGAGGAACACTACTACAACGCGAAGCACTCCAAGCTGATAGATCTCGGACTGAAACCGCATCTCCTCTCGGATTCGCTTCTGGATTCGCTGATGAACATCGCGGTGAGATACCGCGACCGCATAGACGCGTCGCTCATTCTTCCACAGGTGAACTGGCGCAGCTCCCGCAATGAACGCCGCCGTCAGGTGACCGCGGCTGCCGGCGCTTCCGTGTCACCTTCGCGTTCCTGAATGGATTCTGCCGAGGGATACAACTGGCTTCGACGGAACTCTTCATTCGTCGGCGGGATTCGGGGTCACCGGGACCAGCAAGCCGTTCTGAATACGATATTCGCCGTCGCGCCACTTCACGCTCTTCCGCACAAAACTTGCCAGCCAAATGAAAAACGCCAGCGCGTCCCACAGCACGATGAGCGGCATTTTCTTCCACAGCGAAGTCTGTTTCAGGCCCCAGACATCAATCATCCACGTCATAGCGATTCGAAATGCAAGATAGGTCCCTAGGTAGCCGAGGGCCACGCCCACCGATGGGTGAATCGCAATTGCGACCAGACTCCACGGCAACCCCTGCGTCAGAAGCAACCCCAGATGTCCCCAAGGACGCATGTGCCGCATTACCACGATCCAGCGCAGGCGCTTGTGAAAGAGGCCGCCCATGGATTGATAATCGGCGACAGTCTCAACGGTATACGGGAGCAGTTCCACTTTGTAACCCAGGTCGGCAATCAGACGGCCCACCAAAAGGTCATCCGCCGGCCGGTCCTGAATTGCTTGGTAACCGCCGAACTCCGCCAGGCGCGTGCGCGTGGTGGCAATCGTCGGCCCCAGAGTGAACTTGACGCCGTCCAATTGCCGGGCTACCAGAATGCCGGCATAGAAATCGGAAACCATTCCAATGGTCTGCAATTTTTCCGCAAAGGTATTCTCGTCGGTGGCCACGTAAAAACACGTTACAGCCCCGACTGTGGAATCGGCCAAAGGCGCAACCACCGTGCGCAAATAGTCGGGCCGGACGCGCACATCGCTGTCGCTGATCACGAGATGTTCGTACTTTGCTTCGCGCGTCAGCGAAACCAGTTTTGCCACTTTGTCGTTGCGGGCGCCGCTGCCGGAATTGAACAGCACGCGGATTCGCCGTTGGGGGAATTCGCGGGCCAGCCTTTCCACGATAGGCAGCGCCGGATCATCGCTCTGCCCGACGCAGAACAGAATCTCGTATTCCGGATAATCCTGCCGGCAGAAGCTGGCGAAATTCTCGTACGCTTCGGGATCCACTCCACGAATCGGCTTGACGATGCTCACCGGCGGAGTGAAGCCGGATTTCGGCGCATACTCCACAGGCGAGCGCCGGAAAAAGCGCCACGAGCTGTACAACACAATCAGATAGTAGAAAACGGGGAGCGCGGCAATCCCGAGGAAGACATACGCTGTGACCATCAGAAACATCGCGCCTCTTTCGTGCCGAAAATCGTCAGCCTCACGCTTGACGCGGAGATGGAGTTCCCCGTCGGCTCCAACCCCGTCGGGACAAACGAGAAAAGGTCGCTGGGACCCTAATCTTGCCCTCTAGTGCGTTCTTACATCGGCCTGCTATGTTCCGCGGGCAGCCAGGCCCCCATGACAGGCCAGGACAAGCATAGCAGAATGCAAGCAGTTCCGCTCCGGCCGGAATCATTCCAATGTCCCTTGTTGTCACGGGGCCCGGTCTCAGCTAACCACGGCCCGTGCCCGATTCAACCGCAACCAGCCGGTTATCCTTGACCCTGAATTCAGCCCCGCGCCAGTGCACCCGGTTTGACGCGAAGCTCGCCGCCCAAACCAGGAAGGCAATCGCATCGCGCAGCGGCACGAGCCATAATCTCCGTCGCAACAGCGAATCCCTTAAGCCCCAGACGCCCACGGTCCACGCCATCAACCCGCGCAGCACTACATACCCTCCGAGAAATGCGATCGCCGCGCCCGCCGAAGGAGCCACCGTCGCAGCCGCCAGCGACCACGGCAGCCCGAATGTAAAGAGTAATCCCGCATAGCCGCCCGGGCGTGAGAGCCGCATGGCCCGCGCCCACCGCAGTTGGTGCGCGAAGTAGGAGCGGACGCTTTGCGCGGGGCAAATCGTGGAAACCGCCTCCGGCAGCAAGTCGATTCGCCAACCGTGCCGCGCGATGCGGTTTCCGAGTTCGTAGTCGTCCGCAAGCAAATCCGCGAGCGCCTCGAACCCGCCGATTTCCGCGAGCCGCTCGCGGGTGGTGGCCATGGCCGCGCCGAGCATGAATTTTATTCCTTCGAGCTTCCGCGCCATCAGCACGCCCGGCAAAAAATCCGATGTGATGCCGATGGCTTCGAGTTCCGCGCCGAGCTGGCGATCGGCCAGCCCCGTGTACAGGCAGGTGACCCCGCCGACTTTGGGATCGCGGAACGCCGCGCTGAGGGCGCGCAGGTGCCCGGGGGGTACGCGCACATCGCTGTCGCTGATGGCGAAGACGTCGTAGCGCGCTTCACTGACCAGCCGGCGAAGTTTCGCAACCTTATTGTTGCCACCGGGAAATAGATCGCCGACTAGTAAGCGAATCTTTCGCCCCGGAAAATCGGATATCAGCTTCTGAATCACGGGAACGGCGGGATCGTCCGCATCGCCCACGGCAAAAAGGATCTCGTATTCCGGATAGTCCTGCCGGCAGAAGCTAGCGAAATTTTCGTAAGCATTGCGGTCCAGCCCGCGGATTGGTTTCAACACGCTCACCGGCGGCGCAAAACCGGCGGAGGCAGCGCTGCCCCGGCGTTTCTCCACGAAAAAGTTTCGCGCCACCACAGTGGCCGCGCAGTAGTAAATAAGCGGCAGGCACGCCATCGCCAAGATTGCCCAGCGCAGCACCACGAATGCCTCCCGCCCACGCCAGAACGTTCCTGCGCCGCCCACGCAGGTCAGCGCCACGCCCAAGCAAACCAGGAACACGCCTTTCCACCGCGCGCTACTCACGCGCTCGCCCAGGAGAAACTTCCCTCCCATCACGCCCACAGCGTAGCTCAGTGCCGACGCCGGCTTCACAAAGCTCAGCGGCGCCCACGACAGCAGCGCCAGCAACGAAAAAAACGACACGGCCATCAACGCGATTCCCAGCCACATGAACGCCGTCGAGAACGCCCGGACCATCACGCGAAGCAGCGCGCGTGGCGTGAACTCGCGCACTTCGCCGATGCCCTTCATCGCCCGCGAGACGCAGATCTCTCCGCCGGTCCCGCCAAACACCACAATCGCCAGAAAGAGCGCGGTGCGCACAGTCAATCCGCCTCCGTCGTGCTGGGCGCCGTGCGTCCCACCAGGAATACGCCCACGCAGATGACCGCCACCCCGGCCCACCTTGTGGGCGTCACCGTCTCGCGCAACACCGCGTACGCCAGCAGCGTCACCAGCGCCAACCCAATGGACGACGACGGAAGCACGTAACTGTAGTCCGCCCAAGAGAGCACCAACAAGTAGCACACGAAAAAGGAAAGCAGCAAGAGTATCCCCAGCCAGATCGTGCCGCTCGACACCACCTGAGAAAACGCGGTCCCCACCGAGCGCATCGAACTGAACTTGACTTCCCCCAGGTCGTGCATTCCCTTCCCCAGCAGGAGGTTTCCCACCGATCCGAACAAAATCATCAGCAACATCACGATGATCGTCTTCACGCGGAGCCGCTTGTTGGCCGACATTCTGCTTGTCCTGAGACCCTTTCTTTCGCGCAAAAACTCATTCTACCTGAGAATAGATTCTCTCCGCGAAAAACGGTGCGCCCGTGTGTAGGGAATACTTCGTCTGCCTCAGGGGACCTCAACGGAGGCTCCTCAAACCAGCACGGTCAACCGGCCCCCCAAGTCAATCCATCGCGACGGTAGCCGCATCCAATGCGTATGGCGTATACTGGAGTCACTCGCGCAGGAACGACGACCAGGGCCAAAAGATAGACGGAGCAATAGGGCGCCTTTCCGGCGACCCTATACTGTGCCCTCCAGGGCCACGGATGAATGGAGTGATGAAAGCAGTCCCAAGAATGCTGCTTTTGCCGGCTGCATTGGCCTTGTGGTTTACCTCCAAGCCGGTTCCGCCGCTATCTGCTTTCGCTTCGCCCACCAAAGAGAAGCGCCAGGACGGTGCGGCGGCGATTGACGCAGGACGCCGCGCCTATGAAGCGAGCGATTACGCCGGGGCAATCCAGGCGCTCCTTGCCGCGGCGGCCAACGATCCCCGCAACGCCGAGATTGAGCTGTTGCTGGCAAAGTCCTACTACGAATTGCAGCAGCCCGACGCCGCGATCACCAGCGCGGAAAAAGCCGTTGCGCTCAACCCCAGAAACTCCGCGTACCACGAGTGGTTGGGCAGAGCATTTGGCCAGAAGGCCGAGCACGTCATGTGGTTTTCCGCGATCTCCCTGGCGAAGAAAGCCCGCAGGGAATTCCAGACCGCCGTCGAATTGGACGAGCGGAATTTTTCCGCGCAGCAGGCGCTCATCGAGTTCGACTGCAGCGCGCCGGGCATTGTCGGCGGCGGTGAGGACAAAGCAAGAGTGGAAATCGCCAGGGTGGCGGAGCTCGACGCTTCCGAAGGCTACTACGCCCGGGGCGTTTGCCGCCGCGAGAAAAAAGACTTTGCCGCCGCCGACGCCGAATTCACGAAGGCGCTGGAAGCGCACCCCACCAGCGCCGCGCTGGTCTACGACATCGGCGATTACGCCGTTCGCCGCCAGCAGGCCGACCGGCTCTTGGCCGTCGCCGAAGCGGGAAAGAGATTAGCCCCCGAGGACCCTCGCGGCGATTACTATCGCGCCGTCGGCCTCATTCTAAAGAATCAGGACCTCACCAAGGCCGAGCGGCTGTTGCGCGCTTATCTCGAGCATGCGCGCGTCCGCTCGGATTATCCCCATCTGTCCTGGGTGCGCGTTTGGCTGGGCCGTTCTCTCGAAGCGCAGGGAAGCTTCGAAGCCGCCCGTGAAGAATA
>Ga0209701_10000973_pt1 | contig 17817 bp, 13 predicted proteins | sample CZO8metaG_4_FD_188356 | JGI IMG/M metagenome (GOLD analysis project Ga0209701, IMG submission 188356) | Vadose zone soil microbial communities from the Eel River Critical Zone Observatory, Northern California, USA - CZOApr15con2H3.8 metaG... | ecosystem: Environmental > Terrestrial > Soil >... | reverse complement strand
GGACGTGCCAGGCGGCTTGCGGCAAGGAGACATAGTTGTCGCCGTCGCGGGGAGAAGTATGGAGTCATGGGCGCAGGTACTCTTGCAGCCGGGTACTACCTCTCCGACCGGCTGGGCGCAGCCAGGACGCAGTCCGTTGCCGGTCGGAATAAGATCGAGTACTCCACGTCCAAACTGGCAGTTCGGTCAGACGGTTACCTACACCGTTGTGCGCAACGGACAACACCTGGATGTGCCTGTGACGTTGGGACACTATCCACTGGGCACCATTCTGATAAGCGAGTGGAGCACGGTACTCTTCGCGCTGGTCTTTCTCTTCGTGGCCGCCTTCGTCTTTCTCCTGCGTCCCGATGACCGTGCAGCCCGGGTGCAGCTCCTCATTGCTGCGAGCATCACGGGAGCTACCACCTGGTCGCTCGGTCTGCATGTGGGTGATCTGGTCAACGGCATCGGTTTCTGGCTCTACATGGCCACGACTGTTGGGGTGTACACGCTTTTCTGGGTCGGTATACTTCACTTCGCCCTTGTCTTTCCCGAACCGCACCCGGTCGTCGCTAAACACCCCTGGACGATCCCGCTCATCTACATCGTGCCCTATGCGTTCTCCTTCGCCTACCTTGCAGGTGCATGGCCGGGAGCTGCAAGCACCCTCGATTGGATTGGTCGTTGGGCTTCAGGCGCGGGCGATCTGGAATTCGTCTACGTTGTGCTGACCATAGTCACCGTGATTTGGAGTTATCGAGCAAACCGTACCACTGCCGACCGCCAGAAAATCCGCTGGCTCGTGTTTGCTGCTCTTGTGTCTGGGGGAGGTGTCATCTTTCTCTGGTATCTCCCTACTATTATCCTGGGGCAACCACTTCTCAGTTCGAACGGACTCGGGCTCCTGGCTTTACCCTATCCACTGGTATTGCCTATCGCCATCTTGCGCTACCGCCTCTTCGATATTGACATCATCATCAATCGCACCCTGGTCTATGGTATCCTCACCGCCATTGTGGTAGGTGTGTATATCCTCGTGGTAAGCATCCTGGGCACGCTGCTGCATGCGTCTGGGAATTTCCTTATCTCCTTGCTTGCTACGGGCCTCGTCGCGGTCCTCTTTCAACCGCTGCGCGCCCGGCTCCAACGGGTGATCAATCGCCTGATGTATGGCGAGCGCGACGACCCGTATGCAGTGCTCTCGCGCCTGGGTCAACGCCTGGAGGCGACGCTTGCCCCCGAGGCTATACTCCCCACGATCGTCGAGACCGTCGCTCAAGCGCTCAAGTTGCCCTATGCAGCAATTGCCTTGAAGCAAGGCGATGCGTTTACTACCGCTGCCTCCTATGGACTTCCCCAGGACAAGCCATTCACCCTACCGCTCGTCTATCAAACAGAAACCATTGGTCAATTGCAGCTTGCCCCACGTGCCCCGGGGGATGCATTCAGTGCTGCGGACCAGAGGTTACTCGAAGATATCGCCCATCAAGCTGGTGTCGCCGTCCATGCGGTGCGTCTCACCGCCGATCTGCAACGCTCGCGTGAGCGATTGGTCACCACACGTGAAGAGGAACGCCGTCGCTTGCGGCGCGATCTACACGACGGCCTTGGTTCGACGCTTGCCGCGCTGCACCTGCAAGCCGGGGCTATTCGTACGCTGATGCGACACGATCTTGCCGCTGCTGACGCTGAGATTCTCGATGTACAGGCAGAGATTCGCTCAGCCATCGCCGATATCCGTCGCCTTGTCTATGCCCTGCGTCCACCGGCGCTGGATGAACTGGGCCTCGTCGGGGCGATCCGCCAGTATGCAGCACAGTATGATCTGTCAGGGACGCCGCATGAGTCTGAGGGGCATCTGCGCGTGGCGGTCGAAGCGCCAGAGCAACTGCCCGCTTTGCCAGCAGCAGTAGAGGTAGCTGCCTATCGTATCGTACAGGAAGCTTTGACTAATGTCGCCCGCCATGCACACGCTCGCACCTGTACGGTCCGTCTCGCCGTAACCGGTGAATTCCAGGTGGAGATCAGCGATGACGGCGTGGGATTTACTGCTGGATCATTTGCTGGCGTAGGACTGCTCTCCATGCGCGAACGGGCAGCAGAGCCAGGTGGGTCATGCCTGGTTGAGTCAGTGCCTGGACAAGGCACGCGCATCCAGGTGCATCTTCCCTTACCCAAGGAGGCATAGCCCATGGATCCTCTCCGCGTTCTGATCGCAGACGATCACCCGCTCTTCCGCAAAGGGATGCGTGCATTGCTTATAGCAGCACAGGATATCGAAGTGGTTGGGGAGGCGACCACCGGCCAGGAGGTGATTGAGCTGGCGGCCACGCTGCAGCCGGATGTGATTCTGATGGATTTGCAGATGCCGGGGATCAATGGCATCGAAGCGACCCGGCAGATTCTGCATACCAGCCCACATATTCGTATCCTGGTCATCACCCTCTTCGAGGACGATGCGTCCGTCTTCTCAGCGCTCCGGGCCGGGGCACGGGGCTATGTCCTCAAAGATGCGAAAGAAGAGGAGATACTGCGCGCCATCCGGTCTGTAGGCAGCGGTGAGGCCATCTTCAGCCCGGCCATCGCCACCCGGCTCATCGACTTTTTCGCGACTCCACGCCCTGACGCGTCAAAGGAGATCTTCCCGACCCTCACCGAGCGTGAGCGTGAGATTCTCCAGTTGCTTGCGCGCGGCTCGCCGAACCATGATATTGCGAAGCAACTGGCATTGAGCGTGAAGACCGTCAACAACTATGTCTCCAACATTTTCAGTAAGTTACAGGTGACTGACCGGGCTCAGGCCATCATCCGCGCGCGAGATGCCGGTTTAGAGTAATGAAGCCCCCTGAGGCGTAGCAGAGACCGGCACACGCCAGCGTTTACTCAAGCGCGTCCGCAAAACATAGGCAAAGGCCTCGAAGATGATTTTGTGCGACATCTTGGATGTCCCATGACGCCGGTCTGGAAAAACAATGGGGACTTCAACAAACTTGAACCCTTGCAACATTACCTGGTAGATCAGTTCCACCTGAAAGGCGTACCCATGCGATTGAACCGCGTCAAGATCAATGCTTTGCAGAACCCCGCGTCGATAACAGCGAAATCCACTCGTGCAGTCGCGCACAGGTATTCCGAGCATGAAGCGGGCGAAGAGGTTTCCACTGCCACTGATGAGGCGGCGGAGCCTCGGCCAATCGGGTGTGTCCCCACCAGGAATATAGCGTGAGCCGACCACAATGTCCGCATCTTCGATAGCTCTCAAGAAGTCAGGAAGATAGCAGGGATCATGCGAGAAGTCGGCATCCATCTCGAGAACAGCCTCATAGTCATGTTCAAGTGCATATTTAAAGCCAGCGATGTAAGCAGTACCCAGGCCGAGTTTGCCGGCACGATGCATAGTATGTACCCGCGCATCCCCTTTTTGTATCTCTTCGGCGAGTTCACCCGTCCCGTCTGGTGAATTGTCATCAACAATCAACACATGGGTTTCAGGGGCAAAGGAGAAGATCTCTCCCAGGAGCGGGCAAAGGTTCTCTGATTCATTGTAGGTTGGGATGATAATCAATGTTTTCATAGAAAGGGCCTCCGTCATCGATAAAAATCTTTACTGTAATGCTTTGTTCAAGCATAGCAGCAGGTGCAGAAAATTACGTATGCCCTACGGACTATTTTTAATGGCTAGAAGTATCATTTTAGGAGTTACGTGAGAGGCTGAAAGTCATATGCCCTGTGGCTAATACCGATTTGCGACCCGTCATAGAAGAGTCGCGTAGGGGCGGGAGTGGGGTTGTGTGGAGTGGGGATGCTTGCATCGCCCCTTGCCAGTAAATGGTTGTTGCTTTGACTGCAAATCCGTATGAGTTATAGCAATGGGCGTTTGTGCTTTCCCCTTAACCACTGCTCAACCACAACATCATGGCTATCCACAATCAGCAAGTTATCATCAATCACACCCGCGTCAGCATAATTGGCCGGCGGCTGGTCATCTGTTGTCCTCACCAGAATTTTTAAAATACACCCCTTGCTGGCACTCGCCCTTAAAAGGCGCCCCCTCGCCTCTTCTAAACTTTCATGCTCTTTTTGAACCCTGATCGCTACCGGCGTACCGAGAAAATGCACCTTTAGAAACCCATCAAGACCATTGTTTCTTTCAACCACCAGCGCGTGCATACCCGCGAGAATGCTTCTTGTTCTGTCATCTTGTTTCAGATATGCCTCCTTACCAACCTCCAGCAGCCTCGATACAGTTTTTTGTGGGCTATTCAGCCGTGCTCGTGCCAGTTCGATAGCGCTTGTCTCAGTGTCAATGCCAATCCAGTGCCGATCTAATAGCGCTGCTGCAACCAGCGTGGTGCCGCTGCCACACATCGGGTCCAGCACCACATCACCCTTATCTGTTGCGATTTCAATAATCTTCTCCAGCAGCAAAATCGGCTTTTGAGTCGGATAACCTGTCCTCTCGATTGCTTTAGGGTTAAGATAGGGGATCTCCCAGACATTCGACAGGGGAACGCCCTTCTTTTCCTTGCCCGGCACAACTTTGCCATCGCTACCTCTTTTATATACCGGCTTTCCATGCTCATTACGTTCGCGCTCTTGCAAGACCTGGTCGATGTTCGTGGTTGGAGAATAGTCTGTGTAGATAGTATTGAATTTAAAGTTACCTGTCTTACTGTAAAAATAAATGCTTTGATGCGCGTTAAGCAGGCCGCGTTTTGTATTGCTCCAGCGCCGGTACACCCAGATGATCTCGCTTTGGAAGTTGCCCGGGCCAAAGACTTCATCGAGGATCAGCCTTAAATGATGAGATGCAGAACTATCACAGTGTACAAAAATGCTTCCAGTATCCTTTAACGCCCTTTTACACTCCTCGATACGCTGCTTCATGAACGCCTTGTACTCTTCTATACTTGCCCACGTATCCGCAAAGCCATACTCCTGGCTAGTATCTCGTGTTTTCGACTTCTGCACCCTTTGCGTGAAGAAAGGCGGATCAAGGTACACCAGGTCAACCGATTCCGGCTTGATCGTTTTCAGCCACGTTAAACAATCTCCGCTGTACAAGGCGTCAATATCCATTACATCACTACACGCCTGTGGAATGTCTTGATCCCCAGGTAAAGGAAAACGACAAGGGTTACACCCAATCCCAATAGCACCCACCCCATGGCCAGGGTGGGAATCGCCTGACCGTTGAAGCCGGGTACCATAGCAGAGCGCAATCCCTCGGCGGCATACGTCATTGGATTGAAGAGCGTAATGATCTGAAACCACTTGATATTGCCCAGCGACGCCCAGGGATAATACGTACACCCCGTAAAGATCAGCGGCGTGAAGATCAGCGCGAACATCAGGCCAATCTGTTCCGGTTTGACAAGCGTGCCGATGGTCAGGCCCAGGGTTGCGCCTGCGAACGCAGTGAGAACCATAATGCCGATCAGCGTACCAATCTCATCGGTACGCACCTGGTAGCCGCTTCCCAGTATCCAGTAAGCCAGCGGGAAAATGATTGCCCCCGCTACCAGGCCACGTATCGCCGCGAAGAGCACCTTCTCGACTGCTACCAGTTCGACCGGCAAAGGCGCGAGCAGGCGGTCATCGATCTCACGTGCGAAGCCCAGGTCGAGCACCAGCGGCAGCGTGACGCCCTGTAGCGCCGTCGTGACGACGGTCAGCGCGACAATACCTGGCAGCAGTATGGCCGTGAAGCCCGGCCGGGTAAAGCCAATGCTAGACAATACTTTGCCGAAAATGAACAGGAAGAACAGGGGCTGGAGCAGCACCTGCAGCAGGAACGCAATGAATTCGCGCCCCGTCACCACGATATCGCGGCGCAAGATCGCCAGAAATGCGGTCAGCGCAGTGCCTACGCGGCTCCTCATGGGTATTGTTGGTTGGAGAGTTGAACTCGCTGATTGTGTCGTTGTGGTAGCCATTAGCGTAAATTCCTCCCGGTCAGGTAAATGAAAACGTCTTCAAGGCTTGGGTGTGCAAGGTGCAGGTCGCGCAATTCAACATTTGCTTCAGCCACGACCTGCGTTGCCTGCACGGTCAGCGTTCCCGCGTCTTCTGAATAGAGGCGAAACAGCGTGGTGCCGCGCTTGCCATCCTCTCCTTCTCGCTCCGCGATCTCGTCCACCTTCATTGCTCCTGGAAGCGCCCGCAAGGCCTCGAGTAGCCATGTCTTGGAGTGCCCGTCTTGCTCTCCGCTTCCAACTGAAACAAGTTCCGGTATGCGCACGCGCAATTCCAGGCTTGTACCGCCGGGAATCAATTTCTTCAGTTCTTCAGGGGTGTCGAGCACAAGAATTTTCCCATAATCCATGATGGCAATTCGCTCGCAGAGCTGGTCTGCCTCTTCCATGTCATGAGTGGTGAGCAAAACCGTTAACCCCTGTGTATTCAGCGAACGAATGCGGTCCCACAGGAAGAGACGCGACTGCGGATCAAGGCTATTGGTCGGCTCATCCAGGAAAAGCACATCGGGCGAGTGCATCAGCGCACGGGCCAGCATCAGGCGCTGGGCCATACCGCCAGAATAGCGCGTCACCTTATCTTTCCCGCGATCGCCCAGCCCTAATTCCCTGAGCAATGTGTCTGCGCGCACCTTTGTCTCCGCGCGCGAGATGCCATGATAGCTTGCATGAAACGTCAGAATCTCACGCGCCCTTAAACTGCGATCAAGATTGCTCTGCTGGGGCACAATGGAGATGCGCTGCTTGACGCTCATCGGGTCCGCAACCACGTCGATACCCATAATGTGCGCGGAGCCACTTGTGGGAACAATACCGGTGGTCAGTACGCCAATCGTCGTCGTCTTACCCGCCCCATTCGGTCCGAGCAGGCCAAAGATCTCGCCGCGCCGTACAGAAAACGAAATGCCATCTACAGCATTGACGCTTGCCTTGGGATAGCGTTTCACCAGGTTTTCAACTTCAATAGAAATTACCTGTTCTGGGTTTTCTGACATAAAAAAACTCTCTCCTTAAACTGAATAACGGCGTTTTGTAGTAGTTACGAACTAAATGTCCAATATTTCCACGTCTTCCCCGTTAACGTGTCTTACAATCGCCTCGTAAAGCTCCTCGGGGATATGCTCCTTGAGTTCATCCAGCGTGTCGAATACATCCAGGCGGTATTCATCGTCTCCATAATATCGAGCCCAATCATGCCCCCACTGCTCCCAGTACGACCAATCATCTGAGTGTGGCCAATCCTCGGAATTGACATCGACATTGATATCGACTGACACATCACCTTCTTTAGGCCGCTTTGGCCACCGTGACCTGCTAGACCAGTTCGCCCAGTTCGGCGTATTTCTCGTGTACAGGGCAAATCTTCCTTTCGCGGTTTGATACACTGTCAGTGTCAGCAGCCTGGCCCCATTCTGTATGGATAGGCGTCTCGTTGCAAGTGGACGCCCCCGGAATTGTTTGGTAAAGTAAGGACGACCCTTGCCAACCTTGACAATGATTTCTTTATAGCCGCTTGATCTGGCCTCCTCCTTTTCGACGAAAATGCGCAGCGCATGAACGATAGCGGCTGAGAGATTGTCACCTGCCAGTTTCTGTGCCTTCTCGAAAATGGGCAGATCAGCGTCTGCTACGTAGATGGTTCTGTTCGGCATTGCAAGTAATCCTTGCGTTGTTATCGTCTATTACAAGAAGCAGTATGCTCCTCTGTCATTCCTTCGAAGAGTATAATATACGTATACGTATATATCAAGTGCCAGATTTCAATTCTCTTTGGAGACCATTCCAGAACGGGGCAGACCGCTGCTTGTTATGTGGGCTGGTCTCCGGCTACGATACCAAACCGAGGCGAGCCACAACAAGAAACAGCACTGGCAGCCAGTTGAGCCATGTCTCAGAATCCTTTCCGATCTCTTCTTATCTCATTTCTTTCAAATGATCATTTTGCTCTTCCTATTGCAGCAGAATCCTGCTAGAATGATCATTATCATAAGAATCTCCAAACAACGCTGCGCTATGCAGAGCAGGCAGATGAGACCGCTGATACCGAAATACGAACATGGCGTCGGAGAAACTCACAACGACCAGAGAACTGAAGCCTTATCTTCCCCTTCTAAGGGGAGGAAGTAGCACCCTGCTCTTTGAGCAATGTATCAAAAGGTGGTGAACGCGCATCGTGGGATCATTCTCGGCTCCAGTCATGTGCCCGGTCTTTATTGGCCGCGCACCCGAACGTGATGCACTCCATCAGCTCATTGATCGAACCAGGAGCGGACAGGGACAGGTCGCCCTGGTGTGCGGAGAAGCGGGCATTGGCAAATCACGCCTGGTCGCTGAGGCAAAAATCTATACCGCGCAAAGGGACTTTCTCCTCCTTGAGGGGCAGTGTTTCCAGACGGACAGCGCTTTCCCTTATGCGCCTCTGCTGGACCTCTTCCGGTCGTATTTTGCGCATTATGCCCCGACCTCCCTCGCAGACACCATGCACTCATTCGTCTCCACGCTCTCTCGCCTGCTGCCCGACCTGGCACTGCTCTTCCCCGACCTGGCGACCTTCCCTGTGCCGCCATCTGTTGGTCCAGAAGAGGAGAAGCGACGGCTCTTCGCTGCCATGACGCATTTCTTGACGGATCAAGCGACAGAACAAGAACACCCCGTGCTCCTCGTGGTGGAGGACGTCCATTGGTGTGACGACCTCAGCCTGAACTTTCTGCTGCACCTGGCACGCCGTTGTCGGGATGTGCCGCTCCTCTTGCTCGTCACTTATCGCAGCGATGAGCTCTATCCAGGGTTTCGGCAGTGGCTGACCCAGCTTGATCGTGAACGGTTGACGCAGGAATTCGCGCTTGGGCCGCTCTCCCGCAGCGATATTGACGGCATGGTGCGTGCCATCCTGGCGCTGGATCACGCCGTCGATGCTGATCTCCTCGATACGCTCTCCACCCTCTCTGAGGGCAATCCCTTTTTCGTGGAAGAGCTGCTCAAATCGCTCATGACCACAGGGGAACTGGCGTCCGTGGATGGAACGTGGAAGCGTACGTCGCGCCAGGCTCCCATGCCTCGCAGTGTCCAGGATGTTGTGCGTCAGCGGACCGAACATGTGAGTGCGGATGCGCAGCAACTGTTGCTCTTTGCAGCGGTTGCTGGGCGGCGCTTCAACGTTGCCTTGCTGCAACAGGTGCTGCGCTGCGATGAAGCACACCTGCTGGTCCTCCTCAAAGAGGTGATGGCAGCCCAATTGGTCATTGAAGAGTCAGCAGACCAGTTTGCCTTTCGCCATGCGCTGACCCAGCAGGCGATTTATGCAGAGCTGCTGGTGCGAGAGCGTCAAGCGTTGCATCGGACCCTTGCCGAAACCATGGAACAGCTCTCTGCCTCTCCCTTCCTTCGAGAGAGGTACCTGGCAGACCTGGCTTACCATTGCTATGAGGCTGGTGCGTGGGCGAAAGCACTGGAGTATGAGCAACGCGCCGGAGAAAGAGCCCTGGCGCTCTATGCGCCGCGTGCCGCCCTTGAACACGTGACACTGGCGTTGGATGCTGCCCACCACTTGCCTGTCACACCACCAGGCAAGCTGTATTACGCACGAGGACAAGCCTATGAAACACTCGGTGAATTCGACCGCGCGCGTAGCGACTACGAGCGTGCATTAGACACTGCCCACACGGCTTCCGATGGCTCGATGGAATGGCAGAGTATGATGGCACTCGGCTTTCTGTGGGCTGAGCGCGACTATGCCCAGGCGGGTGCGTGGTTCCGTCAGGCCCTCGACCAGGCTTCACATCAGGCTTCCCCAATCCTGCGGGCTCGCAGCCTCAATCGCTTAGGAAATTGGCTCTTGAATACTGGACGCATTGAGGAAGGACTGCAAGCCCATCAAGAAGCGCTCAGGATTTTTGAGGCACAGCACAACACCCAGGGGATGGCTGAAACGCTCGACCTGCTTGGTACAACATATGGGATGCGTGGGGATAGGGTCAAAGCGGTAGAACAGCTTGGGCAAGCGATTGCCCTGTTCCGTACCCTGGGTGACACGCAGAGCCTGATCTCGAGCCTGGCAATGCGTGCGGTCCAGTCCATGCCGGGGTCAAGTGAAACCACCTTTTGTCCTCTGAGAACACGCAATGAGTGTGTGCAAGATGCATCAGAGTCTTTGCACCTGGCACGCCAGATCGATTCGCTGGCAGGACAAGCCTTCGCCGAGAATGCCCTGGCTCATACGCTGCTCTCCTTTGGGGAGTTCGGTCCGGCACTTTCCCATGCACAAGAGGCAAGCCGCATCGCCACCGAGATTGAGCACCAGCAGTGGATAATCGCCACTTCTTATGCCCTGGGGCACATCTACGTGCTGCTGCTCGCGCCTGCTCAAGCAATTACTGCATTGGAAGCCGGGTTGTCACTTGCACAGGAACTGGGCTCAACATTCTGGATTGCCACGCTTGCGGCGAACCTTGGACGGGCCTCTATCTTGAACCACGATCTGCCCGCGGCCCAAGCCGCACTGCAAGCGGTCATGCCTCGCGAACAGCACCCACGGACTATGGCAGAGCGGGATATCGCCCTGGCCTGGGGAGAACTCATGCTGGCACAGGGAGAATCTGGCATGGCGCTCCAGATGGCAGAGCATTTGTTAGCATCAACACCTGGGAAGGTGCAAGGTCAATCCACACAGCCCATTCCTCATCTCCTGAAATTGAAAGGGGAGGCCCTGATGGCCCTCTCGCGCCTGAATGAAGCAGTAGAAGCGTTAGAGGATGCGAGGCGAGGAGCCGTGGCGCGGAACGCTCGGCCTATCCTGTGGACGGTCCATCGTTCGCTGGGACAAGCATACCAGCTCCTCCAACACAAAGATCAAGCCCGCCAGGAACGTGCTACGGGGCGGCAACTCATCGAGGAACTTGCGACAGCTATCGATGATGCATCCTTGCGCGACCAGTTCTTACGAGCGGCGCTTGACTCCTTCCCACAGGAGAAACCGCCGCTGCCGCGTGAGGCTGCCAGGCAGGCGTTTGGCGGTTTAACGGCACGTGAACGCGAAGTAGCAGCACTCATTGCTAAGGGCAAAACGAGCCGGGAGATTGCTGATCTGCTGGTGGTAAGCGAACGAACCGCCGAAGGGCATGTGAGCAATATTCTGGGGAAGTTGGGCTTTACCTCGCGGGCGCAAATCGCGTCGTGGATCGTCGAAAGAGGGCTGACGAAACGCTAATACTTCTACGTACCTCCTCAGAGCACCTCCTCCAGAAATCCACGTACCATTCGCCTCTCGATCCAGGTACTTTCCCCGGTGGCAAAGCCATGCTTTTCGACTACACTCTTCTTCAGAAGAAGCAATCAGACGCGATTGCGCTCATGTCAAGCGACACTATCGTCCGTATGGCGTGGCCCCAAGCAGAGCTTGGGGACTACAGCTACATATTCGTCTAAAAAAGAGAGGAACCAAGATGACCATTCTGCACATTGAACACCCAATCCGCGACTTCGACACCTGGAAGAAAGCATTCGAGAGCGATCCTGCCGGCCGGGAGCGGTCGGGCGTGCGCCGCTACCAGGTACTCCGACCCATCGACGATCCGAACTACGTCATGATCGACCTTGACTTCGATAGCTCAAGGGCGGCGGAGGCCTTTCTCGCCGCGATGCGCGAGGTGTGGCGATCGCCGGTAGCAGCACCAGCCTTGATCGGCAGCCCGCAAACGCGGATCGTCGAGGTGGTGGAGAGCAAGGAGTACTAACTCCAGGGATCCTTTAGAGGGGTCCGCAGATGGACCACGTCTGTGACTTATTCGGCTCCAGTGCTCAGTCGACGAGAAGACTATTCCAGAACAGGGGTAACCTCAACTATCGAGAAACACAGCAGTTTGCCCCTGGATTGGAATGGTCTCCTGTGCTTCAGGATCCCCGTTAATGGTCACACTTGCTTAGTTGACCTCGGCATCACTTTCCCCTAAAATACGTTACAGGTTACTTGCCGGTTGAAGCTTTAAGTGTTCAGGAGGATGAATTGCATATTCGTAAAGCTGTGTTACCCGTTGCTGGCCTGGGAACGCGCGTGCTCCCGGCCAGCAAAGTAATACCGAAAGAAATGTTGCCGCTGGTTGATAAGCCGACACTGCAATATATCGTAGAAGAAGCGGTCGCTGCAGGCGTTGAGGAAATTATCTTCGTAACGAGTCGTAGTAAACGCAGCATAGAGGACCATTTTGACGCATTTCCCGAATTGGAAACCGTGCTGGAACGCAAAGGCAAGCGCAAAGAGCTAGAAGAACTGCGCCAGTTACAGACAATGGCAACCTATACGTCTGTGCGCCAGCCCGAACCCCTTGGCCTGGGTCATGCGATTTTATGCGCCAGGGATTTGGTGGGCGATGAGCCATTCATCGTTATGCTGGGAGATATCTTAATCCCCCCCGGAACGCCCTGCCTGGCACAGCTCATTGAGGTATACGAGCAATATCGAGGCTCTGTACTTTCGCTTGTACCCCTGCCGCCCGAGGTCATTCCCACCTATGGCATTGCCACCGTCGAAGCGATTGACTCGGAGGTACTCAAAATTACGCACCTCGTCGAGAAACCTCCCCTGGAAGAAGCTCCCTCTGACCTGGGTGTCTATGGCCGTTATGTCTTGACGCCCGATATCTTTGCTCTTTTAGAGAAAACGCCGCCCGGTAGGGGTGGAGAGATCCAGGTCACCGACGCTGTCGAGATTCAGGCCAGGGCCGGGCATTGTTATGGCGTCATCTTTACCGGCGAACGCTATGATACAGGTACTCCCCTCGGCTTGTTGACCACCTCGATAGCCTTCGCTCTCAAACGCCCCGATATCGCCCCCGGCTTGCGCGAATACATGCGGCAGGTGCTGAGCGCAGAATGACCGGTACATGAGTAAGGCCGTAGATATAGGTCTACGGCCCCAGCCTATTTCTACCGCCACCGTGACTGTTGTGTTCGCATTGCTGGCTGCCCTACACACCTGTTACTGATTGACCAGCATGGGCAGATGCATTCCTGCTTCATAATGTCCAGGCAGATGGCAAGCAAACTCAAAGTCTTGCCCCATCATGTCTCTCCTCTCAATCTTGTACTGAACTGGAATGAACACGCCGGGTCACTACCAACTGGATACTCTCACCTGCAATTCATCAGCGGTTCCCTATCAGCTGATAGAATTGCACTAATTCTGCGAGAAGAGCCTCTTCGTCCCTGCTCGCGATACTCTGATCTTTCCCTGTTCGCTCATGCAATTGAACCGCGACAGCATGATAGCCTGCCTTGATGGAAGCCATATTGATGGCTTCCACAATGGCAGGCTATCATGCTGGTACTAGCGATATCTAATGAACGCCTGTCGTAGGTTGATTCTCATACTTGAGAACGGCGTGGATCCGAGGCATGGAGCCGCTCGCGCATCTGCTCAAACGTGGCGGTGTCAATCTCCCCACGTGCGTAACGCTGTTGGAGAATCTCGAGTGCTGATGGCCCACTGGGAGGCATTTGCATCATCGTGGGCGTCGGAGTACTCGTTTTACTGCTTAACCAGCGAACGAGCGCCCAGACGAGCAGGACCAACAAAGCAATCCACAGCACTGTGCTCAACGCCATCAACAGCCAGCCCCAGCCAAAACCATAACCCCACATCATAGCAGTATCCTCACTTTCGTATGTACCCGGCAGGTTGATAGCCGCCGGTACGGTAATGTTCAATTTCCTTGTTTATCGTATCGCGCTCATATCACATTCGCCTCTCAAAGGCACCCTGCCACATCACTTTTAGCTCACAGGAGGGCATTTCATAACTCAAAGGCCCACCCGGCAGGGTTTCGGGCCACTACCCAGCTGACGCACCTCGTTCTCTCTGGCGCTAGTATAAGAAGAAAGCGTCATGAAAGCGTCATGAGCATCGTCATAGATAATGGCCTGAAACTCTGATTTTGCAGTTTGGAAATGCTCTCCTCACAGTATTCTCGCGCCCAGTATATCTTCTATCGCAGGTGTTCCGTTGAATAAGTGGACAGCTATGAAGTCTGACTTTACGGTGGAAGATAGGGGGACAGAGGTAAATTATGCAGGCGTGTACTTCACAATGATGTTCGCGTAATCGTCCGCAACGTAGATATTCCCCTGGGGCTTCATCTTCGTGATATGATACTATCAATGATAGTACCTTTGGCAAGAGTATTAGCTGTTTAGGATGCTCTAACCAGAATACTGGAAGATTGCATGGCAACACATCTTGAAACCAGGATAGAGAAGGACAGGTATTGCGAGAAGCAACTACTACCAATCATACTTTCGGCAATTGTATAGTAATTAGGAGCTATTTGATCAGAAACTCGACAGGTGAGCAGATACTATAGGGGAAGGCGAGCAAGACATTACAACATACGCTGGCGTCGCTTCAACAGGCGCACGCACGCCGCAGCGGTGGCGATGATTGACCTTGATGCACTGCGTCATGTGCCAGAACGATTGAAGCGTCCACCGCGTGTGCTGGATGTGGCCTGTGGGACAGGCATCCTGTTGACCATGCTGACTGAGCTCATACCTGATGCGGAAGCGCACGGGGTAGATGCGAGCCCAGACATGTTGGCGCAAGCGCACATAGCTCTGGAAGGTCGGCAACATGTATGGCTTGAGCAAGCGGAGGTCGGTACTGGTGAGACAGCGGGCCTCCCATACGCGCCGGAGACCTTTGATCTGGTCATCTGCACCAATACACTGCACGACCTCGCAAATCCAGTGGCGACGCTCTCGGGACTCGGGCGGCTGCTGGCACCGGGGGGACAATTGGTGCTCGAAGATTTCGCACGGCGCAAGCCTTCATTCGCCTGGACAGTATTTGAGTGGTTCGAGCGGCGGATTGAAGGGGGACATGGGCGTGCCTATACCCTGGCAGAGGTGCGGTCGCTCTGTGCGCAAGCGGGACTTCCCGTCGCCTGTGAACAGGCGTTTACGGTCAACTGGCTGTGGCATGGGTGGGCGCTGCGCGCTTACGTCGCACCTTCTGAGGCGGCTGAGCCACTGGCGTAGTACAGGCTTCAGGAGGAGCATACAAAGGAGGGGGAGAGCAAATCAGACGCTCTCCAATCCAAACAAGCTGCCGATGATTATGCGCAATTCCCACGTGCTTTCGCGCCAGCCAAATAACTGGGTAGTACCATCCCAGGCCATAGGAAGCACTATGAAGATCCATACCCACCAGGGAATACCGTGTAGCCGCTTTTTGCTCAGGACAAAGACAAATCCTCCCAGGAACATCGAGCTATAGATAAAGGTGTTGCCACCTATGCTTGCATCATGCCAACACTGTTACTGCCAGCCTCGGTAAACCAGAGGGTATGGTTCGCTCCTGCGACGATCCCTATCGGTAAACTGGAGTCGGTCGGAATACGGTAGGGGGTGAATCGGTGTGCTGCGACATCCAGGCGTGCGATAGCGTTTTCTGCCGAGACCGTGACCCAGACATCGTTATCAGGGGTGACGACCAGGCCATAGAGCGCGCCCGCTCCGTTCGCTCCTATAGAAGGAACGTAATATGCTGTGAAGGTGCCAGTGCGCGGATTGAGGCTGAGCAGCAGCCCGGGACTGAACGAGGTTGCCCAGATAACGCCATGCGTGTCGCTGGCGATTTCCATCAGCGCAACGTTCGACCCTGGGGGCGTGAACAAACGGATACCACCTGTTGCGGGGTCGAGGCGACTGATGTGACCGCCGCTCGGCTCGGTGAACCAGACCATTCCCTGCTGATCAACGGTCACGCCGTAGGGAAAGAGCGCCTGTGCGCTCTTTTTACCTGCCAGTGGATACTGCTGCATGAACCCGGTGTGGGTATCGAGCCGCCCCAGGGCGCCCGCGTTCAGCTCCGTAAACCAGGCGTTTCCGTGCGCATCCAGCGCCAGGTCGTTGGGCGCGCTCGGCAGCGTGAGCGTCTTGCCTGCATGACTGGGATCGGGCACCGTGATCGTGGGCAAGGGGTAGAGTTGATAGCGTCCCGTTGCGGGGAAGTAGTGTCCAATATAGTTGGCGTACTGTTCGGCAAACCAGATCGTATCGTCTGGCGCGACCTGTATACCCATAATGCCGTACTTTCCCCCTGGCGGCGTCCATTGCTGGAACGTTTGCGTCCGTGGGTCAAAGACGGCGAGGTAGTTCCGCCCCATTTCGCCGAACCACAGGCGTCCCTCGTGGTCAATGGTGAGCCGCATCAGGCCATCGTTTGACTGCGGCAGGGGATACTCGCGAAAGGTACCGGTTGCCGTGGTGGTTGCGGGAGCGCCGGGCTGCGTTTGAGACGGTGGAAGAGACGCTCGACCCGGCTGCGCTCCCCGCGCCTGCGGTGGACGTTGGGTATTGCCGCCTGAGAGGGCGACGATAGTAATAGTACCCACCAGGAGCGCAACCAGCAGCAACCAGGCATCGCGTCGGCGGCGGGCCGACGAGCGGGCAGGTCGCCGCGACGCGCGGGGAACTGCGAGCCGCGCTGGCTCGGCCACCTCACGGGCGTAGTCCTCCCCAGGTCGAGGCGCTTGCTCTCTGTTGCTCATGCCGCTGTCACTTTGTGCTGGTTCGATCATGCGGGTATATACCATTCAGGGTTACATGCTCACGCTACAAGTGTCGCGCTACGTCGAGCGGAGAATCATTTGCAAATTGCTTTGCATGGTTTGTTCGGTCAGTTCTCCGATCACATGGGAAACGATCACACCGCGGCGGTTGAGAAAGAAGGTCTCTGGCACGCCTGTGACGCCGTAGTTTATGGCGGTGGAGCCGGTATCGTCTACGACGTTGAGGTAGGTGATCCCATAGGTGCGCAAGAAGTTCAGTCCCTCACTGTGATCATCTTGGAAATCGATGCCGAGAAAGGTGATCCCCTGGCTTTGTACGCGCTGCCACGTTGCCTGCAAAAGGGGAGCCTCATGTTGACAGGGGACACACCACGATGCCCAAAAGTCGAGCATCACCGGTTTTCCCTTCAAGCTCGCCAGGTGTACTGACGGCGCAGGACGGGAGCTGAGGGCCGCCAGGGTAAAATCTGGCGCGGGATGTCCTATGAGAAGACTGCTCCCGGAGTTTGCCTGACCCTGAGCGGGTGCCAGGATTTGAGACCCGAGCAGGGCGAGCAGCGCAACGCATGCGAGGCTCACTGTGAGAAAAACGACGATGCGGCGTTTGCCGCCGCTCCTTCTATGCTCTACCACTCCCGTCTCGGTTCGTGCCTTGCCAGGCGGAAGGCTTTCCGCTTCCATGGGTCCTACCAACTTTCCGCTTCAGCGTTGCTACAAGATTGATCCAACAGCTTGTGCCTGATCGTTCATGGTACTGTCGGATTATAGCTCGCAATAGTATAACCGTCAAGAGTACTATTGGCGGTAGTAGAGTGAGCGCCACCTCGACGTCGGCCTCGGAGGTCGCCGACAGATGCAGCACGGCACAATGTACTCGCCGGTTACCGCGCGAGCAAGACGACGGCTGCGATGAGCACAAGCGCTGCCAGGGCGGAAGTTGCCAGCCCACCCAGCCTCGTCTTGCGCGGCTCGGCGCGCAGATACAAAAGACCTTGTCGCACCAGGGTGTAGGCCGCCAGTGCCGCAACGAAGAAGGCGCCGCCCGCCGGTCCGTGACCCAAGACCGCCACCAGCACCACCAGCCCCAGGCTCAAGGCGAGCACCAACTCCAGCAGCTGTGTGGGGATACGGCGTGCCCCCACGCGTTGATCGGATGACCACACGCCGAAGCTTGACGCCGTCGGCGGCCCTCCGCAGCAACCGGCGAAGAAGCATCCCACCCGGCCCACCGCCATGGCGACCAGCAGACCCGGAGCCGTCACGTCGAGAAAGACTCCGATTGGCACGCGAAGCACCGC
>Ga0209701_10000972_pt1 | contig 17827 bp, 16 predicted proteins | sample CZO8metaG_4_FD_188356 | JGI IMG/M metagenome (GOLD analysis project Ga0209701, IMG submission 188356) | Vadose zone soil microbial communities from the Eel River Critical Zone Observatory, Northern California, USA - CZOApr15con2H3.8 metaG... | ecosystem: Environmental > Terrestrial > Soil >... | reverse complement strand
GTGCGCCTGGTGGTGGAGTATACCGGCACGACAACCCATCTCACAGCGCGCTGTACCGGCCTGGGAACCCTGGTCGCAAGCTGGTCCCCTACCACTCCTGCTGAGCAGAACAACTGGGTGCTCACTGACGGCACGCTGGTCAATGTCAACGGGCAAACCTGCGTTTCCACGACGAAAGGGTCGCTGACCGATATCAAGCTGTACGCGAATACCCTCTATACCAACAGCATGCTCAACCTGGCGCTGATTGGTCAACTCGACTGCCAGCAGCAAACAGGACAAAAGACATCCTGCAAAGATACGACCCCAGAAACGCTCTTCTTCTCGAACGGTGCGCTGCTGTTCTCGTTCCACACCGATGCCACTCGCCTACAGCCATTCCTGAATGTGGCTGCCCAGGCGACGGGTACCCCATTGAGCATCGAACTGGCCAACAGCACCACTTCAACCGGCACCTGGCCCTCTAAAGCGACCCTGAGTGCGACAGACAACCCGCTGATCTATCTGAGCCCCAAGCTCTTTAACAAGGCAGGTAGCAACACCTCGGCTACCGCAACCCGTAGTGCTGGCTCCGCCACTGCTGCGACCACCGGTGAACCGGGGATGCCGCTGGTCGATAGTAATGGCAACCTGGTTGGGATGAGTGTGAGCAACGGTGCACTGCTGAGCGGGCAGATCATTATGGGCATGTTGAACCAGCAGTCAGTTGCCCCGGCACAACATACCAACAGCCTGAATAGCAACTGGAATCGTGGCATCACGCAGTACGAAGCGGGGAACTACGTGAGTGCCGAGGCCACCCTCAAACAGATCGCCAGCGCTAATACCCAGTTCCAGGCGCCGCTGATCTACGAGGGGAAGGCCGCAGCACAGATTTCAGGCACTCGCACTGGAGGCACTACCCAGGGAGCCGTGCAGACTCCAGGCCTCCCGGGGATTCTGATCATTGTTGGCATCGTGGCAGGACTGCTGCTGCTGGTGCTGCTGCTGGTGCTGGTCAGTATGTGGGCGCGGCGCCGACAAGAACTGGCGCGTTTCGAGGCTGAGCGCACAGCAGCACAGCGCGACGCTGAACTGGATATGCAGCAGCGCCAACAACAAGCACTACCTCTACAGCACGTCATCCTAGAGGAGCAGAAGGCACCAATCACCAATTGGCAATCTCCGCCTGAGAAACTTTGTCCAAACTGTGGTCGGACGGTTCGGGCTGATGCAACCTACTGCCCCAATTGTCGTTATCAGCTTTCTCCTGCAGCGCCTGGTGCCCGTCCTACAATACGTATATCACCAGCGTCAGAACTTCCAATCAGCGAGAAAGCCCCGGTATCGGCGATCACCTCCCAATCGCAGCAGGCGTTAGTCAAAGAGACAGTGCTAGATGATCAGGCGATCCGGGCGACTTTGCAACGTTTGTGGGACCGGGCGGCACAAAAAGAGTAACTTGCCAGGTTAAATAGAACTCTCCCGAATTTGGCGCGCAGGATCAAAAGATAGAGTCAGGCAGGAACTTTCACCCACTACACATTGGGAACATCGAGAAAGATTATCATAGTGCTTTCGAAGTCAAAAAGGGTGGAGAGAGAAACATTTCATACGTCCTTTATTCTACCACTTTTTTGATCAGTGAGGTTACTCAAGAAACAAATTTCTGCCGATTGTACCCAACCTGCATCTCAATACGTTACTATTACAGAGCGTATCAAAGTTTATTTAGGATCTCCATTCTTTAGGGGGACAGCGGGCGACCATAAAGGCCCACCCCGCCTCTCTTCACCACCCTCGCCCCTACGGGAAGGGTATTTCCCCGCAAGGATGGAGAGCCTTTATTTACCTCAGATTGATACTGCGCATGCTGGAAGGGTAAAACCCGGCGGTGGCAAGTCACGTCCATACAAGCGGCCCCGCGAGAACTTATGATGCAGGTGAACACTCATGAAACGGGCACCGATTTCTGATATTATCTGGTTGTTTGTAGGAACGCGCCTTCTGCTGGTATTGGTTACCTACATTGGTTTTATTCTCTTTCCCGTGCCCCCACATTTCTACCCGGTTGTGCCAGTAGATGTAACAGGATTACTTACTTCCTGGAATCGCTGGGATGCCGTCCATTATACCCAGATTGCCCAATTTGGCTACCAATCAATTTATGATACTGCCTTCTTTCCTCTCTTTCCTTTACTGATTAAAGGCATGGCATTGCTCTTCGGCAACCAGGGTTATATAGCAATCGGCATGATTCTCAGCAACCTGGCGCTTCTGGGCACATTATTCGTGCTCTACCAGATTGCGGTCGATGCGCTTGGCGAGCAGGTCGGGCGGCGTACGTTGCTTTACTTATGTATCTTCCCAACCGCATTTTTTTTCTTTGCAGCCTATAATGAATCCCTGTTTCTCTTATTAACTGCCAGCGCGTTTCTGGCCATGCGCCGCCAGAAGTGGTGGCTAGCCGGCATCCTGGGATTCCTTGCCGCTCTAACACGTTCAGCCGGCCTATTTCTTGTGATCCCATTTCTTTGGGAATTGTGGATGGCAAGAGAAACTATCACCGGCAGCGAGCAAAGCACCATGCGCAAATTACTGGATATCTTGCCCAGGGTTTTGCCGGTTGTGCTTATTCCGCTAGGTACTTTGCTCTACTGCGTCTACTGCTGGAAAGCCTTCAATAACCCCTTTGCTTTCGCCGCCGTACAAAGTCACTGGGACCGACATCTAACCTGGCCGTGGGTAGGAATATGGGAGGCCCTGCGCGAAATATTCAGGATTCAGCCCTTCGGCTCGTTCTACGAAGTCCATCTACTGCTTGACCTTACCGCTACCGTTGGCTTCATCGCGCTGGCAATCTTAGGATGGCGCAGGTTACGCACAAGTTATAGCATCTGGGTTGCCCTATTGCTCTTCTATACGCTGATCAGCCCGGCGATTGCCCAGGCCGATGTGCTGGTATCTAACCAGCGCTTCGTGCTCGAAATGTTTCCAGCATTCATTACTCTAGCGGCGCTGAGCGTTAAACATCCCCGCCTGCACCAGGGGCTACTAATTGCATTCCCGTTTCTGCAAGCAACGCTGGCAGTGCTTTTTGTATTGAATCGTTGGATGGTTTAGTGTATGATCGAAAAGCATATCGAAGGACTCAATCTCACTGTAAAACAGGCAGAGCCTGCATCAACAAAACAGCCTGCGGGAAGAATATCAACGCTGGTAATTGCACTTTGCGCCCTGGCCTTCGTTTTATGTACACTTCTCAGTGTCGCTCCACTCAGCCGAATACTAGACCCGGTAATACAGCTGCAAACGCCCTTTGGGACGCAACTTGCACAGGTGGGCGCCTGGCTTCCTACCGACATAGGATTGACTCCGTACCGGCGGGCATCACTAGCTGATACAGGCTACATCGAGTTCCTGGCGCTGATTGCATTGGCTTTCGCAATCTATGGACTATGCGCATTATTCATCCAACGAAGAGCACCTGCGCACAATCAGCCGGCGCTACGCCTGATCTGGCTGGCAACCATCGTGGCGGGATTGATATATGTCTTCACACCGGCAATGCTCTCGCACGATATTTTTGTCTATGCCAGCTATGGCCGCGTACTGGCCGTATACCATAACAACCCTTACTTTGCGCCATTATCAGCCTTTCCGCAGGACCCTTTCAACGCGCTAAACTACTGGGCAAATGCAACAGCCGCTTATGGGCCAGTCTGGATATACATCTGTTCACTGTGGGGATTCGTGCTAGGTCCTCAAGCTCTTGGCTACGTGCTGGCTTTTCGCCTGTTTGCGCTGGCTATGCATCTTTTGAATACCTGGTTGGTAGCAACCACGCTGCGTACAAGTGGGCAATCTTCACGGGTCGTGTTACTCGGCACCCTGCTCTACGCATGGAACCCGCTCGTCTTAATGGAAAGCAGCTTTGGTGGTCACAACGATGTATTTATGGTTACTCTCCTACTGGTGGGAATACTGCTGAGCATCCGGGCAGAAAAGCGAGGCCAGTTTACCCATCCTCGTGGGTACGTACCACCTCTCATCGCTTTCACGCTGGCGACGCTGATAAAATTTACAACGTTGCCACTGATTGTGCTTTTCATCATTTTTCTAACCTGGAGAGTACTGCGTCCAGCACAATCACCTGCACTTCCCTTTCGAAAAGCAGTAATGCAACGTTGGCGGCCAGCGTTGTTAACAATATGTATCGCAACCATTAGCGGCGGTTTACTGGCACTTGTATTGTATGCGCCATTCTGGATTCCTCATAACTTTACTGGCATACAACACACCTTCACCAGAACGCCATCAGCACAATTTGCAGAGAATTCTATTCTGCTAGCGATATTCAAATGGTATGAAGCGAACAACCACCAGCCGGACTACCTGGTGCTTCAAGTGCTTAGCGCCCGTTGGGTCTGGGACACTATCAACACCGTTGTCTTAGCAGGTCTCCTCCTTACAGGTGCCTTCTGGTTGTGGCGCGCTACCACTATACGCACGTTCATACTTGCATCGCTGGTGACACTGGGTGGCTTGCTCATAATAACCCCCTGGTTCTTCTCCTGGTACATCACATGGCTGATAGGCCTGGTCGTGGTGTGCTTGCCACTTGCGCACAACCGGCTGGGCCGATCTTTGCTGGCATTCACACTGGCATTCTCCATCTCGGCTTTCTCGACGTATCTCTTTAAAGATGGGATTCCACCATTTGGTATATGGATAGGATGGGTGCCCCTGACTACAATTGCGCCACCACTCCTTGCATTTCTCATTACTTTCCTGACATGGCGACCTGTGAAACAAACTCCCCTGGGCGTTGAGAGAATAGAAGTTGACATATAGAATATCCTGTCCGGGTTGCGTCACCACTAGAATAAGCTTATAATTGCCTGGTAATCCTGTTTATTCGATCAATCTGGGTAATCTCAATTACACCGAAGGGATAGAGAATGCGCTGGCTACCCATCTTACATATGAGGCCGCTCACCTGGGTTGGCGAACCCTTAGCCGCACTCATTTCGCTCCAGACATTACTAAATGCCCTGAACGTTTTGGGCTATCCAGCGGTTATAATTTTCGTGATGATCGAAAGTTCCGGCATTCCTTTCCCCGGCGAAACGATGCTCTTGCTGGCGGCATTTTATGCCGCCGTCAGCCAGCAATTACAAATCCCTATCGTGATCGCATGTGCTGCTCTGGGAGCGATCATAGGCGACAATATCGGCTACTACATCGGGCGCACCGGCGGACGTGCCCTGGTCACGCGCTATGGTAAATATGTCCGCATCAAGCCGGAGCATCTTGATCGCGCTGAAAAATTCTTCGCCAAACACGGCAATAAAACAGTCTTCTTTGGCCGCTTCATCGCTGTACTACGCGCCTGGGCCGCTTTTCTGGCTGGCGTAAACAAAATGCCCTGGCGCACTTTTCTCGTCTATAATGCCGCCGGGGGTATTCTCTGGGCAACGCTTGTTGGCACAATCGGCTTTTTTGGCGGGCGTCTGCTCCATGATAATTTCGCACTGGTTGAGCACATAGTCAAAACAGCAAGCTGGCTTTTAGCAGCTATCGTTGTAGCGTTGATTCTGTTGATCTACTTCATCTATCTCCTGCGACGAAAGCGCCGCCGTGCTCAATCTACCGCTGAAACACCGGCAGAGCAGGTTACTGGAGGCGAGGCAAACACAACCGAGGTTGAGGCTCACCCTGTTGCCGATCATCTCAATCACAAAGGAGAGGCTACCCGGCTAGAGATTGCACCCACCAGCGACGAGAAATCAGAAGCACCAGTCGGCTCAAAGGAGACGTCTATAGACATTGACCCACTTTAAACAAAAATCTATGTATTTTACAGCGAGGATGTACTATGTCAACACTGGAATCAGGTCAAGTATTTGAACGCTATCGCATTATACAGTTGCTAGGTAGTGGAGTATCGGGCGAGAGTTACGAGGCCGAAGATACCATGCTCCTGCGCAAGGTAACGCTCAAACTCATCCATCCACAGGCGACCTTGCCAGACTCAGCTCGAAGGCAATTTTTCCGCGAGATGCAGGGCACCAGTATCTTGAATCATCCATACCTGGCAACTGTGCTTGACTATGGCGAGATCGATGGCAAATTATATGTTGCTCGCCGCTACGTCAGCAACGGCTCTTTTCTTGGCACCAATGGCAGATTGTGGTTTCGCACGCCTCTGAGTGTACCCGATGCCATACATTATGCGAATCAACTGGCTCAGGTGCTCCAATTTATCCATAATCGCGGTTCTTTGCATGGTGCGCTTACTTTTTCCAACATCCTGGTATTACGTGGCCCCAGCCTGGAGAATGAAGGCGACTACGCTCCTTTCCTGCTTGCCGACGCCGGCCTGACAAATTTCGTGCGCCGCTTTGGTCAACAATCGCATTTACCTCTGCCCGTCACTGCAGCGCCAGAACAACTAGGGAAGCGCGTTATACCAGCCAGTGATCAGTTTGCCCTGGCAGTGGTGCTTTATTTCTGGCTGGCAGGCCGTCCACCTTACGTGGGCACACCAGAAGAAATACAGCATTTGAAGCTCACAGAAACTATTACGCCTCTGTCCACTTTCAATCCCAGGGTCTCTTTTGAGCAAGAAGGGATGCTACTGCGGGCGCTTTCTGTGTATCCAGAGGACCGCTACCCCAATGTGCTGGCGTTTGCGAACGCATTACTGGGAACCCTCAAGCCTCAACCCCAGCCTGTGCTAAGAACAGAGTCAAGTGCCCAAACAGTGCCAGATGTACACGCCGCGACCGAGCCTGCCCCTGAACCAGTACCGCAAGATGTCCCCCAGCCAGGGCCTGAACCGGACGTGCCGCAGCCAATAGCGAATCCTGTTCCTCAACCCTCGCTTGAGCAGGACGTGCCGCAGCCAGTGCCGGATGACATTCCCCAAACAATACCCGAACCCGCTGCGCCTGTTCCTATGCCAGAGCCTATTGACCATGACGGGTTACCTGCCGCAGAACAGTTGCCCGGCGACCAAGAACACCTGCCTGAGCCTACCAGTATGGCTGCCTATCTCATCATCGTGTCACCATTTATTGAGGAACCTTACGAGGTGTTGCTACGAAGCGACGAAACGACGATTGGCCGCGCAGGTTCCAGTGATATCCTGCTTGACCATGATAATCTGACTTCAAGGCACCATGCACTACTTAAGCGCGAAAATGGTCGTTATTACGTCTATGACAGGCACAGCGCCAACGGAGTTCAGGTCAATGGGCAGCAACTCGGTGGTGACGACGGATGCGCCCTGGAAGATGGCGATCATATCAGCATTGGCAACTATGAACTCATCTTTCGTTTAAGGGTACCTGAAGTCCCTGGCGAAGATCGCATCCTTGCAACTAATAACTCGAGCGCAACATGGACGGGAGCGTGACCTGCCACGCTCCCCCCCTCGACAGTTGGCCCAACACTCCACCTACCTCCTCCATCTCCTCGTAGGGGCACGACGAATCGCGTCCTGGAACACGATACAGACCCGGAAACTCAGCCCTTGACATATATATGTTTCCTGACTATACTCTACATAGCAACTGTATGGTATAGAATTTATTACTGTACATTACAAACTTATTATGAGGTAAGTTTAAGTGTCTGAACACCCGGGTGACAAGGGGAAATGCAGTGGGCGAGCGCGCCTGATCCAGGCGGCTCAAGAGCTTGCAGAGCATCGTCCTTTCGATGAGATCACCATTGACGAAATTATCAAAGCGGTGGATCTCTCACGCCCTGCCTTCTACTACCATTTTGCAGGTGGGAAAGAAGAACTGCGTGCAGAATTAGTGCATCGAGGCTTACTCAGTGAGACACCAACGCAAGATGTACGGCAGGTACTTCTGGAAGCGGCTCTACGTGTTTTTGCACGCTCCGGCATATCAGCAGCAACATTAGATGATATTGCTGCCGAAGCAGGAGTGACACGGGGTACGCTCACCTGGCATTTCCATAGTAAGGATGAGTTACTCTCAGGCATCATCAAGCACTATGGACCCCATTCTGTGCTGCGCCCGGTTGTCGAGCAGATTGAACAAGATCTGCAAAACGGTGTTCCACTTGACGATGAAACGATTTTCCGGCGTCTTGCAGGTGCCTTCTACGATGGTTTTACAGCACAAGGAGACTACGCACGCCTGGCGATTTTACTGGTTAATACCCATCCAGACGCCGCACGCATCCTCGTGGAGAAGATTGTGAAAGGTCGTAGGACCATCGTCGAGTATATACACCAGCGCCAGGAAGAAGGCTATTTCTGTAAGCGTATCGACCCTGATTTATGCGTGCAGGTTATGGCTACATTCTTCGCCATGCGCGCAGTCGGGTGTGGGCTGCAAGAACTTTTACCATTCGGACATCTTTCACGAGAGGAAACCATCGACCAGCTGGTCTCTTTACTGTTGTATGGCATAGTAAAGCGCGAGCAACCGGGTGTTTAAATAAAGACGGTGTTTAAATATAGCATTCTACGCCTTGCCTCTCTCAACGGCCAGGCGATCTTCTTAAACTACTTGTTTCTACAGGAAGGAGTCTTGCCGCATGCAAGTCATGCAAGTCAATACACAGGCGGCTCGACGCGGCGGAAGATTGGATTACAAGTGGATACTGGCAATGGTAGTAATCTTTGGTGTATTTATGAGCATCCTGGATCAGACCATTGTCAACATTGCTATTCCACGCCTGCAAAGCGCTTTCGGCGCGGACATCCACAGCGTGCAGTGGGTGCTGACCGCTTATATCCTGGCCCAGGGAGTTGCGACACCCGCAGCAGCTTTCTTCGCTGACACGCTGGGCATCAAACGTTTCTACATCATTTCGCTGACAGCCTTTACTCTTGGCTCAGCGCTCTGTGGGCTGGCGTGGAGCCTCCCTATTCTGATCACTTTCCGCATCTTGCAAGGACTTGGAGGAGCTGCGCTATTCCCGCTCTCGATCACACTGCTCTTCCGCGAGTTCCCCCCCCAGGAACGCGGCACGGCTATGGGTATCTTCGGTGTCCCCGCGCTGCTTGCCCCGGCCCTTGGCCCCACGCTTGGCGGGTACCTGGTGACATATGTTGGCTGGCAAGCCATCTTTTACGTCAACGTCCCCATTGGCATTGTCGCCATCGTCCTCTCCACCATCCTTATCCGCGAATACCGTCCAGAAGGACAAATGCGCTTTGACTTTCCCGGCTTTTTCCTTGCCGCGCTCGGTCTCGCCACTATTCTCTACGGGCTGTCGTCAGCAAGTACAGATGGCTGGGGCTCCGGCATCGTGCTGGGTTCGCTCTTCGTTGGATTGCTCTCACTGGCAATCTTCGTGACGGTTGAACTCGTCACAGCCAACCGGGGAGGACAGCCTTTACTTGACCTGCGTCTTTTTGCAAATGGGCCGTTCCGGGCGGGCATGATAGCGCAGCTGTTCGTCGTCTTCGGCCTGTTCGGAGGCTTGTTCCTCTTCCCAATCTACCTGCAGAACATCCGGTTTCTGAGCGCGTTTCAGGCTGGCCTGATCTTGCTTCCCCAGGCCCTGGCCGCGATGGTCTGTGCGATCATAGGGGGGCGCCTGGTCGATCGCATCGGTGTGCGGGCAGTGATGATCCCTGGATTGCTGGTACTGGCATTCGCCACCTGGCAACTCACGTATATCAGTCTCAACTCCACGTATGGATGGCTCCAGTTGATGTTTATCTTACGCGGCATCGCGCTCGGCCTGACCGTCCAGCCGCTGACAGTTGCCATGCTGTCCGAGATATCACCACGTCAACTGGCCCAGGCTTCATCTCTCAATACCGTCAATCGTGCAGTCGCCAGTTCGCTGGGCATCGCGATCCTGGCAACGCTTGTGCAAACACAGAGCTTGATACACTTCGGTCATCTAGCCGAGCAGGTGACAGCAAGCTCACAACTTGGCCAGTTATTGCTAGGCATTCAGGCAGCTTTTGTTGCACATGGTGCCGATCTACTCACAGCCCACAACGCTGCCTTGCAGTTGATCGCCAGGTACTTTTTACAAAGGCAAGCGTTCGTTCTGGCTGTTCAAGATGCCTTACGATTGACCATCATCGTCGTTGTTCTAGCCATTATTGCTGTGCTGTTCGTGCGTAATAATCGCCGGCCGCAGCGTATTCCTGAACAGGCACCTCGCGCCGGTATCCCTGCCGAAAGAGAAGAAAGCGCACGCGCAGAAGCGATAGTAGCCGAGTAACTCGTAATAAAAGCCACCAGAAGGGTGTCACTCAACAAGGCCATAATTAGTATCAATCAAAGGAGAGTAACTCAATGCGAAGAATAATTTTGGTACCATTGCTCATTTTCCTTGCTCTCGCAGCTATCGGGGGCGCTATAGCCTACTGGATCTACGACAACTACAACTACTACCGTACCGATGATGCACAGATCAGCGGACCGGTCGTGAGTATCAGCGCTCCCGAAGCAGGCACGCTGACCAGCCTCACCATCCAGCCGGGCGCTACTGTCACTGCCGGTGAGCAAATTGGCACCATTACCCTGCCGCCTGGCCAGACAGCCACACGCGCCAATGCCGCTCCAACGACCATCAACCTGGTGAGCCCGATGAACGGCACCGTGCTGCTGGTTCCGGCCGTTCCCAACCAGCTCGTCGCGCCTGGATTGGAAATCGCCTCGGTCACCGACCTCAGTTCCATCACGATCACTGCCTACATCGACGAAAATGCCATCAACAACGTGAGCGTGGGTCAAGCGGTCGATATCCATATCGATGCCTACAGCGACACGAGCTTCACCGGGCATGTGAAACTCATCGTATCGGCGGCGGCGGGGACGTTTTCACTCCTGCCTAACCAGGACCCGACCAGTGGGAACTTTACCAAAGTGGGACAGCGCATTCCCATTGTGATCACACTCGACGCCACCGCCGGCAAGGCTCTTCTCCCCGGCATGAGTGCAGAAGTAACCATTCACCTACACTAGCTTGCTTGCAGTATCCTCAAAGCGGATCGAGAAAAGGGAGATGAGCCAGCCAGCTCCACACAACTCCACACGGCCCTTGACAGGATACAATATACACTGGATTACCGAGTAGGTCAATTGATTTTGCACCAGGAGTTATGGTGGTTCGCGCGATGTCATTGTTCTAGTCTAAAAGGAGTTTGTCGTGACTTTATTGATTATCGGAGGATTGCTCATTCTCGCAGTTTTAGCCATCGTTGGCGCTGTGTTGTTAAGCATAGGTGAGCAGCGTGCCGACAGATCCTCTGCCAGTAGCAGAGCAACTCCCAGTGCTACCATCCCCGTGCCTGCTCTCTCACAGGCGCCAATCGTGAATAGTGGAGTGGAGCAAACCGCTCCTGCCAGGCAAGGGTTGCCTGCTACACCTGAGAGACCCCAGCGATCAACTGTTGACAGCCCGCAGCTGTATGCACTCAACGGTCAGTTCCGCGAGCTTGCCGCAGAGCTGCGAACACTCTACCAGCAAGCGTGGGACCTTGAGCGCAGGCTGCGCGTCCTTATGGAGATGGCTGATCGCATCGAGGATAGGCAAGACAGCCAGATCAGTATTGAAGAAGAGGCGTACTCTCAGACCCCTGGCAGTACGGCACTGTAGTTACAAGATGTAGGGCGTGATAGATTGCGCTCTACATCTTCCATATGAAGCCTATCTTCCTCCCCAAAACGTCCCGGTTCACCTTGTTCGCATGATGTATCGTTTATAATAGCGATATCTACTCTGAAAAAGGAAGTGATCGGGGTGTTTAGAAAACAAATCCAGGATCATGGGGCAATACGCCTTGCGTTGATCTGTACCTGCTTGCCGTTGTTGTTCTCAGCCTGTCAAAATACTAGCGGGTCGCCGGTAAAGAATGATCCGCCGCAAACACTTACTCTCAGGATAGCAGCCCAGCAGTCGAGCATTAGCTCAACTTCTTTCCAGATAGTAGCCCAAATCTCTACCCCAACGGTTGGTACAACACCAACCCAGCAGACTTCATCCCTGTCTAACCCCGTCAATACCAGTCGTCCCGTGCTGGCTTTTTATTACCCCTGGTACACCTCCGCGACATGGTGTTCATGCCACATGTCAGACTTACCTACTATCCTGTACAACTCGAGCGATGCTACAACGATTGCGCGGCAAGTCACGGAGGCAGCGGATGCAGGAATTACCGGCTTCATTAGTTCCTGGTGGGGGTCAGGAGATCAGACAGACACGAATTTTGCCAGGGTACTGGCAGATGCTGCAACTTTTGAAAATGCGACACGCTATCACTTTGCTTCGAGCATTTACTTTGAGAGCGACTCGCCACGCTTAAGCGGAACAAGCACAATCATAGCTGCACTGCGCTATGTGCTCGCCCATTATAGTAACGATGCTCATTTCTTCCACTGGCGCGGGAAGCCCGTCATTTTCTTCTGGGATCCCCTTGGCAATGGTCGCACGCTTGCAACATGGGCATATATTCGCAGCCAGGTTGATCCAAACAACCAGACCATCTGGTCTGCCGAGGGCGTAGATACCACGTTGTTGAACGTCTTCGATGGTATACACCTCTTCAGCGCGGGGTACTGGGGCATCCAGAATGGTAATATGACAGCGGTTGACCAGGGTTTCCGTGCGAAGGTGAATGCTTACAACCAGGCACACCGGGCACAAAAAATCTGGGCCGCGGGCGTACTACCCGGTTATAATGATACGCTGATACCGGGACGCACAGGAACCTACATCGTCCCACGCAACAACGGGGCGACTTATGGCATCAGCTGGTCGGCAGCAATTGCCAGTAACCCGGATTGGATAACCATCACATCTTTTAATGAGTGGTTTGAGGGGTCGATGATTGAGCCTAGCGTGCATTATGGAAACCAGTACCTCAATCTGACATCGCAATACGCTAAACGATGGTATGGATAGAATTAGTTCATGTTTTTAACCTGACCATGCATTTCCCGGTCCACTCCCAGCCCTACAAATATCGATACTCGCCTGCAGACCTGTACGGGCAGGATACTCTCGATCAACGGCCTGGCTCAAAGCTTCGATAGCCTCATTATGGACGAGATTGATGGTGCAACCCCCGAAACCCCCGCCCATCATGCGAGCGCCCAGCACACCTGGAACCTGCCATGCAATCTCTACAAGTGTATCGAGCTCGACGGAGCTGACCTCGTACTCGTCACGCAAGCCAGCATGAGACTGCCAGAGAAGCGGCCCTACCTGCTCAATCAATCCCTCTTCTAGCAGTTTCGCCGCTGACAGGACACGAGCATCTTCAGCGATCACGTAGCCTGCACGTCTGCGCAATAGATCAGGTAACTGAGAACCGTAGCGGGCAAATTGCTCCCGCGTAACATCGCGCAGGGCATGTATGGTATGCCCTGCCTGATCCTGCTGCACAATGATATCATGGAACATCTGCGCCGCTTCTTCACACTGGCGGCGCCGTTCGTTATAAGCCGAGTTTGCCAGCTCGCGACGCACGCCGGTATCAATCACCAGGAGTGATAGGCCCGGCGCATCAAATGGTAAATAACGATATTCCAGCGAACGGCAGTCGAGCAGGATCGCCTGTCCAGGGCGTCCCAGGCATGATGCAGCCTGGTCGAGGATGCCTGACCGCACGCCTGAAGCTATGTGCTCGGCGCGCTGGCAAAGGGTCGCTACCTCCAATGGCGTCAACGTTGTCCCCTCAGTTCCAATGGTGAATCGACCATTTGAAAAGAGCATACACGCCTGCGCCGTTGCTACCTCTATAGCAGCCGAAGAACTCATGCCACCACCCACGGGCACATCTCCATGCACCACAGCATCAAATCCACGGAGCACTGCACCTGCGCGTGTCAGCTCCGCTATCACTCCCAGGATGTAGCGTGCCCAGGCAGGTAAAATATGAGACTGTTGCTTAAAAGTCTCCGGCAATCCTTCCAATGAAAACTGCGCATATGCTTGAAAATGAGTTGACCAGAGCCGCACGATACCATCACTACGCGCCCGGCCAGCAAACACTACCACGCGATCTATCGCTATTGGCAGCACGTACCCATCATTATAATCTGTATGCTCGCCGATCAGGTTGACCCGTCCCGAAGCCCACGCCGCCCCTAATGTACTGGCATACTGTATCCCATCATTTATGACTATAGGAAATATATTCAGCGCATCCCGTGCTGTTTCTGGCATGTTGACGGAAGCAGTCATACCTCCATCCTCCCGATTGCTTCTCGTAGCTCCTGTGCCTTCTGGGCCGGGGAGGAGTCGTTTGTCCACAGACCCCAAAGTGATTCAGAAGATGCTGCATATTTCAATTTGCCGGGCGCACGACCGATTGCAAGTATCTCAACATGCAGGTGAAAACGGGAATCGGCAAGCTGGTGCAATCCCAGCAGGTAGGGCATAGGAGCCATAGCTCCATCATATAGGGCGTTGTAACCGCGTACGACCTGCAACAATAACGCCGCAAAGTCACGTAACTCGGCATCCTGCATTGCCGCAAGGTTTGCTATATGACGCCGGGGATAGAGATGTGTTTCATACGGATAGCGCACATATGGTGGCAAGAAAGCCTGCCAGGTAGTGTTCGCTGCTACCTGGTATTCGCTATCTGACAGCTCTGCGCGCACGCGACAAAAAGGACAACCGCGCCCTTCTCTATCATCTTGCACAACGGTTTCTAATTCACGCTCCAGAATAGGTGGAGTGATGGAGACGCCAAAGGCCTGGCCGTGAGGATGATGCTGCGTTTGTCCGATCGATTCGCCGCTATTCTCGAAGATCATGACGGTGGGGTAACGCGAGGAAAGGTCACGATAGAGGTCACGCCACAGGAGTGTGACGGCGTTGACCTCGTCAACGGTCAATTGGGTGAAAGTACGATGGTGATCCCGGCTATAAATAACTACGTATGCTTCGCCCACGGGAGGTTGTAATGGCGGAAAGTCGTTTGGATGTAGCCATACTTGCGCGTCAGGGCTAACCCTGCCTTTTGTAATGTCTTCACAAAAAGGGCACGCATTTGTTCCTTCACGGCGATTCATGCGGTTTGGCGCATTTATCACATATTGACGTAAGATAGGATTCCAGATCATCTGTTCCATTCATCCTCCTACACGAAACGTACATCGAGATCACTCAACGGGCAGAGTCGAGGTATATCGCCAGCGTTTAGCCCTCGCGCGTGTAGACGCGAGGCTGACCTCCCAGAAGAACGCACCGCCCTTGACGGGCAAAGGTGGCCAGCAGTTCCCCCTTGTCAATCACCGCGCCATCATCCCCGCAGGCAAAAAGCCACTCATCCCAGGCCGCTTTCTCCATGAACAGCGCCCAGGCCACCGGGGCCACCAGCCGTCTGGCAGCACGCATAATCTCCAACGCGTCGTCAACGCCAGGTTCGAGCTCTGGTTTCAATCCCGCCGAAGTCAATGCTTGAAAAGTGCAGATTGAGTGGACCTCGCCATTGACAACCTCACAAACAACGCCTAATGCAAGTTCCTCGCGCTCAGGCATGCCAGCTTCGCCTGGTACAGTTTCCCATACACCCACAACGAGGCTGCATCTTGGGGACAACCGGTCGAGGAATGTAGTGATTTGCTGTTTATTCCAACCATGCCACGAATAGGTAGCATTATTCTGTTCAAGTCGCAAAGCGGCATCCAATAAAGGCCGGGCAGGGCGCCATAAAGGAGAGTCACCATCAAGCACGCGCAATTCTTCCGCTAACACAATTTTCTCCGCTACAATGAGTTCCTAAAAAGAAAAAGAGCGAGCAGTATCCGCTTCCATCCAAGTATACCACTGCATGGTATAATTTATGGTAAAGATACTTAAGGACACGGAGGAGCAAGTCAGATCATACATAAGGGACAGCAATCATGGGCACCAACACCTTCAACCCACACCTCCTTTCCCCTTATCTTTCCGTCCTCGGCATTAGCGGCGCGGTAGCGCTTCTGGTGGCAACGGGATTGGTGCTGTGGTATTACCGCGATAGCCGTGTACAGAGCTTCAACTGGTATTTGCGCAACTGGCGCTTGAAACAAATTTCTGCGGTTGCCTGCCTCTTCTTCGTGGCAATGGCAGCCAGTTCCTGGGTCATTCTGGATGCCTGGGGATGGGTTTACCTGCTAGTGGCATTTAAAATCGGAACCTGGTGGTTTCGCAGGGCCATCAGCCAAAGGGCATAAAAAGATGGGTGGACACCGGCGAGAGGCCCGTGTTCGCCTGAAACTATCCCTCACGTGCAGGATGACGTAGAGAACCTCATTGGCGTTCACGTGTGTACTGGTAAGTATCGGCCTGCTCCGACACTAACAGCCAGCGAACCAGGCTCCGAGAGAAGACGCCGTAAAGGGCGAGATAGAGCGATTCAACGGGGTCACAACGAGGAGAGCGCACTATCCGGCAGGTGGGTCGGTCCCCTTTTGTGAGCAGGCGGCAAAACTTGCTCACCGAATGGCATATTCGCTATCGCGGACCTGGGATTATGGTATATGGGTATGTGGAAAAGAAGGCTGTGTATTTCTTCACAGTCAATATTAGGTCTGCATAAGGCTTGACAAGACATGCTTCTTACAGTATACTATCCACATGGTTAAACCAAATGGTTAAACCAAATAGTTAAGGAGGGACATGACGCTTCCCAAATCTTCAGAGACGGCTACGCGCATTCTCCAGGCGGCCTACCGTCGCCTGGCTACCGATGGATACGCGCGCTTGAACATGCGCGATGTTGCAGCCGAAGCCGGGGTCAACCATGCGTTGATCCATTACTACTTTGGAAGCAAAGACCAGCTCGTCATCGCTGTGCTCGACGAGGCCAATCGGCAACTGCTCGAACGGCAAACGCAGATGTACACTACGCCAGGGGATTTTGCGGCGAAATGGGCGCAGGCACGCGCCTTTTATGAAGAGGACCTGGCCTCCGGTTTCGTGCGCGTCCAGATGGAACTGTGGGCCGCCAGTCTCTCGAACGCGGCTCTGCGTGAGCAGTTCGTGCCTCGCTTCATGGCATGGCATCGCGTGATCGAGGACGTGGTACGTGACGCGCTGGCTCACTACCGACTGGAGCTTCCGGTTTCACCAGAGGCCCTTGCCACCTGGATCGTCAACTTTTGGTTCGGCATGGAATTCGAGATGCTGCTCGGCATTCCCGAATCTCAGGCGCACCATCAAGAAGCGTTGGATGCTATGCAGCGCCTGTTGGAACATTTTGATGGGCAGACGTCATCTCAACCAGCGATATCAATTACGGATATCAGCTCATCCTACGCCGAAAGGAAGGATTGATAATGACCGTACCAGTAGACATCTCATGGCGCAATAAGCACAGATTGGATCACTGCCGCGACGCGGGTCAGTTGCTGGATGATGGTCCCTACCTCAAGAAACTTTCTCCAGCGAAGTTGGCGTTAGTTCATGAGTAATGCCTTCTTGCGAAGGTCGTCCCACGGAGAAGCAGAGTACATTGTAGCGTTGTCCAAGAGCTATCCCCATTCCAAGCGAAGATTAACGTGATAGTTGAGGGGAGAGGACAGTTGAAGTCCCCTCACGCAGGAAAAGGAGATCTGTATGGCACATGAACATGAGATGCACGACGAAGACCACGCTGCCTGTGGACCAGGCTACGCTTCACCTGAAGAGGCGATGCAGGCCGAGCAGGAAAAGACCCTGTATACTGTTGGCCTCTATGGCGGCACCGGCATCCAGGCGCCTGACTATCTGGCGACGGTAGATGTCGACCCCGCATCTCCGACGTACTCCCAGGTCATCCACCGCACCCAGCTGCCTGGCATGGACGATGAACTGCATCATTTTGGCTGGAACGCTTGCAGCTCTTGCCATAACGATGAGGGCA
>Ga0209701_10000967_pt1 | contig 17861 bp, 16 predicted proteins | sample CZO8metaG_4_FD_188356 | JGI IMG/M metagenome (GOLD analysis project Ga0209701, IMG submission 188356) | Vadose zone soil microbial communities from the Eel River Critical Zone Observatory, Northern California, USA - CZOApr15con2H3.8 metaG... | ecosystem: Environmental > Terrestrial > Soil >... | reverse complement strand
ACGCTCTCGCTCAAGCGCGAACCGGCTTGTTTCGCCTTCCTGTGCAGCCGCGCCGTGTCGGCGCCGCTGCCGGTCGACGCGATCAATCTCGACCTCGCCTCGGTCGATTACTTCAGCGGCCGCGCCTCGCTGTGGGCGACGCTCGAGGTCCGCTCCGGCGCGACCAACGAGCAGCCGACCGCGGTGCTCGGTTTCGACGAGACCTTCCTGCGCCCGTTCACGCGCGCGCTCATCGAGGCGGCGGCGAGTCGCAACCCTTACCGCATGACCATCATGCTCGAGCCGGGCGAGGCCGCACGTCAGCGCGTCGTCGAATACGTCACCGGTCCCGGTACGGCGCTGCGCGAAGTGATCCTGACGCCGCACGACACGGTCGTCGTCATCTCCGGGCGCGCCGACGACAACGCCGACGAGGAGACGCTCTTTCAGCTGCCGCGCAGCGACTCGTTCCTGCGCGCCTTCGTCAAGATGACTTGCCAGGCCGACCAGGCCTTGCGCGAGACGCTCGTCGAGAGCGACCGGCTGGCGCGTCAGCGCACGATCCAGGCTTCCTGACGCGGCGTCCGAGTCGCCGCGGCGGATCCTGCCGCGGATAAGATGAAATTCGCTAAAACACAATAATTCTCTTGTGGGTGCCCCGGGCGCTGCGCAATCTATCGTTAATTCGCCAAGACTACCCTTCCCACTGGGGAAATAATCATTGCTACCGACTTTTGGCGGCAGTGTCTCGTGCCTTTTTGGGGTGGGGGCAACAGTGGAACATTTCGATCCTCTGGCGAATCTCGACTCTACGGAAGCGACTCACTTCAGGAATTCTGGCACGGCTCGGCGCCGCCGGCGCGTGCCGGGCGCCCTGCTCTCGCTCATGCTGGTGTGGAGCAGCGAGCCGCCGCCTGCCGATGCGCCGCACGTCGCGCCCGCCGACAGCGGCTGCCTCTCGGTGCAGACCGACGGCCGCGGCCAGCCGATGAGCTTCGTCACCGGCGACCGCTATCCCGGCACCTGCGCGCGGACGAGCACGAAGCTGCCGCTGGTGCGCGACACCATGCTCGGCTCGGGCAATCTGTTCAGCGATCTCGAGCTCAGCAATCTCGATTTCGGCAAAATGACCGCGCATGAGGTGAAGCTCAAATTCGGTGTCCGCCGCGACCTGATCGCCGGCCTCAACGCCACGCTCGACGGCAGCTTCGGCCGCGTTCTCGGCAGCCTGTCGCCGATCTTCGACGAGCAGTTCCGCGTCGGCCTCAACCGGCCGCTGGACGCGCATTGGGAGACCGGACTCGAGGGGCGCGTCGGCGCGCTCGGCAGCATCGGGCTGACGCAGCTCACCGAGCGCACCGGCCTGGTCTTCCTGCGCGCCCGCTACACGCTCTTTCCCGGCCGCGGCGAGGACGAACAACGCATCGTCTTGAAGCTCTCGGCCGACAGCTGGCAAGGCACCGGGCAGGGCGCGGCGCGGCACGCGCGCGCCGACCTGCGCTACGAGTATCGCCGCGACATCAACATCCTCTCGATCGGCCTCAACGCCACCGACACCGCGCCGAGCACTCTTGCCGCGCCCTCGCTGCGTTTCGATGTGCGCGGCACGCGGCGGTTCTAGCTAAAGCAGCGTCGGCGCGCGGTAGAGCACGGTCCCGTCCGGGCGCACCGTCGCGTCCGGCGTGAGCCGCGCCGGCTCGACCTTGCCGGCGGCGAGGATATGCTCGACCGCGACGCCGGCGGCGATCAGATAGTCGGCGATGATGCGGCGGTGGCAGCGCCACCACACCGCCTCGGCGCACATCACCGCCGGGCGATGCTCGTGGGCGAGGCGCAGGACACCATCGAAAGCCGCGCGGAATTCGGGCGTCTCGGCATAATCGGCGTAATTGGCGAAAGCCTCCTCGCGCCACAGCGTGTGCGGCGAGGGGGCACCGTCGCGGCGCCGGCCGCGGCGGCCACCCAGCGCCGGTTCATGGCGATAGCCGATCCCGGCGGCAGCCAAGGTCGCCGCCAGCGACTCGCCGTTGAAATGCGGATAGCGGCGCGAGAACGGGAAGCGGCGGACATCGACGACGCAGTCGACGCCCGAATCCTGCAGCAGCGCGACGAATTCCTCGGCGCCGCGAGTCGAATGGCCGATGGTGAAAACCGTCATGCGCCCGTCCGCTCGATCGCGCGACGTGGGCGCGACCTTCCGCGATAGAGTTGGGCGCGGCCGGGTGCCAGCGCAACCCGGCGCTAGACGGCGACGGCGCGCGCCGCTTGCGGCCGAGTCGCCGCTGCCGCGCCGAGCGCGCCGATGAAGACGCCGTAAGGGGGGAGCAGGACGACGTCGCCGTCGACCAGCACGGCGAAGCCGGCATCCTCGAGCACGGCGACGCCGGGGTAGTCCGCGAGCGAGACTCGCGCGGCATGGGCGCTCGGATTGAAGACGAGGACAAGGCTTTCCTCGGCGCAGGCGCGGGTGAAGCCCAGGAGCGGCGCCGGCAGGTCGAGCAGCGTCAGATCGCCGTGGTGCAGCGCCGGATGCGCCTTGCGCCAAGCGGCGAGGCCGCGCCAGGCGTTGAGGGCGGAGCGCGCGTTCGTTTCTTGGACGGCGACGCCGGCGGCGCGATGGTCCGGCGGCACCGGCAGCCACGGCTCGCCGGTGGTAAAGCCGGCATGGTCGGCGTCGCCGCGCCACGGCAGCGGCGTGCGGCTGCCGTCGCGGCCGCGGAATTCGGGATAATAGGCAATGCCGAAAGGGTCGCGCAGGTCGCCGAGCTCCAGCGCCGCCTCGCTCAGGCCGAGCTCCTCGCCCTGATAGACGCAGACGCTGCCGCGCAGGCCCAGCAGCATCGCCATGAGCAGGCGGATGAAGGCCGGGTCCGGCGTCGCCGACGCGCCGGCGGGGTTCCAGCGGCTGGCGGCGCGCTCGACGTCGTGGTTGCTGAACGCCCAGCAGATGCCGACGCCCGTGCCGGCGGCGGCGATCTCGACGAGGGCGCGGCGCAGCGACTGGCCGGCATCGGCGCCGCGCATCGGCCGCAGCGTGTAGGCCATGTGCAGCGCGTCGCCCGCGCGCGTGTAGCGCTCGATGCGCTCGTAGGCGCCGTCCTGGCTCGATACTTCGCCCAGGAGCGCGATGCCGCCGCGGCGCTCGGCGAGCGCGCGCAGCCGGCGCAGCAGCTCCGGCGTCTCCGCCTGCATCATGTCGTGGACATGCCGCTGCAGGCCGAACGGCTTGACCGGCATGACGCCATCGGCGGGAACGCGCGGCGGATTATCGCGCAGTTGCGCATCGTGCAGCAGGAAGTCGATGGCATCGAGGCGGAAGCCGTCGACGCCGCGCGCGAGCCAGAATTCGGCCGCGGCGACGAGCGCATCGATCACCGCGGGATGGCGCAGATTGAGCGTCGGCTGGCTCGCCAGGAAATGATGGAGATAGTACTGGCGCCGACGGGGCTCCCAGCTCCAGGCGGAGCCGCCGAACACCGAGAGCCAGTTGTTGGGCGGCGTGCCATCGGCACGCGCATCGCCCCACACGTACCAGTCGCCGCGCTCGTTGGCGCGGCTCGCGCGGCTCGCGCGGAACCAGGAATGCTGGTCGGAGGTGTGGCCGCAGACGAGGTCGACCAGCACCTTGAGGCCGAGCACATGCGCGCGCGTGATCAGCCGGTCGAAATCCTCCAGCGTGCCGAACACCGGGTCGACCGCGCAGTGATCGGCGACGTCGTAGCCGAAATCGCGCATCGGCGAGAGGAAGAACGGCGAAAGCCAGATGGCGTCGACACCGAGCGAGGCGACGTAGTCGAGCTTCGCCGTCACGCCGGCGAGGTCGCCGACGCCGTCGCCGTTGCTGTCGCAGAAGCTGCGCGGATAGATCTGATAGATGACGGCGCTCGGCCACCATTTGCGGTTCGGCATGCGCTTCGCTCTGGGCCTTCGTGTTTTCCCCGAGCAGCCGGTATCGCGTAGAAGTCTTATCAAGATGTGAATCGCCAAGCGCTTGTTCCGGCGGAAACGAACGCCGGTCGCTCGCCGCGCGAACCGCCACGGATCAATGCGGCAGCGAGTTTGCCGGCGATGTCGGCGCGGGCGAGAAGGCACCGGTTCAATGCTTCGGGAGGTGTCTGCCGGGGCCTCGGCACGTATCCGCCGGGACGGCGCGGGCGCGGATTTCCGCGCCGCCACCGCGGCGGCGGATTAAATCGGCTTCACGTCGCATTTATCTCAGAGCCGATGGGAGCGCGGCCGCTCGCCCGACCCGCAAGGGTAAGCACGGGCCGATCTTTCACTCCATCTGGGCGGAAATCGGGTAACACCCCGTCAACCTCGGGCGACCTACCCTCACGCCAGGGTCAGCAAGCACAAGGGCCATTGCCATGGTCGAGAAGATGACGGTTCCGGGCCTTTCCTGCGGCATCGCTGTGCCGGCGAACCTCGCCGCGGCGTCGGTCGAACGACAAATCATCGACTTCCTCGGCGGCCGCAGCGATGGCGCCGCGTTGATGCTGGCGATTTACGGCGATATCGCCGAGGAGAAGCTGCCGCCGCGCCTCGCCGAACTGGTAAAGCGCTGGCGGGCGTCGTGAGCCCCGCGGCGGATCGCCGCCGCAGGGCCCCTCCGCTCTTCTTGCCGTCTCAGCGCGTGCCGCCGGCGCTCGGCGGCTGCGACTGGCCGCTGCCGGTCGTCTGACCGCCGCTCTGGACGCGCTGCAGCTCCTGGCGGTTGAGCTCATCGGCCATGTTGTCGCTGGCGGACTGGCTGTGCTTCGCCGCGCCGCCGCTCTTGGGCGCATGCTTGCCGGACGTGGCGCTCGAATCCGAGGGCATGGTCGCGCCGCTTTGCGCGCTGTCGGTGCCGGCGGGCACGGAGGTCTTGGCGCCGGTCGCCGAGCTGCCCGACTGCGCGTCGGCAGCGGCGGGCGCCTTCGCCTTCTTGGCGGGACCGGTCGGCGCATTCGATGTGGCGCCCGTGGTGGCGCCGCTCTGCGCGCTGTCGGTATCGGCTGGCATCGACGTGCCGGCACCGGTCGCGGACGTGCCGGACTGGGCGGCCGGCGGCTGCTTGTCGCTGCCGCTGGTCTGCGCCAATGCCGGGAGACCGGCGGTGAGGAGCGCCGCAAGGGCGACGCCGCTGAGCAGATGTTTCATGACGAATTCCTTCCTGATGGTGGGGAAAGGCTGAGGACCTACGGTCCTGTCCTTCGACAACAGGTGTAACCGCAGGTTTGTTCCCAGTACCGGCGCGCTCACGGCCGGCAATCGACGGCCGCCGCATGCGTGCTATGTTCGGCGCGGCAATGTGGCGGTTTTGCGGACATCTTCTCGCGATCCTCGTGCTCACGGCAAGCGCAGCGGTTGCGCGGCCGCCGGACGAACTCGCCATCGGCGTCATCCAATTCCCGGCGACGCTCCACCCCAGCATCAATGCCATGACCGCCAAGAGCTATGTGCTCGGCATGGTGCGGCGGCCGCTCACCACCTACGACGCGCAGTGGCGCCTCGTCTGCATGCTCTGCGTGACGCTGCCGACCATCGAGAACGGCCTCGCCGTGCCGCTCGATCTCGGCGGCGGCAAGCGCGGCATCCGCCTCACCTACACCTTGCGGCCGGACGCGCGCTGGGGCGACGGCGTGCCCGTCACCACCGCGGATGTGCGCTTCACCTACGAGGTCGGGCGCAACCCGAAGAGCGGCATCGGCAATTCCGAGCTCTATCGCCGCATCACGCGCATCGAGGCGAAAGATGCTAAAACCTTCACCGTCGAGATGGACAAGCTCACCTTCGACTACGCCGCGCTCGACGATTTCGAGCTCCTGCCGGAACATCTCGAGCGGGCTGCCTTCGCCGATCCGACGCAATACCGCTTCCGCACGCTGTACGACACCGACTCGACCAATCCCGGGCTCTATTTCGGCCCTTATCGCGTCACCGAAGTGGCGTCGGGCTCGCATATCGTGCTGGAGCCCAACCCCACCTGGTGGGGCGAGAAGCCCGCTTTCCGCCGCATCGTCGTCTGGGCGGTGGAGAACACGGCGGCGCTCGAGGCCAATCTTCTGGCCGGCGGCCTCGACATGGTGGCGGGAGAATTGGGCTTCTCGCTCGACCAGGCGCTCGCCTTCGAGAAGCGGCATGGCGACCGCTTCACCGTGCTCTACAAGCCGAGCCTCTCCTTCGAGCATGTCGAGCTCAACCTCGACAATCCCGCGCTCGCCGACAAGCGCGTACGCCAGGCGTTGCTCTACGGCATCGATCGCGACGCCATCAGCAAGCAGCTCTTCGCGGCACGCCAGCCCGTCGCGGCGAACTCGGTCTCGCCGCTCGACTGGGTCTACACCGACGATGTCCCGCATTACGCCTATGATCCCGCCAAGGCACGCGTGCTGCTCGACGCCGCCGGGTGGCGCGGCGAGGATGGCGGCATCCGCCGCAACGCGGCGGGCGAGAAGCTCACGCTTGACCTCGCCACCACCGCCGGCAACCGCATCCGCGAGCTGGTCGAGCAGGTGCTGCAGAGCCAATGGCGCGAGATCGGCGTCGAGCTGCACCTGAAGAACCAGCCGGCGCGCGTGCTGTTCGGCGAGAGCGTGACCAAGCGCAATTTCACCATGGCGCTCTTCGCCTGGACCAGCGCGCCCGAGAACGTGCCGCGCACGACGCTGCGCTCCGACGAGATCCCGATGGCGGCAACCGGCTGGCGCGGCCAGAACTATGCCGGCTTCAAGAGCGCCGAGGCCGATCGGCTCATCGACGCCATCGAGATCGAGCTCGACCGCGATCGCCGCGCGGCGCTGTGGCACCGCCTCCAGGCGCTCTACGCCGAGGAGCTGCCGGCGCTGCCGCTCTATTTCCGCGCCGATGCCTATGTGCTGCCGAGATGGCTGAAGGGCGTGACGCCCACCGGCCACCAATACCCGACGACGCTGTGGATCGAGCAATGGCGCGTCGAAGGGCGGGAGCCGGGGTCGTGACCCGCTTCATCCTCACCCGCCTCCTGCAGGTGCTGGCGGTCCTCGCCGTGATGTCGTTCGTCATCTACGCGCTCATCGGGCTCATGCCCGGCGATCCCATCGACCAGATGCTCACGGCCGACCCGCATCTGACCGCGGCGGACGCGGCGCGGCTCAAGGCGCTTTACGGGCTCGACCGGCCCTTGGCGGAGCGCTACCTCGCCTGGGCGCGCTCGGCGCTCGCCGGCGATTTCGGCTATTCGCGGCTCTACGCGACGCCGGCCGTCGCCGCGCTGATGCCGCGGCTCGGCAACACCGCACTGCTGATGCTGTCGAGCTTCGTGCTGGCGCTGGCGATCGCCCTGCCGCTCGGCGCCGCGGCGGCGCAGCGGCCCGGCTCGGCGCTCGACGCCGCCGCCAATCTGCTGAGCTTCGCTGGCATGTCGATCCCGCCCTTCTGGTTCGCGCTCGTGCTCATCCTCGTCTTCGCGGTGGCGCTGGGCTGGCTGCCGGCGGGCGGCGTCGCCACGATCGGCGACGGCGGCGTCATCGACCGCGCGCGCCACTTGGCGCTGCCGGTGGCGACGCTCACCGTCGCCAGCATCGGGACCTATCTGCGCTTCATGCGCGCCGCCATGATCGAGGCGCTGCGCCAGGATTACGTGCGCACCGCGCGCGCCAAGGGGGCGAGCGAGCAGCGCGTGGTGTGGGGGCACGCGTTCCGGAACGCGCTCGTCCCCGTCATCACCGTGGTCGCGCTCTCCTTCGGCTCGCTCTTCTCCGGCGCGCTCATCACCGAGACCATGTTCGCCTATCCCGGCATGGGCAAGCTCATCTACGACGCCATCCTCGGCAACGACTTCAACCTGGCGCTGGCGGGATTGCTGTTCGCGACCTTGCTGGTGCTGCTGTCCAATCTGGCCGCCGACATCGCCTATGCCGCGGCCGATCCGCGGATCACCTACCGATGAGCACGGCCCTCGCGAGGTCGGCGTCGTCGCGCTGGCGGCGCGCCTTCGCGGTGCCGCAAGCTGCTGCGAGCGCGAGCGTGCTCGGCGCCATCTGCCTGGCGGTCGCGCTGGCGCCGCTGATCGCCGCGCTGCTCGGCGCCGACGCGCACAAGGTCGATCTCTACCAGCGCCTGGCGCCGCCCTCGCTCCATCACCCGCTCGGCACCGACGAGCTCGGGCGCGACCTCCTGCTGCGCCTGCTGGAGGGCGGGCGCGTGTCGCTGTTCGTCGGCATCAGCGCCGCCCTCGCCGCGGCGGGGCTCGGCACGGCCGTCGGCCTTGTCGCCGGCTATCGCGGCGGCAGGATCGACGCGGCGCTCATGCGCTTGACCGACGGCGTCATCGCCCTGCCGCTGCTGCCACTGCTGGTCGTGCTCGCGGCGATCGACCTGCGCAAGCTCGGGCTGCCGGCATGGCTGGTGCAATCGGAAGCGGCCAGCCTCTACCGCATCATCGTGCTGGTGTCGCTGGTGGGGTGGACGACGGTGGCGCGGCTGGTGCGCGGCGCGACGCTCAGCCTGCGCGCGCAGGATTTCGTGCGCGCCGCGCTGGCCCTGGGCGCCAGCCCGCGCCGCATCATGCTCGTGCACATCCTGCCGAACCTCGCCTCGCCGATCATCGTCGCCGCGACGCTCTCGGTCGGCCACATGATCCTGCTCGAATCGGTGCTGAGCTTCCTCGGCCTCGGCATCGAGCCGCCGCTGCCGAGCTGGGGCAACATGCTCACCGGCGCGCAGGAGACCATCGGGCTCGCGCCGCAGCTGGCCCTCTATCCCGGGCTCCTCATCTTCCTCACGGTGATCGCCTGCAACTTCCTCGGCGACGCGCTGCAGGACGCCCTCGACCCGCGTGCGCAGCGGCGCTGAGGGTCAGCGCGCGCGGCGCAGCAGGGCGATGTCGTTGGCGGCGTAGACCACCGGTCCGCAGCTCTCGGCGAGCGCAGCGGCGTGCTCGGGCGTCGCCAGCAGGAAATCGACCGGATACGCCGCATTCCCGGTGCAGCCTTGCTCGAAGACGGTGCGGCGGAACTCCAGGCGGCGATACCATTCGACGATCTGCGGATCGTTGGTCGGCACGAACTTGAACATGACCAGCGAGGGATGCCCGGTGCGCCGCTCGAAATCGAGGTAGGACCACTCGATCTGCGGATCGATCAGCACGACGCTGCCGGGTGCCGCGCGCTCGGCCAGCGCCGTGGCAAGGGCGCTCTTCCCGGCGGCAAGGCCGGCGCGCTGACGGTCGGCCTGGACGCGCTCGGCAGCGCCGATCAGGAACACCGGCATCAGCAGCGCCAGCGCCGCCACCCGCGCCGCCGTAAAGCCGGGCAAGCCCGCCGCCGCGAGATAGGCCATGACGAAGGCGAGCCAGAGCAGCAGGATCAGCGCCGCCGGGCGGAAGAGATAGAATTTGCCGAGCACCTCGCGCTCGCGGTCGAGGTATGAGGCGGCCAGCGCCACGAACAGATAGGCGAGCAAGCCCGCCAGCCACAGCGTCGTTACCTTCCAGCGCGCGGCTTCCGGCTTGCGCGCGATCACCAGGCAAGCCGCCAGCATGACCGCCGCTGCCACGCAGCCGGGAAGCCACTGCGCCAGGAAGGAGTCGAGGCCGAGGAAGGGCGCGACGTGCCAGGGGGCGCGGATGATCGAATAGATGACATCGGGCGGCGGCAAGTCGGCGGGCTGTACGAAAGCACGCCCGTCGGCGAGCCGTGACCAGGCGATGACGGCGAACAGCGGGGCGACGGCGACAAGGAACAGCGCGGCGGAGGCGAGGACACGGCCGAACTCGCGCCGGTCCTCGACAAGCCGACCGGCCATCGCCGCGCAGAACCAGAAGCCGCCGACGAGAAAATGGAAATAGGTGGCTTGCGCGAACAGCAGCGTCGGCGCGAGGAAGGACGGCCCGGTCGCCGCCATGTAGAGGCCGGCGAGCACCAGGCAATACGAGATGACCTTGGCCTCGAAGCCGTTGAACAGCCACTCCCCGCCCATGAGGGTCTGTCCGGCGAGCGCATAGACCACCACCACCAGCACGGCATCGAGCAGCGACAGCCCGAAGCGGCGCAAGATCCCGGAGAGCAGAAAGGCATAGGCGATGGCGGCAAGGGCGCGGGCGACGATCTGCGCGTGCTCGTAGCCGACGGCGGTGATGAGCCCGCCGAGCAGCACCTCGCTCACGGCGCGATGGCGCGAGGCGTCGAAGACCGCGGTGTAGGGCGACGCCGGGCTCAGCGAGACCGCGTGCGCCGCCAGCGCGAAGTAATCCTCCTCATTGTCCGAGAGCACGCCGTCGGGCGGCATCAGGCAGAGCAGCAGAAGGAGCAGCGCGACGGCGTAGACCACCGGGTGGTCGAGCCAGGCGCGCCGCGATTCGCTCGCCTTGGCCGGGGCCGCGAGCGCGGGCTCAGGCCACGGCCGCTCCATTCTCCGCAAGGGGAGAGGAAGATCGAAAGGTGCCACCGCGTCGCGCTCGCCGCGCGCCGCCGGAGGTGGACCCGCTTCGCGGGCCGCTGTGTGGGTCACGACTTGCTGATTGCTGGCGCCGTCCACGATCACGCCGCCTTGGCCAGAACGCGCTCGACCAGCCGCGCCCAGTAGCTCGCGCCGATCGGCAGGATCTCGTCGTTGAAATCGTAATGCGGATTGTGCAGCCCCACCGACTTGTCGCCGGTGCCGTTGCCGATGAAGACGTAGGCGCCGGGCTTCGCCTGCAGCATGAAGGCGAAATCCTCGGAGCCCATCGTCGGCTGCAGCTCGCGGTCGACATTGGCGTCGCCGACGATCTCGGCGGCGATCGCCGCTGCCGTCTCGGTCTCGGCCGGGCTGTTGACGGTCGGCGGATAGCGGCGCTCGTAGCGCAGCGCGACGCTGGCGCCCAGCGCCGCCGCCGTGCCCTCGGCGATGCGGCGGATGCCGGCCTCGACCGCGTCTTGCACCTTGGGCTTGAAGGTGCGCGCGGTGCCGCGCAGCACGACTTGGTCGGGGATCACGTTCCAGGTGTCGCCGCCATGGATCTGGGTGACGCTGACGACGACGCTCTCAAGCGGCGAGGTGCTGCGGCTGGCGATGGTCTGGAGCGCGGTCGTGATCTGCGCCGCCGCCACCATCGGGTCGATGCCGAGATGCGGCAGCGCCGCATGCGTGCCCTTGCCCGTGACGGTGATCTCGAAGATGTCGAAGGACGCCATCATCGGCCCGGCGCGCATGGCGAACTTGCCGGCGGGCATGCCTGGCCAATTATGCATGCCATAGACTGCCTCGACGGGGAATTTCTCGAACAGCCCCTGCTCCACCATCACGCGGCCGCCGCCCTCGTTCTCCTCGGCCGGCTGGAAGATGAAATGCACGGTGCCCGCGAAATTGCGCGTCTCCGCAAGATAGCGCGCCGCGCCCAGCAGCATGGTGGTGTGCCCATCATGGCCGCAGGCATGCATCTTGCCGGGATTGGTCGAGACATAGGGGACGCCGTTCTTCTCGTGGATGTGGAGCGCGTCCATGTCGGCGCGCAGCGCAATGGCGCGGCCGCCGGGACGCGTGCCCTTGAGCGTGCCGACGACGCCGGTGCCGGCCAGGCCGCGATGCACCTCGATGCCGAAATCCTGGAGCCGCGACGCGACGAAATCGGCGGTACGCTTCTCCTCGAAGGCGGTCTCGGGATGGGCGTGGATCTCGTGGCGCCAGGCGGCGAGATCCGCGTGGAAATCGGCGATGCGGTTGACGATCGGCATATGCGCTCCTCGGTGTCGGGCTCGCGCCATGATGCTAGCCGAGGGCGCGACCGCCATTCAACCGAGCGTTTCCGCGCATGCCTCGCCGCCGCAAAAAAGCGGCGACGCCAAGCTGGAGCGCCGCCGCAGGCAGGGAGGAACTGCTGTCAGATCTCGCGCAGGGTCGGCGCAGCATCGACCGCCGGCGGCGGGCGCAGCGCCGCTGCCTCGGCGCGCAGGCGATCGGCGCGCAGATTAGCCAAGACCAGCCGGCGATAATCCGGATCGATGATGATCCTCTCCATATCCAAATTGCCGCCGAGCGGCAGTTCGTCATCAAGGTTCAACATCGCCGTGCCCGCACCCAACGCTTTCATTGAAGGCATCACACATAAGGAGTTGCCCTTGGCGGCGCCAACGAAATATCGGCGCTCGCGGGCGCGACTGGGGAGAAGCCTGTTGATATCCCGTTGACCAATAGTGGGCACCCGGCGCTCACCAAGCCGAATCAAGGCTTTGCACTTCGCTCTGCGACCGGTGGTCGCAGCCCGGCGGGGAAAATCGGCGACGCCCAACCGCGCCGTGCGGTTCGGCCTCGCGGGTTTGACTTGCGCGCGCGGCAGCGGATAGTAGCGCATAGCCCAAGCCCGAGGACAGTAGCCATGCAGCGAGGCAATTCGGCCGCCAGCCGCGACATCGCCTACAATCTTCACCCTTACACGCATCTCAAGAGGCACGAGAGCGAGGGGCCGCTCGTCATCACCGAGGGCAAGGGCATCCACGTCTATGACGAGAACGGCAAGGAATATATCGAGGGCCTCGCGGGCTTGTGGTGCACCGCGCTGGGCTTCAGCGAGGAGCGGCTGGTCGACGCGGCGACTCGGCAGCTGAGGCGCCTGCCCTACTACCACATCTTCAATCACAAATCGCACGATGCCGCCGCGGAGCTGGCCGAGCGCCTGATCGCCTTGATGCCGGTGAAGATGTCGAAGGTGTTCTTCAGCAACTCCGGGTCCGAGGCGAACGACACCGCCGTCAAGATGGCTTGGTACTACAACAACGCGCGCGGGCGGCACCGCAAGAAGAAGATCATCGCGCGCATGAAGGGCTATCACGGCGTCACCGTGGCCGCGGCGAGCCTCACCGGGCTGCCCAACAACCACCGCGACTTCGACCTGCCGATCGAGAACATCCGGCATGCCGACTGCCCGCATCACTACCGCTTCGCCAAGCCGGGCGAGAGCGAGGAGGCGTTCGCCACGCGGCTCGCCGAGAGCCTCGAGGCGCAGATCTTGCGCGAGGACCCCGAGACGGTCGCGGCCTTCATCGCCGAGCCGGTGATGGGCGCGGGCGGCGTCATCGTGCCGCCCAAGACCTATTTCGAGAAGATCCAGAAGGTCCTCGAGAAATACGACGTGCTGCTCATCGCCGACGAGGTGATCTGCGGCTTCGGCCGCACCGGCAACATGTGGGGCAGCGAGACCTTCGGCTTGAAGCCCGACATCATCACCATGGCGAAGGCGCTCTCCTCGGCCTATCTGCCGATCTCGGCCACGGTGATCAGCGAGGAGATCTACCAGGCCTTCGTCGCGCAGAGCGAGAAGCTCGGCCAGTTCGCGCATGGCTTCACCTATTCGGGCCATCCCGTGTGCTGCGCCGTGGCGCTCGAGACGCTCAAGATCTACGAAGAGCGCGATATCCTGGCGCAGGTGCGCAAGGTGGCGCCGCGGCTCCAGAACGGAATGCGCCGCTTCGCCGACCACCCGCTGGTCGGCGAAGTGCGCGGCATCGGGCTCATCGCCGCCGCCGAGCTGGTGCAGGACAAGGCGAGCAAGGCGCCCTTCGACCCCAAGCAGGGCGTCGGCCCGCTCTTCGCGGCGCGGGCGCAGGAGCACGGGCTCATCCTGCGCGCGCTCGCCGACACCGTCGCCCTCTGCCCGCCCCTCATCATCACAGGCGATGAGATCGACGAGATGCTGCGCCGCTTCGGCAAGGCGCTCGACGACACAGCGACGGCGGTGAGCCGGGCCGGCTTGGCGTCGGTGGCTTAGGCATAAGGCCATCGCCCGCCGCGCCGATCAGTGCGGGGCTGACAAATCGCCCTATCCTCGGTGTATAATCATCCCGCTTCCGCGAAACGGCACATCCCGCGATGGACCACGACAAGTTTTTCCGGACCCGCCTCGATGCCCTCAGAGCCGAGGGCCGCTACCGCGTCTTCGCCGATCTGGAGCGGCGCGCCGGTGCCTTTCCGCAGGCCTTTCACCACGACCTCGGCAAGGAGATCACGGTCTGGTGCTCGAACGATTACCTCGGCATGGGCCAGCATCCGGCGGTCCTGGCGGCGATGCACGAGGCGATCGACAAGACCGGCGCCGGCGCCGGCGGCACCCGCAACATCTCCGGCACGACGCATTATCATGTGCTGCTGGAGCAGGAGCTCGCGGATCTGCATGGCAAGGAAGCGGCGCTCACCTTCACCTCCGGCTATGTCGCCAACGAGACGGCGCTGGCGACGCTGGCGAGCCAGATGGCCGGCTGCATCGTCTTCTCGGACGCGCTCAACCACGCATCGATGATCCAGGGCATCCGCCACAGCGGCGCCGAGAAGCATGTCTTCGCGCATAACGACCCCGCCGATCTGGAGCGCCGGCTCGCCGCGGCGGACCCGGCCCGGCCCAAGCTCGTCGTCTTCGAATCCGTCTACTCGATGGACGGCGACATCGCGCCCATCGCTGCGCTGTGCGACGTCGCCGAGCGCCACGGCGCGCTGACCTATCTCGACGAGGTGCACGCCGTGGGGCTCTACGGCGCGCGCGGCGGCGGCATCGCCGAGCGCGACGGCGTCATGAACCGGGTGACGGTCATCCAGGGGACGCTGGCCAAGGCCTTCGGGCTGGTCGGCGGCTATGTCGCGGGATCGGCGACGCTGATCGATTTCCTGCGCAGCTTCGCGCCCGGCTTCATCTTCACGACCTCGCTGCCGCCGGCCATCGCCGCGGGCGCGCTCGCCAGCATCCGCCACGTCAAGGGCGCACCTGAGCTGCGCCAGCGCCACCAGGAGCGTGCAACGCGGCTCAAGCGCCGCCTGATCGAGGCCGAGCTGCCGGTGATGCCGAGCCCGAGCCATGTCGTGCCGGTGCTGGTCGGCGATGCCCGCCTGTGCAAGGAAGCGTGCGACGATCTGCTCGACCGCCACGGCATCTACGTCCAGCCGATCAACTACCCGACGGTGCCGCGCGGCACGGAGCGGCTGCGCCTCACCCCCTCGCCGCAGCACAGCGACGCCGATATCGACCGCCTGGTGGCGGCGCTGTCCGACGTCTGGGCGCGCCTGCCGATCCGGCGCGTGGCCTGAGGCAGAGCGCGCATGTTCCGCGACAATTCGCTGATCCCGGCGGAAGCCATCCGCCTCGCCGCACTCGGCATCCTCGCCGAGGCGCCGCGGCGCTACGGCGACCTCGCGGCGGAAATCCGCCACTTCACCAGCCATGTGGTGGGGCCCTCGCTCGATCTGATGGGCACATCGCTCGAGCTGCTGCGCTATGAGGGGTTGATCGAGGCGGTCGACGGGGAGGGCACCGCGGACAATGCCGTGCTCCGCCTCAACGAACGCGGCGCGGCGGCGCTGCAAGGGCTGCTGCGGGCGCAGCTGCGCGCACCGCTGCCCGATTTCAACCGCCTCGCGCTGCTGCTGAAGCTGCGCTTCCTGCACCATCTCCCCGGCGGGGAGCAGCACACGCAGCTCGCGCTCATGGCGGAATCGCTGGAGAGCGAGCGCGCACGACTCGAGGAGCTGCGCCGGCGCCACCAGGCGCCCGGGCTCTTCGGCGACTGGCTCGATCACGACATCGCGCTGATGGCCGACCGCATCGCCTGGCTGCGCCGGCGCGACGACAGCCCAGCCTAGGCGTCGTTCACTTATCGCGACGGCGCGGCAGCGGCGGAAGAAAGCAGGCGGCGCCGGGGTCTCCCCGCCGTGTCTCAAACACGGAAGGGACCGTCATGCGCCGCTTTCTCATCGTGCTCGCCTCGCTTACCTCGATCGGTGGCTTCTCGGCTTGCGGATCGGCTGCCGCGGATTGGGCCTACACGCCGCTGGAAAACTTCGACCCTGCGCAAGTGTCGATGCTGCCCGCCAATCCTTATCAGGCGGCCTCGGGCGTTGCTGCGGCGCCGATCACGCCGCAGGCGCGCGCCCAGGCCGCCGTTTCACCACGTCAGTGATCGACGCCAGAGGACAAGGAGGGGCGAGCCCCCCGCTGTCGGGCATGGGCTCGCCTCCACCAGCTTAGCGCGGCGCCGGAACGAAGCTGATCCGCGTCAGTGACGGATCAGAACGCGACCTGCGTGCGCGCCGCGATCGCCTGGATCCGCGCGCCCGGCTGCGTCGAGCCGCCCACTGCCGTGGCGGTGGGGATCTTGTTCACGTCGGCGTAGATGTAGTCGAGCATGAAGCGGATGTTGGTGATGGGGTACCAGTTGATGCCAAAGACATAGGTTGTCTGGCGACCGCCGAAGATGCCGCCGGTCACCACCGGCGACACGCCGGGCGTGCTGTGGTTGTTGAGGTTCAGATAGCTGTAGCGCGCGGCGAATTCCCAGGCGCCCCAGCCGCCCGACCCCACGGGGCGGTCCGGCCGAACGCCGCTATAGGCGCCGGTGGTCGGGATGTACTTTCTCGACTCGCCGGTCACGATGTAGCTCGCCTCGGCGTAGCCGCCGTCGAAGGTGAGCTCGGGAGTCGGTGCGGTCGCCGACAGGCCCGTCTGGTCGACGACATAGCGATAATATTCGCCCTGGGCGAAGAAGCTGCCGAACCCGGCGGCGAGCTCGGGCCCGTAGACAATGGCATGCTTGGCCGGGATAGTGCCCGTGTTGACGAAGGTAGTCGGATCGACCCTGAGCTCCGGCCGGTCGCTGAAGCTGACTCCCTGGGTGATCGCGCCGGTCCCGCTTCCATTGTTTCGCGGCTTGAAGACGTACTCGCCGTCGAGACCGAAATGAAGCGAGTAGCGGTTGCTCTGAAGCACTTGGTAGGTGGCGCGCGCCGTGCCGCCCACCTGCTGCTGGTTCGATCCGGTATGAGTGGCGCCCGCAGTCGGCCCTGTGACATAAGCGCCGGCCCAGGCGCGATCCGTGTTCCAGCGCACGCCGAGGGCCGAGCGGGCGTCGGTCGCGGCGAGCCCAGTGGCGACTATGTTGGACGAGGACCGCTCGATGAACATGATGTCGTTCGAGCTCGTCGACTCGTCGAGCGTGAAGGGAACGTCGAGGTAGCCGAGGTCGATCGCAAACGGGCGGAAGCCGTTGTAGCTGATGAAGGCGTTCTCGATGTCGGTGCTGCGCGAGCCGGAGACGGCGTTGACATTGCTGTCCGAGGAGCCGCCGAAGTCGAGGATGAAGGCATAGTTCCAATCGCCCATGAACTTGCCGAGCACGCCGAGGCGCGCGCGCCGCGCATTGACGCCGCTGGTCAGGCTGTGCTGGCCGGTCGGTGTCTGCGGGTGGACGCTCAGATAGTCCGCGATGTCGAAATGCAGGCGGCCGGTGAGTTCGATCGTGTTCTGCCCGTCGGCGCTCGAGATGCCCGGCCGGTTGGCCGGCGACATCGTGACCCGGGCCCCGCCCGCGGGCGCCGCAGCGGCGGCTGGGGCGGCCGGCGGTGGCGCGCGCCTTGCCTGCTCGTCCACCTGGTTCTGCAGCTGCTGCAGCTGCCGTTGGAGTTGTTGTATCTGTTGCTGGAGCTGGTCGGCGGTTTGTGCCGCGGCGGGATGGACGGCGAGGAGCATCGAGCTCCCCAGTGCCCCGCCCAGGAGATGCTTTACCCTCTGTTTCATGTTCTCCCCCTCCCTTCCGGAGTGCGCGGACGCCGCGGCCCCGACCGCCGCCCGCTCGCGGCCCGAAACCTATCGAGCCACAGTTACACTCCGGCAACATCGCTATTGCCGTTTGAAGACTGTCGCAAAGAAATTGGCGCGATGCAATCTCCGGAAACGCTAAAGACAGCGTTTAGCAACCGTCGGTAATCCCGGTGCGTCGGTGTCACGACGCATCCGCCACGCCGGATTCCGGCGTTTCGCGTTGGGGTGGGGGCCACCCAACCGAAGGTTGTCCGCATCAACTTGGGGGAGCACCGGCGTCCACCGGGGCGCCGGTCCTGAAGCGGTCAGCGATCGGCGATGCTGGCGGGCGCCTTGTCTAACACCGGCAAGGGCATTCGCTCCG
>Ga0209701_10000966_pt1 | contig 17875 bp, 14 predicted proteins | sample CZO8metaG_4_FD_188356 | JGI IMG/M metagenome (GOLD analysis project Ga0209701, IMG submission 188356) | Vadose zone soil microbial communities from the Eel River Critical Zone Observatory, Northern California, USA - CZOApr15con2H3.8 metaG... | ecosystem: Environmental > Terrestrial > Soil >... | reverse complement strand
GCAAACCTGCATGACGAGCTGCACGTTGTGCTCGACCAGCACCACCGACTGGCCCTGCTTCGCGACCTCGCGGATGACCGCCGCGACCGCCTGCACCTCGGCCGCGTTCATCCCGGCGGTCGGCTCGTCGAGCAGCACCAGGCGCGGCGAGGAAGCGAGGGCGCGGGCGATCTCGACGCGGCGCTGGTCACCGTAGGAGAGGCCGGACACGCGGTGCTGCGCGCGGTCCCGCAGGCCGACGCGGGCGAGGAGCTGCAGCGCGGCCTCGCGCGCCCGGACCTCGTCGGCGCGCGCCGAGGGCAGGAAGAGCATGCGGCGAAGCGTGTCCCCGCGCCGGACGAGGTGCGCGCCGACCATCACGTTCTCCAGGGCGGACAGCCCGGGGAACAGCCGGATGTTCTGGTAGGTGCGGGTGATGCCCAGCGCGGCGATCCGGTGGGACGGCAGCCCGTCGATGCGCTCGCCGCCCAGGACGATGCGCCCGCGCGTCGGGCGGAAGAGCCCGGAGATGACGTTGAGCAGCGTGGTCTTTCCCGCTCCGTTGGGCCCGATGAGCCCGTGCACCTCGCCCGGGGCCACCTGGACGGCAGCGCCGTCGAGCGCGCGCACCCCGCCGAAGCTACGCTCGAGCTCCTCAACCGAGAGCAGCACGCGAGGCCTTCCGCATCCGCCGTTCGCGCAGCGTGCGCGGCAGCGAGACGATGCCGTTCGGGAGGAAGAGGATCACCGCCAGCAGGATGGCGCCGTTGAGGAACAGCCGGAGAGGGCCCGGCGAGAGGCCCAGCGCGCGGCCGGCGCCGCGCAGCGCCTCGGGGAGCAGGGTGAGGAACGCGGCGCCGGCGACGGGGCCGTAGAACACCGCGTCGCCGCCCACCACGGCGTAGACGAGCATGTCCACCGCGCGCGAGAAGCCGTAGCCGTTCGGCGCGACCATGTACGTCAGATGGGCTTCGAGCGCGCCGGCGAATCCGGCGATCGCCGCGCCCAGCACGAACATGGACAGCTTGTAGTGCGTGCTGGCGATGCCCATGGTCCGCGCCGCGGCCTCGTCCTCGCGAATCGCTTCCAGCGCGTAGCCCGCGCGCGAGCCGCGCAGCCGGGCGAGCGCGAACATGACGGCGGCCAGCGCCACCCAGATCATCCAGAGCCGGGTCTTCTGCGGAATGGCGACCAGGCCCAGCGCGCCATTGGTGTAGCTCCAGTTGACGAAGGCGAGCCGCACGACCTCGCCGAACCCGATGGTGGCGATGGCGAGGAACACGCCGCGCAGCCGCAGCACCGGCAGCCCCAGCGGCACGGCGATGATCGCCGGGAGGACCGCGCCGGCGAGCAGAGCGAGAGGGAAGGGGGCGTGGGCGTTCTGCGTCAGCAGCGCTCCAGTATAGGCGCCGATGGCCATGAACCCGGCGTTGGCGAGCGAGAGCTGGCCGCAGCACAGCGTGCAGTAGACGGACAGCGCGAGCAGGCCGTTCAACCCGATGAAGGCGAAGAGCGACTGGTAGGTGAGGAAGAAGCTGCCGAAGTCAGGCACTTCAAGCCTCGCGGATCGCGGCCTTTCCGAGCAGACCGGACGGCCGCACCAGGAGCACCACGAACAGCACGCCGAACGACACCGCGTCGCGCCAGCTGGACCCGAGCTGCACGACCGTGAGGACCTCGAGCAGGCCGAGCGCGAACCCGGCGATGACCGCGCCCGCGATGCTGCCCATGCCCCCGAGGATGATCACCGCGAGCCCCTTCAGCTCCACGCTCCGGCCCATGTCGGGCGAAACGCTGTTGAAGGCGACGCCGAAGAGCACGCCCGCCGCCCCGCCCAGCGCCGAGGAGAGGAAGAACGACCAGGCGATGACCCGATCCACGTCGACGCCGAGAATGCGCGCGGCGCGCGGCGACTCGGCGACCGCGCGGATCTGCCGCCCCAGGCGAGTCGCCCGCAGCACCGCTGTCAGCGCGGCCATCAGCGCCACCGAGACCGCGATGATGGTGAGCTGGAGCGCGGAGACCGTCGCGCCCAGGACGTGCAGCGGCTTGTCCGGGAACGTGCCCTGCGGGAAACGGTGCACGTCCGGGCCCCAGATCTGCAGCGCGATCGCCTCCAGGATGGTGGCGGCCGCCAGCGAGCTGATCAACCCCGAGATGTTCGAGTCGGAACGCCCGCGGAGCGGACGGAACGCGACGCGCTCCAGCCCGACACCGATCAGGCCGGCGGCGAGCAGCGAGACGGGCAGGGCGATCGCCAGGGGCATGTTCCCTTCGGCGACGAAGGCGAGCGCGATGAATGCGCTGAGCGTGAACACCGCCTGGTGGGCGAGGTTGAGGATGTCCAGCACCCCGAACACCAGGGCGTACCCGACGGCGAACAGCGCGTAGATCGCGCCGAGGAAGACGCCGTTGATCGCCTGCTGCCACATCCCGAGGGATCCCCCGCGGCGGCTACTGGACGATCTCGAACTTCCCGTTCTTGACCTGCTGCACCGCCGGCTGGTGCTGCGCGTCGCGCGTCGGGGTGAAGGAGAACTTCCCCAGCGGGGTGTCCAGGTCCTTCACCTGCGCGAACCCGTTCTTGATGTCGTCGCGGCCCGTCTTGAAGCCCGCCTTGCGCACCGCCTCTGCGACGATGAGCACGCCCGAATACGCCTGAGCGGTGAACTGATCGGGGTTGACGCCACGCTTCTGCATCAGCTCCTTGAAGCGCTGGTTGGCGGGAGCGGTGCTGGCGGAGTTCCAGGAAGTGCCGACCAGGACGCCCTCTGCGGCCGGCCCGGCGTTCTTGATGAACGCGGGGCTGTTGAACCCGTTCCCGCCGAGGATGGGCCCCGAGTACCCGAGCTGCCGGGCCTGCGCGACGATGGCGGCCGCGTTGTCGGCCAGCGCGGAGACGACCACGATCTCCGGGTTCTTGCCCTTGATGGCGGTGAGCTGCGCGCTGAAGTCCCGGTCCGGCTTGGCGAACGTCTGCGTGTCCACCACGGTGACGTTCTCGTCAGCCAGCGCCTTCTTCATCACGTCGTAGCCCGCCTTGGTGAACACGTCGTCGTTGCCGTAGAGGACGGCGGCGGTCTTGAAGCCGATCTTCGCCTTGGCCTTCTTCACCGCTCCGGGGACCACCTGGGCCTCGGTCAAGGAGTCGCGCCAGATGTAGTCGCCGATGTCGGTAATTCCCGTGGGCGAGGTGTTGGAGATGGCCAGCACCGGGACGCGCGCCTGCTGAGCCAGCGGGTCGGCCGCGGTCGCGGTGGTGGAGAGCGTGGGGCCGATGATCACGCTGACCTTGTCGGTGTTGATGAACCGCTGGAAGACGTTGATGCCCTGCTCCTTGCTGGTCGCGTCGTCCTCGACCAGCAGCTCGAGCTTGACGCCTTGCAAGGTGTTCCCGCCGTTCACTTCCTCAGTCGCCGCGTCGAGGCCGTTCTTCTGCGACTGCCCGTAGGTGGCGGCTGCGCCGGTCATGCTCAGCGCCGCGCCTATCTTCAGCGAGCTGCCCTTCGCTGGCTCGCCGCCTGCATCGCCCGCGCCGCCTCCGCCCTTGCAAGCGGCGAGCGCGAGAGGGAGTGCGACGGCAGCCAGGCGAAGGCTCCAGCGTCCGAAGCGCATCACGGCCTCCAAGGGCAGGCGGGCAAGCGGAATCCGTACACCAGCGCCGGGCGGCCGAGCAAGCCGCTCGGCGGGAGCGCTGCCGAAGTGCGTCTTGCGTTTTGACGGTAGTTTTGGAGAAGATGCGGCTCGCTGTCTGCGCGGCGATCCCACGCGCCGCCATTACCGAGTGGAGAAATGAAGATCGCGCGCTCGTCCGCAGACGTTGACCGTGTGCGGGAGGGGGAACTTCCGCCGCATCCAATCGCAGAGGAGGAGCCCATGGGAAGTATCTGGAAGGCAAAGAGAAGGTCGTGTTGGGCATCGTTGCTCGCGATGTTGGCCGCAACCGCTGCGTCCGCGCAGACGGCTCCGACAGGGACGCAGACCGAGAAGCCGCAAGCGCCCGAAACGGCTCCGGCGAGGCCGGTGGGCACACCCCTCCCGGCCGTCGCGCAGATCGGTCCGGCGCGTGAGATCAAGATCGCCGAGTACACCTGGTTCCGCTTCGGCGCCCAGGTCCAGGCTTGGTACAAGGTTGCCCAGGACCGGATCCGCCAGCCGGACGGATCCGACGGCGGATACGCGATGGACTTCTACTGCCGCCGGTGCCGTTTCTTCACGACTGGATCGATCGTCAAGGACGTGTACTTCAACGTCCTGTTCGAGTCTACCAACGTCGGCAAGGCCGATCCGACCACCGGCGCCAGGACGACTCCGGTGCCCTCGATCCTCGACGCCTACGGCCAGGTCAAGTTCGCCGACGCCTTCTGGCTGAGCGGCGGCAGCATCCTGTTGCCGTTGACCCGCAACGGCACGCAGCCGACGACCACCTACGTGAGCATCGACCTGGCCAACGTCGCCACCACACCCGCCCTGCAGGGCAACACCTCTGGAAACGCCCTCCGCGACCTCGGCATCCAGGCGAACGGCTTCTTCGCGGACTATCACGTCGAATACCGCCTGGGTGTCTTCCAAGGAACCCGGCAAGCGTCCCCGGGGCCGACGCAGACCGCCGGCCACAACGGACCCCGCGTCGTCGCCATGCTGTCGGCCAACCTGTGGGACCCGGAAACGGCCTACGTCAACGGCGGTCACTACTATGGTACCCGGAAGGTCCTCGGCGTGATGGGCAACTTCGACTACCAGGCCCTCCGCAAGAGTGGCCCGGCCACGGCCCCGTTTCCAGCCACGCTCGGTGCAGGGGCCGACAAGAACGCGTACGTGAGCTTCAGCGGCGCCGCGTTCATCAACTATCCGCTGGCCGGCCCGAATCCGAGGGGCGGCGACGAGATCGTCGGCCTGCTGCAGTTTGGCTATTACGACGGCGGCCTCACGGGGACTCTGACCGCTCCGACCAACTTCGGGACCTACCCCCTCATTCTCAAGCAGACCAACTACCTTGCGGAAGCAGGGTACTACAACCACGCCGGACACTTCTCCGTCTTCGGCAAGTACGAGATGCGGAAGATCAGCGAAGACTATCCCCTCGCGTTCAGGCAGGCCCTCGTCGCGCCCTTTTCGCCCAGCCAGACGTGGATCGCGGGCGGATTGAAGTATTACGTGGCTCCTGCCAACTTCCTGAACTTCACCCTCCAGTACGAGCGGGTCATCAACAACGACGCGCCTGGCACGGAGCAGGGAGGCACCAACAACATCACGTTCCAGATGCAGACGATCCTCTACTGAGCCAGGACGGCCGCGCGGCGCGACCGCGTGTCGTCCGCCGCGGGATCTGCGGTTTCAAAGCGAGGCAGCCCCGGGCAGCGCGAGCCGTCCGGGGCCCCGACCGGCAGTGCTACTTCTCGATCTGCCCGCGCACCTCGCCGGGCTTGTTGTTCGCGGTGTGCACGTTCACGTAGGTCCCCCCCGACCGCATCGCCGCCAGCACGTCGTCGAGCGTCATGGCGGAGCCGTCGGCCTTCTTTCCCTTCACTCCGGACGCGTCGAAGGTGCCTTCGCCGGCGGCGGTGCCCGACGCGCCCGCCGCGATGTTGAGCGGCACGATCACCGGCCCGGCCGCTCCCGGCGCGCCGAGGTGGATGTGCGCCATCAGCGGGGCGCTGCTCAGGCCCGACGCGCTCAGCTTGTAGACCACCGTCGTCCCGCTCACCGTGAAGTTCGCCATGCCCGACGGCGACGCCGCCCCGTCGAGGTTGGGCGGCGGGACCTCGCTGCGCGGGTCCAGCCTGGCCTGGAACGTCTCGGGCGCCGCCGCCTTCGACGGCTCGGGCTGCGACGACGCGCACGCGGCCATCGCCAACCCGACCACTACCGGAAAGGTTCGCCTCATTTTGGTCCCTCCCTGCGTTTTGCAGATTCCGCAAGCGCGAATATTGGCAGAATTGGAATCGAACCGGAAGCGCTGGTATGAGCTCCCGCACGCATGGCCGTTGCGATCGCCGCGCTGGCGCTCCTCGTTGCTGGGCCGCCTGCGCTTGCGACGCTGCCTCCTCCTGGCAGCGCGGGCAGCCATGAAGCCTACTCGCGCCACGTCAAGTCGGCGGAGCTGCGCGCCCTGCAGGATGCGCTCGAGGCCTACGACGCCCACCTCCGCAAGCACCCCGCGGACGCGCTGGCCGCGGTCGAGCGTTGCAAGCTCATCGCGGCGGAGATGGCCTCTCACGACGACGAGGAATCCGGGCCTTCCGACGACGGCGAGACGCCGACGCACGGCGGCTGCCTGGAGGGGCTGGCGCGCGACTTTCCCGAGTCCGTTCTGGCCGTCCGCTATCGCCTGGACTACAAGTGGTCCAACGACGCGATCGCGTTCGGCAAGGAAGCGCTCGCCAATCCTCGGATCGCCTGGACGAACGGCGATCTCGCCGCCGTTTACGTGAAGCTCTCGCGGAGCTACTCCGCGAGCCAGCAGCTCGCGCTCGCGAGTCACTACGCGCGGCTGGCGATGGACCTCGAGCCCAGCCTCGACATGACGCGCGAGGTCGCCTCGCAGCTCATCGCGGAAGGGCGGCGGACCGAGGCGGTGGTCGTGCTCAGCTCGCGGACGGACGGTCCGGCCTTCGAGCTCGCGCACAAGGCGCGGATGCTGGCCGATGCCGGCGCGTTCGAGCGCGGGGCGTGGATGCTCGACCTCGCCGCCGGGAAGGGGAAGACGGCCGTCGATGCGATGCTTCGCGCCCGCATCCTCGAACGAACCGGCAAGCTCCAGCTGGCGCGGAAGACGTATGCAGAGCAAGGTGCGGCGTGGAATCGCCTCGAGGTGCTCACCCGGATCTTCGAGATCGACCTGGCTGGAAGCGATTCCGCCTCCGCGGCCCGCTCCTACCACGACCTTCGCGAGCTGGGCTGGAAGACGGATCCGCTCGGACGCCGCCGCCTCGCGCTGGCGTGGAAGTTTCCCGGGGCGGGCTGGCGGCCGCGCGACCTGTCCGGCGTCCTGGCGTTGCTGGGCTGCCTTGCCGGGTTGGCGTTGCTGCCCGGGTTGTTGCTCGTTCCCCTCCACTCGTGGTGGCTCCGGCGGCGGCTTCGCGCCGGGACGGGCGAGGAGCCGGCGCCGACATGGGGTTTTCGCCACGCGTGGCTGGCGACGGCGGCGATGCTCGTCTGCCAGTTCCTGGCCGTCTACGTCTTCGCCTACGACGAGCTGGCCTCGTGGGTCGCGGGGGGCGAGCACCACGGCTCGCCGCCGCGGGCCCTCGCCGCGTTCGCCCTGTTCTATGCGCTGCTACTGACGGCGTCCTTCGCCGCGCTGGTTGTACGCCGCAGGGAGCGGCTGCGGCTCCTGGGCCCGGGGACCTGGTCGTTGCCCAAGAGCGCCGGCCAGGCGGTCCTCGGGCTCCTGGTGGCGTTCGCGGTGGCAGTTGCAAGCCACCTGCTCTTCAAGCTGCCCGGGAAGATCCCGCTGGCGCCCGGCGCGACCGCGATCGAATCGATGGTCAAGGCCACCGTGGACGTCTACGGCCCTGGCCTGGCGCTGCTGGTCTTCGCACTCCTCATCCCCATCGCCGAGGAGCTGATCTTCCGGTCGATCCTCCTGGACGTGTTCGGCCGCCAGATGCGGTTCTGGCTGGCAAACGCGGTTCAGGCGCTCCTCTTCGCGACCCTCCATGGCGACCCGTCGCGGCTGCCGTTCTACTTCGTGTTCGGCTTGATGACCGGCCGCATGCGGCGGGCGTCGGGCGGGCTGTTGCCCGGCATCCTGATGCATGCGGCCAACAATGCCATCGTCGTTGCGATGCTGGCGGCGGTCGGCGCAGACGGGCTGCCGCGCAAGATGCCCGCTCTGTCTCCCGACGCGGAGCTGGCCGCCTGCGCCACCTCCTCCCGCGATTCCCAACTGCAGGCCGCCGCCGGAAAGCTCTCCGGCGGCAACGCCGACCCCTGGCTGCTGAACAACGTGGCATGGGCCCTCGCCATCGAGCCGACCACGTCCCGCGCTTGCCTGCTCCGGGCCGAGCAAGCGGTGGACGAGGCGTTGCGGTGGTTACCGGAGAGACCGTCCGTGCTCGACACCAAGGCGACCGTGTGGTTCCGCCAGGGACGCCTGAACGAGGCGATCGATCTGGAAAGGGGCGCCAGCGCCTTGAGCGGCGGCTCCCTGCATTTCTCCCAGCTCGACCGTTTCCTGCGCGCGCGGCAGGCGGGTGCCGATCCGATCCTCCTCGGGAGCGCCGCTTCCTCGCCGAAGATCGCCTTCGAGCCCCGCGACGCCAGCACGCAGCGATCGATCGTCGTCGAAACCGGCGGCGCGTTCGAAGACGGTCTGGAGATCTACGCGCGGGTCGCCGGGCCCGGAGGAGAGATCGGGCTCTTGCAGGTGGCGGCCGGCGCCCTGCACACGGGTTCGTACCGTTTCCAGGTGCCGAAGCGGCTGATCGAGCTTCCCGACGACGTGCGCCTCGAGGTGGCGCTGGTGGATGCCCGCGGGTGCGGCAGCTGCTCGGGCGGAGGGTGGCGCTGGCGCCTGGAGCGGCACGACAGGCTGGTCGATTCCTATCCGTAGCGCCGTGCACGCTCAGCCGGACAGCCGGTCCCGCAGAGCGACGTCTCGCGTGCTACCTTCCGGCACCCGTGACCGGGATCGACGAAGCCTCCAGGACGTCCTTCGATCGCAGCGCGGAGCTGTACGACGCCGCGCGTCCGTCCTACCCCGAGGCGCTCGTCGACGAGGCGGTCGCGCGGAGCGGAATTCCGGACGGGGGACGGATCCTCGAGATCGGCGCGGGCACCGGCAAGGCGACGCTGCCGTTCGCCCGGCGCGGATATGCGATCGTGGCCCTCGAGCCCGGCGGCAACATGGCCGCGGTCCTGCGCAGGAAGGTGGTTGCGTTCCCCGAGGTCGCCGTCGAGGAGGTCACCTTCGAGGCCTGGAGCGGCGCCGATCGGTCGTTCGACATGGTGGTCTCGGCCCAGGCGTTCCACTGGGTCGACCCGGCCATCCGGTACGTGAAGGCCGCCGCGGCGCTTCGCCCCGGCGGCGCGCTGGCGCTGATCCGCAACGAGACGTCGGGTCTCGATCCCTCGCTGCGCGCCGAGCTGGAAGCCGCCTATGCGCGCTGGTTTCCGGCCGTGACCTGGACGGCGGCTCGCGACTCGATCGAATCGAAGCCCGGCCAGCTGACCGGTGAGATCAGTCGGAGCGGCCTGTTCGGGCCCGTCCAGGCCGCCTCGTTCCCCTGGACCGCCGCCTACACGACCCGGCAGTACCTCGATCTCCTGGAGACCCATTCCGACCACGCGCTCCTGGAGCCCGGGCTCCGGACCCCGCTGTACGGCGCCGTCGCGAACGCGATCGAGCGGCGCGGCGGCCGCATCGAGGTCCCGTACGTCGCGGTGCTGCTGTTGACCGTCCGCGAGGATTGATGCCAGTTGTGGGCATGGCCGTCCCGCAGGCTTCGGCGGCGCTCGCGCGCTTCACCGTCCTCGATCTCAGCCGCGTCCGGGCCGGGCCCACCTGCGTCCGCCAGCTCGCGGACTGGGGCGCGAACGTGATCAAGGTCGAGGTGCCCGAATATTTGGAAGTGGGCGACCCGGCGGGCGGGCCGCGCCAGGGGCCGGACTTCCAGAACCTGCACCGCAACAAGCGCGGCATCACGTTGGACCTCAAATCGCCCGACGGCGTGGCCGTGTTCCGGCGCCTGGCGGCCAAGGCCGACGTGGTGGTGGAGAACTTCCGGCCCGACGTGAAGATGCGCCTCGGCATCGACTACCCGGCGCTGAGCAGGATCAATCCGCGGCTGGTCTACGCCAGCATCTCCGGCTTCGGCCAGGACGGGCCCTACCGGGATCGCCCGGGCGTCGATCAGATCGCGCAAGGCCTGGGCGGGCTGATGTCGATCACCGGCGAGCCCGGCCGGGGGCCGATGCGCGTCGGCATCCCCATCGCCGACCTCACCGCCGGCCTCTTCTGCGCGCTCGGCATCCTGGTGGCGCTGCTCGAGCGCGAGCAGTCGGGCAAGGGCCAGGAGGTGGCCACCTCGCTGCTGGAGTCGCAGATCTTCATGCTCGATTTCCAGGCCTCGCGCTGGCTGAACGCCGGCGAGGTGCCGCGCCAGGCGGGCAACAACCATCCGACCAGCATCCCGACCGGTGTCTTCAAGACCCGCGACGGCCACATCAACGTGGCGGCCGTGGGCGGGACGATGTGGGAGCGCCTCTGCCGCGCCATCGGAGCGGACCCGTTACTGGAGAGGCCCGAGTACGCCACCGCCGCGGCGCGCCTGAAGAACCGCGACGCGCTCAACGCCGAGCTCGAGACTTACCTGGCCGGCCGGTCCAGCGCCGAATGGGTCGATCGGCTGAACGAAGCCGGCGTGCCCTGCGGCCCCATCCACTCCATCGACAAGGTCTTTGCCGACCCTCAGGTCCAGCACCTGGGGATGGTGCGGGAGATCGCGACGGGCGGCGGCGCGCTGCGCGTCGTCGGCCAGCCGGTGAGCCTGGGCCGCACTCCCAGCCGGATGGTGGCTGCGCCGCCCGGTCGCGGTGAGCACACAGGCGAGGTGCTGCGCGAGTTCGGTTTCTCGGATGCGGAGATCGACAGGCTGCGCCGGGACAAGGTGATCTGAGGGAGAGCCGCATGGATCAAAGCGACAAGATGCTCGCCCGCAAGGAGGGGCGCGTCGGCACGATGATCTTCAACAACCCCGAGCGCCACAACGCCGTGTCGCTCGAGATGTGGCAAGCCGCCGCGAAGATCCTCGACGACTTCGCCAAAGACGACCAGATCCGCGTCGTCGTCCTGACCGGGGCGGGCGGCAAGTCGTTCGTCTCGGGCGCCGACATCTCCAAGTTCGAGGACGAGCGCGCCACGCGCGAAGCCGTGGAGCGCTACAACGCCGCCACCGAGAAGGTGTACTCGGGGGTCGCCGCCTACCCCAAGCCGACCATCGCGATGATCCAGGGCTACTGCATCGGGGGCGGGCTCAACCTCGCCGTCTGCTGCGATCTGCGCTTCTGCTCGGAAGGCTCGCGCTTCGGCCTGCCCGCCGCGAAGCTCGGCCTCGGGTATGGCTACCCAGGCCTCAAGCGCTTCATCGACACCATCGGGCCGGCGCACACGAAGGACATCTTCTTCAGCGCCCGCCAATTCGGCGCCGCCGAGGCCCTGGCCATGGGGCTCGTCAACCGCGTGCTCCCCGATTCCGAGCTGGCCTCCTCCGTCCGGGAATACGCCGACGGCGTCGCAGCCAACGCGCCGCTCACCGTCGACGCCATCAAGCAGATCTCCCTGGAGGTGCTGAAGCCGGAGAGCGAGCGCGACCTGAAGCGCGCCGCCGATCTCGTCGCCCGCTGCTTCGCCAGCCAGGACTACGTCGAAGGCCGCAACGCATTCCTGGAGAAGCGCAAGCCGGTGTTCACCGGCAAGTAGGAGCCGCCCGTGTCGTCGGTCATCCTGCGCGGGCTCACCAAGCGCTTCGGCGACCAGACCGCGCTCGACGGCGTGTCGCTCGACATCCAGCACGGCCAGCTCGTGTGCCTGCTCGGGCCCTCGGGTTGCGGGAAGACGACGGCGCTGCGCCTGGTCGCCGGCTTCATCGAGCCCACCGCGGGCGAGATCGTCCTCGGCGACCGGGTGGTGTCCTCCCCCGGGCGCACGCTGCCGCCCGAGCAGCGCAACGTCTCGATGGTGTTCCAGAGCCATGCGCTGTGGCCGCACATGACGGTGGCCGAGAACGTCGCCTACGGCCTGGGGGTGAGGAAGCTCGATCGCGCCACCATCGCCAGGAAGGTCTCCGCCATCCTGGCGACCACGCGGCTCGCCCCGTTCGCGGAGCGGTACCCGGGGGAGCTGTCCGGCGGGCAGCAGCAGCGCGTCTCGCTGGCCCGCGCGCTGATCGTCGAGCCCGAGACGCTGCTGCTCGACGAGCCGCTGTCGAGCCTCGACGCCAACCTGCGCGAGGAGATGCGCTTCGAGGTGCGCCGGTTGCACGACGCCTACCGCTACACCAGCATCTACGTCACGCACGACCAGGGCGAGGCAATGACGACCGCCGACCGGATCGCCGTCATGAACGCCGGGCGCATCGAGCAGCTCGGCACTCCCGAGGAGGTGTACGACCGGCCGCGTTCCGAGTTCGTCGCGCGCTTCCTCGGCGGCAGCAACATCCTCCGCGGCAAGGCGCTCGATGCGACGCACGTCTCGTTTGCTGGAACGTCGATCGAGTGCCGCGGCGCGGCGCTCGCCCCCGGCGCGGAGGTCGCCGTGTCCATCCGCCAGCACGACATCGGCATCTCGAACCACGCGACCCGCCCGGCGGCCGCGAATACCGTCCAGTGCACGGTCGTCCGCAACGTCTTCCTCGGCGGCGCCCGGGATTACGTCGTCGATGCCCCGGACGGCACGCAGCTGAGGATCACGGCCGCGCCGGCGGACAGCTTCGCGCCCGGCGCTTCCGTCTGGCTGACCCTGCCGCCCGAGCGGTGCAGGGCGCTGGTATCCTGAAGGCAGGGGAGACTTCCATGCAGCCACGCAAGGTCGGCAGGCGGCAGGTCCTCGCGGCTCTCGCGGCGGTACCGCTCGCGCTGCTGCTGCCGGGCAGGACGGCCGGGGCAGCGGGACCGGCGCCGAGCAAGGTCACGCCCGAGCTGACCCTTGCGGCGAAGAAGGAAGGCAAGGTCATCTGGTACACCGCCGTCGACCTTCCGGTGGCCGAGCGCATCGGCAAGGCGTTCGAGGCGAAATACCCGGGCATCGACCTGCGCGTGGAGCGCTCGGGCGGCGAGCGGATCTTCCAGCGCATCGGTCAGGAGTACGCGAGCAACATCCACGCGGTCGACGTGGTCAATAGCTCGGACGCCGCGCACTTCATCGTCTGGAAACGCGACGGCATCCTCGCGCCGTACGTCCCCGAGGACGTCGCGCTCCACTACCCGGCGGAGCACAAGGATCCCGACGGCCTCTTCGCCAGCTGGCGCGTCTGGCTGAGCGTGATCGGCTACAACACCAAGCTGGTGAAGCCGGAGGAGGCGCCGAGGAGCTTCGCCGATCTGCTCGATCCGAAGTGGTCCGGCAAGATCGTGAAGGGCCATCCCGGGTATAGCGGAACCATCATGACTGCCACCTTCCAGATCTCGCGCGACCTGGGCTGGGAGTACTTCGAGAAGCTGGCCAGGCAGAAGGTCATGCAGGTGCAGTCCTCGGCCGACCCGCCCAAGAAGCTGGCGCTGGGCGAACGCGCGGTCATGGCCGACGGCAACGAGTACAACCTCTTCCAGCTCAAGGAGAAGGGCGAGCCGGTCGAGATCGTCTACCCGACCGAGGGAACGCCGCTGATCGTCGGCCCGTCCGGCGTCCTGAAGGACGCGCCCCACCCGAATGCGGCGCGGCTGCTGCAGAGCTTCCTCTTCTCCGTCGAGGGCCAGCAGCTGATGGTCGATTTCGGCGGCCTGCGCTCCTTCCACGCGCTGGTCAAGGAGAAGGCGGGACGCAAGCCGTTGCGGGAGATCAAGCTGATGAAGGACGATCCGGCTGCGGTCGAGAAGCAGGCCGACGAGATCAAGGCGCGGTACAGCAAGTACTTCAAGGTGTGACGGGTGGGATCTCGGGCACTGCCATCGCGTGTGCGCCCCGACCTCTCGGGCGCGGTCCTGGCGCTGTGCGCGGCGGCGCTCTGCCTCCTGGTGGTCCTGCCGATCGGCTGGCTGGTGGTCTTCGCCTTCACCGGACGGGGAGGGCGCTTCACGCTCGCCAACTTCCGGCTGCTCTTCACCGACCCAGCCTTCCTCGAGCCTCTCGTCACCACGCTCATCCTCGCCGTGTCGGTGAGCCTGATCTGCTGCCTGGTCGCCGCGCCGATGGGCTGGATCGTGGCGCGAACCGACATGCCGCTGCGGCGGACCGTCCGCTTCCTCGTCCTGGCTTCATTCGTCACGCCGCCGTTCCTCGGCGCCATCGCCTGGGAGCTCTTGGCGGCGCCCAACAGCGGCCTGCTCAACCAGCTCTACCGCGTCGCGACCGGCGCCGGTCCGGAGGTCGTGCTGTTCAACGTGTACACGCTGCCCGGGCTCGTCTTCGTCATCTGCTGCTACACGTTCCCGTACGTCTTCGTGCTGGTCGCGAACGCGCTCGATCGCATCCCGGGCGAGCTCGAAGATGCGTCGGCGATCCTCGGTGGAAGCGCCTGGCGCACGGCGCGGAGGGTGACCATCCCGCTGGCGCTCCCTGCGCTCGCGGCCGGAGCGCTGGTCGCGTTCCTGCAAGCCATGACGCTCTTCGGCGCGCCGGGCATCCTGGCCTTGCCGGCGGGCTTCCACACGATCACCACCAAGATCTGGAGCCTGTTCCAGTACCCGCCCAAGCCGGAGCTCGCGGCCGCCGCCTCGCTGCCGCTGCTGGTGGTGACCGTCGTGCTGCTCAGGGCGCAGTCCGCGGTCCTGGGCCGGCGCGGGTACACCGTCATCGGCGGAAGGAGCGGCCCGCCCCGCCCGGTGCGCCTGGGCCCGCTGCGCTGGCCCGCGCTCAGCCTGTGCCTCGCGATGCTGTCGCTGCCGGTGTTCTTGCCCTACGCCGCGCTGGTGAACGCGGCTTTCTCGCGCATCCCTTCGCAGCCGCTGACCTTCGAGAGGTTCACTCTCGACCACGTCCGATTCGTCTTCCTCGAGCTCTCCGCCACCAGGCTCGCCCTCAAGAACACCTTCCTGCTCGGGCTCCTGTCCGCGACGTTGGGAGCGCTGCTGGCGCTCGTGATCTCCTACCTGACCGCGCGCGCCGCGATCAGGGGCCACCGCGTGCTGGGCTTCCTCGCCACCGCGCCGATCGCCATTCCCGGCATCGCGCTGGGCGTCGGCCTGTTCCTCGCCTACACGCGCGGACCGATCGTGTTGTACGGGACGCTCTGGATCCTCCTCCTCGCGTACGTCACCATCGAGCTGCCCGCGGCCTACCAGCAGTTGCAGGCCTCCTTGCGGGCGGTGTCGCCGGAACTGGAGGAAGCGAGCCGCGTCCTCGGCGCCTCGCGCCTGAGGACCTTGCGCGACGTCACCGCCCCGCTGCTCGGACCCTCCTTGATCGCCACCTGGTGCTTCGTCTTCGTCGCGGTGGTGCGCGAGCTGTCCGCCGCCGCCATCCTCTTCACCTCCGAGACCAAGGTGCTCTCCGTCCTGATCTTCGACCTCAACGAGAGCGGCGATCTCGCCGCCATCGCCGTGCTCGGCCTGACCATGCTGATCCTCACTTCCGCCGTCATCGCCGCGGCGAACCGCGTTCCGGGCTTCCGGGGCGGCCCGCTCGTCCGGAACACCTGATGGGGGACAAGCCGCCGGTCGCGGTCGCTCTCGCCGAGCGCATCGCCTCGCTGGATGCAGCCCGCTTGCCCCCCGCGGTGCGCGAGACCTGCGAGCGGCTGCTGATCGACGTCGTCGGCCTTTGCCTGGTCGCGCGCCGCACGGATTACGTTCGTGCGGCGCTCTCCGCATGGGGCTCCGACCCAGGCCGGGCCACGGCGATCGGACACCCCGGGCAGCTCGGGGCCCCGGCGGCTGCCTTCGTCAACGGCACCGCCGCGCACGGAGAGGACTTCGACGACACCTTCGAGGGCGGTCCCGTCCACGCGGGCGCGGTCGTCGTTCCCGCGGTCCTCGCGGCGGCGGAGCAGGAGGGGCTCGACGGCGCGTCCGCGCTCCTCGGCATCGCCGCCGGCGTCGAGACGATCTGCCGCTTGAGCCTGGTGGTGCCCAAGGCAGTGCACAAGGCAGGCTTCCACCCGACCGCGGTGTTCGGAGCGGTGGCGGCTGCCGCCGGCGCGGGCGCGACCCTGGGGCTGGGGCCTCGACAGCTCGTCGATGCGCTTGGCGTCGCGGGCTCGATGGCCAGCGGCATCATCGAGTACCTCGCCGAAGGCACCTGGACGAAGCGCATGCACCCGGGCTGGGCGGCCCAGTCCGGCCTGCGGGCGGCGCTGCTCGGGCGGGCCGGTTTCAGCGGTCCGCGCACGGTGTTCGAGGGTGTCCATGGCCTGTTCGCCGGCTTCGCGCGCACGAACGAGGGCAACTACGCCGCATTGCTCGACGGCTTCGGCGAGCGCTGGCTCATGACTGCGCTCGCCTTCAAGCCCTATCCCTGCGGGACGATGATCCAGCCCTACGTCGACTGCGCCCGCCGGCTCGGAAAACGCGTCGGTCCCGAGGGCGTCGTCGAGCTGGTCGCCCAGGTTGCCGAGGGCACCGTGCACCGGCTGTGGGAGCCGCTCGCGGAAAAGCAGCGGCCGCCGAACGGCTACGCCGCGAAGTTCTCCGCGCCGTACTGCATCGCCGCGGGTCTCCTCCGCGGCAACCTCGGACTCGACGCCTTCACCGACGATGCGGTGGCCGACCCGGCGGTCCGCGCGCTCGCGGCCAAGGTCCGCTACGAGATCGACGCCGCCAATCCGTATCCCTTCGAGTACACCGGCCACCTGCGCGCGCGCCTCGCCGACGGACGGCTGGTCGAGGAGCGCCAGCCGCACCTGCGCGGCGGCGCCCGCGAGCCGCTGACCCGCGCGGACCTCGAGGAGAAGCTCCGGAGCAACGCCCGCGCCGGCGGCTGGCCCGACGACCGCGTCCCGCCGGCCCTCGCCCTCGCGCGCACTTTGTGGGACGGTGCTCTCGACCTGACGGTCCTGCGAGGCTGAGGCTTCCCTCATGACCAACGAGCTTGCCGGCCGGGTGGCCATCGTCACGGGGGCAGGGCGCAACATCGGCCGGGCCATCGCGCTGGCCCTGGCCGACGCCGGCGCAGGCGTGGCCGTCAACGGCCGAACCAACCGGGCCGACGTGGATGCCGTCGTCGCCGAGATCGAGTCTCGCGGCGGCAAGGCGCTGGCGGTCATGGCCGACGTGTCCGACGAAGCGGCGGTCCAGCGCATGGCTGCGGCCGCCGTCGAGCGCTTCGGCCACATCGACATCCTGGTGAACAACGCCGCGATCCGGCCGGAGAGACCCTTCGAGTCCTTGTCCCTGTCCGACTGGCGCGCCGTCCACTCCGTCATCCTCGAGGGCGCCTTCCTGATGGTGAAGGCCACGCTCCCGTACCTCAAGGCGAGCGGCTCCGGCGCGATCGTCAACATCGGCGGCATGAGCGCGCACACCGGAGCGAAGCACCGTGCACACGTGCTCGCGGCCAAATCCGGCCTGATCGGCTTCACCAAGGCCCTGGCCAACGACCTGGCCGACGACGGCATCACGGCCAACTGCGTGGTCCCCGGCCTGATCGACACCGTGCGCGCGCCGGGGACCAGACCCCCGCAGCACCACCAGACCAGCAAGACGCTCGTGGGCCGCTTCGGCACGCCGCAGGAGATCGCCGCCGCCGTCCGCTTCCTCGCCGGGCCGGGGGCGCGCTACATCACCGGCCAGTCCCTGCACGTGAACGGCGGCGCGTATCTCGCCTAACGTAAGTTGACGGTTATGAAAGCATGCGCTACAGATGCGGGCGATCGGGTGAGACCGCCCCGATCCGAGAGGTGAGCACATGACGACCCACCGCAACGTCGGAATCGAGAAGCACCCGGTGGTCTCGCGCGAAGAGTGGCTCTCCGCGCGGACGGCGTTCCTGGCCAGGGAGAAGGAATTCACCCGCCTCCGGGACGAGCTGAGCCGCCAGCGGCGCGGGCTTCCCTGGTTGAAGGTCGAGAAGGCGTACGTGTTCGACGGCCCGCGCGGCCAGGAGACGCTCGCCGATCTCTTCGACGGCCGCAGCCAGCTGGCCGTCTATCACTTCATGTTCAGCCCCGACTGGGACGAGGGGTGCAGGCACTGCTCGTTCTGGGCGGACAACTTCGACGGCATCGACGTCCACCTCGAGCACCGCGACGTGACGCTGGTCGCCGCGTCCCGCGCGCCGCTGGCCAAGATCGAGGCCTTC
>Ga0209701_10000964_pt1 | contig 17896 bp, 14 predicted proteins | sample CZO8metaG_4_FD_188356 | JGI IMG/M metagenome (GOLD analysis project Ga0209701, IMG submission 188356) | Vadose zone soil microbial communities from the Eel River Critical Zone Observatory, Northern California, USA - CZOApr15con2H3.8 metaG... | ecosystem: Environmental > Terrestrial > Soil >... | reverse complement strand
CCATTCCTTCAGTGTTACGAAGAAGAACGCGTTGTAGCTCGACCGCGTGAGACTCAGCAGGCTGAACCCGACAACGCTTGCTGTCGATTCAACGCCGGGAGTCTTGGCCAGTAGGTCCTCGATCTCGTGTGCAACCGCTTCCGTCCTTTGCAGAGATGAGGCGTTAGGAAGCTGGAGGTTCATGTACATGTAACCCTGATCCTCGTCCGGAAGAAAGCTCGAGGGCAACTTGGCGCTGAAGAAACCCGCAAGGATTCCACACACGATAAGAACAGCAAAGGCAATCACGCTCTTGCGGATGAGCGCGCCGGCAACCCATACGTAGCCGTCCGTCGCCCTCGCGAAGATCCGGTTAAACCCATCGAAGAACCTGCGGAGCAGACCAGTGCTCTTCTCGCGCGGCTTCAGCAGGAGCGCCGAGAGAGCGGGGCTCAACGTAAGCGCATTAAACGCGGAGAGTATGACCGAGACCGCGATGGTCACCGCGAACTGCTGGTAAAGGCGCCCCGTGATGCCGGGGATGAATGCTGTAGGGATGAAGACCGCTGAAAGCACCAGAGCGATGCCCACCACAGGTCCCGAAATCTCTTCCATTGCTTTGACTGTCGCCTCTTTCGGCGACATGCCCTCTTCGATGTGGTGCTCAACCGCTTCCACGACAACAATCGCGTCATCTACCACCAGTCCGATCGCCAGGACGAGACCGAACAGCGAAAGGGTATTAATGGAAAATCCAAACACTGGAAAGAGCACGAAAGTCCCCACCAGAGAAACTGGCACAGCCAGGAGGGGAATCAGTGTTGCGCGCCAGCCTTGCAGAAAAATGTACACCACGAGGATCACCAGAAGAATGGCGATCAACAGCGTCTCGACGATCTCCTTGATCCCCTCCGAGACGGCGCGCGTTGTATCCAGAGCGATAGTGTAATCGATGCCTTGAGGCAATCTTTGCTTCTGCTCAGCAAGAAGCTTCTTGACGCCTGCTGCCGCCTGCACCGCATTCGAACCTGGCAATTGATATACCGCGACAATCGCACTCGGCTTTCCATTCAAATGGCTGACGATGGTATAGTCTTGTGCCCCCAGCTCAACGCGAGCGACATCCTTGATCCGTACGATCCCGCCATCCGGCGCTGCGCGGACAACGATCTGTTCGAACTCCTCAGGCGTAACGAGCCGGCCCTGCGCTCGGACCGAGTAGGTAAATTCCTGACCCTTAGGTGCGGGCTCGCCGCCAATCTGACCAGCCGGGTTCACCGTATTCTGGGACTGGAGCGCAGTCACAATTTCTGGAACTGTGATCGCAAGCTTTGCCAATTGGTCGGGCTTTACCCACAACCGCATGGCGTACCTGCCGGCCCCAAATACCTGAACGCTGCCGATTCCGTAAACGCGGCTCAATTGATCGTAAAGATTGATGTATGCGTAGTTCGCCAGGAACTTTTGGTCATAAATTCCGCTAGGCGAATAGAGACTAATCAACATTAACGGCGCAGTGACTGTCTTCTGTACCGTCACACCGAAGTTCGTCACGTCGATAGGGAGCTGCGAGGCGGCTTGCGTCTCCCGAATCTGGGTGAGGATCAGGTCCGTATTCGTGTCCGTCTTTACGTCATAGTCAACGATTAGCCGAACCTCGCCGGTCGATGAGTTCACCGAATACATGTAATTCATGTTGTCGACGCCGCTCATCTGTTGTTCGATCGGTGTGGCGACAGACTGTTCCGCTGTTTGCGCATCGGCGCCAACATAGGTCGTTTGCACTTGCACTTCCGGGGGCGCGATCGCCGGAAACTGCGAGACGGGAAGGCTCACGATCGTGATCGCGCCGACGATCACCATCAGGATCGAAATCACGATGGCCACGATCGGGCGATTGATGAAAAACTTTGACATCGCTAGCCTCCTGCCTTGGTTGATTCGGCGGAGACAGGCTTCACAAGGGCGCCGTCTCGCACCTTCATCAGCCCTTCGACAACCACGCGTTCACCGGCCTTCAATCCCTCAGTAACGATCCACAACTTTCCCACTCGTTCTCCCATCGTGACCGGGCGGATGCTGACCTTGTTGTCGCTCCCAACCACCGCGACTTGTTGACTGCCTTGCAGCTCAATCACCGCTCTTTGGGGAATCAGCAAGGCACCCAAGTGCGTGTTCGGCGCTGCGCGAACTCGCCCGTACCCGCCCGGTCGAAGCAGATCGTGGGGGTTGGCGAACACGCCGGCGAGCCGTATGGCCCCAGTCGCGGGGTTTACTTCTCGATCGGCAAAGGAGATCGTTCCCGGCTGCTCATAGACGCTTCCGTCGGAGAGCAGCAGTTGCAGCGGCATGCGCTTTCGCTGTGCCTCTACGCTCTCCTGGGTAGGAAACCTGCGATGGAAATCGATGAACTCCTGCTCACTTACAGTAAAAAAGGCTTTGATCGGGTCCACTTGCGAGACGGAGGTGAGTACCGAGGTCGGTCCGACCAGGTTTCCGATCTGCACTTGCGCAATGCCGGCGATTCCGCTGACCAGAGATGTGACTCTCGTAAACTCCATGTTGAGTTCAGCCTGTTCCACGTTCGCTTTCGCCGCCAGAACCATAGCCTGCGCACCGAGCTTCGCCTGGATCTCCGTATCAAGTTGGCTTTGCGCGATGGCTCGCGCTTGGGCTAACGGTGTGTCTCGCTCAACATCGAGGCTGGCCTTGCCGAGCTGCGCCTCCGCTTGTGCCAGCTGCGCCTTCGCCTGATCGAGCGCGGCCTTGAACGGGCGAGGGTCGATTTCAAACAGGACCTCTCCCTTCCTGACGACAGAGCCTTCTTTGTAGTTCTGCCTGATGATGTACCCGGGAACACGCGGCTGAATCTGCGCATTGACGTATCCGTCGAGCGTCGCCACCCATTCGCTGTAGATCGGCGTGTCCTGTTGCACGACGGTGACGACTTCTACGGCGGGTGGGGGAGGAGTTGACGCGGCTTTGCTGCCATTGCAACCGTCGAGGAACAGGAGAACGTACCCAAGTAACAGTACGTTAATGGCCCTGCCGCTTACTGTTGCCTTGAATGACATTTGCAATCACTTCCAATCCGGAAACGGAATTCCCTTGTGCTCCTCTTGACATTAACATCCTGGCTTCAACGCGACCGACTCGCTGGTTATCTTAGCGCTCACGTCTGGCAAGCGCATCCCTAAGGCTCGGAATCTTTTCGTACCACCTTTGGGGGATCGGACAGACTACAGACGGCGCGGACGGTACCGAATCTCACTGAGGCAATCTTCCAGTAGCCCAGTCATCACCTCGGGGCGGTACCTACCGGAATAGGTGGCGTATGCTGCGTACCCGAGCTTCGTCCTTAAGCCCGGGTCGTCCAGCAGCAACAGCAAGTGCCGAGCTAGCTGCTCCGCATTGCCAGGGGACACAAGGAAGCCGTTCACGCCGTGTTCAATCGCCTCGGGAATTCCACCCACCGAAGTGACTACCGAGGGTTTTCGTAGCGACATCGCCTCCAGGAGCGCATTCGGAAGCGAATCGAGCAAAGAGGCATGCGCGTGAATGTCGATGATGTTCCACACATCGCCGATGTTTCCGGGATAGCCTGCGATCTTCACCCGCTCGGCAATTCCAAGGTCTGCCGCACGTTGGCGCAAAGATTCCCGGTAGCCCGTCTCGCGACGCTCATACCCAACCAGCAAGAACAAGCATTCCGGATGTCGTTCGAGTACCTGCTTGGCGGCATCCAGCAATACGAGATGACCTTTGTAGCCGACCAGGCTGCTGATCTGTCCAATGATCGTGAGCGCGGGCTCGTCGGGGATGTTCAGAAGCGTGAGCACTTGTTCTCTGGGCAAGATCGGTTGCGGCACCGGAGTACCGTTGGGAATTACCCGAATCTGCGGCGTCGACAGAAGCCACTTGCGAATTTCGGAGGCCTGCGCATCTGTGTCGGTGATCAGTGCAGCTGCCTTCGCAAGATTGAGTTGGCCAGCCAGCCACAGCTTTGCGGACTGCATCGTAGTGAGCTGATAGAGGGTAACAACAAAGGGGATATTAGTCCCCAGGGTCGCCGCAGCGCAGGCCAGATTCGCCGGAGCCAGGTGGACATCGAGTAAGTCGACCTTTTCTTCTCGAATCAGCGCCTTAAGTTTCCGCACCTTTTCCTTAAAGGAAAGCAACTTCGAGGTCCATTGTTCAGGCTGGTGCCCGAGGGGACGCTGCCCAAGATCGAGAAGGCGAACGCCGGCGCTGCGGTATTGCTCCCTCATCGAGCCATAGCTCTCCGCAGTCTTCGGGTCCTCTTTCATCAGAGTGAGGACGGTGTGTTGAAAGCGGAGCTTATTTAATGATTGCGCGAATGTGAGAAGACGATATTCGTCGCCGCCAAAGTGAAGGTCGTCAATGACGGACAGAATGTGGATTCTGCGACGCGATGTATCGATTGAGGTACGCAACTGTTCTGGAGTTGCCGTGCGACTTGGAGAGTTGGTTGACATTCAGCCACCGTACTCCACGTTGGGAAAGAGAATTTGTGCCCCTCGGCCGCGCTGCGAGTTCGCAGGCGAAGAGGTGGCATCGCGTCCGTTCTCCGGTCCTAGAGTCTAACTCGTCAAAAGATGCTACCAGTTGCGGCTTCATGACCGGCAACCGTATCCGGTTTCCAAGACGCAACGCCGTATCACTCGGGCTTTCCGCTGCGGAATGAACCTGCTCAACGGGCAGCGCTGTTTGCCCGCGGAGGCTGCTCTTAGCCAGGGCGACCCGCCCGTCCTTCAGGACCCCCAAAACCACGATCTCGCGGTGCGGAGGTTGGCGCTGAAGCTCGAAAGAGCAAAAGTTCGCCATGATCAAAGCCTCCGCTCTTTCCACCGAAGCGGCGTCGTTGACATCGATCCATGGAGAAGAATGGGTGAAAGCGGAAACTTTCCGCTTCTCACGCAAGAGAATGTGCACCAACTCAGGAGCACCAACAGGCCTGCCGGCCGGAATCCTCCGTCGCGCAGCTGGGCTGAGAACGTAAGTACCGCTGGAGAGTAGAACAGGCAAGATCGGCTTTTCCTTGTATTCAATGACTCCGCCTTTTTGAATCGAGACCTGACCGAATGGGATGGGAAAAGGCTCGACGTGGGTGGCGATTGTCATCGCCGCCCTGGTAGCCCGGTGGTGTGAAAGAAAGGCGGTGAGATCGAGAGCGGTGAGATTGTCCACGTTCACAATCAAGAGGTGTTCTGCGCCCGCTCGAATCGCTTTTGCCGCGCCGATCGTACCAAGTGGCCGCCGCTCCAAATAGACCTTCAAAGTCGCGCCGCCTGCTCGGGCCACTCTGGCTGCGCGTCCCCGTGCAAGCGCAATGAGAGCCTTTTCTTGGGCGCTGATAGCCACCACGATCTGGTGAAAGCCGTGCGCGAGCAGCGCCATTATATTGCGCTCCAGCATTGACACTCCGAGAACCTCAACCATCGCCTTGTGCCGCCCGCCGAGGCTGGCGCGCATTCTCAGCGAACATCCGCCGGCCATAATGAGCGCATGGGCATGACCACTGTCGGCGTCAGCCGAACTAGGAGTCAGCGTCACGTCTCTGCGGCCCACAACGGCATCGTTTGTCGCAACTTCATGTGTGTGTCAGCAGTGGTAGCCGGCTCGATGGAGGAACCGACTGGAATCGTAACAACAGGGCGCTGACTTTCTCGCCGGAGATAATCGAGTGCCCGGCGCAGTGCTTGCGGCTGTATACGATCTTTGTCGTTAACAAAAACCGATCTCCCTATCCCGCCAGGCAAGACCAGGTTGAGATGTCCCCCGCGATGGGCTTCCATTTCTGCCATGGCCCGGCAGCCGCTCTCCGTAGTCAGCAGCGGCGAATAGATCGGTAAACCTGCATTCACCAGCAATGCGAGGACACGGTCCCGATCACGGGCGCCAACAAGACCGAGTTCGAACGCGATTCCTGTGCTCACGGCAATGTCAATCGAGACTGCCATCCCGTGGCTAATGCGAAAGCCCGACTCAGATTCGATCAGTGGACTGAAGGTGTGACCGAAGTCGAGCAGGCGGCGGTACGTTTTGTCTTCGTAGAGATTCCGCTCCAGTTCCTCTAATAGGCGAACTGTCGAGCACCAGACAAGCTCGGTCATTTTTCCGATGTCGGCAGTGTGGGGGAATTCCAGGAACTCCCGCCTGTATTGCTCGATGAATTCGAACAGGCCGAAATCCATAACCATGGCGACCTTAATCGCCTCGGCCAGGCCGTCGGAGATCAGCTTTTTCGGCAGTGTCCGGAGAAATGCGGGGTCCAGTAAAACATTTTCGGGAGGATGGAAGCATCCCAGGGCGCTCTTCTTGCCGGGCAGATTTACGGCTCCCTTGATTCCGACTCCTGCATCGATCAGCCCGATCAAAGTGGTGGGAATCCGAATGTAATTCAGTCCCCGTCGCGCTAGCGAAGCGGCCATCGTGACCAGATCCGTGCATACACCGCCGCCGCAACCGATCAATACGGACCTGCGATCCAAGCCAGCTCGAAAACACTCCCGGCAAAGTCTCTCAACTTCGGAGAGGATCTTCGATTGTTCCGAACATGCCACGATCACCATGCTCACGTCAGCACCCGACTCAAGCAGGCGCTTTGCAATTTCGTTGGCATACAACCGCGCGACCGTTGGTGTGGTCACTAACAATGCTTTGCGGAAGCCGATGGCCTCGATCAATTCGCTGACGTTTCCGTTGGAAACTCCAGCACTAATGCCGACGCGATACGACCGTTCGCGATTGGCGACAACATACCTGGTGGGAACACTCGACATATGCAACGTCAGATAAAAAATGCCGATATTCGAGCGGGAACTGCAAAGGTTCATGACGATAACATGGCCTTCTCGCCATGTCCACAGCGACGCGAAGGAGTGTGCAACTTCTTGCACAACAAGTCACGCTGGACTTCTCTGGTAAGTCAGACGAGTGTAGTAAGTCAAGATCTCGTGGCAGCTTTGGCACCGCGAGTATTGTGGCGTAAAGCCCGTTTTTGCAAGCCGGTTGACGTTTGCAAAGTGGCGCGGAATGAGATCGAGCCGCCCTGTCTCTCGCTGAAGATCGACGGTGGTCTCCAAGCCTGCCACTTGAAGAAGGAGCTGCAACAGATCGCTGACATTCGTCTCAACTCCGCTCGCGACGTTGCAGATTCCTTCCAACCTTCGTTCCAGGATCGCGCCGAGCGCTGAGCAGACATCGCGGACGTCCAGGAAATCCCGCGTGCTGGAAAGAAGGCCCGTGCGAATGACAGGAGCAGAGTTGCCAGTCAAAATCGCTGCCACTTGAGCGGCCATACGGCTGGCAAAATGGAGCTCATCCTGTCCGGGGCCAAACACGTTGAAGATCCGTGCGATCGCGGTGGGAATCCGGGATTGCAGCCCAAACAAACGGACCTGATCCTCAGAAGCAAGTTTGCTACGCGAATATGAATCCACAGGTTGAACAGGAGCGCTCTCAGCAATGGGCAGGCTTTCTTGTCTCCCGTAGACACCGCCACTGGAAGCCAGGAGAAGGAAGCCAATCTTCACGCCGCTTGCACGAATGCCATTCAGCAACTCTTCAGTGCTGCCCACATTGTTTTGAAAAATACTTTCCTCGGAGCTGCCGCGTAACGACCCAGCGAGATGAACGATTGCTGTGGGGTGAAAGTCGCGAATCAGTTCTGCGAGATTTGCGTCGGAGAGTCCGCTTGGAATATAGGAGTATCTAGCGTCGCCGAAATTGCGCAGATGTTCGGGTAAAGGCGCGGGGATGGCCCGATCTCGACAGGTTACGAAATGATTAAAGGTCAAGTTCTGCCCGGGCGAACGTCCGATTCCCAACACAGTTGATTCCGGGAAACGATCGAGCAAATGGGCAACGAAGTACCTGCCGATGAAACCCTGGGCTCCGGTGACGAGGTAGTGGGGTGTCATGCCTTGCCCGGACAGACTGCGAAGGTTTTCCGCAGACCTTCTTCTACGTCCGTATCAGCACGCCATCCGAGCACATTTCGAGCCAAAGAAATGTCGGCTACAAGTTCGAAAATCTCAGACTCGCTGGGGCGAGTATCAAAACGATCTTCGAGTACCGGAAGATTCGCGCCCATCGATCGCAACACCAGGGCCGCGAATTCAGCCACGCTTGTCCCTTTCCCTGTCCCTACGTTAAAGATCTTGAGCTTCTCTGTTACGAGACAACTGGCCTGCACTGCGGCCGTGGCCAAGTCTCCGACGTAACAGTAATCACGAACTGGTCTGAGGTCCCACAAACGGACGCAACCGGCATGGGCCTTCGCAATGATGGTGCCCAATAGAGACTCGGGCGTCGGATTCGGACCATAAATCGAGAACGGACGCAGAATGACTGCTTTCAGGCCGAAACTCTCAGCATAGGCCTCAATGATTTTTTCCGCTCCGATCTTGGCCGCAGCGTAAGGCGACCGAGCCTGAAGCCGATGACTCTCGCTAACCGCCTTCACATTCGGACGCCCGTAAACCTCCGCTGATGAAATGTAGACCAGTCGATCCACGCCGGCCTCGTGACAGGCGTGAGCGACTGCGGCCGTGCCCTGCACATGCACGCGAACATATTCTTTCGGCATTTCGAAGGACTGCTTGACGGAGGGCGGTCCGGCGGCGTGAATGATGACGTCGAGTTCCGAGACCCATGACTTCAGGGCTTCTGCATCTGTCAGATCGCAGGTCAGCGAATCAATCCCGTCTGGGATTGGGCGCGGCGCCGAGTCCGGACCGCACAGCACCCGCGGCGTAACACCGGTCCGGAGCAGCGCCTGCAGAATTGCCGAACCGACGAAGCCGTTGGCGCCGATGAGTCCGACCCGGCGATTTCGCAGCTCATCGATCATGGCCACTCGGCTCGGCGACAACCATCAGAGTCTGAGGTCCGACATGAGGCAGCAGCGCGCCAACCCGATAGCGAAGGGAATTCACGCAAGAGCGCTGGAGTCGATGCGCGCGATTTTTTCCGTCCGAGGAAAAAGCCTGCAGCGCTGGACTCAACACCCGCTTGGTGAGAACACCGAGAAGTTTGCCACCGATGACTGCAGGTACCAGTCCAAAGTATTGGATGTGGTGTACGCGCAATCCCGCTTTTCCCATCAAACTGTGGAAAGCCCGATCGGAGTAGAGCCAAAGGTGTTGCCCTAGCCCAATGCGCCCCACCAGCGGGTACCATGTCGGCGAGATCCCACCCAGTAGTCCGACTTCAAAGCACAACACGCCACCCGGACGTAATAACTCGCACATGGCTGACAGAGATCGAATCGGGTCAGGAAAATGGGCCAGCAAATCACAGTGATACACAACGTCAAAGCTGTTCTTGGGCAGGCAGTTGTCTTCAACGTAGCCGTGGACCACTGGAATCGCCGATGCCTGCAGCCGCTGATCGTACGCCCGGCTCGGCTCCATTCCCAGGATCTCGAAGCCGTGAGCCCGTATAGCCTCCAGGAAGAAACCAGCCCCGCAACCGATTTCAACCAGGCGGCCGCGGGGACAATGTCGCGCTACCCACGCAGCCTTAAATGGCGCCGACAGGGCGTAAAAATAATCAGGATGATATTCCTCGACCGGATTCGCAGGGGGAACATAGGTCCCCTGATTGGTATAGACCATCCCACATCGGCAACGCAGGCCCTCTATCCCGGCCTCTCTCCAAATCACAGTCTCGGAGACCTCGTCGCACAGGAAGCACTTCGATCTGCTGGTGATCTCGGATTCAGTCGCGGTTACCATCACCGAGCCTCGTAGGGAAACTTACTATACCCTCAGATCCCATCCTCGCCAAATGGCCCGTGCATGGGGCGGTTCCCTGCTCAATCCGCTACAATCATCCGTCTCAGAATTTAGGAACCGCCAAATTATGGGCTTAGTTTACGACGATTTCGGAAACCGGCAGCGCCTTGCGGTCTTGTCCGAGCGTGGGGTCCGTGTGTGGGGACCGGATCGGGTTTACGTCGGCGAGGACGTCCGATTGGAACGTATCTGCACCGGCGCAGCGCTGATGAATGCCACAATCACTGGGAGCAGCACATTCATCGGCGCTGAAGCACAGATCGGCGTATCTGGCCTGGCGCGCGTGCACGATGCCCAAATCGGGTCAAACTCACTGCTCGGCGCCGGATCTTACGAAAACTGCGTGCTGCTGACGGGGGCAAAGGCTCGTGGCTTTGCCGAACTCCGCCCGGGCACGGTGCTGGAGGAAGAGTCCGAGGTCGGTCACAACGTCGGCCTCAAGAACACGGTGTTTACGGCTGGAGTCGCCGCAGGATCGTTGATCAATTTCTGCGACGTCCTTCTGACCGGGGGCAGTTCTCGAAACGACCATAGCGAGGTCGGATCCGGGGCCGTTCATTTCAATTTCGACCCTCGCGGCGACAAATTCGGCAGCCTGATGGGCGACGCGACCGGATGCCTGTTGCAATCGCGCAGGATTTTTATAGGGGGGAATTCGGGAGTAGTTGCACCTGTTCACTTGGCATTCGGCGCGGTGGTGGCGGCAGGTTCGATCGTCCGGAAGGACGTCGCGGAAAACCAGCTGTCATCGGGCGACGCTCCAGGCCAGAGTGGCGATTACGATCTTGACCGGTATTTCGATCTAAGCAGGAAGTTCTATACCACCGCAAAGCTGGTGGGAAACCTGCACGCTTTGCGCGCCTGGTACCAAAAAGTTCGGTTGCCGTTTTCCGAGTCTGGGGACAAGCCGCTATACATCGCGGCCGACGGAGAGTTCGATCGCCACATCCGGCATAGAGTAAAGGAACTCGCCAAGGTCATCGCCAAGCTCGAAAAGTCCCTTTCGAAACCATCGAAGAATTCCCAGGACAAATTGTTATATCAGCAGCACCGCCGCCTGCTTGAGAACAACGATCGCATCCAGTCGTTCCTGGTCCGAGAGGATTACGCGGAAGTTCCGGTGAGTTTTGTCGCGGAATACGAACAACTCCGGAACAGCCGGAGCCATATAGATTCCGTGCGATCCCTCCCACCGGAGGCGTCCCAGGTTGCGGCGGATTGGGTTCGCGAAATTGCTGACCGACCTTGCCTTGAGATGCGGGCTCTGTTCGCCTTGCCGGACTAGCCGGAAGAGATCATTTTCGTCACGCTGTCCATTGCGGCTTGAGTCTTATAGGCTTCGGCAAAGTCCGAGAGGATGAGCGTCCTGTCTTCCGTACTTACTGCCTGCAGGAAAGCGTGGGTCTCCTTCTCGAAAATCGGCTTTGATTCAGGTTCCGGATAGCTTTCATCAATCGTGTTGCGCGCCAGTTCGAGATCCCAGCCCCTCAAGTCCAGCACGCCGTCCGTGGTTTCGATCGAGACGAGAATGTCTTTATCCTTAGCCTCGCAACTATAGAGAAAAGTCCCCAGTCCCCCGCCCGATAGCCGTAACATCACTACGACGGTAGTTTCGACACCATTCGGCGCATACGCTGCGGCGTGCAGTGTCTCCTTCACGCCAGAAAGGTATCGAAACAAATCCATCAAGTGGGTGGCCTGCTCATTGAACGGTCCTCCCGATTGCTCGCGGACTGCCCACCAAGGGACTCCATATTTTTTCCCGACCCAATGCGCGGTGATGCCAATGATATTTCGTGACTGCAGTATCGCCCGGGCGTGTGCGACCGAATTCCGATACCGGTTCATGTAACCGACCGCGTTCAAAACATCGCGCTGGCGAAGTCTGTCGACCACCGTTTGAACTTGGTTTGCCGAAATGCCGATCGGCTTCTCGACCAAGAATGGAATCCCCAGGTCGATTGCGCGGTTCTCCAGCTCTCCCCGGCAGAACGGCGGCGTACAGATGAAGATCGCGTCGGGTTTCTCGTGGAGAAGAGTGGCTAGGTCTAGTACAGGAGTGGCTCGGGCACATTCTGAAGCGAGCGATTCCGCGCGGCTTCGATCCTCGTCGAACAGCCGTATGGCCTCCACGCTGCAAGCACCTGCTGCCCTTGCTCTCTCGCGTCCCATTCGGCCGCACCCTACGACGGCGACACGCATTACGGCGCTCCCTGCTTTTGCGGTATTGAATAGTCGCGGTTGATCGCACCACCTTTAAAAAAAGAACGGATGCAATCAGTGACGTATTCAACCTCGGTGATTGTCAGGTTCGGACGGATCGGAAGGCAAAGAAGCTCGCGCGCCAGCGCCTCAGCCACCGGGAACTGCCCTTCGCGCCAGCCCCAGTGGGAAAACGCCGGTTGAAGGTGGATCGGAACAGGATAGCGCACCACGGCATCAATACCGTTGGACAGCAAGTATTTCAGAAGCGGGTCGCGCTCAGCGGTGCGGATCACAAACAAGTGGAAGACGTGCTCCTCGCCTTCATCCCATCTCTGGAACTTGAGCGGCAAGTCCGACAGGCGCTCCCGATATGAACGAGCGATACTCCGTCTCTGTTCGTTCCAGCGGTCCAGCGCGGGAAGCTTCCAGGACAGAACTTTTGCCTGAATGGAGTCGAGTTTCGTGTTGTAGCCGACGTGTACATGATTATTCTGACCAGCTTGACCGAGCGCCCGGAGTGCCGCCAACCGCTCTTGCAGGTCGGGACGATTGGTAGCGATGGCGCCGCCGTCGCCGGCAGCGGCGAAATTCTTGCTGGGATGAAAACTAAAGCAGCCCAGAACGCCGAATGTCCCCACCCGCCGGCCCTCGATCCGCGCGCCGTGGGCCTGGGCCGCGTCTTCGATAAGCTCGACACCTCGCTTCGCACACTCGCGCAGCAGTTCTCGCATCGGAGTAGGCTTTCCGTATAAGTGCACCGGCAAGAGGACTCGGGTCCTCGAACCCATCTCCGCGAGAGCTTGATCTGCGTCCATCAGAAAGCTGTCTTCGTCCGCATCGATGAGTACTGGTTTCAGTCCTGCCAGGCAGATGGCGGCAACCGTGGCGTTGAACGTATTGGCTTGCGTAATGACTTCGTCTTCGGGCTGGAGTCCCAGAGTTTTCAACGAGCACAACAACGCGTCTGTGCCCGTATTCACTCCCACCACAAAGGAACAACCGAGATACGCCGCAAAGGCGTGCTCGAATTCCGCGACTTCCCCGCTCAGGACATAGTGGCCATCCACAATCATGGCAGACAGTTCCACCATGAACTCGTCCCATCGTTCGAATTGCGAGTGGTAATCGTAGCGCGGAACCTTCATCGTCATGCTCGAGCCCCCGTCATCAGCTTGGCGTCGTTTGTGGTCACGATCTCATCGACCATGGACTGTAACTGCGCATGGTCGCGGGTCCATGGATGTAGAGTTAGGGCGTCTCTCAAGTAATGAGTGTTTCGGCTCATGATGGCTTCGGTTGCAGCCCGCTCGAATTCTACAAATGGCACCAGGTTGTCGACCACGTGTTTCGGGGGTGTGCCCGTCAACGGCGAGCGCAGCAGCCTTCCCTCTACCCAATGGTGCTGACATTCCAGGATGTCATCCGGGCCGAGAACCGGAACATATGCCCCATTCCGAACGGAGAGGAAGAACGGGATCTCAATCTGTTGGCCGCCCAGTGCCAGGAGCAAGGGTCCTACGGCTTGCGTGTACCACGGAGTAGCACGCGCATCGAGCGCGGTGGCGATCTCGCTCAGCTCACCGTTTGAGTATGCATCGTACGACCGTTTCTGAACGTCGCTGAGAACCTCTGCCCGGGGCACCTTCTGCGAGGTCTGCTCGGCCAGGACCTTGTCCGGCTCATAGTGCATTCGCAGATAACGAGTGGGAAAGCAACGCTGAGTCCGTAGGAACTGGCTGGTCGGAAATGACCGCTTCGCTGATGCGAGTTCGTCCAACAGATCGCGCGACCCGGATCGAATGTTGAAGAACCATCCGAGATGGTTGACTCCGAGGTAGTCGGCCTCAACTTCGCTGTCGTTCAGGCCCAGGCAGCGGCTTAGTTCCTGAAGGGTGGTGTGGGGGAGTTCGCAGATTCCCAGCAGGTTCAAGTCGGCGTACTTGAGAGACGCTCGAACCAGAGGGCTCAGCGGCGAGGTCAGCAGAATCACAAAGGCCCGAGGACAGAATTTCGCAATCGCTTCGAGCATCGGGGCCAACACCGGCCAGGTTCGCCATCCGACCGACAGGCCACTGGCGCCTAGACCCTCGTCCCCGCACAAGCCGTACTTGTTCGGAAACGTTTCGTCGAACGACCTGCCTTCAAAACCTCCAACCCTGATCTGTATGACTACGCTATCCGCGCCATCCAGAATATTTGCCCAGTTGCTGATTCCGATCAGCTCGGTTCTAACCCCAAGGTCTCCTCGAATCAGCAAGTGGGACGCTCTGCTGACTGCCGCCAGCCTTTCGTGGGACCTGCTCGCCAGTACTACTTCCATTTTTCCAGGAGCTTTCGTCGAATCGAGAAACTTCAGGAGGCTCGGGACGCTGAAAGAGCTTCCGCCAATGATGACAATTCTCATCGGCGTCCATTCCGAGCTATGAGGGCATACTCCGCGGCTCCACGCAGGCAAGCATCTTCACACATGTTACCGAATCGGACCATACCCGGAGAGAAGTCAAGAGCTGAATAGTCGCAACGAGTTCGAATCATGTCGCGGAGCAACTCGAGATAAATCTCTCCGATAGCGAACGCAAATCCGCCAATCACTAGAATTCCCTGCAAACCCAGAGCAAGAATGACCGTATGCAGCACCACCGCCAGAGGTCTTGTGCCCTCTTGGAGCACGATTAAGGACCATGCATCTCCCGCGCGAATTGCCGGCACAAGATGCTCTTCGTTGTTGAGAGTCTCTGCCGTTGCTCCGAATCTGCCGTGGCAAAGAGACCCTGAAAATGCCCGGGGATCGACGGCCGCCCGCCGCCGCGCCAGACGCTCGATACCTCGGCCAGAGGAAACAGCCCCGAGATGTCCTTTACCGCCGCAATCGCAACCAGGTGCGTCTCGGGACTCATCGATGGTGAGATGCCCGATCTCCCCGGCATAGGGCCCCTTGTCGAAAAGCGTGAACTCGCTGTGGTTGCGGAAGCAAATCTTGCTGCCGATTCCGCTGCTGACCGTCACCACGATGAACCGATCCCACTCGCCGCCTCGGGCGAGATACAGCGCGGCGGCCGAAACATCGTTAAGGATGTGTACTACCCGGCCGGTGCGCTGAGAGAGTTCTGCTCCGATATCAGGAATCTTGCTGTCGTTCCCACTGAGAGTCGGGGCGTTTACGATCCTTCCGTCCTCCTGCAACGGGCCAGGAAAAGAGATCACGAGCGGGGCTGACTTCTCAATGAGACTTTCGGAAACAGTTGTGTACGTCACAATCTTCCCTAAAAGCTCCTCCCATATTTCCGCGGGCGACAACCCGTCGCGAAACGATCGAATCCGCTCCCTTGTTATATTCCCGATCTCGCCCTCTCCAGTCAGGCAGGCACACCGCAGATGGGTTCCTCCCAAATCGAAGAGCAGCGCGGAATCAGTCGCCACGAGTTTCCTCCACAGGCCAAGCTATGGATTTTGCCCCAGGGATCAAGCTTTATCAATCATGTTGTCAGAGTGGGAAAGAACGGTAATACTCTCCCGGACTTGGGATATGGCAATTACACGCCGCCAATTCGCTTGTGGGATGCTGGCGAGCCTGTTTTCGAGGGACCCCCTGCAAGCGGCCTCGGAGGCTATCGAGAGGGCCACATCGCCGGGCTGGTTCAGTTCCCGGGAGATCGATGCCGCCGTCCTCGACGTGTGCCACGGACAGGAGCGTTATACAAAAGCCTACGGCGGTGCCGGAACTCCCGAGCGAGTGTTTGGCGTCTCGTCCATAACTAAGGCGATTGTCGCAGCGGGCACGATGGTGTTAAAGGATCGTGGCACACTTGCCCTCCAGGATAGAGCAACGAGGTTTGTGCCCGAGTTCCACGGCGAGGGGCGTGACGACGTCACGATCCAGAACCTTCTGACACACACGGCCGGATTGCCCGACAACCTCCCGCAAATCCGGGACCTGCTGACGCGGCAAGCTGGACTAAATGAGTTCTTAGCCGCAACCTGCAAAGTACCTCTGCTTTTCAAGCCGGGAACCGCGCTCTCGTATTCGAACCTCGGAGTTCTGGTGCTGAAAGAAATCATGGAGCGAATCACCAGGGTGCCCTTGAGACAGTTCCTCCAGACAGAAGTATTCGAAACCCTGGCGATGAACGCAACGTCGCTAGGCCTGGGCGGGCGCAACATCGAGTCCACAGCGCAGCACCAGCACAAGCCAGGCGAGCTGAACTCCGATACCCTTTATCAGCGCGAACTGGCTACACCCTGGGGCGGAGTTCACTCCACCGCAAGGGACCTAACGCGCTTTCTTCACTACTTTGTGAATCCCGGAAACTCGCCCCTGAAGCGCGAGACGGCTCTCGAGATGCTGCGGAACCATTGTGAGGGATTGAATCAGCCGTGGGGCATCGGTTGGATGCTGGCCAACAGCCACGATGCGTACTACAAGATCGAGCCGGACTGGCACCGATACGGTTGGTCCGCTCTGTTCTCGAATCCCGAGCAATCGCCCGGTTTTGGCTTGCATTGCTCGGCAAGCACATTCGGGCACTACGGCGTCACTGGCACAATCGCGTGGGCCGATCCCCAGCGCGGCATTTCGATGGTGCTTCTCACAACCAAGGCAGTCCGACATTCACGAGACGGTATCTTGGGTCCCGTGTCGGATCTGGTCTCGCAATTGTGAAACAAGGTAATAGGGGTCCGGGTCCCATACGATCTGAGCTAAGCGTAGAAAATCTCGCAGCTCTCACCATCGCAGTCCGACAGTCACTGGGAAAACGGTGGTGCGGCCGTCACTGGTATTCGCGTGGTGGTAACGGCCCTCGACATAGACCTTGGCCTGCCTATTGAGCCGGTACGTAACCCCGCCGCCGAAGTTGTACCCGCCGGCACTCACGGTATTGGATGACAGAGTCTGAGCAGTCTCGATCAAGTTCGTGCAGATTATTCCCCACAATTCCCAAGCTGGCTGGCAAATAGCGCCCTTGGGTAGAAACTGGCTGGTGGTGTCGACGGTACGCTGATACCATCCGGCGCCGCCGATCGCATACACTCCCAACTTGCCCTGCAACGGAACATTGAAAAAGGCGTTGAGGGTGGCCGATTGCAGATGTCCGGTAGCGTCGGACAGGGTCGGCTGCGCCTTCACGCTGTCTTTGAACCGGAGGTTGAAATACATGTACTCGGCCTTGAATCCGAAAGCGCGGCTGAGGTTCACTCCGCCACCGGCCACGCCGTGATAAGAGGTACCGGTAAACTTGCCAACATCGCCCAAGGCCCCGCCAAATCCGCCCCCAACGTTGAAATTGAAGCGGTTGAAGGTTTGAGCGGAAGCTGCGGCGATTCCCAATCCGCAAAAGACAAGCAGGCACAGTATTCGCTTACGCAAAGCACGGTCTCCTGTTTCAACGGGTGGTGCGTTCTCGACGATCTCTTTCCTTTGATGCGGCGAACCGGTGCGGAAGACAGGATTCGCCGCCTCCCAGACTTCAGTTCTGTCCCGATCAAGAACGGGGTGCACCCCGCAGTTTCTTGAAAAACACGGGCCAGTAATTGCGAAGAAAGTTGAAGCCGGCGCGGCTGGCCATATCGATTCCGTAGCGCTCGAAGGTCTTGGGAACGGTCCGCTCCCCTTCGGGCCAGTACGCGTTGGCCAAGCCCTCGCCCAAAGCCGGCCCCAGCAGGCCCTGCCAATTGGCTACGTCCTTCCCGGCGTCATTGCGGGTGACAAATAGTCGCGCAACCGCATACTTGACGCTGCCGCCCAGCGTCGGTCTAGCTTGCGGAAAGAAGCGCGGATCCTCCCGCAGTATCGAGGACAGTATGAACGTCCCGAAGAATTCGCTGGAGGCATTGCGCGCCATGGACGCGCCGAAGCGCTCGCCATATCCCTCCGCTCCCTGGGGATAGCCGTG
>Ga0209701_10000961_pt1 | contig 17933 bp, 16 predicted proteins | sample CZO8metaG_4_FD_188356 | JGI IMG/M metagenome (GOLD analysis project Ga0209701, IMG submission 188356) | Vadose zone soil microbial communities from the Eel River Critical Zone Observatory, Northern California, USA - CZOApr15con2H3.8 metaG... | ecosystem: Environmental > Terrestrial > Soil >... | reverse complement strand
ACATGAGTTAAGTATCGCTGAGGGAGATCCAACTATGAACTTCGCGGACCAATTAGACCCTGAGCTTAGAGTTGTGGTGGAGAAGTTGCCGACCGACCGCCCTCTGAATCTCAATGAGATTCCGGCAGCCCGGGCCAAGATGAAAAAAATGGTGACCGCGATGCTGGAGGGCTTGCCCGCGGTCGAGGGTGTAACCAGCCAGGATCAATTCGCGCCTGGATTGCAAGGCGACCCTGCCGTGCGGGTCCGCGTCTACCGGCCAGATCATCAGCCGAGCAAGCTTCCTGCGCTGTTCTGGATTCATGGCGGCGGATACGTGATGGGAGATATCGAGCAAGACGACAGGCTCATGAAGCAACTGGTCACGAGAATCGGCTGCGTGGCGGTATCGGTCGACTACCGTTTGGCGCCGGAACATCCGTTTCCTGCACCGGTCGAGGATTGTTATGCCGGGTTAAAGTGGCTGTTTGCCCATGCCAACCAACTGGGCGTTGAGCCATCCCGCATCGCCATTGGCGGTGCCAGCGGCGGCGGCGGTCTGGCGGCGGGATTAGCCCTGCTGGCTCGCGACCGCGGAGAAGTGCAGGTCGCTTTCCAACTTCTCATCTATCCCATGATCGACGATCGCAACGTTACTCCTGCCAGCTATGCGATTACCGACCCGCGAATGTGGAATCGCGAAAGCAACCGCTTAGGCTGGAAAGCCTACCTGGGCCGAGATGGGGGTGGGGCCGACATATCGCCCTATGCGGCGGCGGCGCGGGCCACTGATTTGGCAAATCTACCACCCGCTTACATTCCGGTTGGCGCACTTGATCTGTTTGTGGACGAGAATATCGAGTACGCGCAGCGTCTCATCCAGGCGGGCGTTCCTACTGAGCTCCACGTTTATCCTGGCGCGTTTCATGGGTTCGATTTGTTCGCCCCGTCGGCGATGGTGTCAAAGCAATTCAAGGCCGACCGCGATAGCGCGCTCAAGCGCGCACTTCACGATAGCGCAAGGTGATCGCCTCTGCCGCCCGGCCACACTTGATCGAGGCAATCTGGCGGGGAAGGGCTAACCGGCTCCTGTAGCGGGGCCGGAGCGGAAGGAAATGACGCTGCCTAAAAGAAAGCTTCGCGGAATGTGATCGAGGAAGGACGCTATGAGTTAAATCCCAGCGTGCGCTCGACGTGCGACACCGGAGCACGTCGCTTGAAACATCGGGCGCGGGATTGCGCACGCAACGTGCGTTTTTCGATGTCGCGCTCGCGTTGCTCGGATCGGTGAAGGGTACTTGCGATTGCCCGACCTATGCTTGGGTTGATTCGCGCGCGGCTAACAATGACCCTCACCCTGATCCTCCCTGAAGGGGCGACGGGTTACGCAACGCTCTCCAACCAAGAGGACGGCACGAAATCGGCCCACGCATGCTCTCCCGCGTCGCGAAACGAACAGGTTTGCGGCCCAAAGATTTTTGAAAGGTTAGCTTGAAGAGCGTGACCAAAATAGCATGAAACTGCTCGCGGCCGCCTTCGTCTAATCTTTGTGAGGGTGGCATGGTGTCGGTGTGGCTACAAAACGGCCGCTTGCCAGCCACAACCACAAATAGGAAGATCATTATTAAGCTCGGACAGCCAAACCGAGGGCTTTAACCCAATGAGATCAAATAAGCGCGCGGGGTGGCGGGATTTGGTGGTGATCGCGGTGGTCGCGCCGGTGCTGACCCTGATTTCGGCGGTCGGTGCGTTCGCGCAGCGAAGCCAGTATGCCCCCGCGCCACCGTTACCTCCGAATCAGAGTCAAAGCGGCGGTAAGGTGCTCGAACTCCCGTCTTCGGTCCATCAAGGAGGCTCTGCCGATACCATACCCCAGATAGCGCCTCAGACCGGCCAGTCATTGACGCTCCCCTCGCGCCAATTGCGCACCCAAGCCGGTTACGAGCAGGTTACCGTCACGGTTACCGATCAGCAGGGGCGCTATGTAACCGGGCTGCAAAAAGATGATTTCAAGCTTTACGTCGACGGGCAGCAGCGTCCGATACAATTCTTTCGACAGGACCTCAACACCCCCGTATCGATCGGAATCCTCGTCGACACCTCCGGTAGCATGCAGCCCAAGATTCCCCAGGCACGGGCCGCCATCGCCGGCTTTATCCACGAACTCAACGACCGCGACGACGTCTTCCTGTTTGCGTTCTCGAGTCGCCCATTTCTGCTCCAGCCCTTCACGACCAACCACTTTCTGATTCTGAGCCGGCTCGAGCTCCTCCATGCGTACGGCCAGACCGCGCTTTACGACACGATCCTTGACGGCCTCCTGATGGTCGAGCACGGCCGCTACGACAAGAAGGCGTTGCTGGTCGTCACCGACGGCATGGACAACACGAGTCAGTCGAGTCTTGAGCAGGTAATCGCGCAGGCGCGCCGGATGGGGGTGCTGGTCTACTCGATTGGCATTGGCGATCCCAATTCAGGGACGTTGCCCGGCCTCGCAATTGGCCCGTTCATCTTTGGCGGCGACCTCGACCAGGTCGACGCACGCACGCTCAAACTGCTCTCGACTGAGACCGGGGCCAAGACGTTTCTGGTGCGCGAGGTGGGTGACGGCGAGGCGTTGAGGCAGGACTGCGCCGATATCAGCCGTGAGTTACGGGAACAATACACGGTGGGCTTCCTCGCTCCAGACCCGTCGCGCGCTGGTTACAGAGACCTCCGGGTCGACGTGCCCGCGCATCCCGAGGTAACGTCGCGTGCGCGTAAGGGAGTCGTCGTCGGCGCCGGCGGTGGCACCGAGTCGGCCTTCGCCGGCTCGCCGGACGCACTATCGCCTCCGTAACGAATCGATCCTCCCGAAACTAATCGATCCTGCCGACTGGGGTTTAGCTGCTGCCGCGGACGAGCGTCTATTTCTGCTCCGGCGTTTCTCTGGTCTTGGCCGTCGAAAAAGGTGAGACGAATGCGCGCCCGGGATCCGGCAGCAGGTTCAGGAACTTGAGTTCTGCGAAGTCACCGGCAATCTGAATCGCTGACAGCGCCGCGTTGTCGATCCGCAGCCGGTCGAAGTATTGCACCTCGAGCCTCATGAAATGGCACAGTACGGTGCGAATGATGTCGCCATGGGAAACGAACAGGATCCTTAGGCCCGGATGGGCGCTGACTGCGTCGAGGATTGCTTTGACGCCGCGGGCCTGAACTCCGGCAATGGTTTCGCCGCCGGGTGTCGGATGCTCGACCGGGGCTTTGCGATAGTTGATGTAATACTCATCATGGATTAGCTCGTGGTAGGTCTTTCCTTCCCAACGGCCGTAAAGCACTTCGGAGATTGCGGGCTCCTCGACGATCTCGACAGCGCCGCCGAGTTCGGCCAACACTATTTCGGCCGACTGACGCGCACGAACGAGCGGGCTTGTAACGATCAGGTCCGGTTTGAGCGGGATCGCGGAGCGAGCCGCGGCTTGGACTTGTGCGCGGCCCTCGTCACTGAGTTCGACCGGATTGCGGCCCATCACGCGACCCTGCCGGTTCCATGCCGTTTGGCCGTGCCGCATCAGGAGCGCAACTCCACGCGGCCCGCTGATTTCGGTCAGTTTCTGCGCCACGAAAAAAGGTCCCAGCGCCATAATTGTTTTCTGTCGACCGTTTTTGTCTTCAAGTGCGACAACGGGCGCCCGGTGAGGCGCCCGCTGTTATTCCTTCGCGCGGAAATTCACTCGAATGAGTTTCGGCGTAACCGTTAACGGCCACCCGCCGCAGCCGAGACGTGACCGTTGGCCGTCGCACCCGCATCAGCGCCCGGCGCCGCGAGGCCGCAAAACGCCTCGTAGTCGATTAGCGTGGTTTGCGTCGGATGCTCACTGCAAACCGGGCAGTCGGGATTGCGCCGGATCTTGAGCACCCGCACATAGTCGGTCGAGAGCGTGTCGAAGTAAACCATCCTGCCGACGAGCGGCTTGCCGGCGCCGAGCAACAGCTTGATGGCCTCGAGGGCCTCGATCGATCCGATCACCCCCGGCAGCGCTCCAAGCACGCCCGCCTCAGCGCACGACGGCGCCATGTCGGGGGGCGCTGGCTCGGGATAGAGGCATCGATAACATGGCCCGCCAGCCGCGGGATAAAAGACCGTCGCGTTGCCTTCGAAGCGGAAAATCGCGCCGTCCACGAGCGGCTTCTTCGCAAACACGCACGCGTCGTTAATCAGGTACCGGGTCGGGAAGTTGTCACCGCAGTTCACGATGACGTCGTAGTCCTTGATGACGTCCATCACGTTGTCGGAACTCAGACGCACGTCGTGACGGATCACTTTGACACCCGGATTAATCGCGTTTATCGACTTCTGCGCGGATTCGGTCTTCGGCATGCCGACGCGGTCAGTCGTATGGATTATCTGGCGCTGCAGGTTCGAAAGATCGACCGTGTCGAAATCAACGAGCCCGATAGTGCCAACGCCCGCCGCCGCGAGGTAGAGCGATGACGGCGAACCGAGTGCGCCCGTGCCAAGGATGAGCACCTTGGAATCGAGCAGCTTCGCCTGGCCTTTTTCACCGACTTCCGGAATGACGAAATGGCGCGAATAGCGGGTGATTTCGTCCTGCGTGAACTGACGGTCCGCAGCCCAGGGCAGCCCCTTGTCCTTCCACGCGTTGAAGCCGCCGTTGAGGTTGTAGACGTTCTCATAACCCATCTCGCGCAACGCCCGCGCGGCGAGCAGGGAACGCGTACCCGACGCGCACTGGAGAATGACTGGCGCTTTGTGGTCGGGCACCTTCTCTTCGATGCGTAGTTCGAGGAATCCGCGCGGAATGCCCAGTGCCTGCGGGATGTGCCCCTGACGCCATTCGTCGCTCTCGCGCACATCGACGAGCACAGTCCCGGGCTGGTCGAGCATCTTGCGCGCCTGTTCGACGTCGATTTGCTTAATCGAGGCGCGCGCTTCATCGAGGATATTCTTTGAGGTTTTCGCCATATACCTATACCGGCACGCTATCAGGCGTAGCTAACCATAGATTATAACCATCCCCTCGAGTTCGCGCATCGCGATTATGGGCTTGGTTCTCAGCCGCCGAGCATCCGATGCGACTCGAGCAGAGTCCTCACGAAGTTAAGCACCCGTTGGGCGTGCCCGCGCGGAGTCACGTCGTGGAAAGCCCGCGCTATCCGGCTCTCGCGATCGAGGATGAAGGTCGACCGATCTGCCATACCTTCGTTGAGAACGCCGAACGCCCGTGCCAAGTCGCCACTCGAGTCAGAGAGCAGGATGAATGGGAACGCGTGCTTTTCGGCGAATGCGCGATGCGATTCGACCGAGTCCGTGCTCACCCCAACTACTACGCACTCTTGCGCGAGGAACTGTTCATGCAGTTCGCGGAATTCCTTGCCTTCGACCGTGCACCCGGGCGTATCGTCCTTCGGATAAAAGTAGAGGACTACGTTCCGGCCACGATAGTCGGCCAGCCGATGCACCCGCCCATACTGATCGGGCAAAGCGAGCGTAAGCCCCGCGGCGAGGTCCGGGATGTGCAGTTCGTCAGCTTGCGGCGGCATGGACTTCGACCGGCTGCTGCAGGGCGCGCTTCTTGGTGAACTTGATAGCGGCGTTGTCGATGTTTATCGAGCAGAGCGACCCGCACATGCTGCACACGTTCGAGCCGGCCGCTTCGGTTTCCTCCTTGTAGCGGCGCGCCTTATCGGGATCCATCGCCATCGAGTACATCCCTTCCCAGTTGAGCGCCTTGCGGTACCGCGACATCTGGTCGTTCCAGACCTTGGCCGCGCGCACCCCTTTGACGAGATCGCCCGAATGCGCCGCTATCCTCGTCGCGATAACGCCCTCTCGCACGTCGTCGATATTGGGCAGCCGCAGATGTTCGGCCGGGGTCACGTAGCATAGAAAGTCGGTTCCCGCGGCCGAGGCAATCGCGCCGCCGATCGCGCCGGTGATGTGGTCATAGCCGGGCGCGACATCGCAGGTCAGCGGCCCCAGCACGTAGAACGGTGCACCGACGCAGATCCGTTTTTCGAGCTTGACATTAGCTTCGATCTGGTCGAGCGGCACATGGCCCGGGCCTTCGATCATCACCTGCACGCCGTTGGCGCGCGCGCGCTCGGTCAGTTCGCCCAGCACCAGAAGCTCCGCGATTTGCCCGCGATCGGTCGCGTCCCCGGTGGCTCCTGGACGCAGGCCGTCGCCCAGGGAAATGGTGACGTCATGCTCGCGCAGAATCGCGCACATCTCGTCGAAGTGCTCGTAGAGCGGATTCTCGTTGCCGGTGCGCTCGATCCACGCCGCCAGCAACGCGCCGCCGCGCGAAACGATTCCTTCGATCCGCTGATGCCCGCGCAGGCGCCGCACGCTCTCGCGCGTGACGCCGCAATGAAGCGTCATGTAGTCGACGCCCTGGCGCGCCTGGCGCTCGATCACATCCAGGAAGAACTCCGCTTCGAGATCCATGATCGAGCGCTCGGAGGCGACTTGGTAAATCGGCACGGTGCCCAGGATTACGGAGCATCGCGACAGGATCTCCATGCGGATGCGGTCGAGGTCGGTACCGGTCGAAAGATCCATCACCGAGTCGGAGCCGAAGCGGACTGCCGTGTATAGCTTTTCGACCTCTTCCTCGATCAGCTGATGGAAGTTCGAGGCCCCGATGTTGGCGTTGACCTTTGTGCGCAGATTCTTCCCAATTCCGATCGCGCGGAAGTTGTGATGTAGGTTGTGCGGGATCACCACCTCGCCGGTTGCGACGAGACCGCGTATTTCTTCGGGCGGAAGTCCCTCGTCCTCGGCCACTTCGTTCATCTGCTGGGTGATGATGCCTTTGCGCGCAGCTTCAAGTTGAGTCATTTCGGCACCTCTAAACCAAACTTTGCGGTGGGCGCATCACGGTTCATCTGGCTCGCGACGCCATTCTCGCGTCCCGGATGCGCTCCTTAATTTCTCTCTTTTCCCTAACCCGTCATCTTTCTGCAAGCTTCCCGGGACAATCCGGGACAATCCAAGGGTCATGCGCCGTTCGAATCCTATCGTATACACCCCTTGACTCGCTAACGTCACCGACCTCGCGTCAGCTTTTGGAGCGTTGCTTTCGGGGCGCCGCGGCTAAACTTACTTCGACCGGATGGCTCTCTACTTCTCTCTCGCGGCCTCGCCAATGCCGAAGGACTCGCTACGTTGGGATTCTCAAGCCCGGGAATCGTCAAGCGATTACTGGACTACTTCAGGCCACTATAGGTAGCACCCCAAATTGCAGTCAAGTTGACGCGCGTTTTTCACCTTTCCGCGTCGCTCCGTTGTCGCGCCGCCCGCACAGCGAGCCGAGCGAGCGATTCAATTGCGGAGCTTCATCGACTCGGCTCGGTCGTTAGGTTCCGCCTGCGGGAACGGGTAGAAGCGGCGGCGCGACAACGGAGCAACGGAGCGACGCGGAAAGGTGAAAAAGCTACTTCCAAATCGCTGTGATCAATTCGGTATCGAGGTAGGCGGTGCCCTCGGACACCTTGCCGTCCTTGACGCGCATCGCCCAGCAGTAGGTCTGGTGATAGGGCTTGCCGTTCTTCCCGGCGCCGTCCGCTATGAATTCGACCATGACCTTGTCGCCCTCGGCGACGATGTCGCGCACGGTCGGCTTGAGTGCGCCGGCGAGTTTCTCGCTGAGCGGCTTGACGGCGCCCTCGAAGAACTCGCGCTTGCTCTTATAGGCGCGCGAGGCGGGAGTGTTGCCGATGACGGTCCAGTGGACGTCGTCGGCGAGAAGCTTGAATACCGCGGAACCGTCACCGCGAGTCCATTCCGCGAAAGCGTCCGCGACCATTTTTTTATTTTCGGCAGCGCCCATGAATGATCCTTCCTGTTTTCGAACTTGACGATATTTATCGCTCCGCCGCGCCCGAAGCTCAAGGGGGGATTTTTTCACCTTTCCGCGTCGCTCCGTTGTCGCGCCGCCCCTTCCACTGAGCGCGGCGATCCGTTGTCGCGCCGCCTTCTCACCTTCCCGCGTCGCTCCGTTGTCGCGCCGCCTTTTTCACGGGTCCGCAAACGCGCGCCGTTTTGAGGCCAACTTGAGGGTCATCGGCCGACGTGATAGGTCATCGTTCACCGTCACAAAACGACGCACAGGAGGTGCGGTATGCCTTCCTTCGTTCCAATCCATGGCCTGCATCATTTCGCCTATCGATGCCGCGACGCGGAGGAGACGCGCCACTTTTACGAAGACATTCTTGGGCTGCCGCTGGTGCATGTCATAACGCAGGACCGCGTGCCGAGCACGCAGGAATACGCCCCGCATGCGCATATCTTCTTTCGTATGACGGATGGATCGTGCATCGCGTTTTTCGACCTTGGCGATGGGCAGGCCGCTGAACCGTCACCCAATACGGCGCCATGGGTGAATCACCTCGCCCTGCGGGTCGATTCGGTCGCCGAACTCGAGACCGCGATGGCGAAATTGCGCGCCGCCGGCGTCGAGGTCCTCGGCATAACCGACCATCACACGATTAAGTCAATTTACTTCTTCGATCCGAACGGAATTCGCCTCGAGCTGACCGCACCCGTCGTTCCCGGGCCGAGCCTGTTTGAAGGAACCGGGCACGAAGCTCGCCAGCACCTTGCGGCATGGCAGGATAAAAAGCAGCAGCACGCCTTGGGTGCATAGTTGGTGGGTTTTGGACATTTCGCCGCGTCACGAAGTCATTGGTACAGAATGGGTTTGTGCATATCGACCCAGAAAACGATCATGCGTCAGCGATTTTGTGGCACCTGTAAGAGCATCTCCGTAAATAGCTGAGTTTGTTAATGAATCTGGTGGGCAGAGGCAGAATCGAACTGGCGACACGAGGATTTTCAGTCTTGAAGCATGGGGCGTTTAATCTGTCACCATTCGGAAAATCATAGCAAATAAAGACGTTTCGTGACTTCGGTCAAGCGCGATTGTGCCGATAAAGACATATCGCGACCGGTAGTCACTGCATAGTTGGGTGCATAATATCCGGCGGAAAGCACGAAAACGACATTTCTGGGAGTTGTGGTCGGAAACGCTAAACCAGCCCCTCCCGGTGCCGCTGGAAACACCGTGGAGCAACACCGGCTAATGGAGATCCCTGCGACAGCTAATTGAGCCGAGATGGAACTTGCGAGCCTGCCGCACCAATTATGATTTGAATGGGAATTGATGCTACCTGCGAATATGTGCCATTTCGCGACATCTCTACCACGAACCTGCAAGTGCCACTTTCGCGAATCGGCAGGCCAGGCATCCTCGCTCGCGTTCGACTTCGTTGGTGTACAGTCAAGTCGATCTGGAAGTCGATAGTCGAGGGCATCCCAGCGGGCATGCCCCCTGGAGAAAATATCTGCACCCGACATCTTGAATTTTCCGGAATCTCTCCGTTTTCACGACTCCATAGGCTAACAAGTTCAAGAGACAGCGGTAGGAAAACAGTGCCGCCGGCAGGTGCCGGTGGTAGGGCCGGCACACTAACCTGCTCAATCACATCGATGATGCTGATATTATTAGTCTCAGAATCTATAATGCTCCGGGCGCAAAGGACTGACCATATGTGGACTGGCATTGTCGGCCTCACGAAGGGGCAGGTGAAGGACCGAGAGAAACGGTGAGATCTGGCCTATTTTTGGGGGCAGCGATGTTTGCATCGACCAGAATGGGTTCCAGCCCACGAGTGATGTTTGCGATCAGCATGTTGTGGCTACCAACGTCGCCCGCTTGGCAAGCAGAACACCCGAACGAGAGCGTCCTCCCGCGAGGCCAAAAATCAACGGCTGAATAGAACGTATTTTCGTTCTGCGCAACGACTACGTGCGAACCAGAACCGTTTAGGAAATTCCGTCGCTCGTACTCTCGCCGCGCGAGTTTTTCTGCCCACCATAGCCGGGGCGTACCCAAGATAATCCCCGCTGCTAAATAACCGAGACTTTGAGGTGTCGCGGCTAACGGGTCCGCCGCACCGAGCAGCCACAAGTAGACCGCGAGTGCAGCGTCGTAGGAATTTTCGTAGCGGAAATCCGTTTCGAGATGGCAAAGCTCGACGATCCGGCCGAAAACGTCAAGGCGAGCCTCCTTCGACGAGGTCAATTCTTGCCAGACGACGTGTACCGCCAGCTCCTCCCGCGCGGCTCGGCAAACCGGACCAAGGCTACTGGTAAGATTTACCAGGCCTGAAAATTCCTGACTTTCGATTTCGACAAACTTACTTTCGAGATTCTTCATTGGTCCATCCAGCGGTGCGTCCAAAATTCGGCGGGCTTCCCTAGAAGGAGCGGCACATCGTCCATGCGATGATAATACTCCCCGTCGGCTCCCCATTGACTCAAAGCCATTATCTGGCGGGATCCGCCCTCGAACAAGGGTTCATTTTGCACAACCATCGAGACATGAGAAATCGAAGAATCGTCACAAGAATCTCCGAACTTATACACTACGACATCGCCGACCGATAGCGCATCCTGCGAAGGTACGGGCAGGTACCCGTCTTCTTGCAAGATAAGCCTGAGAACAGGACCGATGTTCTTTTCGACTCCGACACATGTACGGCGTGACGCGAAAATCATGCCGAGACAGTCATAGGTGGACCGCATCGACCTCGGTACTGCCGTCGGACACTGCTTCCGTAACATCTTGACCGCGGCCCTCATTGACCTCGGGTCCCGTTGGTCACGCCTCACGTTGCCAATCGGAGTCCCCAACATTGTGGCCAGCGGGATGCTCCTCCGGTCTCGCGCACCACCCATGCCAACAATCTCGATAGCCATCCTGTCCAAATATAAGCATAGAGTAGTTAAAAAGGTAGCCGCCAAACCCGCTCAACGCTCGCTCGCCAAGCTAGCATTTGCGGGCCCGACACGCAGACTCTTTATCTTCATGTCGCGTCCGAGCGCGCGAAAATCCTAACGAAGTAGCGGATTTTTCGACTGGGCGAATCGGGTATGCACCCGATTATACACCCGCTCCACGCGCGCTACGCGCTTGTCAAAGGCGCTGGTCCTAAAATGGCGCTTAGGGCGCGGACGGCGGACACCTGAGGCGCACGTTGTACAGTGACCGGGTGCCTCTTAACGTGCTTGAGATTCCGAGCCGTCGCTGACGTTAAAATCTGTCGCCCTCCAAATGAGGATGGGCAGGTCCCGCTACATTACGCTGAGGCGAAATCGCCGTCCTCCTCGAATGGCCATTCGTTGCAAAGGGGGCCGTCCGACTATAGGCAAAGTTGAATCCGAGGCTCGACAGCCCGCCTAGGCTCCTGTTTTCCGTTAGCAGCCGACTCGCCCCCGGTCTCGGTAGGATGGGCTCGTACGGTCTCGAAAGCCGGTCAGGTAGAGCCAATCAACATAAGCTCTGCCTCGCAGCCTTGTGGTGCGTGAGCGAACCAGGATTGATAGCTACTCTCACGAAGTCGAGTAATGATTTTTCGTAGATTCTGCGGTTGGATAAACGATTCTCATGGTCTATAACGGTTTTTCGAGATCATGAACGATGGGAAGCAAAATTCACGCAGAGAATCACTTTTCATGAAACCGAATCCTAATCATCGTTTTTCGGGTGCTGTAACGATTTTTCACGAGAGGGCCTTGCCAGAGAAGGCAACTCCAGCGGGGTACGCGGCTCTTGTCGACACCTATGGTCTGCCGGTTCCTCTGCCGCGCACGGTTTCTGCTATCGGCGAACACCACAAAGTAAAGGAAGAATCCGGCTGGCGACTCCTGACTCCCCGACATGCACCCTCACCTGACCTTGAAGGCCATCTCACCTTTGCCCTCAAATACGAGGGGCTTGACCTTGCCATTCTCAACAGGCTGTTTGGCGCCGTTGACGGCGGCGCCATTGAAGCGTTGGTGCGCGCTAAGCCAACCGGTAGCTATGCGCGGCGGATCTGGTTTCTCTACGAATGGCTCACAGGCAGGCGTCTAAACCTCGCCGATGCCGAAAAAGGGAGCTATGTGCCGGTAGTTGATCCCGAGCAGCAATACGCGACTGCCGGCGAAAACTCGTCGCGTCACCGCGTGCGAAACAATCTGCCCGGCACGGTAGAATTCTGCCCACTGGTCTTTCGCACCAAGACCCTCGAGCAATTCATCGCGACAGACCTAGCGCAGCGCGCTCAAACTGTAGTTGCCGACGTACCGCGTGACCTCCTCGCGCGCACAGCGGCGTTTCTGCTGCTGAAAGACTCCAAATCGAGTTACGCTATCGAGGGAGAACGTGCGCCCCAGGACCGCATCCAGCGTTGGGGACGTGCGATAGGTGAAGCAGGTCGCCGACCGATCAGTCTCGACGAGCTGTTACGGTTGCAGGCAATTGTTATCGGCGATGCGCGCTTCGTTCGTATGGGTCTTCGCCAAGAAGGAGGATTTGTCGGCGAGCACGACCGTGATTCCCCAATGCCGCTGCCCGACCACATCAGTGCACGAGCTGAAGACCTGCCGTCATTGATCGCGGGCATGGTCGCGTTCGACCGCGGGCCGGCGCAAAAGCTGGATCCGGTAATCGCCGCTGCCGTGCTGGCCTTCGGCTTCGTATATGTTCATCCTTTTGAGGATGGAAACGGCCGTATTCACCGTTATTTGATCCACCACGTGCTAGCCCAACGAGGGTTCAATCCGGCGGGCGTCGTCTTCCCCGTCTCGGCAGCAATATTGGAGCGGATCCATGAATATCGCGCAGTCTTGGAGGACTACTCCCAACGCCTGCTGCCCATGGTCCGGTGGGAGCCCACCACGGACGGTAACGTCAAGGTGTTGAACGAGACCGCCGACTACTACCGGTTCTATGACGCCACTCCGCACGCCGAGTTCCTGTACTCCTGCGTGAAGAAAACGATTGACGAAGACCTCCCGCACGAGACCGACTTCCTGCGCCGTTACGACCAGTTTCGTGCTCGCATCGAAGAAATCATCGATATGCCGGATCGTACAAGTGATCTCCTGTTTCGGTTTCTCCGGCAGAATGGGGGAAGGCTATCAAAGCGGGCACGTGAGGATGAGTTCGCCAAAATGACGGACGCGGAAGTGACCACAGCCGAGCAGGCTTACGCAACTGCCTTCGAAAATGATCGATAGTGAATCAGGATTCGCTTTCGAGAACCCTGACTGTATCATCGAAACGTAGCCACGATAAAAAGGGCTACACTTTTAATAGTCGAGTTCGGTTGCCCCCACTCGCGGTCATAGCTAGAAAAGAGGCAGCATCGAGAACGCATGGCCGGTTTCTGCATCTCCACCCTCGGGCGGGCTTTTCGTATGTAGCGGATTGCGCTAAACCACGGTAATGCGGGAGGTAGACAAATGAAATTCGGAATCTTCTATGAACTGTCAGTGCCGCGCCCATGGGACGGCGAGTCCGAAAAGCGCGTTTATGACAATGCCCTCGAACAGGTCGCTCTCGCCGATGAGCTTGGCTTCGATTCGGTCTGGGCGGTCGAGCACCATTTCCTCGAAGAGTACTCTCATTGCTCGGCCCCGGAGATTTTCCTGACTGCATGTGCGATGCGTACGAAGAAAATGCGCGTCGGCCACGGCATCGTCGTATGCGTGCCCGAATTTAACCATCCGATTCGCGTCGCCGAACGCGCCGCCGTTCTCGATATCGTCTCGGGCGGACGCCTCGAGTTCGGCACGGGCCGATCCGCGACATGGGTCGAGTTGGGCGGCTTCCGCGCCAATCCCGACGAAACCAAGAAGACCTGGGACGAGTTCGTGCGCTGCATCCCCAAGATGTGGACGCAGGAGCGCTTTGGCTACGAGGGCCGCGCATTCTCGATGCCGACCCGCGCGGTACTGCCCAAGCCCTATCAGAAGCCGCATCCGCCGATGTGGGTGGCGGTCACCAGTCCGGGTACCGAGATCGACGCGGCCGAGCGCGGCATGGGTTCGCTTGGACTGACGTTCGGTTCGTTCAAGGAGCAGGAAGACAAGATCAGCAATTACCGGCGAATTATCGCGAATTGTGAACCGGTCGGCCAGTTCGTCAATAACCAGGTGAGCACGGTCAACTTCCTCTTTACCCACGAGGACACGGAGACCGGCAACAAGCATGGCCGGCGTCTGCTCGGAACCTTTAATTTCCTGGCATCGCAACTCGTGGCCGCGCGCGAGACCTATCCGAGCAAGTCGTATCAATCGCTCGGCTTGCTGCCGACGCTCAGGCGTGAGGCGGCAGGCCCCGGTGACGATGCGGGCGTGCCCGAGGGTATCGCGATCGGCGACCCCGAGCGCGTGCTGCGCGCCTGCAAGATGTGGGAGTCGGTCGGCGTCGACCGCATTAACTTCCTGCTCAATGCGAATGAGACGGTGCCGCAGGAAATGGTGCTCAATAGCCTGCGCACCTTCGCCAAGCATGTGATGCCACACTTCCAGGACAGCGGCGCCCAGGCTGCCGCGGCGGGAGGAGGGGGCCGCTGATGCCGCGTTACGGCTCGATGGCGGACGTGCGGGCGTTCATGCCGAATCCACCCGAGATCCAGACGTTCAAGATTGAACCTTGGAAGCTCAAGGGCGCGCAAATTATCAACCTGCTCGCTGAAGTGAACGGCGAGAAGAGCGACGCCCTGCTGCCGAAGGCGATGCATCCGTCGATCCCGTCGTATGCGATGTTCAACGTCACCGTTTATCCCGACAGCCCGGCCGGCAAATTCGGCATCGGCGAAGTGCGGGTGGCGTCGCGCGCAGGGGTACGTCCCCGCGGTTTTGTATTGCGGAGCTTCGTCGACAACGAGGCGGCGCGGCGCGAACTGGCGAATCGATGGGGTTATCCGGTCGCTCCCGGCGACGTGTATATGCGTACATTTCACGACCGCGTGGTCGCGCGAGTTTCGTCACAGGGACGGGTGGTCCTCGAACTCGAAATGCTGGACCGCGACTACATTTCGGGCGGCGATATCCAGTATCTCTCGAGCATGCACCTCGCGCGCAATAAAGCGGACGGCAAACTTATCCTTGCGCAGATTGACCCGGAATGGACCTTCAGCCGGGCGGAACGCGGACGCCCGCGTATCAATACTTTCGACGCGAGCGCGTTTGGCGCGGGCGATAACCTGGTGGTCGAAAACATAATTTCGGTGAGCTACACGATCTGCGACGTCACGCTGGGCAATATCCGCTATTATTGCGATCCGGATAAGCCGGCGTTTCAGGGCACGACCCAGGTCGCGGCATAGGCAAGTTCCACCCTTGAGAATGAAAACGGGCGGGATTGAAGATCCCACCCGTTTCGTTATCTCTCGTTCTTTTTGATTCGCTCTCCGTTTTGGTAGTGTCTCAGTTTGAAATTTAATGTACATGCTTGTGGAGAGGCAGAAATAGACAAATGTCGGGATTAGCAGAAGCTTTTGCGCATTTTGGCGCGGCCGGGAAAAATCAACGCTGGAGCTGGTCGGCGCGTAGCGCTGATGGCAGCACAGTCGTTTTGACCGCGTGGAAAGATCGTCTCGATTACACCGGAAAACCCATTGTGTACGACACGTTTAAGCGCCCAAACCTGAATGAATGGAAAGGCCTGCCCGGAAACCGCGAGCGTCTGGATAACCTCATATATGCGCGCGACCATTGCGAGGGCCGTTTCCGAGTGGTGATCGTCGTTGCTGAGGATGTGAATGCATCACCTCGGAAGATTGCGAGGTGTTACCCTCAAGATAAATTACTCATGAAGATCACCAAAATGGACGAACAAACCGGCGAGTTTCGGGCCGAAAGCGTGGATGTCTAGTACGAGGCCGCAAAGGCGAGAAGCACCCCGCTGACGCGCGTCGCGAAGCATGCAACGGTGTTGGCGCCCCATTCGCATTGTTTGGTCTGCAACAGTGAGGGTGCCCCCGGTCACGAACCTAGCTCGCCTGCTCGCAGAGCGACCATGCGACGTCGGCGATGCCTGGTACGCGCACGTCATACGTCGCGAACATCGGATCGTCCGCCTGGCCGCCCAGGTATCGCGAGTAGCTGCCTTCTAAAATAATCGCGAGCTTGAACAGCGAGAAAATTTCGAAGAAGGCGAAGTCGCGCATCGCGCGCCCCGACTTACGTTCGTAGAGTTCGACCATCTCGCGCCGCCGGTAATAGCCCGGCGCCACGTCCATGCTCGAGACGAAGCTGCGGCGCGTCTCGCTGTCTTCCGGATCGCTCCAGTACGTGACCATCCATCCGAGGTCGGCGAGCGGGTCGCCAATCGTCGACATCTCCCAGTCGAATAGCGCAATCGCTTTGGGTTCGCGGCCAGTCGCGTCCCACATCACGTTGTCGAGCTTGAAATCGCCGTGCGCGATTGTGGCCGGCTGCGGCTGCGGGATATGCGCCGCCAGCCATTGCTGCACCTTCATCATCACGGGGAGCGGACGCGTCAGAGGGAGCGTACGTTCGAGCTGGCCGCTCCAACGGCGAAGCTGGCGCTCGATATAACCGTCGGGGCGCCCGAAACCTTCGAGTCCCACGGCGCGCCAGTCTACGGATTGCAGCGCCACCAGCAACTCAACGATCTTCTCACTCACGGCACGGCGCTGCTCGGGCGTATCGGCGAAACTTTGCTCGGCGGATGGGATGAGCCCCGAACGAATCACGCGCCCGCGCATATACTCCATCAGGAAGAAAGGCGCGCCGATGTAGCTCGTATCCTCGCAACTTGCGTATACGCGCGGCACTGGCACGGGAGTCTCCTGCAGCGCTTTGATTACGCGATACTCGCGCAGCACGTCGTGTGCGGTCGGCAGCAGCGGCCCGCGCGGCGGACGTCTGAGCGCCCATGACTTGCCCTCGAAATGGAGCAGATGGACCTCGTTGGAATGGCCGAAGGAGATATTCTCCGCGCGCAGGTCGCCGGTGTCACCGAGCCTGCGATCGCGTATGAAACGCCGCAAGCCTTCGATGTCGATCGTAGCCGAGGGGCCGGTTTTCTCGTGACTCGCATCCGCCATTATAAATTCGTCCTGTTCGCGCGTAGGCGACTCGCCCTGAGCTCAAGCATAAGGCTATATCGTCCCACGCGAGACGCTGGCAAGGATTGGCGGGCATACACCAAAGGCGACGCGCCGACCCGAGGTGCAACTTTCGGAATACGCGGTAGGTTGGCGCTTAGCGCGGGACTTGTGCCGTGTTAGCGCTAATGGTCACGGCTTCACGAGAAAAGGGAGTCCTTCGAGCTCTTATCTCGCGGTTCTCCCGGGAGCCGGCGGCGTGGCCCGAGCCGATAAGCCCCGGACCCGCCGATGCGTCCGAAGTCGTGGAACTTATGGAAAATCGGCGCGAGGAACAGGGCGAACACCCCAATGAAAGCTAGACCTACGAGTGCGATCGGAACCAGCGAAGCCCACGCCATAAGCGAATCGAGCTCTGCCAAAATATCGTTGTCAGCACCGGCGTTTTGGAGTAGTTGCCCGACGCCTGCGGCGTGAACCTGCCAGTTGCCGAATCTTGCGATCAGAAGGAGGATGAAAGTGCACAGCAGAATAAAGAACCGGCGAAATTCCCTTCGCAAAGGTCTAACCTGACTCTCCTCGTTTCGCATGCGTCTTATCTGCCGGCTTCGGAAAATCAGAGATGCGATTTCGCGAACAAACGCGGCAGCATTCCCCCGCGGGCGCACGCACTGATGGCTGCTGAGCCGGGCAACTAGTCGAAAAGCGTAGTCCTTGGGCGAAATCCGTGTCAGAGAAGGCGCGGAAGAATTGACCCGCAAGAGATGCTGAAATGTCAGACTCAGACGCGAAATGCGAGTGTCAAAAATTTGCCGCTTTTATGCGCGCCCATTCTCAAACCATTCCAAATGCGTTTTCTTTGGTTGAGGCTTCCCTATGGAGGTTTTGGTCATGGATGTGGCCGGGGACAGCGCGGTAGCGAGAGTCGAGCGGACCAAGTGGAGCGCGCTGGTCAAGCTCGCGCGGCCCTACCAGTGGATCAAGAACGGACTGGTCTTTGCGGCGCTCGTCTTTAGCCAGCGGCTCTTTCATTTTCACGACGT